>Ga0075467_10002638_pt1 | contig 14101 bp, 6 predicted proteins | sample DEB08_DNA_9_FD_75067 | JGI IMG/M metagenome (GOLD analysis project Ga0075467, IMG submission 75067) | Aqueous microbial communities from the Delaware River and Bay under freshwater to marine salinity gradient to study organic matter... | ecosystem: Environmental > Aquatic > Marine > Coastal ...
CGGTTCGGATGCGAATCGGCCCTTTCGTAATATGGTATCGGTCGTTGATCGAACCGAGGATTGATTAGACGGCTGAATCCTGTTCCGTCTTGCCGCCGGTGCCATATTTATGTAACACAGTTGCTGGAAAAGCGGATTGAACGGAAAATCAGCGATTCTTTTGTGTATTGCGGTATTAAAATACGATAAGAGCCCGACTGAAGAGTAAAAAAATGAACTATGAATCTACCATCCCCGGCGAAGATATCGCAATTCTGGACGACATTGAGGCGCGCACCACAAACCGGCGGCGCCTGATTGTCGCTGCTGCGGTCGTCGTCGCGCTGCTGCTGGCCTATATCGGCTATAATTATTTTGCGGGCGGCGCTGGCGCTGGCGACGAGGATGCCGCGAGCCAGGCGCCCACGGTCACGGTCATGGTACCCGGCAAGCAGCAAGTCATTCGAACCATCAATGCGACGGGAACGCTGGCGGCACGGCGGGAAATCCCGGTCAGCGTCGTTGGCGAAGGCGGCCGCGTCACCAACGTCTATGTCGATGCCGGCGACTGGGTCAAGCAGGGTCAGATCATGGCGAGCATCGACCGGGCAGTGCAATCCCAGCAAGCGGCGAGCCTCGAGGCTTCGGTCGGCGTTGCTCGCGCTGATCTCAATCTCGCGCAGGCAAATCTGGACCGCGCCGAACAGCTTGTCGATCGAGGCTTTATTTCCAAGGCCGATATTGACCGGCTGACCGCGACGCGGGATTCCGCCGCGGCGCGTGTGCGGGTTGCGCAGGCGCAGTTGAACGAGACGCGCGCGCGCAACAACCGCCTGAACATCATCGCTCCCAAGGCGGGCTATGTGCTGGAACGCAACGTCGAGCCCGGGCAAACCGTGACCCAGGGCAGCGGCACTCTGTTCCTTTTGGCCCAGGACGGGGAAATGGAATTGCAGGCGCAGCTTGGTGAAAGTGATTTGGCCAACATATCCGTGGGCATCACCACCCAGGTCACCCCGGTCGGCACCGACAAGATACTGACCGGGCATATCTGGCAGATTTCTCCGGTCATTGATCCCCAATCGCGCCAGGGCATCGCAAGAATAGCGCTGGGATATGACAGTGCACTGCGGCCCGGCGGTTTCGCCAGTGCCCGGATCGAGAGCGGGACGTCCGAAGCTGCAGTCCTCCCCGAATCCGCTGTCCAGAATGACAGCAAGGGGAGCTTCGTCTATATCGTCGGGCCCGACAACAAGGCCGAGCGGCGCGATGTGGTTGTCGGATCGGTGTCCAGCGCCGGGCTTTCCATCACTTCCGGCTTGAACGGCAACGAGAAGGTAGTGCTCCGCGCGGGCGGTTTCCTGAGCCCCGGCGAAACCGTTCGGCCGGCAGTCCAGAAAAAAGCCGGAGGCGCCTGATTCGTGCGCAATCTGAGGGCTGATCGATGAATCTTCGCAATATTTCCGCCTGGAGCACCCGCAATCCAGTGGTGCCGCTGGTGCTGTTTGCCGGCCTGCTGTTTGCCGGCCTGCTGAGCTTCAACCGCATGGACGTGGTCAACAATCCGGAAGTCGAATTTCCGGCCGTCTCTGTGGATATCGCACAGCCGGGGGCAGCGCCGACGGAAATCGAGAACCAGATTACCCAGCGGGTCGAGGCCGCGGTACGTTCGATCAGCGGCGTCAAGAATATCAGCTCGACCGCCAGCGAGGGCAGCAGCCGGACCTTCGTGGAGTTTGAAATTGGCGAAGATGTCAACGACAGCGTCAATGAAGTAAAAAATGCGGTTGACCAGATTCGCGGATCTTTGCCGGAAGGCATATTGGAACCGCAAGTATCGAAAATTGACGCGGTGGGAGGCCCGATCGGCTATTTTGCCGTCAAGGCCGACGACATGACGGTCGAGCAGCTCAGCTGGTTTGTCGACGACACGGTGGCAAAGCGCTTGCTGACGGTCAATGGCATGGCGGAGGTCGACAGGTTCGGCGGCGTCGATCGGGAAATCAGGGTCATTCTCCGGCCGGAACGGATGCAGGCGCTTGGCGTGACCGCCAACCAGATCAACAGCGTCTTGCGCCAGGTCAATATAAACGCGGCCGGTGGTCGGGCCGAAGTGGGCGGCACCCGTCAGTCGGTGCGGGTTCTGGGCAATGCGCAGGACGCCTATGACCTGTCACAGACGCAAATATCGCTGCGCAATGGCCAGTCGATCAAGCTGAGCGATGTCGCGGAGGTGAATGATTCCTTTGGCGAACGCAGCTCGATTTCCAAGGTCAAGGGCGTCGAGGTTGTCAATTTCGCGATGTCGCGCGCGCGCGGTGCTTCCGATGTGACCGTCTATGACGAAGCGCGGGAAATCATGAAGAAGATCGAAGCGGAAAATCCGGGCATCGAGTTCATCCCGCTGGGCACCAGCGTCGAATATACCAGATCGCAATATAAGAGTTCGATGCTGGCGATGATCGAAGGCGCCATATTGGCGGTGGTCGTGGTCTTCATCTTCCTCCGCGACTGGCGGGCCACGGTCATCTCTGCAATTGCCATCCCGCTGTCGGCTATTCCCACCTTCTGGTTCATGGACCTGCTCGGGTTCAATCTCAATTTCCTTTCGCTGCTGGCATTGGGTCTGGTGGCCGGTGTCCTTGTCGACGATGCCATTGTCGAGATCGAGAATATCGTGCGCCATATGCGCATGGGTAAAACCGCCTATCAGGCTTCGATCGACGCTGCGGATGAGATCGGGCTTGCGGTTGTCGCAACCTCCTTCTGCATCGTCGCCGTGTTCCTGCCGGTCGGGCTGATGCCCGGCATTTCCGGCCAGTTTTTCAAGAATTTCGGGATAACGGTCGTCGTCTCGGTGCTGATGAGCCTGGCGGTTGCGCGGATGATCACGCCGATGATCGCAGCCTATTTCCTCAAGGCCAAAGGCCATGCAGAGCATGGCGAGGGTGTCTGGATGGATCGCTACATGCTTTTGCTGCAATGGGTGCTGGACCGCTCCGGGGCCGACCGGATTCGGGCGACACTTGTTCCCGCCAAAGCCGTCTGGTGGCAATATCTGATCGGCTTCCTTCTGTTCGCCCTGATCGTGATCATATTCGTCGGCGTTGCATGGACGAGCGGGTTCAAGATCAGCGGCCTGCTGGTCACCTTGATCCCCAGCGAATTTCTGCGGGCGATATTGGGCCTGATATCCGGCATCGCCGCTGGCTTCGTCGTAGCGTTCCTGCTGGTTGCGGCGATCAGATGGGTGGTTGGAGCCATTGGTGGCCAGTTCGCGCTCTGGTACGCTTATCGGTCCGGTCGTTTCCTGGCCCGGGGCTATGATCACCGGATATGGATGATGGGCGCCGGCATGGTCGCCTTTGGCCTGACCGTGATATTGTTCGCGATCACGCCGGCCCAGTTCCAGCCAGCCATCAACGAGGACAACAGTCGTATCCAGATCGAGGTTGTGCCGGGTACAACACTGGAACAGACGGAAAAAATCGCGGACCGCGTGTCCGACCTGATGTATCAACAGCCTGAGGTTGAGCGCGCCCTGACCCGCGTCCGGGAAACCAACGCAACGGTTTTCGTATCGCTGAAAGAGGATCGCAAGAAAACCTCGATCGAGTTCGAACGCGGCCTGTTGCCCGAGCTTCAGAAAATTCCCGATGCCCGGATTTCCTTCCAGTCGCAGAGCGGCGGCGGCGGAACCGGACGCGACATTTCGATCATGCTGACCGGATCCGACCCCAATCTGCTTGAATCGACCGCAGCCGAACTGGTTGAGCAGATGAAAGGCATTGACCTGGTACGGGCACCCCGGATCGCAGCCGATCTCAGCCGGCCGGAGATCATCATCACGCCCTATATGAATCTGGCGTCCCAGCTCGGCGTTACAACGGCGTCGCTCAGCCAGACGATCCGGATCGCAACGCTTGGCGAGATCGATCAGAATGCCGCGAAATTCTCGCTGTCGGACCGGCAAATTCCGATCCGCGTGATGCTGCCGCTGGAATCGCGAAACGATCTGGATACGATTGAAAATCTGCCGATCCCGATCGCCAGCGGCGGCACCGTGCCGCTCAGCCGGGTAGCGTCGGTCAGCTTCGGTTCCGGACCGACCTCGATCCAGCGCTACAACCAGAATCGCCGGACATTTGTCGGCGCGGATCTGGCGCCGGATGTCATCAAGGGTGAGGCGATGGAAAAAATCTATGATCTCCCGATCATGAAGAACCTGCCCATGGGCGTATCCAACGAAGCCTTTGGCGAGGATGAATGGCAGCAGGAACTGGCGGTCAATTTCGTGATTGCGCTGATCGCCGGCATATTGCTGGTCTTTGCGACGCTGGTGCTGCTCTACAAGCGACTGATGTCGCCTCTGGTCAACATGGGTTCGCTTGCCCTCGCTCCGCTCGGCGGCATATTCCTGATCTGGGCCAAGGGCGAGTCCTTGTCGATGCCGGTGCTGATCGGGGTGCTGATGCTGCTGGGCATCGTCAGTAAGAACTCCATCCTGCTGATCGATTTTGCGATCGAGGAAATGAAAAAAGGCGTGCCGAAATTCGAGGCGATCATGGATGCAGGGCACAAGCGGGCGCAACCGATCGTGATGACCACCGTGGCCATGACCGCTGGCATGGTGCCAACGGCCGTGTCGTTGTCCGGCGATGGCGCCTGGCGCGCTCCGATGGGATGGGTGGTGATTGGTGGCCTGATCGTTTCCACTTTGCTGACCCTCGTCATCGTGCCCGCAGGTTTCAGTCTTGCCGACGGATTTGAACGCCGGGCGGGACCGTGGTTGCGCAACCGGCTCTTGACCTACAAGCCCGGCGATGACCGCCACGACCGGCCCGAGGCTGAGGTCCAGCCAGCCGAGTGAAGCCTATTTCGTCACAGAAAATCAGCGGCGGCGGCGGTACAATTTCTGCCGCCGCACCCGTCTCTGCCGGCCGTGATATGAAGATCATCGCCACCGGCATGCTGGTGGTGATGGCGATCATATATTTCACCTCGAAAAGCTACGAAGCAGTACACCCCGCGCTCGGGTTCGTGCGGGCCTTCGCGGAAGCTGCAATGGTCGGTGGTCTGGCCGACTGGTTTGCCGTAACCGCCCTCTTCCGCCATCCCATGGGCCTGCCGATACCGCATACCGCGATCATACCGCGCAACAAGGATCGGATCGGCGACACGCTCGCCAATTTTCTCAAGGACAATTTCCTGATTTCACGGCTGGTGGCGCAACGAATGCGCCATGTCGATCTTGCCAGCGGTATCGGCCGCTTCCTGAAATCGCCAGCCGGCGGCGAAGGACGTCTCAAGCTCGGGGCCTCGCGACTGCTCGGCGATGCCATTGCCTCGCTCGACAAGGACCGGCTCGGCACGATGTTCAAGGGTGCCGTCAAAAAGCAGGCCGTCGGCCTCGATATCGCAACGCCGATGGGCCAGATTCTGGAAGTGGTGATGGCAGAAAAGCGTCATGGCCCGTTGATCGATTCCACCATCCGCTGGGCCTATCGCACGCTCGATACCAATGAAACCGTGATTCGCAATATCGTCACCGACCGTGCCAATGCAGTCATGCGCTGGACCGGTCTTGACGAACGGGTGGCCAACGAGGTGCTCGACGGTCTCTACAAGCTGCTCGCCGACATGGCGGCCGACCCCCATCATCCGGTGCGCGCCAGGACCGAGGAAAGTCTGGAACAGCTCGCCGCCGAACTGCAAAATGACCCGGACCTTCGTCAGAAAGTGGACCACTGGAAACTCGAGATGATCGAGAATCCGGCGATCGCGTCCTGGCTGGACGGTATCTGGGAGCAAGGCCGGGAAGCACTGTTGCGGGCCGCCCGTGATCCCGATGCCGCGCTGGCGGGCCAATTTGGCGATGCCCTTGTGCATCTTGGCAACAGCCTGCAGCAGGACCGGCAACTCAATCGCCAGATCAACCGGTTTGGTCGGCGCGCGGTGATCGGGGTCGTCGCCAGCTATGGTGACAATATCGTCAAGCTGGTGTCAGAAACCATCCGTGGCTGGGACACCCAGACCATCACCGACCGGGTGGAAAATGCCGTGGGCCGCGATCTCCAGTTCATCCGCGTGAACGGCACCCTGGTTGGCGGCCTCGTCGGCCTTTCCCTCCATCTGCTCGGATATTGGGTCTAGCGCGACAGCAATAGCCGCGCCTGCCCGGCAATCTGGGCCAGCATGGCAATCGACGGCTTCGGCGATTGCTGCGCCCGATCCATGATCTTCCTGAACTGCGCTACCCGTTCGATATTGCGATCCGCCCAGCTTTCGACAAATTGCTGCATGTCCTTGCCCCGGGTACGGCGCAGGAAATCGAGGCGCATCTGCTGAAAGTCCCGCGCCAGGCCGGCCACCAGCAAGCGGTCCCAGGGATCGGACGGATTGATCCGGGTTGCGGTCATTTGCGCCCAGTCGAGGCCAAGCTGGCTGCCCAGCTTGGTAAACGCGGTTGCCACGTCCAGGGCATCGATTTCGCGGCTGTGGGCGAGATAGGCGATACCCGCGGCACCATCATTCTTGTAGATATTGGCAATCTCGTTTGCGATTTCCGGAGTGGCGCCGGCCTCGACCAGCGCCTTCATCTGCTTTGCCGCCTGCAGGCGGCCTTCGGCGGTGATCAGATTCTCGACATTTTCGTTGAGCACCGTCACGCCGGGGGCGAGCATGTTGACAGTATCGTCAATCCGGTCGTCGGAAACGCCGATGCGCATCAGGTCGGCCATGTGGGAGCGCAAGACATAGGCGAGGCGGTCAAACAGCACGATTCGGATATCTTCCGCGATCGGCGCGGTTTCCAGCGCCTGCCACAGCCGGTCGGCGTGGAACAGGCGCTCGGCCATGACGAAGGCGCGCGCCACTTCTCCCAGCGAACAGCCCTCTTCCTCGGCCAATTCGAATGGATCGATCAGTCCCAGCCGGTTGATCATCCGGTTCGCCAGCTTGGTGGCAATGATCTCGCGGCGCAATTGATGCTCAAGAATGGCCGATCGATGTTGCTCCTGCATGGCCGCAGGAAAGGCGTGAAGCAATTCGCTATCCAGTCCCGGATCTTCGCCGAGATCACTATTCTCGATGGCATCCTGCAACGCCAGTTTGGCGGTGGAGATAAGCACCGCCAGTTCGGGCCGGTAAAGTCCCCGGTTTTCCTGGCCGCGCCGGATCAGATCCTCGTTGCTCGCCAGCCCTTCGACCGCCCGGTTCAGCTGACCCTGTTCTTCGAACTGGTCGATCAGACGGACATAGGACGGCAGCGATTTGACGCCGCCCATTTCGGCAATCGACAGGCCCAGTGCCTGCAACCGGTTGTCTTCGAGCACCAGTGCGCCGACATCATCGGTCATCGATTCCAGCAGGATATTGCGCGCGGCGGGCTTGAGCTTGCCGCTCACCAGCTCCGCGTTGAGTGCAATCTTGATATTGACCTCATTATCCGAGCAATCGACGCCGGCGCTATTGTCGATAAAGTCGGTATTGATCCGCCCGCCCCGTGCGGCAAAGGCGATCCTCGCGGCTTGGGTGATCCCCAGATTGGCGCCCTCGCCGATCACCTTCACGCGCAGCTGCTCGGCATTGATCCGGATCTTGTCATTGGCGGGGTCGCCGACCTCGATATGATTCTCGGACGCGGCCTTCACATAAGTCCCGATTCCGCCAAACCACAGCAAATCCGCGTTGCAGGCCAATATGGCGGCCATCAATTTGGACGGTGTGGTCTCCACATCATGGGGCATATCCAGCAGTTTCCCGATCTGCCGGGAAATCTTGATCGTCTTCGAGCTGCGGGAAAAGACGCCGCCGCCCTTGGATATCAATGTCTTGTCATAGTCATCCCAGCTGGAGCGCGGCAAATCGAACAGTCGCTTGCGCTCGACCCAGCTGGTCGCCGCATCGGGGCTGGGGTCGATGAAAATATGCCGGTGGTCAAAGGCTGCCACGATCTCCAGGCTCTTCGACAGCAGCATGCCATTGCCGAACACGTCGCCCGACATGTCACCGACGCCGATGACCCTGATCGGTGCCGTCTGGACGTCGACGCCCGATTCCGCAAAATGACGCTGCACCGAGACCCAGGCGCCGCGCGCGGTGATCCCCATCGCCTTGTGATCATAGCCGTTGCTGCCGCCGCTGGCGAAGGCGTCGCCCAGCCAGAATCCGCGATCGATCGCAATCTTGTTGGCGATATCGGAGAAGCTTGCCGTCCCCTTGTCGGCCGCCACCACAAAATAGGGATCATCATCGTCGAGCCGCTCGACCCGCGCAGGCGGGATGACCTTGCCCTTGACGATATTGTCGGTGACGGACAGCAGGGCGGAGATGAATATCTTGTAGGCTTCGATGCCTTCCGACAGAAACGCGTCGCGGTCGTCGCCCGAGGGCAATTGCTTGGCAAAAAATCCGCCCTTTGCCCCGGTCGGAACGATCACGGCATTTTTCACGCGCTGGGCTTTCATCAGGCCCAATATTTCGGTGCGGAAATCGTCCCTGCGATCCGACCAGCGCAGACCGCCGCGGGCCACTGGTCCGGCGCGCAGATGAATGCCTTCCACGCGCGGGCTGTAAACGAATATTTCCCGCCAGGGCAGCGGCGCGGGCAGTTCCGGAATCTTGGCGCTCTCGATCTTGAAGGCCAGTGCTTGCCCGGGCTGATAGGCGAACGCGTTGGTTCGCAATATCGATTCGATAACCGCCCGGAACAGGCGCAGGATACGGTCGTCGTCAATCGCGTGAACACTGACCAGGGCAGCCTCGACCTCCTGGGTCGCGGCGATTGCATCTTTCGCGCGATCACCACCGAAATCCGGATCATGCAGGGTACGGAAAAGCTTGATCATCGCTGCCGTGACGTCCGGCGCCTCGGCCAGGGCCTCAACCACGGTCACCAGGCCATAGCTGAGTCCGGTCTGGCGCAAATAGCGGAACCAGGCCCGCATCCACACGGTCGAGCGGGCATCAATGCCTGCCGAGATGATCAGCTGGTTGAAGGCGTCATTTTCGGCCGCCCCGTCGAGCACGCTGGTGATCGCCGCCTCGATCTCCGCCGACCGGGCGATCAGGCTTTCGCAGCGTTCCTCGGACCGCAGCTCCAGCATGAAATCGTGAATATAGCCCAACCGTCCATCTTCGAGCGGGGTCGGCACGGATTCGAGAACGGTAAAACCAAAATTCTCCAGCGTTGGTACGGCATTGGAGAGCGGCAGCGCACCGCCCAGATGGTAGATTTTCAGCCGCAGCAGATGATCGGCATCGCTGGCCAGCCGGTAGAGCCGGGTCGACCGCTGACCACCGCGCTCGAGCCGGAACAGCCGCATGATATCCTTGGCCGCCTCCCGGGCCCCATAGGTTGACTGATAGGTTCCCGGAAAACAGTCGGCGTAGCGCTGCGCGAGAACCGCGGCCCGGTTTTCCTGACCGGCTTCCCGCAGATTTCGTTCGACCTCCGGCTTCCAGCCCCGGACCATATTCTCCAGCTCCTGATCGAGCAGGTCGGGATCGGGAATTCTGCCATCGGTCCCCATGTCGAGCGTGTAGCGCAACGACGATACGCCGCCCTCTTCCAGCGTATTGGACCAACTCAATATTTTCGCCCCGGTCGCTTCCGTCAGCATTTTTTCGACATTCAGACGGCGTTCGGTCGAGAGCTGTTCACGCGGAAGCCAGACAAAGGCAAACAGGTGGCGCGCCAGCGGCGAGATCACGCTGTGCAATTTGGGTCGCGGCCGGTCGATCAGCGACATCGAGATCAGGGCAAGCTTTTCAAGATCATCCTGCGCGAAGGTGATCAGCAGGTCATGCGGCAGCGACGTCAGGGCATGGGTGAGGCTCTTGCCGGCATGGCCGGCTGTGGAAAAGCCGAACTTGTCGAACAGCCGGGTGAGCTGGGTGCGCAACACCGGGATATTTTCCGGCGCAGCGGCCAGCGCCGCGCTGGTCCACATGCCGGAAATGATCGACAGCGCCGTGATTTGGGTCTTGCTACGGATGGGTACGATGATCAGGTCCATCAGCACATGGCGATGCACCGTCGAAAGCTGGTTGGACTTGATGATAAGCGGCGCCTTGCCGCCATTTTCGAACCATTCGAAAGCGCGTCTGCGGCTTTCCTCCGAAAGGATCGGCTGCTGCCGCATCCGGGCAATGCCGAGCTGTTGCGTACGATCGCCCTTCGGATTGACAATTTCATGGCCAAGCAGGGTCAGATTCCGGTCGAGGAACCAGCGCAGCAGGGTCGCGCCCTCTCCTTCCGGCAGGGCATCGGCATTTTCACCCAGAACGATTTGCAGTTTCAGCCAGTCGGCGACGGCTGCGGCGACATCCTTGAGATTGGCGCGCAGCGTTTTGACCAGTTCCCGGCGGATGCGGGCATCGGTCCTTTCGAGCTCGATATAGATGACGGATTCGCGTTTCTCGCCGCCGGTGGGCTGCTCGATGAACTGGATCAGCTGGCCTTCGGCGTCGCGCCGGACGGCGACGACCGGATGGATCAGCCGCTCGACGGTCAGGCCGAACCCGGCAATGGTCGCGCAAACCGAATCCACCAGAAAGGGCATGTCATCGTTGACAATTGCGAGCCGCAAATGCCGATGGTCCTGCTGGCCGCTGACGCTTTCCAGCGACAGGTTCGCCTCGCTGCCTTCGCGTTCCTGGGCGCAGCGCAAGGTGAAGCGCGCCGCCTCTTCGCAGGCTTCTTCGTCGAAACCGATATTTTCGCCCGGCAACGCACTTTCTCGAAAGGCTGCTACCAGAGCCTTTTCAAGACGCTCGGTATCAGTTTTGCTCCGTGTGGATTTGCTCTCGCGACTGACCGCCATTTACCCCCCAAGTGGATCGAGACGAGTCAGAAGCCCGTCGGAATGGCCATGCTATGCGCCCAATTCAGCACACGCTCAAGAGATTAGCCGATCCTTTTCAGATCCGCGCCGGTGAAAAATGCCGATAGTGGTATTTTGGTTACATATGCAACTATACAGGCGGATCGACCGGCTGGAACCGGCCAGCGGCGCGATCAGAACTGGGTGTGCCTGAGCGCCTGGCTGGTCAGCTTGTCATTGCCGCGGACGGGCCCGACGATGCTCAGCTCGCCGTTCATGTCCTTGCGGGCAACCAGCACGACAAATTCCGACTCCCCGGCGTCAATATCCTGCAATCTGAGCGAGGGTGCCAATCGCAGTTTCGCCATCAGATTTTCAGCAATGGTGCCAGCCCTCGACAGGAGACCCGAGGGGCGGCCTGCCTTGCGTTCGGCCTGGACAATGGCTTTCAGTCCGCCGTCATGCTGGCTCAGAAAATCGCCAAAAGCGCCTTGTCCGATTGCATTGCGCACCGCATATTTGAGCGCCGCGGCATATTCGGTCAGGCGGGTCTTGTCATAATGGGCGCCAAATACCAGCTTCACGATCGGTGTCATCGGCGCGCGTGCCTGCACCACCAGGCCGGCATCCTCGAGCAGCATCCGATAGTCTTCGGGATAGCGCTCGGTCATCAGGTAGAAATCATAGGCCTGACCGATCGCGCCATAAAGGGCGGCGCGGCTGCGCTGTTCGCAATGCGCTGCATTGTCGGCACTGCTCCGGGCCGCGGACAGCCAGTCGGACAGGCTGGCATCCTCGGCCAGTTCGTCGGACATGATCAGGTCGTCCGCATCGGGCAGGATTGCCAGCGCCGGCGTGAGTTCCAGTGGGGAAGCCAGGTCCAGTTCATTCTGATTGGCCGCATGCGGTCCGTCTTCCCAGACCGGGCCGGCCAAGATTCGCGCCGGGGCGGACAGCATCGCTTCCGACACTTCGTCCTCGATTTCCTGCCGGATGGCATCGGTGGCAACTTCTTTCCAGTTGATCACGCCATAGATGAAATCAATGGTTTCATCATCGGTGGAGAATGGCAGCAGAATCCCGCGATACATGATCGTGGCCCCGCGCTGATTGACGAATTCGGCTTCAAATCCGATCGGCGCCTGATTGGCGATGATTTGCAGATAATGGTCGGTGATGCGTGACAGCAGTGAACGCGCCGGCACATCGGCAACCGCCGTGATCGAAGCATCAATCTCGCACTCTTCGCGGAGCGACCGGCCCAGAAACTGGATCATCGGATTTTCAACGCCACTGGTAAAGTCGAGCAAGACGCTGTTCGGGCCGAAATCGCTGTCGGATTCGGGGGAAAGATCCTCGACGCTCGGGAATTGTCGTTCCCCCAGCAGGCCTGCCCAGAAATTATAGGCGCGCACATGCATGCGACGCTCATCCTGGCCGATGACCGGCGGCGCTTCCATCGCACCATCATCATCCGCATAGGTCATATAGTCGGGAACGGAAGCCATGTCCTGGTCGCCAAGTTCGCCGTAATTCTGAAGATTTTCCATAATGTCCCGTTGCCATTGCGTCTGTTCCCCGCTGGTGTGCACCGCTCATGGTAAATATCCGGTAAATTTTCCGGCAAGGCCGGTCCCGCCGGCCCGGTGTCGGGACCCGGACCAGCTGGCAACGGTCACGCGAAATATCAAACACGCGGCCTTGTCATGGCAAAGCTCTGCTGGTAATGGCCCGCGATCAATGCAAATGCATGGCGCACGCGTTCGTCCATTGCATTGATGCCGCTTTAGCTCAGTTGGTAGAGCATCGCATTCGTAATGCGGGGGTCAGAGGTTCGAATCCTCTAAGCGGCACCATCACTCTCAGCTTAGTAAAACCGCGCTTACTGCTGAACGTGCCCAAACGTGGGCGCGCTCGTGGGTATGGCGTGGGTGTGCTTTAGCTGGACAGATACATTGGACTTGTCCGTTGATGTTTGACAGAGCTAGATCAGGCAGTTCGGAACAACTTGGTTGATGTATGTACATTAGTCTATCTGGTTTAAAGTAAGGTTTAATGATGGCACGAAAAGCAGCGGCACCGAAAAAGCAAAAAAGTATGGAAGAGACGCTTTGGGATTCTGCAAACAAGTTGCGTGGCAGTGTTGAGCCATCGGAATATAAGCACGTTGTCCTGAGCTTGATCTTTCTTAAGTTTGTTAGCGATACTTTTGAAGAACGCCGTTTAGAGCTTATAGCCGAAGGACAAGAAAACTACGTCGACATGGTGGAATTCTACACCATGAAGAATGTTTTCTACTTGCCGGAAGAGTCCCGTTGGAGCACTATCAAGGCGAACGCGAAGCAAACAGATATTGCTTTGAAAATTGATACAGCACTCAGCACCATCGAAAAAAAGAACAAGGCGCTAAAAGGCGCCCTACCGGACAATTATTTTTCACGAATTGGGCTCGATAGCAGCAAGCTCGCCGCTCTGATCGATACAATCAACAATATCCAAACCTTGAAGGATAAGGAGCAGGATATAGTTGGGCGGGTTTACGAATATTTTCTCAGCAAATTTGCATTGGCAGAAGGCAAGGGGAAGGGTGAATTCTATACGCCCAAGAGCATTGTTAACCTGATCGCGGAGATGATTGAGCCTTATAAGGGAAAAATCTATGACCCTTGTTGCGGGTCAGGCGGCATGTTCGTCCAGTCTGTGAAATTCGTGGAAAACCACAAAGGTAACACGAAAGACATCTCTATTTATGGGCAGGAGCAAACCAACACCACCTATAAACTCGCAAAGATGAACCTTGCAATACGTGGAATCTCGGCCAATTTAGGTGACATAGCAGCTGACACTTTTTCAAAGGATCTGCATCCAGATCTGAAGGCTGATTACATAATCGCCAATCCGCCTTTTAATCTGAAGGATTGGCGTGCCGACAATGAGCTGACCGATGACCCGCGTTGGAGCGGCTATGAACTTCCACCAACGCGCAACGCGAACTATGGCTGGATTTTGCACATGCTATCCAAACTTTCAGCGGATGGTGTTGCGGGATTTCTGCTGGCGAACGGTGCACTGTCGGGAGATGGTCAGGAAAAAGCCATTCGTAAAAAGTTAATTGAAAATAAGATGGTGGAGGCGATTGTTATTTTGCCGCAAAACATGTTCTATACCACGAACATCAGCGTGTCCGTCGTCAGATAATTTGAGACATATGGCGGTTTAAAATAGGCGAGTATTTGGTTCCATCTGGTTGGTTGATTTTAGGCGGCGATCTTGCGGTATTGCAAGCGCCGATGTTC
>Ga0075467_10002640_pt1 | contig 14090 bp, 13 predicted proteins | sample DEB08_DNA_9_FD_75067 | JGI IMG/M metagenome (GOLD analysis project Ga0075467, IMG submission 75067) | Aqueous microbial communities from the Delaware River and Bay under freshwater to marine salinity gradient to study organic matter... | ecosystem: Environmental > Aquatic > Marine > Coastal ...
ACACGAAGAAGCTCTGATTGAAGAATTTACACCAACTTTTTTTCATCCAACTTTAAATATTTTTAGAATTTCTGAAAATTGTCCTGAATTGGTCAAAAATGAAATAATTGACTCTTTTAAGCTTTTTTGGTTTGACTTGCCATCTTGCGCTAATAAAGTGAGAACCTCGCTCGAACTATTATTGAATGAGCAAAAAGTTAATAAAACTACGTCTACAAAAAAAGGAAGAAGATTAAAACTTCACGAAAGAATTGTTGAATACAAGAAAAAAAACGAACAAGTCGCTGATTTTCTTTTAGCAATAAAATGGATTGGAAATACAGGTAGTCATATTGGAACATTAGAACGGAATGACCTTTTAGACGCATATGAATTACTTGACTTCTCATTAAGTAAGCTTTACGATAATAAAGAAACTGAATTAGAAAAATTACAAAGAGAGATAAATAAGCGAAAAGGGACGAGAAAAAAAACAACACGGACAAGAAAAAAATAACTGTGCCTAACAAAGAACTGAGCTAAAAAACAACTCTTTTCTCAATAAATTTTAGACAATACTATTCTAAGCTTAATTGTACAATTATACTTTTCATTTTCCTTGTTTTTTGATTTCACTGACTACTTCCCCACAAATACCGTCGCAAAAGCTGGATCTTACGGATCTCACGACTGCAAATGCTTGTTTCAGAAGCTTGTTTGCTATTGCAATAAGAGTAGGTTTTTGTTTCTCCCGCTACTTTAAAAGGGAATATATGCGATACTGAAACAAAGAAGCAAATACGAGGAAACTTTGCCGTTCTGGTGTTTTGAAATTTAAAAACCAATATTAAAAAGGAAGCCTTTCATTTTTATTAATTAACCGTATCTTTACCTTTCACGCTTTAACAAAATTCTTATATGAGTTGCGCTTCATGTTCTACATCTGACGGTTCCCCAAGGGGCTGTAAAAGCAATGGTACTTGCGGAACGGACAGTTGCAATAAACTCACGGTTTTCGATTGGCTATCCAATATGCAATTGCCCAATGGACAAGAAGCATGTAATATTGTTGAGGTGCGGTTTAAAAACAGCCGTAAAGCTTTTTATCGAAAAGGAAAAGATATTAGTCTGAGCATTGGAGATTTAGTTGCTACAGAAGCACAAAGTGGACATGACATCGGCCAGGTAACCCTAACGGGGGAGTTGGTACGTTTTCAAATGAAAAAAAAGAACATATCTGAAAAGAGTGAAGAAGTTCTAAAGATCTACCGAAAAGCAAATCAAAAAGACATTGACGTTTGGCAAGCTGCTCGTGATCGAGAAGAAATTATTCAGAAGCGGGCTCGTGAAATGGCCATATACCTGCATTTAGAAATGAAAATTTCTGATGTTGAATTTCAAGGAGATGGATCCAAAGCAACCTTTTATTATACAGCAGAGAAAAGAGTTGATTTCCGTCAACTGATCAAAGATATGGCACAGGCATTTACCATTCGTGTAGATATGCGTCAGATCGGCCTCCGTCAAGAAGCTGCTCGTTTGGGCGGCATTGGTTCTTGTGGGAGAGAATTGTGTTGCTCTACTTGGCTTACGGATTTTAGATCAGTTTCTACCTCTGCAGCGCGTTATCAACAACTCTCGTTAAACCCTCAAAAACTTGCAGGTCAGTGCGGTAAGTTAAAGTGTTGCTTGAACTACGAACTCGATTCCTATCGCAATGCACTTAAGAGTTTCCCGAAAATGGAAACCAAGCTGCAAACTGAAAAGGGAGTAGGTGTTTGCCAAAAAATAGACATCTTCAAAGGACATTTATGGTATGCGTACAAAGGAGAGTGGATGAATTGGCATTTGTTGACCACCGAACAAGCCAACGAAATAATCTCTTTGAATAAGGCTAAAAAACCAGTTTCTAGTCTTGAAGATTATGCCCACGAAGAAAAAGCAGAAGCTCCTGAAAAAGTTTTTGAAAATGTTGTGGGTCAAGATAGCTTAAACCGTTTTGATCGCCCAAAGCAGAAGAAAGGAAGAAGCAAATCCCGCTCTAAAAAGAACAATAACCCAAAGAAAAATGCGTAGTGTAGCCTTTCTTGTGACTCTTCTTATTTTCGCTTCCTGCGATTCGAGTTTGGGTTTTAGAGAATATCATGCGCTACAAGACGGATGGCCTTCCAGCGAGCATATTAGTTTTTCTTCGGATCAAATAGTACAAACGCCTTCTGACATATACATCCATATTCGTAATACGAATACCTATCCTTTCGCCAATTTATTCTTAGTCGCCGAATTACGAGATTCCATTCAAGTAATCGCTCGTGACACGCTAGAATATGCAATGGCTGACCCACAGGGGAAGTGGTTAGGCACAGGTTTTTTAGAAGTTAAAGAAAGTAAACTGTGGTGGAAAGCTGACTGGAATCCGCCTCACAATGGGCCCTATTTTATTGAATTTTCACAACGAGTACGCAATAATGGGTCAGTAGAAGGCGTTTCATTTCTAGACGGTATTATCAACGTTGGCGTCTCAATTGAACCTCAAATTCAACCCTAATGGCTACTAAAAAGAAAAAAACAACCAAGAAAAAGAAAAAAGGAGGGAATCCTTTTAAAGTTGCGCTGCGTTTTTTCTGGGCGGTCTTTGCTTTGGGGATACTATCTGTGATTACTTTGTTTTCAAGTGCTGCATTAGGTCTTTTGGGTCAAATGCCAGAACTTAAGCAACTTGAAAATCCAAAAACGAACTTAGCTACGCAGATTTTATCTAGTGACGGAGTGGTTTTAGGGAAATTTTATTTTAACGATAACAGAACACCAATTGCTTTTGATGCGCTTCCCAAGAACTTAGTAAATGCGCTTATTGCAACCGAAGATGAGCGTTTTTTCAGCCATTCTGGAATTGATCTTAAAGGTACGCTGCGGGCTTTAGCTTATCTGGGTAAAAAAGGAGGAGCAAGTACCATTAGTCAACAATTGGCAAGACAACTCTTTGTTGGAGTCCGTTCTCGAAATAAAGTGGAGGCCGTTTTGCAGAAATTTAAAGAATGGGTCTTGGCTGTGCAATTGGAACGTCGATACACCAAGAAAGAAATCATAGCCATGTATCTCAACATCTATGATTTTGGATACAGCGCGGATGGAGTTCAGTCTGCTGCAAAAATTTACTTCAACACCACCCCCAAGGCTTTAAGTATTGAACAGTCGGCAACCTTAGTTGGAATGCTCAAAAATTCTTCCTTATTCAATCCATTGCGCCGTCCAGAACGTGTAGAGAAAAGAAGAAATGTAGTGCTCAATCAAATGAAGCGTAATGGGTTTATTTCAGAAGTGGAACTCGACTCCCTCAAGCAAATCCCCCTAGAAATAGATTATACACCCGACTCTCATCGAGAAGGATTAGCAACTTATTTTAGAGCATATTTACAGCAGTTTATGCGTCAATGGACCAAGAACAACCCCAAACCAGACGGAACAAACTATGACATTTTCCGCGATGGTTTACGGATATATACAACCATAGATTCTCGTTTACAACAAATAGGAGAAACCGCTGTTGATGCGCACATGGCTAATTTGCAAGAAGAATTTTTCCTACAGAACACCCCCAAAGCAAATCCGACGGCACCTTTTTTAGATCTCCGTGAAGGTGAGATCGATACTCTTTTGCACAACAAAGCACGCCGATCTGAGCGCTGGCGAAAAATGCGCGCTTCTGGAAAAGACGAAGATGCGATTTGGGCTTCGTTTCAAAAACCAGTTGAAATGGAAGTTTTTAGTTGGAATGGCGATCGCGATACGCTTATGAGTCCTTTGGATTCAATCCGATACTACAAACATTTCTTACGCGCTTCGATGATGTCAATGAATCCATTGACAGGTCATGTAAAGGCATGGGTGGGGGGTTTCAATTATAAGCATTTTCAATACGATCAGGTATACCAGGGAAGACGTCAAATTGGATCAACCTTCAAGCCGTTTTTATACGCTACCGCAATCGATCAGTTGCGCTTATCACCCTGTGATATTTTACCCGATGCTTTGTTTTGTATCGAGCCAATGAAACATGGCAATGTAGACGCTTGGTGCCCTAAGAATTCTGGGGATAAGTATGGACGTATGCGCACCCTGAAAAACGCATTGGCTAATTCTGTAAACACCGTTAGTGCTCGGTTGATGGATCGCGTTGGTCCAAGACCGGTGATCAATTTGGCTCGAAAAATGGGAATCACTTCTTATTTGCCGGCAGTTCCTTCGATTGCTCTAGGCACACCAGATATTAGTTTACTTGAAATGGTTGGGGCATATAGCACTTTTGCCAATAAAGGGATTTATGTAAAACCCATTATGATTTCACGAATTGAAGATAAAAACGGCACCGTACTTTTCGAAGTCGTTCCAGAAACAAGAGATGTACTGAGTCAAGAATCGGCCTATGTTACGATTGATTTACTCAAAGGAGTTACCGAAGCTGGATCAGGAATTCGTTTGCGTCACCAAGGAGCAGATGAACACAATTATGCTTATAAAAACGTTGTAACGGGTTATCCATATCAATTCGAAAACCCAATTGCTGGAAAAACAGGAACAACTCAAAATCAAAGTGACGGTTGGTTTATGGGCATGGTTCCTAATTTAGTAACTGGTGTTTGGGTTGGAGGAGAGGACCGTGCCGTACATTTTAAAGACATTGCCTTTGGGCAGGGAGCAACGATGGCATTACCAATATGGGCGATGTATATGCGCGATGCCTATGCGATCCCAGAATTAGGAATTTCAATGGAAGACTTTGAAGCTCCTGAAATACTAACGATTCCAATCGATTGCCAGCAAGAAGTCCTATTGGATGACCTCCATCAGGATGCTAAGAAAGACGATCTTGAAGGTCTTGGATTTTAAAGATTATCCGCAGCATGCCACTCGGCAAAAGAAGTTTCCGTTTCTCTAAGTTTCAGTGCAAATAAGGAAATCCCTTCAGGCAAACGCATCTTGATTTTGTCAGCAAAATCCAACACCATCATTTCACTTGTTGGTTGATAACTTACCTTAAGTACCTTGTGCCCTCTAGATTCCATTTCTTCTGCAAGTTCTTTGTGCGGAGAATTAACATTTAAGACCGTTGCATGATCAAAAGGAAAAACGATTTCTTCTTTTACAATTTTCTTTAAATCACTAAAATCAAGCACCATTCCGTTTTTGGTTTGGGAAGGATCTACGATTGGCGAGCCCATAACAGTTACCGCTAGTTTGTAGCTGTGACCGTGGACATTTTTACACAAACCATCGTAACCATATAAGGCATGACCCGTTTCGAAATGGAACTCTTTGGTGATTCTTATTTTTTGTGCCATAATATTCGTGTGCGCTATTTTTAACTTCAAAATTTGATACCTGCAAGTTCACTATTTTTTCTGAATTGAGTTCTACGGGAATGCAATCTTTAGGAGGCTTCGGATACAACGATCAAAAAATAATATGCTTTTCGATCGCCTGCATAAAAAAAATAGATAGAATTTACTTTTAGTCAACGCTTTACTATTACTTTTGCAATAGAAATATTTATGACATCCTCAACTATGAAAAATATCCTAGTCCCAATTGGGATTTCGCCAAACGGAAAGAACACTTTAGCTTACGCAATTGCTTTAGCCAAACACTTTAAGGCTTCTCTTTTTGTAATTGATTCTCATAAAGTTACGCCAACATCCGTACATATATCTTCAGCCAAAGATGTGATTCATGCTCAGAATTTTAATCGAGTAAAAGAATTGGTTCAATCGGTTCAAGACGAGACGGTCGAAATTAAAATGGTAACCTATGAAGGAGACTTGGTGTCAGGAATAGAGTCTTTAGATAAAGAAATAGGACTCGATTTAATTGTTGTTGGACCAAAAAGTCACGACATCAACGACAAACTCTTTTTGGGAAAAATTTCGGGAAAGATCACTAAAAAAACATCAATACCAGTATTATTAGCTCCTATCGGAGCTATTTTCACTCCTCCTAAACTGGCTTTATTTGCCTTCAAAAAAGGAAGTATCAGTGGAGAACGTTCACTCGCCCCTTTAAAAGCAATTATAAAAAGCTTCAATACTAAAGTAAACCTTTTGCTGGTTAAAACACCAGGTCATAAAGCAGCTCGCTTAGATATTGACCATGAGATCGTAGAACTTTCTGAAGGATTAATCTCTTCTGAGAATGCAACGGTTTACCAGGGTGTGTTGGAACATTTCCAAAGTGTTCAGCCCGATATGCTTGTAGTTTTTGCTCGCAAACGTGGGTTCTTCGAAAAATTGATGGAGTCGGATATGGTATACAAGAAAGACTTTTTCACCAAAATTCCATTGCTGGTTCTTAAAAACCGATAAGAATATTCATTCAAATGAGTACCTTAGTCGCTTGACAAAGAAGGTTCTTATTTTCGGGTATTTATGGATGGTTATTGCTCTGATAATCCCCAAGTCTCTTGTTGCTCAAGAGTATTTCAGTTTGAATATTGACAATGACCTTTATTTTATGATGGATCACTACTATTCTAGTGGGATCTTTTTGCAGTATGGGAAACAGCTTCGAAATACAGACTCTTTAAATGACACTTTACCAAAAAAATATGTACTCTGGGAATTGGGCCAAGAGATTTACACACCTAGCCTTCGTTATACTTCTAATTCTGCAGTATACGATTATCCATATGGCGGCTGGACCTCACTAAAGCTTACCTTTCAGAAAGAGCTGTCTAAAAACAAACAACATCAATGGGGAATTCAATTGGGCGCAACTGGCGATGCATCTGGAGCACAATGGATGCAGAACACCTATCACCGTCTGATTTTAGGCTTACCCGAACTCCCATGGACTGATGAGGTTCCCCAAGCGTTTCATCTGAATGTTTTTGCTGACACCTTTAAACGGTGGTATTTGCATGAACAGGTTGCGGTTCAGTCGCATGTTTTTGGAACTGTTGGGACTCAAAAAATTTCCGGTGGAGCAGCTCTCGGTTTTGTTTTGGGAAAGCAAACGGTTCTTTCTAAAGGAGGGAATGTATTGGTCGATCAACAGCAAGGAGATGGCCTTTATTTTGGCGTACGCTTGCAGTATATTGCCCACGACTATATGCTTTCGGGAAGTTTGTTCAATGACAATGCACCTTTTACCCTTCCAGTAAATCCTTTTCGAGCAATGTTCGAGGCAGGCTACGCTATCCGAAAAAATGACTGGCGCTTTGCGTTCACCTATTTTACTAGAAGTCCAGATAACAAAGTGCAACCCCAACAAGGACATCATTATCTCAACATAACATTGAGCCGATTTTTTGAAAGCAAGACTACCAAATAAGCGTTAATGTTTTTTAGTTTTTGACTGGATTGTGTAGTTTTAACGTTGATATAAAAATATGTTGACATGAAAAAACTCCTTTTGTTTATCGTACTGAGCGTTATAATGAGTTCTTGTATTACGGTAAAAGTATATAAGATGGAACCCAATTCTACGGTTGAACCCAAAAAACCCATCCGAAAAAAATCAGCTTTGATTTCTTCAGGAATGCTAGCCCCGTTGATGGACGGAGATACGGAAATCTTCTTTTTTGGAGAAGATGCATCTGAACTTCATACTATTGATTTTAGCGATAGTTTGATAAGCCCCAAGCATTCTAATAAACGGGTGTTTGTTTTTAAGAGTAAAGATGCGGATGAGGCGATTCGTTGGGTAACCCAACTCGGCGATTCTCTGGAACTTCAAGAACAGCATGCTTCAAAATTTTCAGGCAGTAGCGTTATTATTTCAGAAGACAAAAAGAATGTTAGGTTTAACATCAAATCGGATGACACGAAACCCATAATCATCATTGACGGAAAAGAAATGGATACCGACTTCGATATGGACTCTTTAGATGTCGATACCATAGAAAGCATGGACGTTCTTAAAGGTCAAAAGGCACTTCAAAAAGTAGGAGCGAAAGGGAAAAACGGCGTGATCATCATTCGGTTGAAAAAGTAGGGTTTTCCCAATAGTAAAAATTGTGCTCGGTATCTTTTTCAAATCCCATAATGGGGTAAAGCTTATTTCCCACAACATTGGTTTGTTCGGTTTCTAAACTGACTCCTTTTGCGCCAGTTGTTGTGCAATGATTTTGAGCAGCTTCTAGCAATTGTTTCCCTATTTTCTTTCCACGATATATTGGATCGACAAAGAGGTCATTCAAGAGCCATACTGCCGCCATATTCACTGAAGAGAACACTGGATACAGTTGGGTAAAGCCAACGGCTCTGGAGTCGTCATAGACCATAAAAATTACAGACTGGTCGTTGGTTAAACGTTCTCTCAAAAACTTTTTGGCTGCATCTAAATCGGTTTCTTTTTTGTAAAAAACACGGTAGGCATCAAAAAGTAAGGCAAGATCATCTAGTTGGTTGAGGTCTGCTTGAATTAGTGTATACATTAGTTGACGGGCATTTTGGGTGTTAAAAAAGTATAATGAACCCCCAGCATGAAGCCTGCAAAACCATTCGTTTCTCGCTGCACGGGGTTGGTGTTGTTTTTTTGAAACTGATATTGGAAAGAAGCACTGAAGCGTTTCCAGAAAGTGTAATGAGCTGCGGCAAGTACACCAAAACTATTACTGAAGGTATCATCGGGATAGGTAACAGCGAATTCCTCGAGGTTAGTCGGCGGATCTCCTTTCGCTTTGAGCAAGAAATTATAAACCAACCCCAATTCTAACGTAACACGTTTTACAGGATACAGTCGTCCAGTTAAAGGAATAGACAAGAACAACAACTGATCTTTGGAAGTGTCGTTTGCTAAATTATAGATATAGTTGACGCTATGAATGTCGATTCCCGTTCGAAGTCCATAACTTTTTCTGAAATTATAACGAACAGAACCCCCGGCACTAAGACCGATTTTCCCTTTGGTTTCTCGATCTGTGGTGTTGAATCGATTCAACAGTAGATGTGCATCATAGTTCCATTTGCGTAATCCAAATTCATCCACATTAGATTTCCCATACTGTTGAATTAAAAGACCACTTCCTTGTGCAAATGTCTTTTGTCCACAAAGAATGAAACAACAGGAAAACAAACAGAAAATGAAGTTTTTACACATGGATTAAGTCCTAATAGAGTTTAAAAATACGGAACTGCATCGACTTTTCAAGATTTATATTGCGCCTAAAATCTCTTTTTAGCGTTTTAAATAAAAGACTATCTTTACCCTAAATCAGTACGAACGCTTCAATAAATCAGAACCGATGTCAAGTAAATTTTTTGGAAACAGAACCGTAAAAAACGAAGATAAAACAGGTGCTAAAAAAGCTCCTAAAGCTAAAGGAGGTGCAAAAAGCAGCTCCATAGTGCGTAAAGCAGGTCGCGGTAAATAATCAATTAAGGGGATGTAGCTCAGTTGGCTAGAGCGCTTGACTGGCAGTCAAGAGGTCGTGGGTTCGAATCCCATCTTCTCCACAGTGTCACCGTTACACTACACTAACCTTATAAAGCCCTTCGTGAAAGCGAGGGGTTTTTTCTTGCTCTTAGGTTTAGTATAAAGCCGAGCAATTTCTTGGCTCTCATTTGGCACTCTTTTAAAAAGCAGCAACACAATACACCCTGCCTAAATTGAAAATGGAAAAAGATGATGTTATGGATTTAGCTTTGTTCAACGAATAAGGTCTTGTTATTACTCTTTTAATACCCCAATTAGTTTTAAGGTTTTTATATTTGCTTTAAATAAAATAAAATGGGTTTTTTGAAAAATATATTTGGAGATAAAACATCAAAAGAAGTTGAAGAAGCTTATTTAAGTTGGACGCCTTTAGTTTCTGTAGAAGAAATAGATACGATTAAAGAGATTTCCAAAAATCAATCTGTATTAATTTTTAAACACTCCACACGTTGTGGAATCAGCAGAATGGTTATAAAACAGTTTGAATCCCTTTTTAATGAAGAAAACAAACAGTTAAAAGTCTATTATTTAGATTTATTGAACTTCAGAGAAGTTTCATCTAAACTATCGGAGGTTTTTCAAGTTATTCATCAGTCTCCTCAATTATTAGTTATAAAAAACGGAATTTCCGTCTATGATGAATCTCATTATGAGATTACTAAAGTAAACTTGTCAAAATATATGTAGTTGTAAATTCATTTGCATTTTTTCTTTTAATTCAGCCACTTCTAAACTCCCTTAGACACTTCAGAGACGCTTTAACAGAAGTGTGTCCCATTGCCTTTCAAAGCTTGTTGTTCCTATCCGTACTTTCGTGTGTTTCTATAGCTCCAGAGCGTCTAAGTGAGGAAACAGTAACACTTACGAATATCAGGATTTAGCACTTAAAAAACACCTCCAACGAAGTGGAGGGTGTCTTTTTTCTTAATTGAAGTTAGAAGCTAGTTTGGAAACCAATCCATTGACACGATAACCTTTGCATTGATACATAAGGCAAAGAAAAGCAATGTAAACTCTTGTAAGGCTTTAATAGATTCAGCTTACGAAGCAGTCAAATATAGTATAGAAGTAACAAAAGGAGAAGCAGCTATCTTCAAGCAATTGGACCTGGGTGTTTTTATAATATTTATGATTGAGATGCTTTGGGTCTCTCAAGAAACTGTACCTTACTGTTATTATAACTTAAAATTATGAATAATAAATGGTTTGTCTTAGCTATGTTAACCCTCATATATGTGTTAAATTTTGCTGACAGACAAATTCTTATTATTCTGCAGGAGAGTATTAAAGAAGACTTACAATTAAGTGATACTCAATTGGGATTGTTAACCGGACTGGGATTTGCCTTATTGTATACAACACTTGGCATACCAATAGCTAAACTTGCTGATAAATATAACCGAAAAAACATTCTTGTATTTAGTTTAGGATTTTGGTCGCTCATGACTGTTATGTCCGGTCGTGCTCTAAGCTTTTTTCAATTGTTGTTGACCCGAATTGGAGTAAGTGCAGGAGAGGCAGGCGGAATGCCCCCTTCTCATTCAATTATCTCAGATTATTTTCCGAAAGAACAACGGGGAACGGCTTTTTCTATATACAGTATGGGAATACCGATCGGAATTTTATTGGGGTTCATTGTTGCTGGATCAATCGCATCTGAATATGGATGGAGAATTGCGTTTTACGCACTCGGAATACCGGGTATTTTACTATCGATTCTTCTATATTTTATTTTAAAAGAACCTATTCGAGGCCATATTGATGGTCATATTGATTACATAAAAGACGCTACTTTTAAAGAAGCTATAGCAGGTTTATTTGCTAAAAAATCATTTTTATATTTATGTTTGGGTGCAGGGTTTACTACTTTTTCTTCTTACAGTCTCAATAATTTTTTACCATCATTCATACAAAGAGCTCATGGAGTTGATTTGATAACAGTAAGTATAAATTTGGGCCTTTCAATAGGAATTGGTGGCTTGATTGGTGCTTTGATTGGAGGGCGATTGGCTGATATAAAAGGAGCAAAAAACAAAAAATGGTATCTTTATGTACCAATACTTAGTTGTATTTTCTCTCTATTTCCTGCCATTATAATCTTATTTACAGGGAGTCCAAAAATTGCCTTAGCTGCTATTTTTCCCTACGCAATGTTCAATGCTGCTTTCACTGGACCTGTCTATGCAGTGGGTCAAACACTGGCCAATGTAAAAATGAGAGCATTTGCTACCGCGTTAATCCTTTTGTTTATGAATGGGATAGGGTTAGCACTCGGGCCATTATCTGCGGGAATACTGAGTGATTTTCTCGAGCCAACTTTAGGGAATTTTAGCTTACGTTACGCATTGACTTTGAACTTACTCTCTTTATTCATAGCCATATTTTTTTATTGGAAATCTGCAAATAATTATGAAAAAGATTTAGAAAAAGTATAACACCAAGTTTTCTCAAAGGTGGTATATGAACTGAATCCTTTGCCTGGATTAAAAGACCTTTTAAAAAACGAAAACATGACAACATTAGCATTGTTTCCTAAGGTAGTAGAAGACATGGTCAATAGCCGATTAAAAAGGGCGAATCGAGATAAAGAAGTTAGTTTATGAGGGAACGATCAAACACATCAAGATTCATTCTATTGATCGATTAGGAAGAGATACTCTTTCGGTGTTCTACACCATTTATAAAAAAGATAACCTCTTATCTATTTGACGAATTACAAATGAACTTGGGAAACAGCAGGATTGTTGTTTTTAGAACAAAAAACTAAAAAACAACAAAAGATGTACAGCAATATTTTTTCCATAACCTTTACTTTATCTCCAAACTTTTTGAAGAAACTTTATGAAGTTTTGACTCATAATGTTTTCAATATCCTGTTCTGAATATCCTTTTTTAGCGAGCATCAATGGAACTTTTTGAAGGTCGGCAATTGTCTCTAAATCTGCGGGTGTTTGTTCTTTTCCAAAAGCACCATCGAGATCGGTTCCGATGCCAACATGAGACGAATTTCCAGCCAATTGACAAATATGATCTATGTTATCAATCATTTGTTCTAATGTTACTCCCATATTTTCAGGGGTAGATTTCCCTCTCACCCAATTTGGAACCATCATCCATGCATCTAATGCAATTCCAATGACTGCATCTCTCTGGATCAATTCATTAATTTGTTCATCAGCATATTGCCGGTTGTGATTTACAAATTTCCTACAATTATTGTGACTTGCCCAAACTGGGCCATTATAGATCTTCATCGTTTCCCAAAAACTAACATCACAGAGATGGGTTGCATCGAGAATTAAATTCAATTCTTCTATTTTTTTAAGTAATGCTTTTCCCTTAGCTCCAATTCCGCCAACAGAGTCGGTGCCGTGCGCATAAGTCCCAGGCCCATAGTGTGCTGGTCCTATAGCTCTTAATCCTTGTTCGTGCGACTTTACTAAATAGTCAATGTTTACAATAGAATCTGCACCCTCTAAACTCAGAATATATCCAATGGGTTTTTTTGAAACACGATCTTTTTCCCATAGCGCTAGATGGTTATTCAATTGCTCTGCATTTGTGATTTGGACCATTTCACCAAGATCTTCCATTGTTTTGTACCAAGCCAATTGCCCTTGTGTTTGTGCCCATGCTTGTTGTGGAGAATTCCATCCGGGTAACGGACTGTCTTTTTTTACATAGCGAGCGATCTGGGTAGCTACACAAATCCCTACATTCCCTTTGCGCATTGCATCTAGAGAAACAGTGTTCTTTTCTCTATCAGGCTTGTCGGTCATCCCCATTTCGCTTTTCCTGATGTCTTCTACAGTCCAAGTTAGATCTCTGTTCCATTCCAGGGCATTCATTGCAAGATCAAGGTGCGCGTCGAGTATAAACATGTTTTTTATTAAATTTATTTTTCTTTTTTATTGATAATAACCGTCGATTATCATCCTTTTAAACAGAGCTTTTGATACCACTAGTTTAGTATGTGGTCTCTTGCTGCTATGTTCCAATGCCCAGTTATCGTCCCATCGATAACAGTTAATACCGTATCATATTTAAGAACAGTAGGGCATATGTGGGTTGGGATGGCATAACAAATCGTTCCGATTGCGTATTCCTTTGATTCGATACATTCGACCACTAAATGTTCTTCGCTGTGACTTATGTGTTCAAGTTTTTCGAAATTCAGAATCTTTAATCTTGGAGGAGGCATTTCTGCTGCAACCGATTTATGTCCAAGGTTCAAACAGATCAAATTATCTGCCGGTTTACTTACAATAGCACCAACTAAAACAGCTGCTGGCAGAAATTTTAAATCTTTGTACGTGTCTGCATATCCTTGGTCCCATAACAAAGGCGTACCAGGGCAAACCTCGACATGTTTTCTTTTTACATGAATCGGAAAAGTAGGCGTACCACCAGCAACAATGGTTTTTATTTTGATTCCCAATTGCTCTATTTGACTCTTTAATGTTACAACCAAATCAAAGTCTTTGTCACAAATTTGTTGACGTAAGTTATAGTCAGACTCATGAATATGGCCATCATACACATGCAAACCTTGCGCTATGACATTATTGGACAACGCCATTTTTTGATAAAGCAAAACGGCTTCCTTATTGGGGATTATTCCAGTTCTATTCATCCCGTTATTGATGTCCAACCATAACGAAACCTGCAGTTTTTTTTCT
>Ga0075467_10002643_pt1 | contig 14076 bp, 8 predicted proteins | sample DEB08_DNA_9_FD_75067 | JGI IMG/M metagenome (GOLD analysis project Ga0075467, IMG submission 75067) | Aqueous microbial communities from the Delaware River and Bay under freshwater to marine salinity gradient to study organic matter... | ecosystem: Environmental > Aquatic > Marine > Coastal ...
AAGAAGTTGGATAACAAACGAATCTATGCCAAAGAGTTTTATGAATATATGCAGAAATTCTTGAGCATCAACGGGTCCACAAAATATCTCTTGAGACCACCAACAAAGAAATTCATAACCAATAATTCTCATTATGAAAACCAACATTCAAGGGAAGCCCTAAAAGAATGTTCAACACAAACAGATGATTGGCATATGCTATATGCCATATATCAAGTTTCCAAGAATCAATTTAGTACTAGAATAGATAGAAATCTAAAGATTGAACATGCCATTCACAACGAAGATATTTATAACTGGTACAAGAAATCTGGTTGTAATAGAACCAAGCTCACCAGAGCAAAGATTATAAAATCATTAAAAGATGATAATGTCACATTAACAGATAGAGAACTCCATCGACTCAACAGAAAAATAGTTGAGAACTTCAATGAATTAAACAACGACAAGTCATTTGGACAATACTATAACCCAAAGTATTTAAAGAGGCTAATGACCCAAGCAATGTTATTCTGTCTTACCAATGGGAAGTGCGGTGGTGTAAAAATAAAGGATTATAGGGAATATAACCCTTTCACCGCATTGCCCAAATCACTAAGAAGTATCATTCCAATTAAATATGTTGAGATAGATTTATCGTCAGCCAATGCGCAATTCGTGGATATGCTGTTGGATACCCAATTGGCGGATGAGGTTTATCGAAATATTATGAAACACTACAAATTATCCAGAAATCAAGCCAAATGGAAGTATAATTCAGCATTGAATAATTATAAAATGTCCATATCAAGTGCAAGCGAGTTTTATCAAAATGCTGGCTATCCAGAAGATAAGGCGGTGCTGTTGGCAAGAATGACAGCCAGAACTATAAAGGGTGAATTCTTCAACATCATGACCCAATATGAACAAGTTATTATTAATTTATATAACGAAATGATTGATGATATTGGGTTTAGGTTTCATGATGCATTGGTGGTTAGAGAGTCGCACCTATGGGATAAAAACTATGTGTTGCCGATGAGGCTTAGGACCAAGAAGGATAAGTGTATGGATGATATATTTTCTGATTTGGAAATGCCAAAAGATAGGGTCATTCAGTTCCATATAGGGTACTATAATAATCCATCAATAAATTACACTGGGTCCATTACTAATGAGGTTCATGATGCTGATTTACCACTTGTTGAGATTGAATAATAAATAATGGTTAATTTATCCTTAAAATAGATACAGATGAAGGTATTATAACTAAGGAAATAATTAAAGAGTAAATGAAATATGATATTCAAATAACACCCCCAGGAAGCTCTCTAATAGACCATATTTCGATGAGGCTGTACTGGGTTACTTTTATCCCAAAACAGACCTAAATCACACTAAAAACATGAGGAAATATACTAGTACTATTGCATCCCTGCGTTCATTGACCTTTAGTTCTTCAATATTGCTGTTTAACTTCCATATTTTATTATGCTTTTTTCTTTTCATATATTCGATTTTCTTCATGTCGTAATTAATAATATTTCAGACACATTAACTAAGAATTGATTGCAATGATTATGTATTTGGCTAAATTTCCGTTAAACAAAATTACCGTATGTTAAAATTTCGTACCTTTATTCACCGATATGAAGCAAGTATTCCATAAAATAATGTCTTTAGCAATGGCTTTTGTAGTGTTATTCTCTACAATGTCATTTACTGTTAATATGCATTATTGTGGAGATACTTTAGTTGAAACTGCAATATTCAAAAAAGCCAAAGGTTGCGGAATGGAAATGGAGAAACCTTCAACTGAAGGATGTTCTATAACCAAGAAAAACTGTTGTGATGATGAACAATTAGCAATTGAAGGTCAAGACGAATTACAACTACAAGTTGACAAAATTACGTTTGGGCAACAAGCATTTATTGCTTCATTTGTTTACACTTACATCAACCTTTTTGAAGGTTTAGACAAGAACGTATCTACTTACGAAGAATATAAACCGCCACCCGTCATAAGGCGTATCTACAAAATTGACGAGACATATTTAATTTGATTTTTAAACAATAGACTGTGTTATCCTATGGCTAAAATGTCATAAGGATAATTTGTTGTATTCGGTGTTTTGAAAACACCAATGTCTAATTGTTTAATTATCAAAGCCAATGCTAAATAAAAGCATCAAATTTTTAATAGAAAATAAACTCGTTGCAGTTCTGCTACTCGTCCTTTTTGTAGGTTGGGGAACAGTTAACGCACCTTTTAATTGGGATACAGGTTTCTTACCAAGTAATCCTGTTGCTGTAGATGCAATACCTGATATAGGCGAAAACCAACAAATCGTTTTCACTAAATGGGATGGTCGCTCACCACAAGATATAGAAGACCAAATTACCTATCCACTCACAACATCTTTACTCGGTATTCCTGGAGTAAAAACCATTCGTAGTTCATCAATGTTTGGTTTTTCAAGTATCTATATCATTTTTGAAGAAGATATAGAATTTTACTGGAGCAGAAGTCGCATTCTCGAAAAACTCAATTCCTTACCAAGTGGCTTATTACCTGAAGGTGTTAATCCTGCTTTAGGTCCAGATGCAACAGGATTAGGACAAATATTTTGGTATACTTTAGAAGGTCGTGACGAAAACGGAAACGTAACTGGTGGTTGGGATTTACAGGAATTACGCAGTATTCAAGATTACTATGTAAAATATGCTCTATCCTCTGCAAGTGGCGTTTCGGAAGTCGCATCCATTGGTGGATATGTTCAGGAGTATCAAGTTGATGTTAATCCAGAATTGATGCGTCAATATAATATAGGATTGAATCAAGTTGTAAAAGCAGTTAAGGAAAGTAACAAAGATATTGGCGCACAGACATTGGAAATTAACCAAGCCGAATATTTAGTTCGTGGTTTGGGTTATGTAAAATCCATTTCAGACATCGAAAACGCAGTAGTCACTTCCGAAGATTATACAGCAATCAAAATCAAGGATATTGGAAAAGTTTCTTTAGGTCCTGCAACGAGACGTGGCTTATTAGATAAAGAAGGTGCTGAAGTTGTGGGTGCCGTTGTGGTGGCTCGTTATGGCTCAAACCCAATGGAAGTCATCAATAATGTGAAAGAGAAGATTAATGAATTAAGCGCAGGTTTACCTTCAAAAGTATTAGCGGATGGAAGAACATCACAAGTAACCATAATACCATTTTATGACAGGACAGAACTGATACAAGAAACTTTAGGTACACTCAATGAGGCATTGACTTTAGAAATTCTAATAACCATTCTGGTCATAATCATAATGGTGTTTAATCTTCGAGCTTCTGTACTAATTTCTGGACTTTTACCAGTTGCAGTTTTAATGGTATTTATTGCAATGAAACTCTTTGGTGTCGATGCCAATATTGTCGCCTTATCTGGTATTGCAATTGCCATTGGTACAATGGTCGATGTTGGTGTCATACTTTCAGAAAACATAATTCGGCATTTAGATGACGATGATGGAACACAATCAATTAATACGGTGGTCTACAACGCAACAGCCGAAGTATCTGGTGCAATCGTTACCGCAGTAATGACAACTATTATCAGTTTCATTCCAGTATTTACAATGATTGGTGCGGAAGGAAAACTATTCAGACCATTAGCCTTCACAAAGACTTTTGCACTAACAGCATCCATTATAGTGGCGTTATTTTTAATTCCACCTTTTGCTGCATTTTTGTTCAGAAAGAAAAGCATTAAAAACACTTTTAAATACGTTTTAAATGGGTTTTTAATAGCAATAGGAATCGCAGCAATAATCTATGGATATTGGTTAGGATTGATTTTGATAGCGTTTGGAATTACAGCACTACTTAATCTTCAAAAGAAGATAACAGACAAGCAAGCTAACCTTGTCAATATAATTATTTCAGCATCGGCAATAATATTTTTGTTAGCTGAATATTGGAGACCATTAGGCGTTGATAAAAGCATATTCTGGAATCTCATTTTTGTAAGTGTTATTTGCTTCGGTTTATTAGGTGTTTTCTCATTATTCATCAAATTCTACACACGTATTTTAAGGTGGTGTTTAGAAAATAAATTACTCTTTTTATCAGTTCCAACAGCAATTGTAATTGCAGGTTTTTTCATTATGAAGAATACTGGTAAAGAGTTTATGCCATCATTAAATGAAGGCTCATTTCTGCTAATGCCAACCTCAATGCCTCATTCTGGTGTAGAAGAAAACAAGCGTGTTTTACAGCAATTAGATATGGCAGTAGCAAGTATTCCAGAGATTGAAACTGTAGTTGGTAAGGCAGGAAGAACAGAATCAGCTTTAGACCCAGCACCACTATCAATGTACGAGAATATGATTCAGTATAAACCAGAATATATGCTGAATGAAAACGGACAACGCCAACGCTATAAAGTCAATGATGATGGTGAGTATATATTAAAAAATGGAATGTCATTGCGAGCGGAACAACGTGAAGCGTGGCAATCTCTCAATGCAAAAGAACAACTCATTCCAGATAATGATGGCGAGTTCTACCGTAATTGGCGACCAGAAATACAATCACCAGACGATATTTGGAATGAAATCGTAAAAGTCACCAAATTACCAGGTGTTACTTCCGCACCAAAGCTACAACCTATTGAAACCCGATTAGTGATGCTTCAAACAGGAATGCGAGCACCTATGGGAATTAAAGTAAAAGGTCAAGACTTAAAGCAGATTGAAGCGTTTGGTGTGCAATTAGAAAACATTATCAAGGAAGCTGAAGGTGTTAAAAAAGAAGCTGTTTTTGCAGACCGTATTGTTGGTAAACCCTATTTGTTAATTGATATCGATAGAGAGAAAATTGCACGATATGGCATTTCGATACAAGATGTTCAAGATGTATTAAAAGTAGCAGTTGGTGGTATGGTATTAACACAAACGGTTGAAGGTCGTGAGCGATACGGTGTTCGAGTAAGATACCCAAGAGAAATGCGAGCAAACCCAACTGATTTACAACAAATTTATGTGCCAGTTGAAAAAGGCAGTCCCGTTCCATTAAGTGAATTGGCAACAATCCGTTACGAACAAGGTCCACAAGTAATTAAAAGTGAAGATACCTTTTTAGTAGGCTATGTATTGTTTGATAAATTGGATGGATTTGCAGAAGTAAGCGTTGTTGAAAATGCACAAGCATTTATCCAAGAAAAGATAGATTCTGGTGAGCTAATTGTTCCAAAAGGAATCAACTATGCATTCACAGGAACTTACGAAAATCAGTTACGAGCAGAAAAAACGCTCTCTGTAGTTGTGCCATTAGCATTGGCAATAATATTTTTAATATTGTATTTCCAATTCCGTTCGGTTGGTACATCATTAATGGTGTTTACAGGTATTGCAGTAGCATTTGCAGGTGGTTTTATTATGATTTGGTTCTATGGTCAAGATTGGTTTTTAAACTTCAATTTCTTTGGGGAAAATATGCGGGACTTATTCCAGATGCATCCTATTAATTTAAGTGTAGCAGTTTGGGTTGGGTTTATTGCACTCTTCGGAATTGCAACCGATGATGGTGTAGTTATGGCAACTTACCTCACACAAACGTTTGATAGAAACACGCCAGAAAACAGAAAAGAAATTAGAGCATCAATAGTAGAAGCAGGAGAAAAACGTATCAGACCCTGTTTAATGACTACTGCAACTACAATTTTAGCTTTATTACCAGTATTGACTTCAACAGGACGAGGAAGCGATATAATGATACCTATGGCAATACCAAGTTTTGGAGGTATGCTCATTGCCTTAATAACATTATTTGTAGTACCAGTATTATATAGCTGGAAAGCCGAAGTTCAACTTAAAAGAACTACAAAATGAAACATAGAATAATACACATAAAAAGCATCTTGACTCTTGGTTCTTTTTTCTTGAGTCTCTTTGCAAATGCACAGCAATTAGAAACGTTAATCAATGAAGCAGTAGCGAACAATCCAGAGATTCAAAAATTTGAGTTGCAATACAAAAGAGCTTCTGAAAAAGTAAACGAAGTCAATACCATTCCAAATACCGAATTTGGTGTCGGTTACTTTGTAAGTGAACCAGAAACCAGAACAGGTGCGCAACGCTTTAAAGTATCTGCTAAACAAATGTTACCGTGGTTCGGAACCATTACATCGAGAGAAAATTATGTGAGTTCATTAGCGAATGCTAAATACGAGGACATTGTTATTGCAAAGCGAAAACTGATGGCTTCGGTATCACAATCCTATTATATTTTATACGCCAACAGAGCGAAACAAAAGGTGCTAACAGAAAACATTAAACTATTGGAAACCTATGAGACGTTGGCATTAACTTCTGTTGAGGTTGGTAAATCATCAGCAGTAGATGTATTGCGTTTGCAAATGCGTCAAAACGAAATGCAACAATTAAAAGACGTATTGCAACAACAATTTTTAGCAGAACAAACCAAATTCAATAACCTATTGAATAAGGAAAATGATGTTGCGGTCATTGTGGTAGACAGTTTAACAATACCTTCAGAAGACTTTGATATTACTGCTGAAAATTTAGCATTACATCCTGAACTGCTGAAATATGATAAACTCTATCAATCAGTAGAACAATCCGAGTTATTGAATCAAAAAGAAAGCAGTCCAATGATTGGTTTCGGTTTGGATTATATCAATGTTACCGAAAGACCAAATATGGATTTTAGTGATAACGGAAAGGATATTGTAATGCCAATGGTTTCGGTATCTATCCCAATTTTCAATAAGAAATATAAATCCCAAACCAAGCAAAATCAGTTGGAACAGCAGGAAATTACTGCTCAAAAACAAGAGCGTTTAAATTCATTGGAAACGCTTTTAAGTAATGCGATTAATGAACGTATTTCATCAAGAATAAGTTATGCCACCCAAACCAAAAACTTAAAGCAAGCCAAAGATGCAGAAGACATTTTAATCAAAAGTTATGAAACAGGAACGATTGATTTTAATGATGTTTTGGATATTCAAGAGTTGCAACTAAAGTTTCAGATGAACCAAATAGAATCTGTGAAGACCTACTATGTGCAGACCTCAATAATTAACTATTTAACCAATTAGGCGATGAAACACACATATCACATACACGGAATGACCTGTAATGGTTGTCGCAGTCACGTAGAAGAAACGCTCTCTAAAATAGAAGGTGTATCAAAAGCAACAGTCGTTTTAGATAAGGCAAAAGCGACCATCGAAATGGAATCACATATTCCTATAGAAAAGTTTCAAGAAGCCTTAAAAAAGCATGGTGGCAGCTATAGCATTCATATACAAGGTGAACATCATCAGCATTCAAAAGATAAAAAGAAAGAGCAACCCAAAGCAAAAGGCACAGGCACGTTTTACTGTCCTATGCATTGCGAAGGCGATAAAACTTATGATGAACCAGGCGATTGTCCTGTTTGTGGAATGGATTTGGTCGAAGAACAAAATCTATCAACAACTAATTCAGAGCAATGGACGTGTCCAATGCATCCTGAAATTGTAAAAGACGAAGCAGGTTCGTGTCCTATTTGCGGTATGGATTTAGTACCAATGGAAGCAGATAGTTCAGCAGAAGAAAAGACGTATAAAAGACTATTAAAGAAATTTTGGATTGCCACAGCATTTACATTGCCTATTTTCTTAATTGCTATGAGCGAAATGCTCATTAATAATCCATTGTTTGATATAACGGAACAGAAAAATTGGAACTGGATTCAGTTTGTTTTATCAATTCCAGTTGTCTTTTATGCCACTTGGATGTTTTTTGAGCGTGCTTACAAAAGCATTAAAACGTGGAATCTCAATATGTTTACACTTATAGGCATTGGTGCAGGTGTAGCGTGGTTGTTTAGCGTAATTGGAATGCTATTTCCAGATGTGTTTCCAAGTCAATTTAAAACAGAATCAGGTGCGGTACACGTCTATTTTGAAGCTGCTACGGTAATTCTAACGTTAGTGCTTTTAGGTCAATTATTAGAAGCTCGTGCACATAGTAAAACCAATTCGGCAGTAAAAGAGCTGTTGAAATTAGCACCCAATAAAGCTATAAAAATTGTTGATGGCGAAGAAGTTGAAGTAAGTATAGATAAGATAGAATTAAATGATATTCTAAAAGTAAAACCAGGCGATAAAATTCCTGTAGATGGTGTTATAACCGAAGGCGAAACAACTATTGACGAATCTATGATTACAGGTGAACCTATTCCAGTAAACAAAGCTAAAGATGATAACGTAAGTAGCGGAACAATCAATGGAAATCAATCCTTTTTGATGAAAGCTGAAAAGGTAGGAAGTGACACGTTACTATCTCAAATCATTCATATGGTTAATGATGCTAGTAGAAGTCGTGCACCTATTCAAAATTTAGCGGATAAAGTTTCGGGTTACTTTGTGCCTGTTGTAGTCATAATTTCTCTACTAACTTTTACAGTTTGGGCAATTTGGGGACCAGAACCAGTTTATGTGTATGCGTTTGTAAATGCAATTGCAGTACTAATCATTGCGTGTCCGTGTGCATTAGGTTTAGCAACACCAATGTCTGTAATGGTTGGTGTGGGTAAAGGTGCTCAAAATGGTGTATTGATTAAAAATGCCGAAGCACTTGAGAAAATGGATAAAGTTAATACCCTTATCATAGACAAAACAGGAACAATTACAGAAGGAAAACCAACAGTAGAAACGATAGGTGCTTTTGGCGATGCCTTAAATGAAAAAGAGGTGCTTCAATATATTGTTTCACTAAACACTAATAGCGAACATCCTTTGGCAGAAGCTACGGTAAAATATGGAAAAGAGCAGAATGTTGAAATATTAAAGTCCGAAGATTTTAGTGCTGTTACAGGAAAAGGTGTTGAAGCTAAAATTGATGGAAAAAATGTAGCATTAGGTAATCCTAAAATGATGGAATACGCCAAAGCAGACATTGCATCAACAATGAAGGATGAAGCAAAAGCCTACCAAAAACAAGGCAAAACGGTTTCGTATTTAGCGATAGATAAAACCGTTGTTGGCTATGTGGTCATTGGCGATAAGATAAAAGAAACAAGTGCCAAAGCTATTAAAGCACTTCAAGATAAAGGAATTGATGTCATAATGCTTACAGGTGATAATCACGATACTGCACAAGCAGTAGCATCAGAATTGAATCTGGCAGATTTTAAAGCCAGTATGTTACCTGAGGACAAACTCAAAGAAGTTGAGAAACTACAAGAAAACGGAAGAGTAGTTGCTATGGCAGGTGATGGTATAAACGATGCACCAGCATTGGCTAAAAGCGATGTTGGTATTGCTATGGGAACGGGAACAGATGTAGCAATTGAAAGTTCAATGATAACGCTCGTAAAAGGCGATTTACATGGTATTGTAAAAGCAAGGAATTTAAGCGATGCTGTGATGAAAAATATTAAGCAAAACCTATTTTTTGCACTTATTTATAACACATTAGGAGTACCTATTGCAGCAGGTGTTTTGTTTCCATTCTTTGGAATATTACTCTCACCAATGATTGCAGCATTAGCAATGAGTTTTAGTTCGGTTTCTGTAATAATAAACGCATTACGATTAAGAAATATTGAAATATAACACTATGAAAAAATATATAATTTACTTCGGAATATTGGTAGTTGGTTTGTTTTTAGGTTGGTTGCTTTTTGGTGGTTCATCAAAAAAAGAAACAGAACATAATCACGATGCCATTTCAGAAACCAATCAAATGTGGACCTGCTCGATGCATCCACAGATTATGCAACCAGAACCAGGCGATTGTCCCATTTGTGGAATGGAATTAATTCCTGCTGATGGTGGAAGTGATGGTTTGTTAGCAGACCAATTCCAACTAACAGAAAATGCAATGGCATTAGCCAATATTCAAACAACTGTTGTGGGTAAAGGTAATGTGGATGGCAACACCATAAAATTATCTGGTAAGATTGCTGAAAACGAAGAAGCCAATGCGGTACAGGTCAGTTTTTTTTCGGGTAGAATTGAACGCTTGAATGTAAGTTTTACTGGTGAGGAGGTTCGTAAAGGTCAACTCTTGGCAACAATTTACTCACCAGAATTGTATGCAGCACAACAAGAATTGATTACTGCAGCCTCTTTAAAAGAATCGCAACCTGCTTTGTACAAAGCGGTTCGCAATAAATTGAAATTATGGAAGCTATCTGAAAATCAAATCAATCAGATTGAAGAAACAGGAAAAGTAAAAGAAAACTTTCCTGTTTATGCCACCGTTTCAGGTACAGTAATAGAAAAACTGGTAGAGCAAGGCGATTACGTCAAACAAGGTCAACCCTTATTAAAAATTGCCAATCTCAATACGGTTTGGGGAAATTTTGATGTGTATGAAAATCAGATTGACCGCTTTAAAAAAGGACAAGAAGTGTTGATTACAACGAATGCCTATCCTAATAAAGAATTTAAAGGTAAAGTCGATTTTATTGACCCAGTTTTAAATACAAAAACAAGAACTGTCACCTTGCGTGTAGTCTTAAATAATAAGGATGATGTGTTTAAGCCAGGAATGTTTGTAACAGCAAATATTGATGGGGTTACAAGTAACAATGACCAAGTACTAACGATTCCTGCATCTGCTGTTTTATGGACAGGTGAACGTTCTGTGGTTTATCTTAAAACAAATCCAGACCAACCAGTTTTTGAAATGCTTGAAATTAAGTTAGGCAATCAAATTGGTAATGACTATGAAGTTTTAGAAGGCTTGTTTGTCGGAAATGAAATTGTGACCAATGGAACATTTACGGTTGATGCCGCAGCACAATTACAAGGTAAAAAGTCAATGATGAATAAGGAAGGTGGAAAAGTAATGACAGGTCACGAAGGACATTTAGGATTGGGCAATTATTCATCCAACGAAGAAAACGACCATACCAATATGAATGAACGTTTGGAAGTATCAGCGAAATTTCAAAAGCAATTAAAAGCGGTTTTCAATGATTATATCAGTTTGAAAGACGCATTAGTAAAAGAAGATTCAAAAAGTACTTCAGCAAGTGCAACAACTTTATTAAAAAATTTGGGCAAAGTGGATATGAAATTGTTGTCGGATAATGAGGCGCATAACCATTGGATGACTTTAGAAAAAAAACTAAAATTTTCAGCGACTTCCATTTCTAATACATCAGATATAAAAGTACAAAGAGACCATTTTAAACATTTATCATCACATCTAATCAATTCTGTTCAGCTGTTTGGAGTCAATGAAAAAGTCTATGTAGAATTTTGTCCAATGGCAGATAACAATAGTGGTGCTTATTGGTTAAGCAAAGAAGAAAAAGTAATCAATCCATACTTTGGTGAAGCAATGCTAACTTGTGGTGAAGTGAAACAAGTAATAGAATAAAAAATTAAGTAATAACAATTAAATTTTTAAAGATGAAAAAAGTAATTTTAAGTGTGGCTGTAATAGCAGCATTAGGTTTAACAAGTTGTAAAAACGAAACCAAAAAAGAAACAGAAACTACAAGTACTGAAATGTCTGAAGATATGGCAATGACAGAACTGTCTTTTGGCGTAAGAGGTAATTGCGAAATGTGTAAAAACACTATCGAGAAAGCAGCAAATAGTGTTGAAGGTGTAGCGAGTGCGAATTGGGACGTTGATAAAAAGAAGATTGATGTTTCTTTTGATGATACAAAAACCGATGCTATGGCAATTCATAAAGCAATTGCAGCTTCAGGTTATGATACCGAAAAAGTGGCTGGCGATGAAGACGCATATGATGGTTTACCAGGTTGTTGTAAATACGACCACGAAATGATGATGAATCAATCTGGTGAAACAAAAAGTGATGACCACAGCAAACATGACCATTAATATATCATAAATAATCCCCTAAACTTTTAAATTGGTAAATGATTAAACTCGCTTTTTAAGAGGTGAGTTTTTCATTATAGCCAAAAGTGAAAGTATTCAAAATAGATTTCATGTTCAAAATTGCACAGGCATTGCATTAAAAAAACTTATATCTTTGTTTCAATGAAATTTTTAAGCAGCATATTAGCTTTAACGATATTAGCATTAACTACAATGTCTTGTTCAGATGGTCGAAATTTTGAAGACCAGCAGCACGAGGAAATTAGTGCTCAACATAATCATCAGGATGATAGTGACGATTCCTGCCCAATGACTTGTATTTGTAATTGTTGCGGTATCTCAATTACCTATGAGCCTTTGGAGACATTCGAACTATTAAAATTTAATGAAATCCCCAGTCAATTAATATCTACTTATCAATCGAATTATAGATTTGATTTTCATTCCAATATTTGGCAACCCCCACAGGTATAATTCAGTTTTTATAGGATAGCTATATCCTTTTTTTACGTTTTCGCATTTGCGAAAGCACATCCTTGTTTTTAACTGAATTAATACATTTTCTATGATTAATAAAATCATTGATTTTTCAATCAATAACAAATTCATTATTGGTTTGCTTACGCTCACCATTATTGGAGCAGGTATTTGGAGTATGACCCAAGTTCCTATCGATGCTGTTCCTGATATAACCAATAACCAAGTGCAGGTCATAACACAAGCTCCCAATTTAGGTACAGAAGATATTGAGCAAATTGTAACCTATCCTATTGAGGTGGCAATGAGCAACCTACCCAATGTGCAGGAAATAAGGTCAATCTCTCGTTTTGGTTTATCTGTAGTTACCATTGTTTTCGATGATGCTATGGGAACGTATCTACCTCGACAATTAGTAGCCGAAAAGCTAAACGAAGTCAAAGAGCAAATCCCTTCTGGATTTGGCGAACCCACCATGGGACCTATTTCAACTGGTTTGGGAGAAATTTACCAATATACCTTAAAAGTAGCACCAGAGTATAGGGACAAATATACTATTGCAGATTTACGCTCAACGCAAGATTGGATTGTACAACGTCAAATGGCTATGGTTGAAGGTGTGGTTGAGGTAAACGCCATAGGAGGAAAAATAAAACAATATGAAGTGGCAGTTGACCCAAACGATTTAAATGCAATTGGTTTGACCATTACAGATGTATTTAATGCACTCGAAGCTAATAATCAAAACACAGGTGGTGCTTATATCGAAAAAAACCATCAGGCTAATTTTATTCGTGGTGAAGGCTTGGTACGTAGTTTAGAGGATATTAAAAAAATCATGGTTACTAATATCAATAATATTCCTGTTACTATTGGCGACATTGCTACGGTACAATTTGGTTCTGCAATTCGCTATGGCGCATTAACCCAAGATGGTGAAGGCGAAGTTGTAGGTGGTTTGGTTATGATGCTAAAAGGTGCAAATTCTAATGATGTTATTGCCAATGTAAAAGAACGAATGGCTCAAATAGAAAAGTCATTACCAGAAGGTGTCATTATAGAACCATTATTAGACCGAAGTAAATTAATTGGTGAAACAACCTCAACAGTTTCAACCAATCTTATTGAAGGTGCATTGATAGTTATTTTTGTACTTATCTTCTTATTAGGTAATTGGCGAGGAGGTTTAATTGTAGCTTCTACCATCCCTTTATCATTATTGTTCGCTTTTATATTAATGAATGTTTTTGACGTTTGGGCTAACTTGATGAGTTTAGGTGCAATAGATTTTGGAATTATTGTAGATGGCGCAGTAATTATTGTAGAAAGTACTGTATTTCTCATAGCATCCCAAGTACTAAAAAAGAAGCAGCTTACAGCGAAGAAGCGTGACAAAGTAGCCTCTAATGCTTCAAAAAAAATGATGAATGCTGCGTTTTTCGGTCAGTTGATTATTCTCATTGTTTTTCTTCCCATTCTGGCATTGCAAGGTATCGAAGGAAAGATGTTTAAACCAATGGCGTTAACCTTTATTTTTGCTATGATTGGAGCTATGGTACTTTGTTTAACGTATGTGCCAATGATGTCTGCTTTGGTGTTAAGGGCACCAAAAAATAATAAAAAATCCTATGGAGACCGATTTGTAAATTGGGTTGAAGATAAATACCAACCTTTATTGGTCAGAGCATTGCGAAAAGGAAAATGGGTAATTGGTATTGCAGTTGTATTGTTCGGTATAACAGTTTTTATGTTTTCAAGA
>Ga0075467_10002644_pt1 | contig 14071 bp, 12 predicted proteins | sample DEB08_DNA_9_FD_75067 | JGI IMG/M metagenome (GOLD analysis project Ga0075467, IMG submission 75067) | Aqueous microbial communities from the Delaware River and Bay under freshwater to marine salinity gradient to study organic matter... | ecosystem: Environmental > Aquatic > Marine > Coastal ...
GAGAACCCGAAGAACAACCTTATGGAACTGTTTCGGTTTTCGAGGATTTATATGGCAATCTTTGGGATTTTATTCAGCCAAATAATTAGAGTTGATAAGTTGGAAGACACTTTTAAAGTGCCTTCCAACTGTTTTATAGTTTAATTTTTTTCAATTTCCAACTGTCGCATATAATCCATTAACAAACGAATGCCAAAAGCAGTCGCAACTTTGTGTTTAGCGTATTCGGTATCTTTGTAAGCCACACCAGCAATATCTAAATGTACGTAAGCAAGATGATTTTCTACGAAATTTTCTAAAAACTTAGCGGCTTCCGAGGCACCGGCTAATGGCTGCAAACCATAATTCCGAACATCTGCAATATCCGATTTTAGATTTTTTCCGTATTCTTCCCACATCGGCAAACGCCACACTCTTTCACCACTTCGTTGTCCGGCAAGGTAGATGTCATTCGCCAAATCGTCATTTTGTGTAAACATCGCCCCGGCGTAATACCCTAAAGTACGAACTGAGCTTCCGGTCAAAGTCGCCAAATCCATCAGAATATCAGGATTGTAATTTTTAACTAAATAACTCAAACCATCCGCCATAATCAAGCGACCTTCTGCATCGGTGTCCATGACTTCAATCGTTAATCCGCTGTACGAATCAATAACATCACCGGGCTTGATAGATTTTGCGTCCACGCAATTATCGGTTGTCGGGACGATACCGATAATGTGAAACGGTAAATCTAATTTTGCTGCAATTTCCATTGTTCCCAAAACTGCAGCCGCTCCACCCATATCGGATTTCATAAAGTGCATGCCCTGCGTTTTGATATTCAAACCACCTGTATCATAAGTTACACCTTTACCAACTAATCCAATGGTTTTCAGTGCTTTATGGTTTTTAGGTTGATGTTCCATAACGATAAAACGAGGCGGGATCTCACTGCCACGATTAACGGCTAAAAGAGCATGAAAGCCTAATTTTTCAATTTCCTCTTTTTCAAAAACAGTAACGGAATAACCATATTTGTCACCAGATTTTTTTGCCCAATCTGATAAAACTAAAGCTGTTTTATGACTTGCAGGAAGGTTCAACAAAGTCATTACTTCGGATTGCGTTTTAGCGGTTTCAATACCTCGATAAATGGCATCTTTGACCGCATCTTCTTCGTCAAACGCTAAAAATTCGGCTATTTCTATTTTGTGGTTATTGGTTATTTTTGATTTTAATAATTGAATGTCGTATTGACCTAAAACCAAACCGCTCGCCGCCATTTCTGCAAAAAACGGGACTAAATCCGCTTCTATATCTTCAAATTGAAAATTAATAAAATCAATACCAATTTTTGTAAAGTTTTTTCCTTTCGTTTTGTGTGATAAACTGCGAAAGGCTTCGATGATTTTTTCCTGTTTGATGTCTTCGCCTAAACCCAAAAGTACAATACGTTGACCGTTTCCGTAGGTCGTGAAAATCTCTTTGTGATTCGCTTTGAAGTCAGAAGTCAACAATTCTTCTGGTATATTTAATAAGTTACTTAGTGTTGATAACCAACCGTTTAAACTCTTTTGCTTCAACATCGGTACAACTAAAGTGGTTAAGTCTTCTGAAAATCCGTTTGTGATTTTAATATTCATAAATTATTGCTTTTCTGTTTTCCTTATGATTGATACTAAAAATGCCCTCAAAGATAGAGCGCATTTTTAGTTTAGTAAATATTTATATTGAAAACATTAAAAACATTGAAAAATTAGTACCCTGATATTTAAAGATCTAACGTTCAACTCGTTTTTTACATCAATTCATCAAGATAATTGAATCATCTTATCTATCTCGTCAAAACAATATAATCACGAATCAAAGTTTTCAAAAACTCAATATGATTACGAGGTTGAATATTTAACTCCAACTGTGTAATTAATTTATCGACTAACTCTTGTAACAGTTGACGATGAGCCGGATTGTTATAGCGGTTTGCACGAGAAATAATTGACTTTATTAATAACATATCTTCCTCATTTAACTTTTTCACCTCAGGATATGTTGGTTCATAAGTTTCCAAAGAGCTAATGCGTTCGATGTCTTCTAATCGAAATCGAGCATTAAATTTGACTTTTATTAAAGTTGTATTTGAGGTAATTCCACCTAAGCGTTGTGATTTTGATGAAGAACTGACCAACATCGCAGCAATTGTTCCGACGGAAAGGTAAATATCTATCATTCTAAAGACCCAACGAATCAAATAATCGGTGTTAGAAGGTTCTTTGCCTGTTAATTTCACGACTTTGATGCCGACAATTCGTTTGCCGAAAGTTTGGCCGTCCATTAAGATTTCAGAAACCGGTGTGTAAAATACATAAATCGGAATACCAATAATGAGAATAAACAAGTCTCCGTTCTCTATTCCAAAAGTTCCCATAAACAATAACCATAATACTAACAAACAGGCAAATAGAATCAGTTGATCCATGAAGTAGGCGATGATTCTATCTCTTAATGCCGCTAATTCGTATTCAATAGTTACTTTTTGAGTCGTTGTGATGTCAATCGTTCGCATATATTTTCGTGATTAGTTGTTAGTGATTGATTGGGGAAATATGTAGTAAATGAGCGATTATAAAAATGCAGATTATTTTGATGTGTTTTTATTAATCATTATTTACTAATCACTAACTATTATATATTTTGAAATGTTTTGAATAATTATCTAACTTTATTTTTGATTTTTTATAATTTGCAACCAAAATAGTTGATAATTCATTTATATTCAAAGATAATTTCAAAATTCGACAGAACAAATAAGAAAACCCAATTCTGACAGTTAGTAATAAAGATGCATGAGAGAGACGAAATTCATTAAACAAAACAAACAAAAATGGCGGGAATTCGAACGAACCCTGGAGTCGAATAAAAAAGATCCCGACAAACTGAGCAATTTATTTATTCAGATTACAGATGATTTGTCGTTCTCTCGAACATTTTACCCAAACCGTTCTGTGCGGGTTTACCTCAATCATTTAGCACAAAATGTATTTTATAATATTTATAAAAATCGAAAATCGAAAAGGCGAAATTTTATTCGATTTTGGACCGATGAGCTGCCTCAAATTATGTTTGAAGCAAGACGAGATTTATTGGTTGCCTTTGTATTGTTTCTTTTTGCGTTTACAATCGGTGCCGTTTCTACGTATATGAATTCTGAATTTCCTCGGGTAATTCTGGGCGATATGTACGTCGATATGACGATTGAAAATATTAGGGATGGTGATCCAATGCGGGTTTATAAAAATGACAACGAGCTAATATCATCTTTATCAATTACATTGAATAATCTAAAAGTTGCTTTTTTTACTTTTGTTGGAGGCGTCTTTTTTATGATCGGCACGTTAGGCATAATGCTATACAATGGTATTATGGTTGGTGCGTTTCAGACGTTTTTTGCCATGCAAGATTCTTACGCTTTCAAAGAATCTTTATTAACAATTTGGATTCACGGAACTTTAGAAATCTCGGCTATCATCTTGGCTGGTGCAGCCGGTTTGACGATGGGCAGAGGTTTAGTTTTTCCAGGAACATACTCTCGAATACAAGCTTTTCAAGTATCGGCAAGACGAGGTGTAAAAATCATGTTAGGCATTTTTCCAATTTTCATAATTGCAGGATTTGTTGAAGGTTTTGTCACTCGACACACTGAAACGCCAGATGCTATTCGAGCGATTTTTATTATTTTGTGCTTTCTTTTCGTAATAACTTATTATGTTATTTATCCATATCGAAAGGCAAAAAGAGGGTTCGTTTCAGGTATTAATGAAACAAATTTAGCACCGACACAATCTGATAAAATTGATTTTCTAAACATAAAATCCAACGGTGGTATTTTTACGGACACTTTTGTTTTTTATCGAAAATATTTAAAACAGATAAGTTGGATTGCTGTCACTGGAGCAATGGTTTATACTGCTGTATTATTAGGTATTTATGGGTATGAATTACCTCAAAGTATGATGTTTAGACGTTGGGCAGTTCAATATCTACCGTCATGGTACATTCACGCAGAGAATATCGGTCAACTATTTGATTATAGCAATAAGTCCATCTTGATGTTACTGAATACCTTTTTATTTTCAACGATTATTTTCGCTAATTTAAAATGGCTGAAAGCCGAGCAAAGCGGCGAAAAACAAACCTTTTTATTCGAGCGAAAGAATTTGACAGCCAATGCTATAAATTTCATCAAAATTGCGGTAGTCGTTTTATTCATTCAGTTTGCGGTTTTATTGATTCCCTATGGCTGGATAATTTTGATTTTGCCAATTATTATGTTGTGGCTAAGTAGTTTAATATTAGAAAAGAAGAATCTGTTTACAGGAGTTGGTCGAGCCGTGACCTTGTTTACAGGTTCTATATTTAACACTTATGGCTTGGCATTGATGATATTTTTGGTCATCATGGTTTTTTCATTTGTTACAAATACCGAAATGACGTGGTATTTATTAGATGTTTTAGGTTGGAACTTTGCGAATCGAGTAGAGGTGACCAATACTTTTTTATACGGAGCGTTGGTATTTTTATTCACAATTAGTTTTGGTTTCTTTTTACCAATATTAACGGCAGCTTATGGTATTTTGTACTATTCTTTGGTAGAGATTCGAGATGCGGTATCATTAAGAAAACGCATTCAAACGATTGGCGAAACGCAAAAAGCGTACGGATTGGATAAGGAATAATTGAACTCTTTCTCAATCTTCATATTTCAATCTATTCTAAGGGAAAGGTCAGGAATGCGTTAAAACAAAATTAAATGATAAATAAAACCGGTCATACTGTTAATCAAATGCGAACATTCAGAATAAGTAATTTTATCCCAATGTATTATAAAACTGTCAGCCGTTTAACTTTTATCACTATTTTATTACTTGGTTTGCCAATGTTCTTATCCGCACAATATAGCTACGAAGAACAACGGATTAAGGAAAAGCCTTTTAGTGAATCGAAGTGGAAAAAACTTAAACGAGATATTGATTATTCGGGAACGTTTAAGGAAGAAAGAGAAGCCGCTAAAGAGTCAACAGAACAGCCTGAAGAAGGACGAAGAGGTAAAGAACAAACTTCACAAACTCCACAAAACACAAGAAATTGGTCAAATCGCTCGATGTTTCAAGGAAGTGATGCATTGAAATATATCTTTTTTGCAGTAGCGATTGCGGCACTCGTCTTTATATTGTGGCGGATCGTTCAAGCTCAAATGAAACTTAAAAATTCAACGGTTAAAAAAAGACAGATTATAGATATGGAGCAATCCGTTGACGAAATTGAAGAATCCGATTTAGAGCGATTTTTGCGAGAGGCTTTGGAAAGTGATGATTATAAAATGGCGATTCGAGTTTATTACCTAATGATTATCAAAGGGTTATCAGATAAGAAATTGATAACATGGAAAAAGGATAAAACCAATACGACTTATATCCGAGAAATGAGAAAAACGGATTATTATGAACGTTTCAAGCAAGTGACACGAGATTTTGAAAAAGCTTGGTTTGGTGAAAATGAAATAACAAAAACTGATTTTCAGCGGTTACAACCACAATTTCAAAGTTTTGTGAACACTATTAAATAATTGTTTGAATATTTCGAAAATACTCGAATATTTAAATAGTCAAGCATTTGGCAAGTATTTGAATAATCATTGTAAAAAATGAATCAAAAAAATATACGATATATATTATTAGTGGCAGTGATCGTTTTGGCAACGGTCTTCTTTTTTCTGAATCGGAATCAAAAAAATGAGTACGATTGGACAGAAAATTACAGAGAAGAAAGCCGTCAGCCCTATGGTACTTTTTTGGTTTTCAAGATGTTAGAGTCGCATTTTGAAGGTAAAGAATTTACCAAAATGGATACGAAGTTATCTGAGAACATGCCGACAAAAACGAAGGAAGTTGCAAACTATATTTTTATTGGCGAGGGGATGTTTCTGGATTCGGCAGACTTACAAACCCTACTCAGTTTTGCGGAAAATGGAAATAATGTTTTTATCTCGGCTAAGAGTTTTTCACAAACCTTAATGGAAGATTACTTATATGATTATTCAGCGAATTGTGAGGTGTTCTGGGAAGGATTAGAAGTCAACCGGGATACCGCAGCGACGCTGAATTTTTTCCATAAAAACCTGGTGCAAGAGGAAGGCACTATGTTTAGATATGCTCGCAATGGCGAAACTGTTCCGTATCGTTGGCATTATTTCAATAAAAATTACTTTTGTGGCAACGAGTATTATGATTATGAAACTTTTCGGAGTATTGGCGATATGAACGATGATGAGGTGAACTTTGTCAAAGTGCCTTTTGGTGAAGGGAATTTTTACCTGCATTCTACCCCTTTAGCTTTTACGAATTATCACATGATTGAAGGATATGGTTTGGCTTACGCCAATAAGGTTTTTGCTCACTTAGACGAGGGCGATATTTATTGGGATGCCTTTAATCATGTCGGGGAAGTTCAACCTCAAAACGACGACGAAGATGATGAAATATTCGAGCCTGTGAGTTTATCTGATAAAAGTCCGCTGGAATATATTTTATCACAAGATTCGTTGCGTTGGGCGTGGTACTTATTATTAGCGTTGGGAGCGTTGTATTTGATTTTTAGAGCCAAACGTCGTCAGCGAATTGTCCCTGTCAATGAACCAAATACGAATACATCGTTAGAATTTATTGAGTCGATCGGTCGATTATATTTTCAACAAAACAATCACAAAAAGTTAGAAGAACAGAAAATGAAGCTATTTCTCGGCTTTATTCGAGAGCGGTATAATTTGCCTGTTCATAATACTGATCATCAATTTATTGATAAATTAATTTTGGTTTCTGGTGTCCCTGAACAAAAGGTCAAAGCGATTTTTTCATTGTATGAAAGTCACTCGAAAAAGCCAGAAATTTTTGAAGAACAACTGATTAATTTCCATCAGGCGATGGACTATTTTTATAAAAATTGTAAATGATGCGAGTTGCGGGTTACGAGTTGCGAGTTTGACAAACTAACGACAGATTTTATGTTGATTCCCCGAATTATCGGGGCAAGCTGTCAAACTCGCAACCCGTAACTCGCAACCCAAAACAAACATAAATGGAAAACGAAAACTTCGATTATCATCACGAGGAAAATCAAGAAAATGAGCAATCACAGGCGTTTGCAAATAATGGTTTAGATGTATATAAAATTAGTGATGCCGTAGAAAATATTAAGAACGAGATTCAGAAAATCGTTATTGGTCAGGACACGACGATTGATTTGTTACTGGCCGGAATCTTTGCAAATGGACATGTTTTAATGGAAGGTGTACCCGGTATTGCAAAAACTTTGATTGCGAATCTATTGGCCAAAACGATTTCAGTGGACTTTAACCGAATCCAATTTACGCCAGATTTGATGCCTTCCGATGTGATAGGAACAACGATTTATAATTTGCAAACTTCACAGTTTACCTTTAATAAAGGGCCAGTTTTTTCAAACGTCGTTTTGATTGATGAAATCAATCGTTCACCAGCGAAAACACAAGCTGCTTTGTTTGAAGTAATGCAAGAAGCACAGGTTTCTGTTGACGGACAGACTTATGAAATGGGCTATCCGTTCTTTGTCGTAGCGACACAAAACCCGATTGAGCAAGAAGGAACGTATAAATTGCCCGAAGCACAACTCGACCGTTTTATGTTCAAAATTAATTTGGAATATCCATCTTTCGAGGAAGAAAAGGCTATTTTAATGCGATTCAAAAACGATTTCGGAATGAAAAAAACGGAAAAAGTGAAAGCTGTTTTTTCTGCTGCCGAAATTCGTGAATGTCGTGCTATTGTAGAACAGGTTTTTATCAAAGATGAACTGTTGCATTACATCGCTGCGATTGTGAATAACACTCGCAATAACGGTGATTTATTCTTAGGTGCTTCGCCTCGTGCCTCTTTGGCAATGATGAAAACATCAAAAGCGATTGCTGCCATGAATGGCCGTGATTTCGTTACGCCAGATGATATTCGTGTAGTCGCTTATCCTGTTCTAAATCATAGAATTATCCTAACTCCTGAACGTGAAATGGAAGGTTATACAGCGAAGGATGTTATTGAGGATATTATTAAGAAAATTGAAGTGCCGAGGTAGATTGTTTTAATAAAATGAATGTCTAATAATAATGAGATTGTAGGGACGAATTTTGATTGGAATTTATTTGGTTATGAAATAGACCCTTTAGAAATGGTGATTGAAATACATGACGAATTGTTAAAAAAAGGGAAAACACTCGAACTTACTAAATATCCAAGTATGAAAGCTTTTAGAGAAAAGACGGAAGGGGTATTAAATGGATAATAAATTGTTATAAAATGAAAACTACTTTTACAATAATTTTGGTCTTGTTATTCACTTTCAAAATCTATAATTACATAAAAGATAAAAATCGATTAGAATTTACAAAAATGGAATATAACCAAAACGATATTACTAACGAGCAGATAAAAACTTATAAGTTTTTATCTGATATGTACCGAGATCCTTATTTTCCGAATAACTGTGTTGATATGGGAAAAAATCTTTTGATAAAATTGTGTTTGGATATTGAGGAAAAACAGCCCAAAACATTAGAAGATTTGTACATTTTGACGCATGAAACGACAGACCGTTTTAATGATTTGGAGGAAGTTTTTTATGAAAATGGAAGCGAGATTGAAACAGTAGCAAGAGAAGCGATTTGTGAAGATTTTCGACAAATTGCAACAGCCTATGGATTTGAAAACGCTGATTCAGAGGAGCTTGTAGCGACGAGAGATTGGTAAACTAAATCAGAATACAACAATACAACGACAGATTTCAATGAAATTAATTAAAAACTTATATTTAACAAATCTATTTTTCTACATTTTCAGTGGAATTATCGCCTTATTTATCGCCAGTTTTGTCGTAGAATTTTTATTCCCGATAGCACAGGCGTTATTGGTGATTTCGATTGCGGTTTTGGTAGTAGATTTGTTGTTGGTGTTTCACCCGCAAGCGGATGTGACATGCGAGCGTATTTTACCAAAAGTCTTTTCATTGAATGATGAAAATCCAATTCGGTTGGTGTTGTATAATAGTTATTCGCTGCCGCTAAATTTGACGATAATTGACGAGATTCCCGATCAATTTGAGGAACGTGATTTTGTGCGAAAGCTGCAATTAGCACCTTATCAAGAAGAAGAAATTGCTTATGCTTTAGTACCAAAATCCCGTGGCGAATACGTTTTCAATGCGGTGAATATCTTTATGAGTTCAACTTTTGGCTTGGTAGAACGTCGTGAAGTGAAAGATCTGAAGAAAGCCCTGCCTGTTTATCCGTCAATTATTCAAATGAAAAACTTTGAATTGAAAGCCTTTTCGAGAACCTCGACTTTACAAGGTGTAAAACGGTTGCGTCGTTTAGGACATAGTTATGAATTTGAGCAAATCAAAAACTACGTTCGTGGAGATGATTATCGCAGTATCAATTGGAAAGCGACAAGCCGTCAAGGAAAATTGATGGTCAATCAATATGAGGACGAAAAAGCACAGCAAGTTTATTGCATGATTGACAAAAGTCGAGTAATGAAAATGCCGTTTAACGGTTTGAGTTTGTTGGATTATGCGATTAATACAAGTTTGGTGATTTCTAATGTCGCCTTAAAAAAGTACGATAGGGCAGGATTGTTGACTTTTTCGGATAAAATCGGGACGGTCGTCAAAGCAGAACGCAACGCTTCGCAAATCAACAAAATCTTACAAGCATTGTATCGAGAGCAAGAACGACATTTGGAAGCCAATTATGAATTGTTGTATCAGGCATCGAGGCGAGTAGTGAAGGGTAGGAGTTTGATCTTTTTGTTTACCAATTTTGAAAGTTTATTTGCCGCAGAACGTGTTTTACCAATCTTGAGAAAGATTAATAACTTGCATTTATTGGTTGTTGTCTTTTTTGAAAATACGGAAATTATCGACTATTCTGAAAAGGAAGTCACCAACGTAGAGGAAATTTATTTTCAAACAATTGCTCAAAAATTCATTTCAGAAAAACAGCAAATCATACAAAAACTCCGTCAATACGGCATTCAAGCAATTTCGACTTCGCCGAATGAATTATCAATTAACACCATTAATAAGTATTTAGAATTGAAATCGAGAGGTTTGATTTAAAAGTAAATCAATGGCTTTTACCTTTCACCTTCCTATCTATACGACGTTTCAGTGGAATTTTTTTCATAGATTATGAGATGTGTATTATATCACATAGATTATAAAATAATTTATCTTATTTTGTACTGAATTTAAAAGTTATGGAAGCAGTAAGAAGACGTTTATCATTTGCTAAATTAAGTAGCATTGCAAAAATTCTTAAATCTATCTATACGACGTTTCAATGGAAAAACTAATTCCATGTTTTAATAATTGATGGTGTGGAATTTTTTTCATAGATTGCAAAATGTGTATTATATCACATAGATTATAAAATAATTTATCTTATTTTGTACTGAATTTAAAAGTTATGGAAGTAGTAAGAAGACGTTTATCATTTGCTAAATTGAGTAGCATCGCAAAAATTCTAAAAGTTGTCTCGCACCCTGTGCGATTAGAAATTTTAGAAATTTTGGAAGCGGAAGAGCCATTGACGGTTTCTGAAATAAAAGAGAGCATCAATTCAACAATTGAGCAATCTATGTTATCACATCATTTAATTAAAATGAAAGATAATGGAATTTTGACTTCGTATAAAAAAGGGAAAAACAGTTATTACAGTTTGACCGACAGAACGATGATGAATATCTTTGATTGTATTGGCGTTTGTGATGTGTTTTAATATTGAATACTATTTTTTTGAGATAATACATGAATGTTCTAACATATATTAATTTATAAATCAGTACCTCGTTGACATTATGTTACATGTCTTAACAAGTGTCGGCACACAACTATATAAAAAAAATAACTATGAAAATCGAACAAATCTATACGGGTTGTTTGGCTCAAGGAGCGTATTACATTGAGAGCGAAGGAGAAGTTGCAATTATTGATCCTTTACGTGAAGTTACACCTTACATTAAGAAAGCAGCAGCGGATAATGCTACTATCAAGTATATCTTAGAAACGCATTTTCATGCGGATTTCGTAAGTGGACACGTTACGCTTTCTGAAAAGACAAATGCACCGATTATTTACGGGCCAACGGCAAATCCTTCATTTGATGCACACATTGCAAAAGATGGTGAAGAGTTCAAAGTAGGAAAGTTAACGATTAAGGTGTTACACACACCGGGGCACACTATGGAAAGTACTACCTATTTATTAAAAGATGAAAATGGCGATGATCATGCTATTTTTACAGGTGATACTTTATTTTTGGGTGATGTTGGGCGACCAGATTTAGCTCAAAAAGCGGCAAGTATGACGCAAGAAGAGTTAGCAGGAATGTTGTACCACAGTTTACGTACGAAGATTATGCCTTTGTCTGATGACATTACGGTTTATCCAGCGCACGGTGCAGGTTCTGCATGTGGAAAAAACATGATGAAAGAAACTGTTGATACTTTGGGTAATCAGAAAAAGATGAACTACGCTCTTCGTGCGGATATGACGCAGGAAGAGTTTATCAAAGAAGTAACAGATGGCTTATTGCCACCGCCAGCGTATTTCCCAGAGAATGTACGTTTGAATAAAGAAGGTTATGCTGATGTTCAAGTTGTCTTAGAAAAAGGTCTAAAACCATTATCACCAAAGACTTTTGAGTTGATGGCGAATGAGTTAGACGCTTTGGTTTTAGATGTTCGTACACAGGCAGATTTCGCAAAAGAGCATATTCCAAATAGTATCTTTATCGGGTTAAATGGCGGTTTCGCTCCATGGGTCGGTGAATTGATTATTGATGTTCAGCAGCCACTTTTATTAGTTGTACCAGAAGGAAAAGAAGAAGAAGCGGTAACAAGATTGTCACGCATCGGATTCGATAATACTTTAGGGTATTTAGAAGGTGGTATCGAAGGTTGGAAATCAGCTGGTAAAGAAACGGATCATGTAGAATCTATCTCAGCTGCTGAATTAGAAGCGACCAGTTTCCCTATTTTTGACGTACGTAAAGAGAGTGAATACTTGTCACATCATGTTCAAGGTGCTGAAAATATTCCTTTAGGAAATATTAACGATTATTTGGCAGTTTTACCGAAAGAAGGGAAATTTAACGTACATTGTGCAGGTGGATATCGCTCAATGATCGCAATTTCTATCTTAAAATCAAGAGGTTATCACGGTGCAATTGATGTACAAGGTGGCTTCAAGGCAATTGAAGAAACAAATGTTCAGTTGACAGACTTTGTTTGTCCTTCTACTTTGTAAAATAATATGGTAACCCTGACAGGTTTATAAAATCTGTCAGGTGTTTACCAAACAAGATTTTATTAAATCAAATAATTACTAACCAATAAATTTATCAAGTTATGGCTAAGAATCATTATCAAGTATTGGTAATTGGTGGAGGAACAGCAGGAATTATGGTTTCCTCCCAGCTAAAACAAGCTAATTCCAAATTAAAAATCGGTTTAATTGAACCTGCCGATACACATTATTATCAACCTGCCTGGACTTTAGTCGGTGCGAATGCATACGATTATGAGGCGACTGGAAAGCCAATGAAGTCGCTTATTCCAAATGGTGTTGATTGGATCAAAAATTACGCAGAATCCTTTCAACCTGAATCTAACCAAATTACTACAAGAAACGGGGATCAATACACTTACGACTTCTTAGTTGTTGCACCAGGTATTAAAATCGATCCGACACTTATCGAAGGTTTAGAGGAAACTTTAGGTAAAAATGGTGTTTGTAGTAACTACACCGACCCAAAATACACTTGGGAAGTTTTAAAGAATTTTAAAGGTGGAAACGCTGTATTTACACAGCCGACAACTCCTATTAAGTGTGGTGGAGCACCACAAAAAATTGCTTATTTATCAGCAGATTATTTTAGAAAAAATAATTTATCAAGCAAAACTAATGTCGTTTTTGCAACACCCGGAACCGTTATTTTTGGAGTGAAGCCAATCGCAAAAACACTGACCGAAGTGTTACAACGTTACAATATTCACTTTAAGCCATTTTATGCACCGGTCAAAATTGATGGCAATAATAAAGAAATTACGTTCAAAAGTACACATAAAGGAGACAAGAAATACACCGTTGAAGAGGGGAACATAATTGGTGAAAAAATGGAAGGTGACTCAACTATTGTCATGCCTTTCGATATGTTGCACTTAGCACCGCCACAAACAGCACCTGATTTTGTCAAAAACTCACCTTTGGTCAATGACGCAGGTTGGGTTTCTGTCAATATCGAAACTTTACAGCACACGGAGCATGCTAATATCTTTGCTTTAGGTGATGTCGCCGCTTTACCAACTGCTAAAACTGGTGCCGCAATACGTAAACAAGCGCCAATTGTAGTCGCTAATATTTTGAAATTAATGGAAACCAGCACGATTACCAATATGAAATATAACGGGTATTCGTCTTGTCCATTAGTGACTGGCTACGGCAAAATGGTTTTAGCTGAGTTTGACTATAACAACAATTTTATTCCAGATCCGAAGTTAAAACAAATGTTAGTTTTTGATTCGTCGAAAGAACATTGGAGATTATGGATGTTGAAAAAATATATTTTGCCATACTTGTATTGGAACAAGATGATGAAAGGACAAAATGTATAGATACTAAATTTGAGTGTAGGGTAATGCTAATCAGTCTGATTATTGGATTAGTATTATTTGTATGGGTTTGGGAATTCAATTTCCCAAACCCATTTTTTTGTGTATTGTTATGATTTCCAAGCCTTACAATATCTTTTCCTTCACTTACAATACGATTTCTTTGGCTTGCAATGTCTTTTCTTTCACTTACAATACGATTTCTTTGGCTTACAATGTCTTTTCCTTCACTTACAATACGATTTCTTTGGCTTGCAATGTCTTTTCCTTCACTTACAATACGATTTCTTTGGCTTACAATGTCTTTTCCTTCACTTACAATACGATTTCGTTAA
>Ga0075467_10002647_pt1 | contig 14056 bp, 7 predicted proteins | sample DEB08_DNA_9_FD_75067 | JGI IMG/M metagenome (GOLD analysis project Ga0075467, IMG submission 75067) | Aqueous microbial communities from the Delaware River and Bay under freshwater to marine salinity gradient to study organic matter... | ecosystem: Environmental > Aquatic > Marine > Coastal ...
GTATACTACTGCTGCTGAATTTGCTGGAGAAAGTATATCAGATGTTTTTGGCAAAAAAGTTTTAGGTGAAGCCAATGAGCAAATAGTTGAAGAATTACAAAGTGGTTATTATGAAAATCATGAAGGTAGATTCACTTTTATTCCATTTGACACAGCCTTGCAATGGGGCCCGATAGCATGTATTGAAAAACTTAAAGTGGCATCTAAAAGTAGTTTGATAATGGGAGGATCCAAGATTGATTTACCTCCATACCAAGGCCTTTGGAATTCTCAAGAAAACTATTTTTTTTCTTCTATATATGAGTATAGTGAATTGTCTAATGAAGGGATATCTGTATATCATCAAAAAGTCGGAAACATTGAACATCTCATTTGGAATAACCAACCTTACTTGATCATATTATCACATAATAAGCCTATTCAGGTTTTTAAAATCAATCATGAAGCAAACTAAATTAATTAGATTCATTAAAGTGTTAATTGTGTTATTTGGATTGTCGTTGTCAGTGTACTTTTTCATACTCCCATTTGATTATCAAATCAACTTTACGACAGAGCAAGCTCCTCTAACAATATATAATTTTATGTATAAACGTGTCGATAAGGTAGAGTTTATTGACGATGAAATCCGTTTTAGAGAGGTGCTTAATGGTGAGCGCTTTAGGGGAGTAGAATTTTTGTGGTCAATAAAACCTTTGGATATAAATAAAACATCTGTTTCGATTGCAGTCAATTTCTTAGAGGAACGTGTTCTTGAGAAGTCCAAAATCATCATTAATCAATCAGACAGGACAAAAGCTAGCATCGAATATATCCGTAATTTCAATAAAGAACTTAATAAAGATTTAAATGAATTTCAAATTGATTCGATTGTAAGTGGAAAACTAGAAGCTTCAAAATGTATATGTTTTTCAATTGATTCTTTTATTGACGATAAAGCAAATCAAATGAATAAAAAGATTGATGCATTGGCTTCATATATTCCAAAAGGCAAAAAATCACCTCCTAGGATATATATATATAAAATAGATGAAACTGCTCAAGAAATGAAATCTGATTTCTGTTTTCCAATTAAGAATATAAATATTGAGCCTGTTTCGAATCCATTTTTCATTAAAAATTTCCCTTCAATTGAGGGTTATGCATATGATTTTCGTGGAAATTATAACAAATCGCACCGCGGCTGGTTTCAGTTGTTAAAACAAGTTGAAATGCAAGATGATAAAATTGTATTTCCAATAGTTGAAATCTTTCATGATAGTCCATTTTCAAGTACAGATGATAAGACGTGGTTATCACAAACTTTTTTTAGTTTAAAAGAATCTCCTTTAGAATAAAATCAGCTTTATGCTTTGAAGTTTAAGGACTTTTGGAGAGATAATTTTCAAAAGTTTTTAACGAATATTCAGCATTAACTATTTGTTAATCCTTCAGTCTTGCTACATTTGTTCTACGACACATAAATTATGAGCAAAGAACGTAAAAGAAGAGAAGCTTTAGTATATCATGCCAAACCACGGCCTGGTAAAATTGAAGTCGTTCCTACTAAAAGTTACAATACACAACGTGATCTGGCATTGGCTTACTCGCCCGGGGTTGCAGTTCCCTGTCTTGAAATTGAAAAGAATCCAGAAGATGTTTATAAATACACTAATAAAGGAAATCTAGTTGCGGTAATCTCGAATGGGACAGCCGTTTTAGGTTTAGGTAATATTGGTCCAGAAGCTTCCAAACCTGTGATGGAAGGGAAAGGATTGTTATTCAAAATCTTTGCTGGAATTGATGTGTTTGATATTGAGGTAGATGCCAAGGATCCAGAAAAATTCATAGAAGCCGTAAAAGCAATTGCCCCTACTTTTGGAGGGATCAATTTAGAAGATATTAAGGCACCCGAAGCTTTTGAAATTGAACGTCGCTTGAAAGAAGAATTGGATATTCCCGTAATGCATGACGACCAACATGGAACCGCAATCATTTCATGTGCAGCTTTATTGAACGCATTGGAATTAGCTGACAAAAAAATAAGTGATGTCCGTATCGTGATTTCAGGCGCGGGAGCTGCTGCAGTTTCCTGTACTCGTTTGTATAAAGCTTTTGGAGCGCATGACGAAAATATAATCATGACCGATAGTAAGGGCGTTATTCGTAAAGATCGCACGTCTTTAACTCCTGAGAAAAAAGAATTTGCCACAGCAATTGATGTCCACACTCTGGATGAAGCAATGGTCAATGCTGATGTGTTTATTGGCTTATCAAAAGCAGATATTGTAAATGTAGACATGTTGAAGGCTATGAATGCCAACCCGATCGTTTTTGCAATGGCAAATCCTGATCCGGAAATAGAATATAATTTAGCCTGTTCTGTCCGTGATGATATTATTATGGCGACTGGCCGCTCAGATCATCCTAATCAAGTGAACAATGTTTTAGGGTTTCCTTTTATCTTTAGAGGAGCGCTTGATGTTCGTGCGACTAAGATTAATGAAGCCATGAAAATGGCAGCGGTAGAAGCTTTGGCTGAATTGACTAAAAAGCCAGTTCCAGAACAAGTTAATATTGCTTACCAAGAAACCAATTTGTCTTTTGGACGCGACTATATCATTCCAAAACCCTTTGACCCTCGACTGATCGAGGAAGTGCCAATTGCCGTTGCAAAAGCAGCAATAGACTCGGGAGTTGCTAAAGAACCGATTGAAGATTGGGAAAAATATAGAGAGCAACTTGCAGGATTGATTGGAAAAGATCAAAAAATGATCCGCCTCATTCATGACCGTGCTCGATCGGCACCAAAGAAAATTGTGTTTGCAGAAGCAGATCAATTGGACGTTCTCAAGGCAGCTCAAATTGTCATGGAAGAAGGTATTGGTCAGCCGATACTTTTAGGAAGAAAAGATGTGATTTCTGATTTGATGGAATCGATTAACTTCCAAGAAGAGGTTACGATTTTAGACCCAAAAAGTGATGAGCAATTAGAAATAAAAAGCAAATACGCTAATCTTTTATGGGAGGAACAGAAAAGAAAAGGAGTAACATTATACGAAGCAGAATCTTTGATGCGGGAGCGAAACTATTTTGCAGCAATGATGGTGAAGAATGGGGATGTAGATGCAATGCTTTCGGGCTATTCTAGAAACTATGCGTCCGTAATCAAACCTGTACTTGATGTTGTTGGAAAAGATAAAGGCGTCTCGAAAATTGCAGCTACAAATATGATGCTGACCGATCGAGGACCGATTTTTATCTCGGATACGTCTATTAATATTGATCCAACGGCTAAAGAATTGGCTAAAATCGGTTTTATGACCTCTAAAATAGTTGAGATGTTCGGAATCAAACCTGTTATGGCGATGTTATCGTACACCAATTTTGGATCTTCGAAACATCCCAACGCAGGAAAAGTAACTGATGCGGTAGCCTATCTACATCGATACTACCCAGATTTAGTTGTAGACGGTCCTTTACAGTCTGATTTTGCTTTGAACCGAGACATGTTAGAAGAACGATTTCCTTTTTCAGAAATCGCTAAAAAGAATGTCAACACGCTGATTTTTCCAAATTTAGAATCGGCAAACATCACCTATAAATTGATGAAAGAGCTGAACAAAAACCAATCGGTTGGGCCTATTTTATTAGGATTAAAAGAACCTATTCACGTACTTCAATTAGGAGCCAGCGTCGACGAGATTGTGAATATGGCTGCAGTTGCAGTAATTGATGCGCAACAAAAGCAAAAAAGATGATTGCACAGATTAAAGGTAAATTAGTTGAAAAACATCCTACCCATGTAATTATAGATTGCAACGGTTTGGGGTATATGGTTCATATATCCTTACATACCTTCGGACAATTGGGAGATGACGAATCCATCAAACTGTATACGCATTTACAAGTCAAAGAAGATTCTCATACGTTGTTTGGTTTTTTTCAACCGATTGAGCGTACCGTTTTTAGGCTTTTAATCTCTATTTCTGGGATCGGAGCAAGTATTGCTCGAACCATGCTTTCGTCTATGTCACCCCAAGAAATTCAGCATGCTATCTTAAGCGAAAACTTAGCGGCAATTAAAGGTGTAAAAGGAATTGGCCTCAAGACCGCTCAGCGTGTTTTGATTGAACTAAAAGACAAGGTTCAGAAAATTGAAGGAAATGATGAGATTCCTGTACTTCAAAGCAATAGAACCAAAGAAGAAACGTTATCAGCATTGGAGGTCCTTGGTTACCCAAGAAGACAATCTGAGAAAGTAGTTGATAACATCCTTCAAAGCACCCCTGATAGTTCCATTGAGGAATTGATTAAAATCGCTTTGAATAAATTGTAAAAACCCTTTGGTTAGAACAAAGAGTGCCTTTTTTTATATTCTTCGCCTAAGCATTTTAGTAGTGCTTTTACTAGGATCTACTACTGTTGCCACCCTGTACGGCCAAGATACTGCCGACTCTTCATCCGAGTTAGGCAACATTGCATTTCCTCAAAATGATAACCCATTAGATAATTATATTTACGATACCGAACGTGAAGTTTATGTATATGTTCAATCTGATGGTAATTACCCTTTAAATATACCATTAGTTCTTTCACCGAAAGAATACGAACGCTTGGTGCTTAAAGAACAAATGAATGCTTATTTCAAAGACAAAGTAAGTACTATTTCTCAGAAAAAAGGAAGCATTCAAGATTCGGCTCAAAGAGATCTTTTACCAGAATTATATGTGAACTCGAAATTTTTTACTTCTATTTTTGGAGGAAATGAAATTGATGTTACACCTCAAGGTTCCATTGGAATTGATTTAGGGGTGCGCTATCAAAAAACAGATAACCCATCGTTTTCTCCACGAAACAGAAGGAATTTTGGTTTTGATTTTGATCAACGCATCAACTTAAGCTTATTAGGAAAAATAGGTGAACGTTTACAAATTACGGCCAATTATGACACCGAATCAACTTTTGATTTTCAAAACTTAGTTAAATTAGAATTCAACCCTCCTAAAGTAAACGAGTTGAAAGACTATTTGCCTAGTTCCATTAAAGAAAAAAAAGAAGCCTTAGAAGGAAAAGCAAATCAGGTGATTGACAAGGTGTCGGGATTTGCAGATAAGATAAACGATAAAGTATCTGCGGTAGAAGACAAGATATCTGCTGTTCAAGATAAGGTTTCGGCTGTTCAAAACAAGGCGAGCGAATATCAAAATAAAATCAATGATTTTCTAAATAAACCTGCTTCTGAGGATGCTATTTTACAGAATATTGATATTGGAAACGTCAGCATGCCGCTCAACAGTACCCTTATTTCTGGTGCACAAAGTTTAATGGGGGTTAAAGCTGAGGTTAAATTCGGGCGAACCAACATTACCGGAGTTTTTGCAGAGCAACGTTCACAAGCGCAGTCAGTAATTGCACAAGGGGGTGGAACATTACAGGAATTCTCTTTATTTGCTTTGGATTATGAAGCGGATCGTCACTTTTTTTTGGCACACTATTTCAGAGATAATTACGATGCCTTTCTAAAAACCTATCCCTACATCAACTCTCCTATTCAAATAACCCGAGTTGAGGTTTGGGTTACCAACCGTCAATCCCAAACCAATAATATCAGAAACATCATCGCACTTCAAGATTTAGGTGAAGCAGATCCAAACAACACAAAAGTAGATGAATTAAATAGCTCTTTTTTTAATGCACCAACCCCCCGAGGCATTCCGGCTAACGAAGCCAATAAGCTAAACCCCGATACGAATGCTTCAGGATCTTTCCTTACCGATGCGATTCGGGATGTTGCAACGGTTCCAAATGGTTTCGGCGTGCTGAATGGTCGAATTAAAGAAGGGTTTGATTACGCAGTATTAGAAAGTGCCAGAAAATTGCAAACGACAGAATACACTCTGAACCCACAGTTAGGATATATCTCCTTAAACCAACGCCTCAGTAACGACGAAATATTAGGGGTAGCCTTTCAATTTACATTCCAAGGTAAAGTGTATCAAGTTGGAGAGTTTGCCAACGGAGGTATAGAGGGCACTTCAATTGTTGCTAGTAGCACTCAAAGTCAAGTTCCAACGGTAGCTACAAATAACCTTGTTGTTAAGTTATTGAAAAGTACAATTACCGATGTTCGTCAGCCTGTTTGGGATTTGATGATGAAAAACATTTACAACACAGGTGCCTTTCAATTGGAGCAAGAAGATTTTCGATTGAATATCTTGTATTCCGATCCATCGCCGATCAATTATTTGCCGGCTGTAGATGCCTCGATATGGCCAGAGGCATTAAAAAATCAAATCCTACTTCGTACCTTAAGTTTAGATCGACTGAATTTATATAACGATCCAGAGCCGGAGGGCGATGGGTTTTTTGATTTCGTTCCTGGAATTACCGTCGATCCTCAATATGGAAGAATTATTTTCCCAACAGTCGAACCTTTTGGAGAAACCATCTTCAAGCTTTTAGACAATCCAGACGCTTCTAACGAGCAATATGCAAATGAAATGACCTACAATGCCAATCAGGCAAAGTACGTATTTCGAGACATGTATGCACTTACACAAGCAGGAGCTTTAGAAACTTCAGAACAGAATAAATACCAAATCAAAGGACGCTATAAATCAGCAGGAGGAGACGGAATTGCCATTGGAGCTTTTAATGTCCCGAGGGGATCGGTTTCTGTAACCGCAGGTGGTCGGGTCTTGCAAGAAGGTTTAGACTATACTGTAAACTACCAAATCGGTCGGGTAAAAATTCTGGACCCAGCCCTGCAAGCTTCTAATATTCCCATTCAGATTTCAGTAGAAAACAATTCTTTTTTTGGGCAACAAAACAAGCGTTTTTCTGGTTTTGATATCATACACCAGTTTAATAATAACTTCGTAATCGGTGGGACTTTAATCAATTTGAGCGAAAACCCATTGACCCAAAAAGCGAATTATGGTACAGAGCCTGTCAACAATACCATGATCGGATTAAACACCAATTTCTCAACGGAACTGCCTTTTTTAACCCGATTAGTCAATAGACTGCCTAATATTGAAACAACTGCTCCTTCGCGCATTTCGTTCCGGGGAGAAGTAGCCACCTTTATTGCTGGAGATCCTAAAAACACCCAGTTGGAAGGAGAAACGAATGTTTATTTAGACGACTTTGAAGGTGCTCAAACTAACGTTGATGTTAAAGGGTTTTTTGCTTGGAATTTAGCGAGTGTACCTTCTGAAGGTTTCGAAGGTTCACAAGCTGGAGTTGACGATTTAACCGCAGGTCACAACCGTGCAAAACTTGCCTGGTATAGTATCGATCCAATTTTTTACACCTCTCAATCTCGTCCGCAAGGAATTGGGAATGATGATATCTCGTTGAATACTACACGTCGTATTTTTATCAATGAAATTTTCCCAGAACAAGATTTAGTTCAAGGGCAATCGACTTTTCAGCCAACACTAGACTTAGCTTATTTTCCCGAAGAAAAAGGGCCATATAATAATCAAGAAACGGATGCCTTTGTTGCAAATCCCGAAAAGAATTGGGGGGGTGTGATGCGTTCAATCAATGCAACCAACTTTGAACAATCGAATGTAGAGTTTATTGAGTTCTGGTTACTGGATACGTTCACCGAATTAGAAACTCCTGATCAAGACCTTGGGTCGTTGATCTTTCATTTAGGTAACATTTCTGAAGATGTTCTGAAAGATGGTCGTAAACAATATGAAAATGGTTTACCTGGATCAGAACCTGTTGCTACCAACGAAACTAATTGGGGGAAAACACCAGCAGCCCAATCCTTACTCTATGCGTTTAATACGGTTGAAGAGGACCGCTTGCTACAAGATGTAGGTTTTGATGGTTTGAATGATGCTGAAGAACGTTTGGTTTATCCTAACGGACCTATAAATGATCCCGCTGGAGATAATTATGAATATTTTGTTCAGGCTTCGGGAGGTATTGTGAATCGCTATAAAAACTACAATGGTACCGAAGGAAATTCACCTATTGCCTTTTCAGATACAAACCGCGGGAGTACTGCAGAGCCCGATACCGAAGACATCAACCGTGACCAAACCATGAATACGATTGACAGTTACTTTGAATATCGTGTCCCAATTGCTAAAAACATGACCGTTGGTAATCATCCTTTCATTACTGATGTTCGCGAAAATGTAACCGTTGATCTTCCCAATGGACAACAATTAACTTCTCGATGGATTCAGTTTAAAGTACCCATAGACAAACGTTATTATCAGGGAACAAGTTTCAACACCTATTTCGACAACATCAATGGGATTGAAGACCTTCGCTCGATCCGTTTCATGCGAATGGTTTTAAGTGAATTTGAAACGCCAGTAGTCTTTAGGTTTGGAACTTTAGATTTAGTGCGTGGTGACTGGAGACGTTACAATCAATCATTGAATGAAACTGTTCTGGCTAATGTAAATACCACTGTGGATATTAGTACCGTTAATGTTTTAGAAAACGAAAACAGGGTTCCAATTAATTATGTTTTACCACCGGATATTCAACGAGAGCAAATCAACAACAACAACACCATTGTTCGACAAAACGAACAATCGTTATCTTTTCGAATTTGTGATTTACAACCCATGGATTCTCGAGGGATATACAAGAGCGTTGAAATTGATTTAAGACAATATAAGAAGTTGAAAATGTTCCTGCATGCGGAATCTGTTCAAGGTCAAACTCCATTGCCTGGCGAAGGAACACAAGACGAGTACGACAAACGCTTGGTTGCGTTTATTCGAATTGGTACAGATTACAAAGACAATTATTATCAAATTGAAGTGCCATTGAAACCTTCTTCTTTTATGGAAGGCGCATCCAACAAATTGAGTGCGCAGGAGGTTTGGCAACCCGACTTTAATTCGATTGACGTTCCGATTGAAATTTTATCAAAACTCAAGGCTGCAAGTATAGGAAAGATTTCTAATGGGTCGATTTACTACGACGAAGACCTTAATGTCATTGACGAGTTCACTCCAATTAGTTCCTTGCCCGGAGATAAAAGATATAAGTTTTCGGTACGAGGAAACCCTTCGTTGGGATCAATAAAAACCATGATGATTGGCGTTAAAAACCCCTCACAAACAGTAGGTGATGTTCTGTGTGGCGAAGTGTGGTTTAACGAATTACGGATCGCAGGAATTGATAGTCAAGGAGGTTGGGCAGCCATAGGGTCGCTCGATGCTAACCTAGCTGATTTTGCGACAATAAGCGCTTCTGGTCGAATATCTACCATTGGTTTTGGGTCTATTGAGCAATCACCAAATGAACGCAGTAGAGAAGATTTAGCACAATATGATTTTGTGACGAATGTTAACGTAGGGCAATTATTACCCAAAAAGTGGGGCGTGCAAATTCCATTAAACTACAACGTAGGAGCAACGCAAATTACTCCAGAGTACGATCCTTTTTATCAAGATCTTCGTCTAAAAGATCGTTTGGCAACAGCTACGAGTAAGTCTCAGCGCGATACCATAAAAAATCAAGCAATTGATTACACCGAACGAAAAAGCATCAGCCTCATCGGAGTTCGAAAGAATGGTGGTGCCGCCAAACCTCGTTTTTACAATTTAGAAAACCTTGATTTTTCGTATGCCTATAATGAGTTTTCTCATCATGATTATGAAATTCAAAACCAGTCCAATAAAACGGTCGCCCTTTCGGCAAATTACAATTATGGCTTTACACCTTTAGAGATCAATCCTTTTAAAAAAATAAAAGCCCTCAACCGAAAAAAATACTGGCAATGGCTCAGAGAGGTAAACTTTAATTTAGTGCCAAACAACATAGCGATCAGTTCTAAAATCGATCGATTGTTTAATAGCCAACAGTTTAGAGAAGTTTACACAGAAGGAGTAGACACATCACAACAGCTTGCTTTACCAGATTTGCAGCAACGTAATTTCTTGTTCGATTGGACCTATAGCATCAACCACAACATTACCCGATCCCTGAAAATGAATTTTACAGCTTCGAGTAATAATATAGTGCGTAACTATTATCAAGAAAATAACGAAGGCGCTACTTCTGTAGATAAAAGCAAGAATATATGGGACGGTCTTTGGGATGTTGGAGACCCAAACAGGCATTTCCAAGCCCTAACCTTGAACTATAAATTACCGTTCAAGTACATTCCGTTTTTGAGTTTTATTGATGCGAATTATAGTTACACGGGAGATTTTAGTTGGCAACGTGGGTCAGATGTCTTGGCTGACGTTGAAGATCTAGATGGTAATGTTTTGGGGATTGTAAATACGGTACAAAACGCCAACACACAAACCCTAAACGGATCGATCTCTATGGATCGGATTTATCGAATCTTTGGAATTCAAAAAAATCAAAAAAACATAAGACAAATATTATCTAAAAAGGTAGTCGACCCCAATGCACCAGAAGCTAAGGATAAGCCTAAAAAGAAGAAGAAAAAGAAAGTGCTTCGTTCGGTAGCAAATGTACTTTCAATAATGAAACGGGTTCAATTTACGTATAGCGAAAACAACGGAAAGGTATTGCCAGGGTATTTACCCACCCTAGGGTTTGGTGGGACTTTGCAGCCAACAGCAGCTTTTACTTTTGGAAGCCAGGCCGATATTCGTTATGAAGTTGCCCGAAACGGATGGTTGACCGATTTCCCAGATTTCAATCAACAATTTACGCAGGTGCACAACAGTCAATTAAAAATAACCGGGCAATTGGATTTTGGAAAAGGTTTGTTAATCGATTTAACTGCCGAACGAAATTTTTCTGAAAACTTATCTGAAAACTTTTCTGTTATAAACGGCTCCTATATTCCTTTAAATCCGAACAGCTACGGGAACTTTGGAATGTCGACCTTACTCATTAGAACAGCTTTCAATAGACCTTCAGGTTCATTCAACCCCAACTTTGAGAAATTCAGAACACATCGATTAGTTGTCGCGCAGCGTTTAGCATCAGCAGCAGGAATTCCGATTACCGATGTAGACGAAGAAGGCTATCCAAGAGGATATGGAAGATCGAGCCAATCGGTTGTTATTCCAGCTTTCCTTGCAGCGTATTCCGGTTCGTCTGCAGAACAAGTGTCGCTGGATCCGATTAAGAAAACGCCTTTACCCAACTGGAACTTAAAGTATACCGGCTTGATGAATGTCAAATCTCTTAAGAAAATATTCAATCGATTTTCACTTACCCACGCTTACCGTTCGAGTTATACGATCAATAATTTTCAAACGAATCTAGACTACGATCCATCCTTTCCAAATCAAGTAGATGACGGTGGAAATTTTGTTCCTTCTATTTTGTTTTCTAACCTGAATCTGGTGGAGCAATTTAATCCGCTCATACGAATTGATTTAGAATTGAAAAACTCGTTTAAGTTTTTAGCAGAACTCAAAACAGACCGTGCCCTTTCGCTGAGTTTAGATAATAATTTATTGACCGAATCTAGTGGGCAAGAATATATCGTTGGGATGGGATACCGCCTCAAAGATTTACGTTTTAGAACTCGAATTGGTGGAAGAAGAAAAACCCTCAAAGGTGATTTAAATATTAAAGCCGATTTATCGTATCGAAACAACATTACAGTTTTGAGGAATTTAGAAATAAACGACAATCAAGTAACCGCTGGACAGACCCTCTGGTCTATAAAGGTATCAGCTGATTATGCCTTATCTAAAAACCTAACAAGTCAGTTCTTTTACGATCATAACTTTTCGGAATTCGCAATTTCTTCTGCTTTCCCACAAACCTCAATTCGATCAGGGATAATCATTCGATATAATTTTGGTAATTGATTGTGAGAATCTGTTATATTTGTTTCTTTAAAACAAAGAATAGATGAATACACCGGATACATTACACTATACCAAAGACCACGAATGGATTTCAATTGAAGATGGAATCGCAACTGTTGGCGTTACCGATTTTGCTCAAAGTGAATTAGGAGATATTGTTTATGTCGAAGTAGAAACCTTAGACGAACAAATAGGGATAAGTGAAGTTTTCGGAACAGTAGAGGCTGTAAAGACCGTTTCCGACCTTTTTATGCCACTTTCGGGAACTATTATTGAATTCAACGAATCACTAGAGGATGAGCCAGAAATGGTAAATGAGGATCCTTACGGTAAAGGGTGGATGATTAAAATTAAACTGGACAATCCAGGAGAAGTTAGTGAACTTTTGGACGCTGCGGCTTATAAAGAATTGATCGGTGCCTAGATATCTGTTTTCCATTGCAGCATACAGCATTGGAGTTTTCATTGTTTTCCTTTCCACCGTTGCTTTACGTTTACCGATTAAAGAAATCCCTGGTTTTGGAGTTGATAAATTAGCCCACGGTTTTGCCTATTTTTGTTTTGCAACAAGTGTGTTTGTGGCATTGAATTTGGATTGGAAGTTAGAAACCGCCAAAAAGTGGACAATAATTAGCTCATTTTCATTGGGTTTGTTGCTCGAAATCGTTCAGGGAAGCCTTTTATCCTACCGAAGTTTTGAGGTCTATGATTTGTTAGCGAACACTCTAGGAATTGTTTTCTTTATTTTTTTATCAAAAAGAGTTAAAAAGTTATTGTCAAATGCCGTATTTTTATAAATTAGCTATCTAAATAAAGTTCTATGCAATTGAAAAAAAATCCTAAAGCTGATCTGACCAAAAACAGCAGCTTATATTTCGCCATAGGTCTTGCCTTGGTTCTCTTGTTCTCGTGGCAAGCGATCGAGTGGAAGACGTACGAAAAATCAGCTTTCGACTATCAAGCGCTTAACGTTGATGACGAAGATGATGAAGAAGTGCCAATTACAGAACAACTAAAAACACCACCACCTCCACCACCTCCACCACCAGCTCCCGAAGTAATCGAGATTGTTGAGGATGAAGAAGAGGTTGAAGAAACGGTAATAGAATCTACTGAAACCGATCAAGAAGAGATTGTTGAGGTTGAAGACATTGAAGTTGAAGACGATTTCGATGATGTAGATGTTCCTTTTGCAGTTATTGAAGATGTTCCTTTATTTCCTGGTTGTGAGCGTGTAGCAAAATCAGAACGAAGAGCCTGTTTCCAAGAAAAAATGAATAAGCACATTCGTAAGAATTTCCGTTACCCTGAAATTGCTCAGGAAATGGGAATCCAAGGAAGAGTTTATGTAAACTTTATCATTTCAAAAGACGGAAGTATCACTAACGTAAGAATGCGTGGACCAGATAAAAACTTAGAAAAAGAGGCAGCTCGAATCATTTCGAAGCTTCCAAAAATGATACCCGGAAAACAAAGAGGACGCCCAGTTCGTGTTCCTTTCAGTATTCCAATTACGTTTAGATTAAACTAAAACAACTCTTGTTGTTTGTTGAAGCCCGAAGGAAACTTCGGGCTTTTTGTTTTTAGCGTTTAGCGTCCACTGGCATGGTAGTTGTTTGATTAGAAGTGTATCACCTAAATCCCTGCATCATGAAACTCAAAAAAAATCCAAAAGCAGACCTATCCAAAGACAGCAGTCTTTATTTCGCAATCGGCCTAACCATCGTTCTTTTCTTTACGTGGCAATCCATCGAATGGAAGACGTATGAGAAATCAGATTTTATAATTCAAATACTTAATGTTGATGACGAAGATAGCGAAGAAGTACCAATCACAGATCATATAAAAACGCCACCACCCCCTTTACCACCTCCACCTCCTGAAGTAATTAAGATTATTGAAAATGAAAAAGAGATTGAAGAGACATTAATAGAATCTACTGAAACTGATCAAAATGAGATTGTAGAAGTCGAAAACATTGAAGTTGAAGAGGATTTCGATGATGGAGACGTTCCTTTTGCTATCATCGAAGAGGTGCCTATTTTTCCTGGCTGTGAAGTTGTGTCGAAATCCGAACAAAAAAAGTGCTTTCAGAAAATGATTTTTATGCACATTAATAAAACCGTTCGTTACCCTGAAATTGCGCAGGAAATGGGAATTCAAGGAAAGGTTTATATGCGCTTTGTGATCGAAAAAGATGGAAGTATTACTAACATAGAAGTATTAAGGTCACCAGATAGAAACTTAGAAAAAGAAGCATTACGTATCATTTCGAAACTTCCAAA
>Ga0075467_10002650_pt1 | contig 14052 bp, 13 predicted proteins | sample DEB08_DNA_9_FD_75067 | JGI IMG/M metagenome (GOLD analysis project Ga0075467, IMG submission 75067) | Aqueous microbial communities from the Delaware River and Bay under freshwater to marine salinity gradient to study organic matter... | ecosystem: Environmental > Aquatic > Marine > Coastal ...
ATGTAGTTGAATGGAGCCGGTGAAGGGCAGCCCTCCGCTTTTCGCTGAGTCTGGCAGGGTCTTGATTGAATTCCAGCCAGCCTGTGGTTCCCGCATTCCGGGACAGCCCAAATCCAGATGTCCGGCGGCATAATTCCATTGCTTTGTCGATTTTTCTCGTACAGCAACGCCATCACGGCAATCAATCCAACGCTTTAGGCATAATCTGATATGGTCATTGAGGTGAACTGGAAGACCGGGTTCGAGATCGAGTTGATGGCTCCCATCGGCAAATCGCGCGAAGACCTGGCGCGGGCTCTGGCCGACAAGCAGCAGGGCGCCGTGCAACGGTTTTTCCACCCGCAATCGGAGCCGAGCAAGGTTCCCGGGCGACCCACTTTTGAAAATCTGACCCTGGGCTTTCATCTGCTTGATGCATACGGGCAAAATGTTGCGAGTTTTGTCGACGATCTGACCCTGCAGGCTGATTTTAACAGGCAACGGGCGCCAAGGCCCGGCTGGTACCGGATTATCGCGGACGACGCCCGCCTCCTGCGACTGGTCATCCGGCATTGTGACGCCGCGCTGCCCGCAGGAGCAGTGCTCGCACCGCTGTCCGGCCTTTTTGGTACGGAGCCATTATCTCACGAATCGGGAATGTATCGCGTGGAGGATGATCGCGGCGTTTCGGTTGCCATCTGTGCGCCCCTGCCCGGCGAGCGCGAAAGGCCTTGCGAGATAGTCACGGCTCCCATCGTCACCGGCCACCATGACAGACTTTCACAACTGCTGGATGAAGCCATCGCACAAGGTTTCGCGGTTCCGGTCGAAGGCGCGACCCACGTGCATTTCGATGCCACGCCCCTTTGCTCTGCGCCCGTTATTGCAAAGCTGGTTGCAGCATTCACGAAATTTGGTGCCGAACTGAAGCAGCTGGTTGGCGTCAATACCGATTGTGTGCGGCTGGGGGCCTGGCCCGATTCGCTTCCGGAGACGACAGCCAGCGAAAAATTTCAGGCGCTGCGCTGGCCCGAGGCACGGAAAGCATTGGCGGCTCTGTCGCTGTCCAAATATTGTGACTATAATCTGCTCAACATCGCCAATGAGAACAAGCTGAAGCACACATTTGAAGTCAGGGTATTGCCATCCACTCTGGACAGCCATGAAATAGTCCAGGCTACCAGCCTTTTCGAAGCGATATTGGCGTGGTGCTGCTCGACTGCCTCGCAAGTCGAAAAATTGCCCGAAACACTGCCGATGCTCCTGGAAGCGGCGCCATGTTCCGGATCGACCAGACAGCATTGGCAGGAACAGATCGCTGCTCGAAACAGACCGGCTCCTCTCCGCAGCTAGCCCTTCTGCTCGCGGCAAATAAGATGCCGGTCATGGCGACGGCTCGACAACCATTCGAGGATGGATCTTTGGCTGCGACTATGCGGGGCAGCCGGTTCCGGATTCGTTCCGCGCCAGTTGCAGACGATCCCTGTTGTAGACGTCGGGAAAATAGCTGACCCCATCCTCCGCTCCCTCTGCGGTAAAATAGGTAATATAGATCGGGATCGCCCGGACTAGCGGCAATTTTGTCGTTTTCCGGCTCTCCAGGATATCGTCAACCTCCACTTCCGTAGCCGATCCCTCAAGCAATGTTTTGGCCAGATCAATGGCTCCGCCCACCCGGATACAGCCATGGCTGAATGTACGCACCGGTTCGGAAAAAAGATTCTTGTTCGGCGTGTCATGCAAATAGACGCTGTAGGGGTTCGGCATCACCAGTTTCATCTGGCCGAGTGCATTGCCGGGTCCGGGGCGCTGGCGATAGCGGCCGTTCTGGACGACATAGCCTTTACGCCGAGCGGCAGCCGGATTGTTACGCACCATCGATCCGATTCCTTCACCGACGATCGAGGTCGGAATCTCCCACCAGGGGTTCAGGATCACGCCGCTCACAGTGGCTTCAAAGATCGGCGTTGGCGACTTGGTCTTGCCGACAATGATCGGCCAGCTTTTGAGTCGTCTGTTATTTTCCCACAGAGTCACCTCGAAACTGGCGGCGTTTACCAGCAGATATTTTCCGCCCATGACCAGACGCATCCAGCGCCATCGTTCCATGTTGAGCGCCAGAATGGCGCGCTTCTCTTGATCCGTTTCCGTGGCATAGGCCTCCCGCAACGCGCGATAATTGGGATTGCGCGGAAGCAGGGCATCAAAATAGCCAGCCAGATCGTTGCGAACCAGTGCCTCCAGCAGCAAATTCTGGGTATCTATATATTGATCATCGCTGCTGATCCGCCATTTTGCCCGCGCCGAGGCGGGCGAACACCCCTCAAGATAAGCCCGCATCAGGTCATTTGCAGCGATCGAAGCGAGGCGTGATCGGCGATAGGGATCGCTGGCAGAATTTGGCTGGCTAAAATTGGTGATCGGGCATTTTTCCAGCCCCTCGAATGCGCGTGCATCAACCAGTTGCTGTAATTGGACAATTTGCGATTCGGTCCAGATCAGATGATCTTCCGACTGGGCCAGCGCGGAGGCCGAGAACAGGAATCCGCAAATAATCGCCAAAAATATTTTCATTTCATCCTTCTTCAGGCTATTTTCCGGATCGGCAATCAGTATTGATACTTAATCCTGCATACAGGTAAACACTGCTAACGGAGTCCGATGAAGAGACGAAATTTTATCACCGCCGGTCTGCTGGGGATCGCCGGCACCGCATATGGACTTGGATCGCGTACCCGGGCCGCAAGTAGAGAGATGACGCCGATACCGGCACGCCCGACCGTTTCGCCATCGTCGGTTCCCCCGACTTTGATCGACCGCGCCAAGGCGGCATTGCTGACCCATGATTCGTCAATATTGCACAGCGACCGAATCGGCATTGCTGATTATTCGCTGCATTCCGCAAAGGAGCGTTTTCATATTGTCGACCTGGTGAACGGGACGAGCGAGTCCTTTCTCGTGGCACATGGCAAGGGTTCCGATCTCAGGCATACTGGCTGGCTGCAGGAATTTTCCAATGTTCCGGGCTCAGAAGCATCCTCGGGTGGTAGCTATATCATTTCCGAAACCTATGTCGGCAAACATGGTACATCCCGGCGCCTGAAGGGTCTTGATCCAAGTAATGACATGGCCGAAGCCCGTGCGATCGTGATCCATGGCGCCTGGTATGCGGAACCGGAAATGATTGCCGCACATGGCAAGCTGGGCCGCAGCCAGGGCTGCTTTGCCTTTTCCGAGAGCGATCTGGGAACAATATTGGAGCGGCTGGGCCCGGGTCGCCTGCTCTATGCAGACAGAATATAGCAGAGCTATCAATCGGAATCTGAATTTTCCCCTTTGCCTCGCATCTGGCAATTTCATGGACCAGTCCAGGGCGATCTGCCTATTCGTCTGCCGGTCGGATGATCGACGGACCCAGATCATCCAGAACCTTGCGCGCATCGAATACGCGGGATTCGTCGGTCCGCATCGGTCCGCGGTACATCACGATCTCCGCTTCCACTTCAAACCGCTCGACCGTCCGGACGTCGGTATCATAGGACCAGAACGGATCAACGCCATAGGGGTGCCAGGTTGACCAAACTCCGCCGCGATAATAGCGCCAGTGCGGTCTCCAGTAGCTATAGCTCGGCCCGAACCAGGGTTCGTAGCGCGGGTAGCGTTCCACATAGGTGCGCCGGTCGGCTTCGGTCGTGTGATCGACAATGCGGAACCAGTCATAGCCGCTCTGAACCGTCAGCTCTGCGGCCCGGTAAAGCAGATAGCCTTCCACCGTCTCGCGCGAGGTAAAGGTATTTCCGACGAAACGGACGCGATTGCGCGCATCACCAAGGCGGGTCTCAGAATAGCCGCCTGAAACAGACTGACCGGCGATCTCCGGTTGGTAGGGTGTGGCCGTGGCGCAGGCGAACAACAGCAAGGTCATGAGCACTGCAGCAGCCCTTGAGGCGGCTTTGGTGAAGATTGTCCGATCGGTCATTGGCTAGCCCTCTATTGAAGCAGCGCAGCAGCGGCTGACGAAGGCACATTTTGACCATTTCTCGAATAAATGTCGCTACGTAATGATTCGTAATGTCAGCCCGCCACTAGGGATAGTTACGGGTTTTCAGGCTTCGTGATAAGTTTAGGGTCCTGGCAGCGATCCTGGCGCAAAACTCTCTGGACAATCATGAACCTGCCCCGAACCTGTCAAGCGATGCAAATTGATCGGCCTCATGATCGGCTCCGGCTGGTTGAACGGACGGTGCCGACCATTCAGCCCGAAGAAATGCTCATTCGGGTGCTCGCTTGCGGCGTGTGCCGGACCGACTTGCATATAGTCGACGGCGAGATTCCCGAAGCCCGCTACCCGGTCGTTCCGGGTCATGAAGTGGTGGGAAAAATTCTGGCGTTGGGAGCCATGGTCGAAGGATTTGCCGTCGGTGACCGGGTCGGCGTTCCCTGGCTTGGTCACAGCTGCGGCACCTGCCGATATTGCCTCGCCAAACAGGAAAATTTGTGCGACCGGCCCGAATTCACCGGCTGCACCCGGGACGGCGGATATGCCGATCACATCATCGCCAATGCCCAATATTGCTTTCCCATCCCTTCACGTTTTCCGGATGCGGAAGCCGCGCCCCTGCTCTGCGCCGGGCTGATCGGATGGCGCGCGCTGCGCATGGCCGGGGACGCCGGGAAGGTCGGTTTCTACGGCTTTGGCGCAGCAGCCCATATCCTGTCGCAAATCGCAGTCTGGCAGGGCCGCGACGTCTATGCGTTTACCAAGCCGGGCGATGTTGCCGGGCAGGATTTTGCCCGGCAACTCGGGTGCGTCTGGTCCGGTGGTTCCGATGAATATCCTGCGGACCTGCTGGATGCCGTCATCATCTTCGCACCGGTCGGCGCGCTCGTTCCAGCCGCCCTGAAAGCCGTCAGCAAGGGTGGACGTGTGATATGTGCCGGCATCCATATGAGCGACATTCCCGGTTTCCCCTATGCCGATCTGTGGGGTGAGCGATCGATTCTTTCGGTGGCCAATCTGACGCGGGAAGATGGCATCGAATTTCTCGATGCGGCCGACCGGTCCGGAATCATGCCGACGATTCAGAAGTTTGAATTGGCGGACGCGAACGAAGCGCTGCAGATGCTTCGTGCGGGCGAACTCAGGGGTGCCGCCGTACTGGTACCCTGAGATCGCAGGTTCCGTAACAATACCTATCGCCGCTGCGCTCGACTGACCGTAAAAAGTCTGAATTCAATCAACATGATCGGAGAGCGGAATGCTGGTGCGCAAGGATAGCAAGGTGATTGCAGTAGACGGGTCCCGCATGGCGATGTTCATCAATGTCGGAGAAGCTTTTTCACCCGTGCTGGAACTGGTTGAAGAGCATAAAAACCCGTCTTTGCGCACTTCTGAACTTGGCACCGACAAGCCGGGGCGAACCTTTCAGAGCAAGACTCCGCGACGGGGAACGCATGAGTTGGCCGATTTCCAGCAACAGGAGGAAGACCGGTTCGTCACCGAAGCGGCTGACAGGATCGAGAAAATCGTGGCCGAAACAAAGCCGGGTGTCGTGCTGGTCGCTGCCCCGCGCGCACTCGGCATCATCCGAAAACATCTCAGCCACGAGACGAGCTCAAAACTGCTCGCAGAAATTCCCAAGGCTTTCGGGCCGGATGAAGCCGAACAGCTTGCAAAAACGCTCGCCAACCATGAAGTCTGATGGTCCCCTCACCAACCGTCCGGAAACGCGATTCTGACGATAACGCCCTTTATTCGATTCGCGGCCTGACAAAAATATATGGTGCAGGCCCGACCGCCGTCCACGCGTTGCGCGGTGTCGATCTGGATCTGCCAAAATCGGCGATGATCGTTTTGCTGGGTGCCAGCGGGTCGGGAAAATCGACTTTTCTCAACATCATTGGTGGACTGGATGATGCCACCGCCGGTCAGGTATTCTTTGACGGCACGGAACTGACAGCATTGGGACCATCTCAGCTGACCGAATATCGCCGGAATTCAGTCAGTTTCGTGTTCCAGTTCTACAACCTGGTGGCTTCGCTGACGGCCCGGGAAAATGTCGCGCTGATCACCGAAATTGCCGAAGACCCGATGACGCCAAAGGAAGCGTTGGAGATGGTCGGCCTGGGCAATCGCCTTGATCACTTCCCGTCCCAATTGTCTGGCGGCGAGCAGCAGCGGGTGGCCATCGCCCGCGCCATCGCCAAGCGCCCAAAAGTGATGCTGTGCGACGAGCCCACCGGTGCGCTCGACAGCCAGACCGGCGTGAAGGTGCTTGAGGCGCTGGATCAGGTCAACAGCCAGCTCGGCACAACGACCCTGCTGATCACCCATAATGTGGTGATCGCCGACATGGCTGACCGGTTGCTGCGTTTCGCCGACGGCGCCCTGGTGGAAGATCGCCAGAACGCCCATCGTGTCAAACCGGCCGAACTGAAATGGTAGTGCTGCCCTCATGGCTGGACGCGCTGGACCGCAAATTGTTGCGCGACATCTGGCGGCTTCGTGCGCAGGCGCTGGCGATTGCGCTGGTGATCGCGGCAGGGATCGGCATGGTGGTGATGTCGGTGGGCATGATCCGGTCGCTCGAGGCTAGCCGCGACACATATTATGACCGCTACCGTTTTGCCGAAATTGTCGGATCTGCGAAGCGCTTTCCGGCCCGCTTGGTGGATGATGTGCGGGCGATCGAGGGCGTCAGCATTGTCGAGGGACGCCTGACCGCCGGGGCGACCCTTGATGTCCCGGGAATCTCCGAACCGATCACCGCCAAGGTGCACTCTCTGCCACCTTCCGGGATGCCGCGGGTCAATGCGCTGGTTCTGCGCAGCGGACGATTGCCCGATCCTGCGCGACCGGAGGAGGTGCTCGTCAACGAGAAATTCAGCGAGGCGGCGCGCGTTGCTCCGGGGGACAATATCGAAGCCGTGCTTTACGGCAAAAAAACCGCATTGCGGGTGGTCGGCACGGCCTTGTCTCCGGAATATGTCTATGCGCTTGGCCCAGGGCAGATCTTCCCCGACAATCGCCGCTTCGGCGTGATTTGGATGGGTGAGGAACATCTCGCCGCCGCGCTCAATTCGACCAATGCCTATAACGAGGTGCTGATCCGGCTGGAGCGCGGGGCCAATCCGCGCAAGGTAATCGACCGGCTAGATATCCTGCTTCAACCCTATGGCGGAACGGGAGCGATTCCCAGATCCGAACAGCTGTCGGACCGTTTTCTGGCCAATGAACTGAAACAATTGCAGTCCATGACGGCCATATTGCCGCCAATCTTTCTCGGGGTCGCGGCCTTTCTGATCAATATTGTTTTGACCCGACTGGTCGAATCGGAACGCGAGATTATCGGACTGCTCACCGCATTCGGCTATCGCAACCGGATGATCGTCTGGCATTATACAAAACTGGCGTTGGTGCTGTCTTTCCCTGGCCTGATCCTTGGCCTGATATTCGGCAGCTGGATGGGTCGCGGCCTGGCTGGCCTCTATCAGGAATTTTTCGTGTTTCCCGTTCTGACCTACCGCGCCGGAACCGACGTCATACTGGCATCCTGTTTCATCGCCCTGGCGGTGGTGATGCTGGGCGCGGCACAGACCGTCCGGCGGATCAGCAGGCTGACCGCAGCGGAAGCGATGCGGCCTCCGGTGCCGCCCAATTATTCGGGCGGCGTCGCGCGGCTCATTGCCAGGCTGAAAAAACTGGACGAGCCGACCAGAATCATCCTGCGCGGCATCGTTCGTCGACCGTTGCGCTCCATGCTCGGTTCGCTCGGGGTCGGGGCGGCGCTGGGGCTCTATATTACTTCCGCCGGCTCCACCGACAATGTTGGCATGATGATCGACCTGCTGTTCAATCAGGCAAACCGGTCGGACATGAACATCGTGTTCGCCGAACCGCGGGACGAGCGCGCCATATTCGAACTGGAGAGAATCCCTGGGGTCATGCGGGTCGAGCCGGTGCGTTATGTACCCGCCAAACTGACATTCGAAACGCGCTCCAAATCCGAAAGTCTGACCGGCATCAAACCCGGTGGTGATCTGAACCGGCTGGTCGATATGGATGAAGGCATTTTGGCGCCGCCGATCCGCGGCGTGATGATTTCGCAAGGTCTGTCCACCGAACTCGGTCTGCAACCCGGCGATCCGCTGCACATCCAGGTGACCAGCGGCAAGCGACCCAGCTTCACCCTGCCGGTCGCTCGCATCTTGCGCAGCCCGGTCGCCAGCCCGGCCTATGTCGACTTTGACCTGATCGGACCGTTGCTGCGTGAAGCCCCCGTGTCATCCGGCGCTTTCATCAGCGTCGATCCGGCACAGATGGACGCGGTCTATCGGCGGCTGAAGGACATGCCGATGGTCGCCGGATTTTCAGGCCGCGATGCGGCGCTGCGCGGGATTGAGGATACGATCGGCGAAACCATGGGGATCGTTCAGCTGTTCAACACGGCCTTCTCGGCGCTTATCGTGTTCGGGGTCGTCTACAACAATGCCCGGATCAATCTGGCTGAAAGGGCGCGCGATCTGGTTTCGCTTCGGGTACTGGGATATCGCCGGTCGGAAGTCTCCTATATTCTGCTCGGCGAACTGGCGCTGCTGGTTGTCGCGGGCCTGCCACTGGGCATGGTTTTCGGCTATTTTCTGTCCAAGAATCTAACCGATTCAATCGGCGGAGACCTGTTCATCATCCCATTCGGCCTTTCCGCCGCCACGGTGGCGTTCGCCATATTGGTGGTGATGGTCACGGCTGCGATATCCGCCCTGTTCGTGCGTTCGCGGCTGGACCGGTTGAATCTCGTCAATGTGCTGAAAACGAGGGAGTAGAAAGATGGCGGCAAACCATCTGAACCGGCTCGGTCCGAGAATATTGATCGGCCTCATCCTGGCTGTGCTGGCGGTCGCGATATTCTTTGCGCTGCGTTCGCCGCCGATTGATGTGGATGTCGCGGCGGTCACCAGAGGGCCGATGCTGGTCACGATCAAGGACGAGGGTGAAACCCGGGTCCGTGACATGTTTGTCATCTCGGCGCCCATAAACGGTCGGTTAATGCGGATAGATCTCGATGCCGGGGATCCGGTGGTCGCGGGTAAAACGGTTGTGGCGCGGATCATGCCGGCGCAACCGGATTTTCTCAATTCGCGCAGCGAGGCGGAAACGCGGGCACAGATACGGTCGCTGGAAGCCGCAGTGCAATCGTCTGCCGCCCGGATCGCTCAGGCAGAGGCCGACCGCAAGCTCGCGGCCAACGATTTCGAGCGGGTCGATGCGCTCTACGGGCGCGGCTTTGCCACCAAGGCCGCACAGGACGCGGCCCGCGCTGCGCGCGACAGCAGCGCCGCACGGCTGACCGAGGCGCGCGAAGCGGCGGAAGCGGCCCGGTTCGATCTTCGGGCGGCGCGCGCGCGAATGATCGCCCCGACCAGCTCCACCAGCAAAAACGGCAGTGAGATCCTATCCGTCTATTCCCCGGAAAGCGGTTCGGTGCTGCGCCTCACCCACGAAAGCGAAGCACCGATCAGCGCTGGCACTCCGGTTATCGAGATTGGCAATCCCGCCGACATTGAGATTGTCACCGACCTGCTGTCCAGCGATGCCGTGAAAATCAAGCCGGGCAGCCGGGTCTTGATTGAAAATTGGGGCGGAGACAAGCCGCTCACCGGCAAGGTACAGCGGATCGAGCCATTCGGCTTCACCAAGATTTCCGCCTTGGGCGTGGAAGAACAGCGCGTGAATGTGATCATCGATTTCACCGATCCCTTGGCGGCGCGGCAGCGTCTGGGTCATGGCTACCGGGTGATCGTCAAGGTCGTGGAATGGGAGGGGAAGAATGTCCTGCAGGCACCGATCAGCGCCCTGTTCAGGGACAAGGGCCAGTGGTCGGTCTTTGTCATGCGCGACGGGAAGGCAGAACTGGTCCCGGTCCAGATCGGCCGGATGAACGGAGAGCATGTGCAAATATTGGCAGGCCTGAAGGCGGACGACCAGGTCATTCTTCACCCGAGCGAGAAAATTGACGACGGAACCCGGATCAGGTTGCGGGAGGATGGCTCGTGAGATCAAATTCCAGCAGCATGAGCGAGGAATCGCCAGGGTAGGATCGGGCGGAAAAGCCCATTTCCTTCTCCAGTTCGATCGCAGCATGATGCTGACGGCTTTCGATTGACTGAAGCTTCTTGATCCCGCTTTGCCGCGCCTGTTCGATCACATATTTCAGGAAGGTCCAGCTCATCCCGCGATGCTTGTAGTCGCTCCGCACCACCAGCGCGACCTCCGCCGCCGACTTGTCGGCATTGGCGCCGACCATTGCGCTGGCAATGATCGTCTTGTCGTCAATGTCGAAAGCGAGATAATCCTCCTTGTGGTCATGATCGACATTCACCAGATCATCCAGCAGCGAGTCTCGGACCTCCGGGATCGGAGACAGGAAGCGGAACCGCAAATCGTCGCGCGAAACATGGGTGAAAAACTCGGCCAGCGCGCCCTTATCCGACGGCTCGACGGGCCGGACATGAAATTCAAAACCGGTATGGGTGGTCAGCGGTATGCTGTTGCTGACCACGACTGCATGGTCCAGGCTGATCGGCTCGGGGGCTGCCGCTTGCGTTGCGGATGCTTTTGTTTCGGTCATCGGACTGCCTTTCAAGAAGCTGAAAAAATTGTTCTGCCCTCGCAAAATTAAACCTGGCTGAAACCCATCCGCTATCCGTAATCCAACGTATCCGGCCCAGATACGTAGTGCTGCCTATTGACAGCGGGATCATTTTTCCGGTCTGTGACCCATGAACCCGCGATCAGTTTTTCCTTCCAACCAAGGCTCTGACAATGACGCATATTGACGCATATCGCTCCCGTCTCATGACCGCCGGCGAGGCGCTCCGGGGACTGAAGTCCGGGGCGCATGTTGCGATGGGCATGGCGACTGCAGAGCCGCCGGCCTTGCTCGGCGCACTCGCCGATATGGCGGAAACTGACGATGTCGATGATCTCAAACTATGGTATTTTCATTCGATGGACCACGCCGGCGATACGGTGCTGCGACCTGACCTGCTGGGCCGGATTCGCCCACGCTGCATGTTTCTGAGTTCGATCGAACGGAAATTGCTCAGTGCGCAGGCACCCGGAACCAAAAGTCCGATCGAATTTGTCCCGGTCGCGTTCAGTGATTCTCCCCGGCTATTTTCGGAACAAGTCTCCCTGGACCTTTTTGTAACAACCGTATCACCGATGGACAAGCATGGCTGGTTCACCTTTGGCACCAGCAACGACTATTCCACCACCGCCGCACGCAGCGCCAGAAGGCTGGTGGTCGAGGTCAATCCGAACATGCCGCGTGTATTCGGAGCCTCGCTGCTGCATATTTCCGAAATCGATGCGATTGTCGAGAATGATGCTCCGTTGGCCGAGGTTCGCGCTCCCGATACGTCGCCAGAAGAAGCCAGGGTCGCGGCAACCATAGCCGATATGATCGAGGACGGAGCCTGTCTGCAAATGGGGATCGGCGCATTGCCCGGAGCCGTTTGTGCGTTGCTGCAGGACCGCCGCAATCTGGGCATCCATACCGAACTGATGACCCCTGCCCTCGCCAGCCTCATCCTGTGCGGTGCCGTCACCAACCAGGCCAAGACCACCTATCGCGGTCGCAGCGTTTTCACATTCGCCATGGGCGACAGGCCATTTTACGATTTCCTCGATGACAATCCGGCCATGCACAGCGCCCCGGTCGATATCGTCAACGACCCGCGGCATATCGCGAAAAACAGGAATGTCGTGTCGGTCAATGCGACGCTGCAAGTCGATCTCGGCGGCGCATGCAATTCGGAACATCTGATGGGGAGGCAATATAGCGGCTCCGGTGGTCAGCTTGATTTTGTCCGCGGCGCCAACGCGTCCAAAGGCGGCAAGTCGATCATCGCCTGCCAGTCCACGGCGCGCAACGGCACGGTTTCGCGGGTGGTTCCCAAGCTGGACGGGCCGGTCACAACCCCGCGCAACGATACCCATATCGTGGTGACGGAATATGGCTGGGCTGACCTGAAAGGCAAGTCGCTGCACCAGCGCGCGGATGCCTTGATCGGTCTTGCCCATCCCAAGTTCCGGGATGCGCTCGCCAACGGATTGTGAGACCGGCTCGCTTCAATCGACGGTCGGCCGGACAGAGGTCGAAATGCCTCCAGATTTCATCGCTTGCCCCTCGCCTGACCATAGCCCTGGATAACCGGAAACAGCGCGAAGGCGATTTGACCGACAAGACCGATGCGATTTTCCGGCAGATCAAAGGATAGCAAATAATCTGTCATCCGTCCGTGTTGCAGCAACATTGCAATCAGGATCTCGCCCGTCACCAGACAGGCGAATGCCACGCCTCCCATCACCAGACGGCCATGAACATCAGGGGGGATTGCCAATTTTCCGGTCAGCAACAGGCAGAAATACCAGGAAAAAAGCAGGATGAACGGAATTTCGATCAAAACCGCAATCATGGGCCCCGTATATGTCACCAGAAAAACATTCCGCAATGCTCCGAGTACAAACCCCATGGCAAAAACGCCAAGAAAATAGAAAATTGCGCCTTTCAGGATATTGGTCATCAATGACGACTAGGTCGCCGCACAGGAGCGGGAATATACGTAGACTCCCTGATATTGTTGCGGCCAACTGCCAATTAGTCTGCTAGCTTTCCGATCAGGGCAATGCGATCATTGAAGCATATCATTCTTCCGACCCCTTCGCATCCTGCGGAAACGGCGGTGCTGGAAAGCACCGGACTTTCGGTCGTCGCGATCACCAAGAAATTTGGCAGAAAGACGGTCATCCAGGATGTCTCGATTGATGTCCGACCCTCAGAAGTTGTTGGTCTGCTGGGCCGGGACGGCGCGGGAAAGACCGTGACTTTCTATTCGATCCTGGGATTGTTGCAGGTGAATTCCGGTCATATTTTTCTCGATGGTGAAGACATTACCGGGCTGCCCCTTGACCGCCGCGCCCTTCGCGGCCTCGGATATCTGCCACAGGAATCGTCGATTTTTCGGGGATTGACGGTCGAGCAGAATATCATGACCGTGCTCGAGCTGTTCGAACAGGACGCAGCGGCAAGGATGCAAAAGCTGGACGATCTTCTGAACGAATTTCATATCGAATATGTTCGTCACGTCCCGGCGCGGGCACTTTCGGGTGGCGAAAGACGGCGTTGTGAAATCGCCCGGGCAATGGCCGCAAATCCCACCGTCATGCTGTTCGACGAGCCATTTGCCGGGATTGATCCGCTGTCGGTACGGGATATCAAGGCGATGATCGCCAATCTCGAAAGCCATCATGTAGGCATTCTGATTACCGATCAGAATGTACGGGAAATGATCGATTTTCTGGACCGCGTCTATGTGCTGCACGAGGGCCGGATCGTGTTCAGCGGCACACCAGGCGCCATGGTCAACGACAAGATGGTTAGGCATTTGTACCTTGGCGAGGAATTTCATACCGCGCCTAGGTAACACTACGGATGGTCTGTCGATTACAATTTATGCATCCCTGAAATTGCTGATCGGCGGGTTGATTTCAGACCTATAAACCGGGGTTCGGGAAGGCCTTCGCGGGAACGATTATCGAAATGGGAGAGTCTGTATGAAATCCGTGCTTCTCTATGTGAACGACGATTCCGGACTCGATGCCCGCTATCAGGCAGCGCTGGATCTCACCCGCGCACTTGACGGTCATCTCCATTGTCTGCGGCCCAATCCCTACAAGCCGCAGATGGCGTTTGATGGCGTTACCGGCATGTCGGTCATGTACGACATCAGCAAATATGCGCGCGAGATCGACCTGCAGCTGAAAACGGAACTTGAGAAACGGCTGACGGCTGAAGACGTGCCGTGGGATTATCGGGAGGCCAATGCGGAGCCCGCCAGAGGATTGTCAAGAAACTCGGCCTTGGCCGATGTTATGGTGCTAAGTTCCTGCAGCGGGATCAAAGACAATACCATACCGCTCGGCATCTTGGGTGACGTGATTTTCAACACCAGGATCCCGGTCGTGGTGCAACCGGACAATGTCCAGAAATTCGAGGCTGCCGGACCGGC
>Ga0075467_10002651_pt1 | contig 14049 bp, 14 predicted proteins | sample DEB08_DNA_9_FD_75067 | JGI IMG/M metagenome (GOLD analysis project Ga0075467, IMG submission 75067) | Aqueous microbial communities from the Delaware River and Bay under freshwater to marine salinity gradient to study organic matter... | ecosystem: Environmental > Aquatic > Marine > Coastal ...
CCTTCCTTTTTCGCACGAATCGTAATCGCTGCACCATATTCATCTGAGCCACAAACGAATGCGACATCTTTTCCCATCAATCGTAAATATCTCGCAAATATATCCGACGATAAGTACGCACCTGCCAAATGTCCAATGTGTAAAGGTCCATTTGCATACGGCAACGCTGCCGTAATCATATATCTTTTTGGTTGTATCATGTTTCTGGTTTCCCCGAAAACTTTCGGGATTTCGTTTAACTCAACTGGATACTGGTTACTTGACTTGTAACGTTTTCGCAGTTTTAGTTTATATTTTTTGAATTTTTGCAAAGATAAGATTTTTAACTTCGATTGTAGAAGCCAAGCCACATAATTGGTGTTGGGAATTTACGCTTGTAAGTTTCCTTTTTTTCTTCTGATAATTTTGAGTAATATTCTATCCATTCAATCATATAATCTTCTCCATAACCCATTCTCCAACCAATTGAAAATCTATGGATTTCAGGATATTTTTTCCAAGGTGGTAATAATTCGGGTTGATTTGGATATTTCATCAGAGAATAGGAAGGTTTACAACCAATTATCCAATTTTAAATCGTCTATTGGCAAATAATGTTTTTGATTATTTGTAACAAGAATTAAATCATGATGAATTGCAGTTGCAGCAATTAAAATATCTGAATTTCCAATTGTAACCCCTTTTCTTCTTAATGCTCCGTAAATTTCAGCACCTTTTTCTACAATTTCATTTGAAATATTAATGATGTTACATTTTTCAGCAAAACGTTTAAAATTAGAAATCTGTTTATCTGCTTTTTTGTAAGATAAACCACTTAAAACTTCGTAATAAGTTATAATTGAAATATTCAACATTTCATGTTGTACTAAATATTTCAAGGTATTCAGTTGAACCGCAGGATTTCCCTTTAAATAATAGGATAACATGTCAGTATCTAAAAGTGTCTGTTTCATAAAATAGGTCTATCTTCTTTTAATCGTTTATTGGGTAATTCCGTAGTCAATTCCTCAAATAATTCCTCATCAAAATCCTCTTTCCAAATGCCTGCAAATTCTAAGATTTCGCTTTTAGCACTTTGCTTTTTTTGTAAAAGTTGTTTTAAAAAAGCATCGACCTCCACCAAATCTTCCGACGAAATTTGTCCTAAAGTCAATAAGATTGATTGATATAGATTATGTGTATTTACCATTCGTTTTTTATTTAATTTAAAATAATAGAACTGTTCATTCCCAGCATTTAGTTCAATTCAACTACAAGTTACGATTTTTCAAGAACATTCCGAAAAACCGATTTTTCAAAATCTTCTACATTATCCAACCACTCTTGTGGAATATTATCCGCAGTTTGAGCCACAATCCCACCGACAATTGCACAAATCGTATCTCTATCACCTAAAACAGAAACGGCTTTCCAAAGGGCATTTTCAAAATCATATAAATTATGAGCAGCACACCAAATCGCAAACGGAACAGTATCTTGTGCGGTCATTTTTGTTCCATTTCCTAATATTTTGATTAAAGTTTGAGTATGATAATTTGGAGAAACTGTTAGCGATTTTTTGATTTTAGAAGTTGTATCACTTGGTGGTAATTCATTGATAATCAAATTGATAAAATCGTTTGGTTTGATTTTTTGATTGTTGATTCTCAAATTTACGGCAATTACAGTTGCGACTGCAACAGCTTTTGCACCAATAATTGCTTCTGTATTTGCGTGTGTCACTTCGGCAGATTTTTGAGCTTCGATTTTTACTTGTTGTAAATCATCATAAAAATAAGCACCGATTGCATGAACACGCATTGCAGCACCATTTCCCATTGAACCCATTCCATCAAAGGCATTTTTAGATAAATGTTGCCAACTTTCACCTGCTTCAATGCCTCTTAAAATTCGCCTTGCTGTCGCTCCGTAACCTCGATTGACATCTAATGAATGTTTTTTGGCGAAAGCCAATGCTAATTCATCTTGATTAATGGTTTGGTGTTTTTCTAATTGTTCAAAAACTGCGATGGACATGACAGTATCATCCGTAAATTCCCAAGTCGTTTTTGGAATTGTACGATTTTGAATGTGTTGCAAAATCTCGTTGCGTTGACCGAAAAAGCTTTCTCCAAACGCATCACCGATAGCAACGCCTTTGAGTGATTTTTTCGTTAATTGTAATCGTTGTTGATGTGTCATTGAATATTTTGTTTAATCAAAAGTACAACTGATTTATTAAATAAATAATTCAAAAAAACTGCAACTGATACCAATCACACCATAAACTGACTTACATCAAACCGTACTTTGTCAATAAGTTATATATTTACACTATCAAAATTGACAATCATTCACTTTTAAATATAAGCGTCATGAAAAAGATATTATTTCCAACAGATTTTACGGAAACAAGTGAAAATGCGTTCCGATATGCGTTGCACGTTGCCAATCAATTTAATGCGTCCATCGCTACCGTTCATACTTTTACCGCTCCTGTTGTAGCGACGAGTCCAATGGTGATGGTTGAAGAAATGACCAGATTAACAGAGCAGTACGAAATGCAGGAGTATCAAGCTTTTAGCAAGAAAATGCACAAAATTGCTGAAGATTTGGGCATGGGACATGTCGAAATAAAACATACGTTAGAATATGGTTTGGCGGTAGAGGAGATCGTGCGAATGAGTAAAAAAGAAGGCTGCGATATGATTATTATGGGAACTGATGGCAATGATGGTTTTGGTCGTTGGTTGTTTGGTAGTCATGCTGCAAAGGTTGTAGATAAAGCGACGGTTCCTGTCTTGATTATTCCGAATGAAGCAACTTATACGCCAATCAAAAAGATTTCGTATGCAACGAGTTTTGAAGATATTTCAGATGATGTGATTAATAATTTGATTGGTTGGATTAGTAGATTTGATGCCGAGTTGACGTTTGTTCATATTGCATCTAAAGGCGAATATATTGATGCTGAGCAATATGCAAATATGTCTGAAATAACGGATTTGGCAGAGCGATATGATAATGTGAAATTCAAAATCATTTATGATGATGATGTATTAGATGAGTTGGAGGATTATGTCGAAGAAGAGAATTTCGATATGTTGGTAATGGTGACTCATCGTTATCCGTTCTTCAAGCGGTTGTTCAATCCGAGTTTAACTCGTCAAATGGCATTTGAGACGGAGATTCCGTTGTTGGTATATCAAGCAATAAGAGATTAAATATAAAAATTTAGAAGGTTAGGTAGAAACATCATAATGTTTTATAAGTAACGGGCGATTTCAAGTAGAAATCGTCCGTTTTTTATTTTATGACTATCAATTAGTCTTAAAATAAATTGATAAAAGTTTAGGAAAAATAATCTACCCAAAGCATGTCAAATAGTAGATTACAGCGAGGTAATAAAAAATATCACGCCTTTATCCATTATTTAGTAGCAATAATTTTAAGAAAAGCGGAGCATATTAAATTTATAGTATGCTTATACATTGTTCATTAATAACCAATAATATATATTATTTTTCAACTATGTAAAAACACCAAATTACTATATATTTTTTTATCTTTGTCAGTAGCTTTTTGAGGAGTATTTGAGGCTAGAATTTTGTATAGTTAGATTTTAGATAAAACAATAAGATAAAAATCGATGAAAATCAATGTGGCGGAACATATTTCAACACTATTGTATGAAAGAGATAGAGTTATCATACCTAATTTAGGTGGATTTTGTACGACCTACAAATCGGCGAGTACAGAGAAATATGGGCATATCTCCCCTCCAACAAAAGAAATTTATTTCGATGAAGCCTTACAATTTCAGGATGATGTACTGATTAAAGCTATTGTCGAACAACATCAGATTTCGTATCAAGAAGCATTATCTGAAGTAGATAATTTCGTTCAAGAAGTTAAAAATAATATCGGCTCAAATGCTATCGTAATTTCTAATATTGGTCGCTTATACTTAGATGCACGGAATGAGATTGTTTTAGCACCGAGCAGCGTCAACTTCTTAGAAGATACTTTCGGTTTGCCAAAAATGAACTACTACCCTATCTCTCGTAATAAAGAAAAAGCCGCCTTATTATCCACCGCCGAGTCAAAACGGCAAACAGATGAACCAGCAATCAAAAAGTTTTTCTTGAGCCTTTGGAATGATCAAAGTACCATAGCAATCATAGCAATTGTCCTATTATTGATTGTTATCCTTCCTCAGCTATCTGAATTAGCAAAACCAAATGAAGAGGAACGAATCAACCCAATGATTATCGAGGATAATCAAAATGTAGTTGATAAAAATAAAACCTTAAAACCTTTTGAGGAAACCACAGTCTTAGATGATGTAGAAGAGGCGACTATTGTGCCGAGAGAACCAGCAAAAGTGGAAAAAAAAGAGGAAACGCCTAAAGTAGAAGAACAACCAAAAAAAGAAATTAATAACCAACCTGAAAACACAAATGAAGATACAAATAAGGTCAAGCAAAATGAAAATACGACTCCAGTAAGTTCGCCGACCACAAAAAACTATATTATTAGTGTCGGGAACTTTGGCACTCAAGAATATGCTGATATTGCTATCAAAAAAGTACGTGATGCGGGATACAAGGTCTATACTCAAAAAAATGGCGTCTCACATCGAGTTGGAATTAGAATGACTTGCGAGCCATCGGAGATTGATGATAAAATGGTAAAAGTCAAAGATAAATTTCCGAGCGCATGGTTAATGAATAGAAATTAGTTTTTAGTACGAAAGTGAATGTATCAAAAGTTAAAAAGTAAAGCTTACCTTTGCTTTTACCTTTGGTATAACCGCTTTTAAGACCTCATCGTCTTAAAAATCCTCTATCGAACTTTTCTCCCTTTCCATTCATACTTTCGGACAACGCCCCCCAAAAAACCAATGCCAATTATGTAAATCAAATGATAAATTGACGATTTCATAAAAGTCTGCATCAAGTCTGACCGATTGAAAAAAGTAGAAGTCGTTTTTAATAAACGATAATCAGCAAGCATTTTTATTAATAACTGTCCAAACCCTATTATCAAAAATAACCGCCCCAAAAATAAACTACTCAAAAAAGTCAATGGAATACTAACACAAAATAACCAAACGCCTATAAGAATTGCAGTCACTTGTCGTTCTTCATAACCTTTTGATTTTGTACTCCAACGCACACGCTGATTGATAAATGATTTTAGAGTTGGTTTCGCCATCGTAAAGGTTGTTGCAGCCTGATTTTTTAGATAGCAAATATCATTTGGATAAATCCGTGCAATTTTTTGCATTAACATCATATCGTCACCCGAAGCATGATCATCAATATCCTGAAAACCACTGACTTCCTCAAATACAGCCTTTGGATAAGCCAAATTCGCACCATTGCACATCCTCATGATTTTGGTATAAATTCCCGAGCCAGTGATGCCCATCATTCCAATAAAATCCAAAGATTGAAAACGCTCAAAATCATTTTGCTCTTGATAAAAATTAACTGGTGCAGCAATAAATTTCGGTTGCTTCTCTTCATAAATCGAAGCAATTAACATCAACCAGTTTGGTTGCACAACACAATCCGCATCCGTTGTTACAATCAATTCGCCGTTAGCTTGAGCTATTCCAATTTCAATCGCTTTTTTCTTAAATGACTGAGTATCATCGAGAGAAATATAATTACCTAGCGCTATCAATCGAATAGTCGTCAAGTTATTTTTAGTATAATTATTCACTAACTCTGCCGTTTCATCTTCCGAAAAATCGTCCAGTACGATAATTTCAAAAAGGCCTTTTGGATAGGTTTGATTTAAAATCGACTCGATGCAATTTCCAATATTATCGGCTTCATTCCGAGCCGGAATCAATATTGAAATTTTAGTTTTTGGTTGAAAATCATTTGGAATATTCCAGATAGATAGGGCCTTCCAACCTTCTGTGTAAATAGTCTGGATAATTATATAAAAAACTGATAATGATAGAATTATAAAAAAGTAAATGGTCATTGATTCTAATCAGAAAAATTACAAAAGGCACAAAAGTACAAGTTCTTTACTTGCTTTTGTGCCTTTTATGAAAATAGTAATCACAATCTCTTAATCCTTGTCATTCAGTGTGACATTCGCTCCGACTCTGATGTTTGTATTCGCAGCCTGCCATTGATCAATCACTGGCAAAATGTTGTCAGAAATTACAAAGATTTGTGCTGGTCCCAGTTTCAAGGAAAAGTTCGCTCCTAAATTAGCAAACGAACCGTTTTGAATAGAATACATTGCACCAACGCCTAAAATCTTTCCAAAATACTTTTGAGCACCAACACCTAAACCTGTACGAATCCCATTTGGTGTAAACTCATTACGCATTACACCATTGATAAAAAACGTTTTACCTAACTTCAACCGAGCTGTGATATACGTTTTCGTATTAACACCAGCATTGTACGTCGTAGGATTTGAAGATACATTAACAATATTATCAATATTCAAGGTGTCTGTAATGTTATCGATATCGTCGCCCGTTAAAAATCCCGTAGCATCAATGCCGTCAAATGTAAATTCGCCAGAAAGATCGTATTGATAACTGTTTTGCTGCCAATTGATATTTCCAATATCTAAAATACTTACGCCAACATGCAAAAACTCTCCAAGATCCATCGTCGCACCTATATCGAATGCAAAACCACGGTTTTGAGTGAACGTACTAAAAGGATCGCTAAACTGTGCTTGAAAAGCAGAGTCAATCGATTCAAAATTCTGTAAAGATGCTATTTGAGGAAAGCCCCCCAGTTGTATTTGATAATCAGCGGCAGCATTTAATTGATAGAAATCATCACTTGTCGTTAATGATAAATCGCCCTGAACAGTGTTTGCATTCAATACACCAAATAAGAATTTACCTCGAACACCAACATTAAAAATTTTCAAAAACTGACGACTTACACCGATTCCAAGTTCTTGATATAAGGAAATATTAAAATTAGGATCGAGGTTTAAGGTTTCTCCTACATACGGGCTATTTCCTTGTGTTAAAAATCCCAAAAAGTCTTTATTAAATCCGATTTGTGTATTATAAACTGAAGCGTAATGAGCATTAAAAGCCCATTTGTTGACTTTAAAACCGAAGCCAAACGGCACGGAAGCATTTAAGGCAACAAAATTTTCATCCTCTAACTCATTCAAATCTATAAAGCCTGGTACAAAACCACCCGTCGTTTCAAATATTTGAGCACCATTAATACTTGTTCCGCCACCAACATACGGAGCAGCACCAATATAAAAGCGTTTGTTAGGCATTTTCGCAGGATTCGTAAGATTGACTTGACCGACATCCGACATTGTTGCCAGTTGTAAGCCTTGCCCAAAAGCCGTGAATGCGAATAGTATTAAACAACTCGCAATCGTATATTTAATGATATATAGTTTCATTGATTTTTATTTTGATTTTTAGTCAATAACAGGTTTTACTTTCACACCAATTCTTACGTTCAAATCATAATCAGCATATAATTTGATTGGCGTACTACCATTGTTAGTAGAATTAAAACGACCTAATAAAGCAATGCTTTTGACCTGATTTCTAATCGCATTAACCCGCTCGCTCGTCACATCAACAAAAGTGATCGTTTCAAAAGATTCGGTCACTCTTCCATTCGCATCAATCGGCGCTGCTTGTATTAAACTCACATCAGAACCAATAAATAACGAATCTACTGCATTTCCAAAATCATCTAAAAAATAACATTGCAAATCAATATCCAATGGAAAACCATTATCTGTAATAATTTTGAACTCAGCTTCCCCTTCTGGAATCGCATTACCTGTCAAATCCAATCCGAACGTATCAATCAACGCAAAGTTTTTAACAGCACCCTCCATCGGCAACTCAGCAATAACTTGAATCACAATATTACTTTCATCCGTTGTAAATCCTTTAAGATTCTGATCCCCATTAGGATTCGCAGTACCGCTAAACTGATAGCGTAAGCCATAAGGCACTTGCTCAAGAACAGTAACAATATTAGAATTATTTTTATCAATCGTCACATCCGTTGACTCTGCACCACCGACATTATTCAAAGCCGGATAGTTTAAGTCCTTCCCACCATTAAATCCGTTCGCTTGTACATCAATATAACCCGCATCACGAGTTACTACTTGCAGAGTATCAAAGTTTATTCGCATTGGAAAACCATACGAATTTTCAAATCTCAAAAGAATTCGAGGATCCGTAAATGTTACCTGACCACTTACCCACTGCTCTAATAATTCTAACGCTAATTCTTGAGTCTGTAACATAAAACTCTGCTGACCAAAATACCCTTCTATGTACGAATGATCAATGCTCGGAAAGTCTAAAAAGAAATTAGAAAGCACAACTGGCAAGCCTGTCAAATCATCTGTTGCCGTATAATTTGATTGAAAATTATCATTATCAAATGAAAAACGATAGGTCGCTAAATCAAAAGAATCTTCATATACCAAAGGAACTACGCCATTTGGGTTAGCGATGTTCATCGTATATTGAAGATTGTTTCCATTTTTTTTAATACTCGGAAAATCCAGCGTGACCGTAATATCATTAGGCGAGTTCGATTCAAAATTAATAAACATTTTACCATTCTTGACCGTGATAATATCAATATCTACGTCAGACGGAAAAGGTGTCGGAATCACTTGCGTTGTCGTTAATTGTGGAATTGAAAAACCTGGGACAGTGACTAAGTTTACAGTATCAAGCCCTAATACCTCTTGACTATATTCAACTGTAATAAAATTATCTCCGTCAACTTGAATAAGATTACCAGTGTTCGTTCGGTCTAATACGTCTTGAATCGACATCGAAGAATTAATTAAAGGTATCGCATACACAGGCGATACGTCAATAAGCTCCGGATCTTGACAACTTGTATAAAGTAACATACTACACAATACACTTATCAAGATGCAATCTTTTAATTGAATCATACTTATAATTTAATTGATGTGTGAATACTTGAAATAAAACTACGATTACTCAACTCTAAATGTTGCAAAATCACAAGAATGAAGCCGTATATTTATAGACAGTTTATAAGTGACTACTTAGCCTTTAAGCCAATCATAAAAATAGTCATCTCCGAAATCTCAAAGATGACTATTTTAATAAAGTTTATGGAAATTTTCTGATTATTTCGTTTTAAAACGTGCTATAAAGCTGTAAAATGAGGGCAAAACAACGCTTTTTTCCGAATTTAATTTAAAAAAGCATAGTTGAAACTATATCTTTCTTTGATTAAAGAATCGGTCTTCAATAAGTATGACCGATTACTTAAGAACTTTTAAAAAAACAATGACAAGTATAATTTAAAATCAAACAATCTACTTTTTTAGTATCAAATCCTCGATCAACGCATTATCTGCTCGATTTTGTACGTGTTTAGAGTTTTCTAATAACACTATTTTTTTGAGGGTTGGTAATAATTTTGACGCTCGTTTGAGCATTTTTTCACCTGGAAACATCAAATCTTTTTTAGCCGCAAACAAGGTAATTGGCGTTCTGATTTTGGCAGCTTCTGCTTTTGTCATGACCGGAACTGGTGTAAAATCCATTTCAAAATGTAAAAATACTTGTGATAAATATTTGATGGCAAACTCGTCTTTATCCGTAAATAATTCGCCCACGACTTGTTCTACCAATTTTGGATTTTTAGTCCGCATATATCGTTTCATTGGAATAAACATTTTGAATAAGGCTTTCAACGGATTGCCATTGACAATGTAAGCGGGTGCAGCTAAAAACGCTTCTTTGACCTTACTTCCATTATGAATTAAGGTTTTTAAAATAATCAAACCACCGAGCGAAAAACCTGCTAAAACCACTTCATTCAGGCCTAATTTATCAATCACTTCATTTATCCATTTGCCGTAAGAATCGTCTTTCATACTCAATCTTGTGCCATCACTTTTGTTCGGTTGTGATAAAACATCGACCGCAAATACTTGATATTGCTGACTTAAATTCGGATAACTCTCGATGCCTATCGGTGCACAGCCGTTTGAACCGTGAACGATAATTAAGGGCGGATTTGTCGGTTTTCCCGTAATGATAATATTAGTTTTCCCAAAACTCGTATCGACTATTTTATATTGATAATCAATATTGAGTTCCGCTAATTTTTGGTCGTATAAACTTAAAATAGCTTTTTTTCCCGCTTCTGATTTAAAGTATGCTTCCATTTTTGTAATTTTAGGACAAGTTTACTAATAATTATCAATTAGGACAAGTTTACCAATTAAAAAGATGAAAAATACCAAAAAAAATATCTTAGATACTTCGAGAATGTTATTCAACAAATTTGGCTACAGCCAAGTAACGATAAGAATGATTGCCCAAAAACTCAACATCAGTTCGGGCAATTTAAATTATCATTACAAAAAGCGAGAAGATATTTTGAAAGCCTTGTATTTTGAAATGGTAGCAGTTTTTGATAAGCGAGTTCAACAATTAGATACCACAATAATCACCTTAAAAAAGATAAAAGAAGATGCGACTTCAAGTATGATAAGAATGGTCGATTATCGCTTTTTCTGGACAGATTTGTATTATCTTTTATCTATTAATGACAGTATTAGAACGCATTTCGAGCAAGTGCGTCAAGACCGAGAAAATGGTTATCACTTCGTATTTAAAACATTGGAAAACAACCAGTTATTACAACCCGAAAACTATCCCAACGAACGACAATTTTTGATCAAACGAATGATTGATTTTAGCAATACTTGGTTATACGCTTCGCATTTATACCGAGAAAACATCACGGACTCAAAATATGTCGAAACACAAGCGACTATTTTATTATCTATCTTGTTTCCGTATTTAACGGAAGCTGGAAAACAGGAGTTTTTGGAGTTGATGGAGGAACCGTTTGGACGCTTTTACTAACAAATACCTCGAACCAAATGCTTTTCTTTTGGTTAAAAACACATGACTATTTATACGACAATCATCAAACGTGTTTTTTTATTAATTTTTACGTTTATAATTTCCATTGCTGCAACTGCACAAGAGTGGAAAAATCTAAAATCCTACAAAAAGGCGACTGGACAAACGGTTTTAAAACAAGGAAATTGGCTCAAAAAAGACCGAAAACGCAATACGGAACAATGGCAAAATGCCAATAAATTCCACCTCAAACAAGAAAATGGCTACGACGCTTATACGACGATTCAACAACGTAGAGATTTTTATAAATGGTTTGACACATGGAGAAAACAGAAAGGACACGAGTTTCAATGGGCCGGAATTGCAGCGATTGTTTCTGGCCAGTTTGCTAATACAGAAAATTGGTTTGTCGCTACTTTTGTCATTCGTAACGCTGACTTATTAGAGTTTGCACAACAAGGTAATCAAGCCGTTTTTAACGATGTTTATTCGGGATTGTATAACGTCTATTCATCGGATAGTTTGATAACAGGTGAAGCAGCTGCAAATCTTGATAACTCTTACAGCTATCGGGAACAGTGCGTCATTATTGATAAACTTTATGAGCAACAAGATAAAAAAGTCGTCAAAAAATTATCAAAAATGGCAAAAGGAAAAGGGATTTTCAGATTCGTTGTTCCTAAATCAATTCGATTTCAAGGCGATATTACGAATTGTGAAGATCGGTATCGACACGGTAAAGATATCTTACCGCTATATTATCAACGAAAGCAACAATGATTTTATCGCTTCTTTTTCTAAGGTAAACAAAAATACCAAACCAAAACATTTGTCCTAAAAATTAACTTATCGTATTTTCGCCAAAAATGTTCAATTGTTCCAATGTTCAAACGTTCGACTGTTTAATAACAATCAAACAATGAAACAATCGAACGTTCAAACATTAACAAAATCTCAACTCTCGTATTGTTGGGATATTTTTTAATAAAGAGTAAAACGGTAAAGAGCTACAGAGGGAAAAGCACGTAAGAACGTCAAATCCGCAACTCGAAACCCGTAACTCACAACTCGTAAATCATGATTAACATTACACTACCTGACGGCAGCGTTCGTCAGTACGAAAGTGGAATTACTTCGATGGAAATTGCACAATCCATTAGTAGCGGATTGGCAAGAAATGTTCTGGCTGGAAAAGTCAATGGGGAAGTTTGGGATGCTGACCGAGCAATTACAAGCGATTCACAGGTGCAGTTATTGACCTGGAACGACAAAGACGGAAGACAAACCTTTTGGCACTCTTCGGCTCACTTATTGGCGGAAGCCTTAGAAGAAATTTACGGTTATGGCAATGTGAAATTCGGAATTGGACCTGCGATTGAAACTGGGTTTTATTACGATATTGACACTGGTGATAAAACCATAAGCGATGCCGATTTTCCGAAAATCGAAGCGAAAATGTTGGAATTGGCTCGTCAGAAAAACGACTACATTCGCAAAGAAGTATCAAAAGCAGATGCGATTGCGTACTTCACCGAGAAGAACGACGATTTCAAATTAGAATTATTGGAAGGTTTAGAAGATGGCGACATCACGTTTTATACACAAGGCAACTTTACCGATTTGTGTAAAGGGCCACACATTCCGAATACCAAAATTATCAAAGCAGTAAAATTGATGAAAGTCGGTGGCGTGTATTGGCGAGGTGATGAAAATAATCAGCAATTGACTCGTATTACTGCGGTTTCTTTCCCAAAAGCGAAGGAATTGAAGGAGTACTTGTTTATGTTAGAAGAGGCAAAAAAACGAGACCACAGAAAATTAGGAAAGGAGTTAGAACTCTTTATGTTTTCTGAAAAAGTTGGTGCAGGTTTGCCGATTTGGTTGCCGAAAGGAACGGCTTTGCGTTCTCGCTTAGAAAACTTTTTAAAAGAAGAACAAGTCAAAAGAGGATATCAACCTGTAATGACTCCGCATATTGGTAAAAAAGAACTATACGTAACCTCTGGTCATTATGAAAAATATGGTGCAGATAGTTTTCAGCCGATTAATACGCCAAAAGACGGCGAAGAATTTTTATTAAAACCGATGAACTGTCCGCATCACTGCGAAATTTACGGTCATCGTCCTCGTTCTTACAAAGAATTACCCGTGCGTTTTGCGGAGTTTGGAACGGTTTATCGCTATGAGCAAAGTGGTGAATTACACGGTTTGACTCGTGTGCGTGGCTTTACGCAAGATGATGCCCACATTTTCTGTACGCCTGATCAATTGAAAGATGAGTTTTTACAAGTATTGGATTTGACGACTTATATTTTGGAAAAAATGGGGTACGATAATTACACAGCTCAAATTTCATTACGTGATAAAGAGGACAGAAGCAAGTACATTGGTTCGGACGAAAACTGGGAAAAAGCGGAAAATGCTATCATCGAAGCGACTAAGGAAGTCGGTATGAAAACCGTAACGGAATACGGCGAAGCGGCATTTTATGGGCCAAAGTTAGACTTTATGATCAAAGATGCTTTGGGTCGTTCTTGGCAGTTGGGAACGATTCAAGTAGATTATAACTTGCCAGAACGTTTTGAGTTAGAATATATCGGCTCGGATAATCAAACGCATCGACCAGTGATGATTCACCGTGCGCCGTTTGGTTCGATGGAGCGTTTTATTGGGGTTTTGATTGAGCATTGTAACGGTAAATTCCCGCTTTGGTTGACACCTGAACAGTTTGCGATTCTACCAATTTCTGACCGCTTTATGGATTACGCAAAAGAAGTCGAAGCGACTTTGGCGGCTCACGATATTCGTGGTTATATCGACGATAGAAGCGAAAAAATCGGTCGTAAAATCCGTGATGCAGAAGTGAAACGTATTCCTTTGATGTTGATTGTCGGTGAGCAGGAAGCGGCTGATGGTAAGGTTTCCGTTCGTGTACAAGGTGATGGCGATAAGGGTGCGATGACGATTGAGGAGTTTGTGAGCTTCTTTAAGGATTTGGCTGGTGAATAGCATGATGTGACTCATCGGGCGATGCTCGATGTTAATAATAAAACCCCTTCGGGTTATGAATGAAAACCCCGTTTGGATTAAAACTCCAACGGGGTTTTTTTATTAAAAAAAGCGACTTCGGAACGCCAAAGTCGCTTTTTCAATGC
>Ga0075467_10002655_pt1 | contig 14043 bp, 11 predicted proteins | sample DEB08_DNA_9_FD_75067 | JGI IMG/M metagenome (GOLD analysis project Ga0075467, IMG submission 75067) | Aqueous microbial communities from the Delaware River and Bay under freshwater to marine salinity gradient to study organic matter... | ecosystem: Environmental > Aquatic > Marine > Coastal ...
CTGTTCTAACACTTCATTATTTTCCTCCTTGCTATTAATTCAGGCTTCCCTCTACTTCTCCTGGGGAAAAGAAAGGCAGTGTTGCATCTGTTACAACTCTTCCTTCGGGCCTCACCGTTGTCACTGAAAATGCCTCATTGACCAGCACCGTCTCCCTCACCTTCCCCAACGCTGGTTCATCAAGCGAGGGATCCTCCGAAGCTGGTGCCGCTATTGCCAGTCGTTATCTCTCATTTAAATCCGGAAGTGGACTCTCCTCCGCTCTTATTGTTCGCAACATTGAGGATGTAGGTGCCACTCCATTTTCTAGTGCAGGACGAAGGGGAGCCACTGTTGGATTTACTGCTGCCAGAGAAAATGCTGCTTTTATTGCTCCCCTTTTGGCTACTGAATGTTCATTCGAAAAATGGGATGTTAAGGAAGCCCAACAATTAGCTGCGGCGGAAGCAGCCGATGCAACATCAAATGCACAGGTTTCTCTTTCAGATCAAATTTACGCCGCCGCCTTTGGAGCTCAATCGGCAATGGGGCGCTCTTATTACACTGCCGGTGCTAGCCGTGCTGCCATCGTTGCTTTCTACGAACGTAATTACATTCTGAACGGGGCAGTCCTTGCAGCTACCGGTATTGCTGATCACGAGGCGTTCCTTCGCATGGTGGAAGAGGAATTTCCTTCTTCTGCCCCTGGAGCTGCTGCTTCTGAGGGAGGTGCAGCATACATGGGAGGGGAGGCACGTGTCGCTGCCCCATCAACTGGATATGCTCATGTGGCTTTGGCGTTCGAAGGACCAACATCCGCTCCTTTGATGAATGTAATGAAGCATTGTCTTAACAACGGTTCTGCAATGCCATTTGCTGCACCTGGAATTATCGGAGTTTACGGGGGAAGTGAACCCAGCGGTGCATCCTCTACCGTAGATGCTTTGTCAAATGCTGTCGGATCGGCTCCTTCTGCAGATATTGTTGCGCAAGCCAAGGCTGCTGCCAAGACAGAAGCGCTCACTGCATTGGACTCGGGAAGTCAGAGTTTGGCCGATGCCATGACTGCCTCTGTATTAGATTCATGTGGGTTCAGTGCCAAGGCATTAGCCGAGTCATATGATGCAATTACAGCTGACGAAGTCGCCAAGGCACACGCAGCCATGTTGAAGAGTAAGGTGTCTTTGGCAGCAGTGGGTGATATCACGGATGTTCCTTACCAAGCAACAATTGCGTCACGATTTGGATAAATATGTGTGAATGAATTGCGTCTGTTGAAGAATAATAACTCTGCTCTCAAATGATAATGGGAAAGAAAGTAGAAAATGTGGGGAAACTAATAATGCGACAACGCAGATTGGAACCGAATGTTAAAATAGTTGGCTGTGATTTCAATCACATGTTCGTTTTCGTGCTCGGCAAGTGTTTTACCATACCGTCTAACAGAAATTGTGCATATTGTTTGTGCAATTGTAGGCCAGTTGCTGCCAGTGGTCTATCAAGTGCTTTTTCTGTTATATTGATGCAGTTGCCATGATACGCCTTTCGTAGAGCTGGATCAAACGCAAACATTGTGACTCCCTTTACATTGGAAACTTGCCACGACAAAATCAATTCCAATGGTGATTTGCATACAACAGTCCATTGCAAAAATCTATCTTTCACTTGAAAACTGGAAGGAATAGATGTAGATGATTCGCCCGATAATAAATGAACAGGAGTAAGTATCATTCTTTCTGGCATAAAGTGCTTTGATCCAAAGAATGCCTGGGCCAGCGTGTCTGAAGGACTTGCTTGTGATTTCAAATAATCACTGCATTCATCACTTATGCGTTTCGAGAAAAGATCAACATAAGGTTGATTTGTGTCATCATCTAATTGTCTTCTCCTTCGTCTGACCTCTTGACTTTTTAGTTGCTCTAACGACTCCTGTCCAAAATTTGTGAGAAGACCATAGTGTTTCAAGCCATCAGAGGTGAAGCCGCCTGGAAGCGTGTTACGAGCCCAGGCAGCAGGATTAGATGCAGATGTGGATACACATCGACGGCAGTATGAAGAGATCATGCTTTACTCAAGCAGCATCAAGCATGCAGGCTGAGCCAATCTGAGCCAATGCACCGAGCCGGCCGCTGAGTGCAGAAATGGAAAATGGGTCTGACGTCTGACCGACGAAATATTTGATCACCCATCATCTTCTTCATCATAAGTATCATCATCTCGTCGCGTGCAATACTTCAGAATACTTCCATCAACATCATACTTATCAAGAATTGTAACGATGGCAACTCTATCGATACTGATAGCCGTTATTATTGCATCTGCATCAGCGTTTTCACCACCGCTACTGCATGTGGCTACGCGAACGATCACAATATGTGATGCAAAATTGAACAAGATAGCATCAGATTTCAATCTGGATGAAATCCTTGCTGCAGAAAAGGAGTTCACAAATAATGACAGTGACGTCACTTCAACGGAACGTGGCAAGTCGCGACGACCTAGAGCAAAGGATAAGAAGAAGCTAAAGATGAAAAAGCAGCTAGAGAGGCAGCAAAAAGAAAAGGCTCAAAATGGAAATGCAGATGCATATGCAGTTGCTCCAGAAGACAATGATAGCGAGGAGAGCGATGCAAACATCGACTTTGAAAGCATTGATTTCCTCACCTGCGAAATAACTACTTCTCTTGATGGGAAACGAATAGACGCAGTGCTGGTGGATCTATTGAACAAAGAACAAGATGCAAATACTGAAGCAAACATCCGAATATCTCGCTCTCAATGTGGAGTACTTCTCTCAAACCAGTGCGTTTTTGTCATTTCACCTGATGACGCAAGCGATTTCCTTGCGAAAACAAACTCTGAAGAGGCAGCATCTATTTCACCTGAGCTCATTGAGCAGTACTGCAGTCCAATCGAACGAAAATCTCACAATTTGGAAGCAAACTCAATATTGGTATATCCATCACGTCAGTCTTTGCTGTCTCCCTCTTCCGCGGCTATGGCACTTCTTTCCAACTCTATTCCACCGACCGAAATCATCCCACAAAATATTCCTCTTGATATACTGTATGAGGATGAATACATGATAGTTTTGAACAAAGCAGCTGGAATGGTAGTACATCCAGCCGCAGGAAACTGGGACAACACTGTTGTCAATGCGCTTGCACATTATTTGATGAATGAGAGTCCGTATGGATCAGGTGAATACTTTACAAAAGACACAGAGAATACCCAAAACAGCAACAAAGAAGTCGATGGAGAAGAACTGAATGATGACGATGACAACATGAATGACTCGGTAACAAACTCAATCAGCATGCTCAGACCCGGGATTGTCCATAGGCTAGATAAAGGAACAACGGGAGTGCTGGTCGTAGCAAAAACACGCACTGCACTTGCCAAGCTCTCTGAGGCATTTGCCAATCGTCGTGTGAAGAAACAATACATAGCTGTTGCAATTGGGCACACTGGAGAGGATCAATGGATAGATAAACCGATTGGAAGGCACCCACTGCATCGGCAGAGAATGAGAGTTGTACCAGATGCTTCTCCTATGAAACAAATAAGATTGTCTGCAACTCCGAAAAAGCAAGGGAGGCCAGCTCAATCATATGTCCAGACTCTACATCACGATGGTAAGCTTTCGATCGTGCAAGTTCAAATCGCCACTGGACGTACACATCAGATTCGCGTACATCTTCAAGATCATGGTACTCCCATCTACGGAGATGATGTTTATGGCTTTTCAGATTGGAATAAGGCACTAAGTTCAAGGAGAGGCATTACTAGGCCATTGCTGCATGCAAAACGATTAGAAATCAATCACCCAATTACTGGTGAAAAGCTCGTATTTGAAGCGGAGCCAGCAAGTGACATGAAAGGTGTAATGAACGCTATTTTGCCATTGGGTGAAGAAGTATAGATCAATGATTATGTAACTAAAGTCTACGATTCAATGTCCTGACAATCACCTACCATAAAGCAAAGCACAGTCTATGGATTTAGTTACCCTTTGTCTATATATGGTCTACGTCTAAGGTAAGAGTCGAATTTCCAATTTCCAACCCCTTGCGTCTGTCCACCGTTTTTTTCCCAATTTTTACCTCCATGCTCCATGCCAAAACAATAAGCAAGCAATAGAATCTTCCTACTAGCATGAAGAACTTGGCACTGCAAGGCGAGGTCTGCCACGTTCTACCTCAGCCAAATAGCAGCGGTGGATCCGGACATATCGTGGCGGTGATCGGGAACGCTGCAAGTGCCGACGTCACCACCTACACAGATCATGTTCTTGACATCAATATTGGAGGTGATGATGATGTTGCACCCGACCAAAGATCAAAACGGCCTCCAGTTGTATTTGTTGTCACCTCTCAAGGGAAAATTCTTGCATTGGATGAGAAAGATCAGCTGGTATGGATAGTTCACTTAGAGAAGGTTGTTCTTGATTCCAACGAAGAGAATGATGAGGAGATAAGTAGTGATGCTTCACTACTTGACAACCAGTGGTTTTACGCTGGGAGCTTTATGCAAGAAGTTTCACCAGACGAATTAGACGTTGACGATGGCATGGGTATGGATCTGAATGCTCAGGCAGGTTTACATATCACGTGCCTTTCCAAAGCTGGCCACGTTGTCTCTGTATCGACTGATGCAACTACACTAATTGCAATGAAAGGTGGTGCTTCATGTGAAGAAGGCAGTGAATGTATTGGCTCATTTGAAAATGGGTTAGAATGTGGTGGGTGGAGTCCAGATGGCGAAATCTTGGCTTTGGTTACCTTTGCTGATGAAGAGGAGCAAGAGGAAGGATCTGATGCTAAAATTCCAATTCTCATGACAATGAATACACAATATGAAATCTTGTCAGAGATACGCTTAGACCCCTGTGTTGCTGCGGAACGCACCGCATCAAAGGAAGCTTTCACGCATCCTAATGCTATTTCAATGTGTTGGCGTCCAGATAGCTCGTCCCTAGCCGTGTCGACTATGGACGCAAATGTGAATAACAAACCTCTTCGGCGTGTACGAACATTCAGCACCACTCTTCAACTTATCTCTCTATCAAAAGAAGAAGACGGATCGGGTCGTGACGTGCCTAACCTATTATCTATTTCACCAACATGGGCTCCCGCCGGATGCTCACATTACGTTGGAGTTGTTCAGTCATCACGACCGCTGACTCTGAAAAGTGCCAAGTCAAGGCAGGTATCTATGCAAGTTGCATTTATGGAGCCAAACGGACTGCGGCACCGAGAATGTAAGATTCACAACACATGTGTGGCAAAGGAGGAAAAAGATGAAATTACTGGAGTTTCATTCAACTTGGAAGGAGATTTGTTGGCTGTAACGAGCACGGTGACTTCTTTGTCGGACGAATCCATTGCTCAGTATGGAAAGGTGCAATTATATCATCGATCAAATTATCATTGGTACCTTAAAACTGAGTTGCGGTACGATGACCATAGTACACAATCATCTTCATCTGCACTCGTGTCAATGGCTACTTTCTCCGCTGAGGATCCATACAAGCTCACCATTGCATTGCAACGTAAGAACTCTGGAGATGATTTATTGGAGTGGCGAGAGTATTGCTTCCGATGGGATTCGTCCCATGTGTACAGCCACTACCAGCAATCATCGGCTCTTGCAATTTCAGTGGATGGGAAGAAATTAAATTTCACTCCGCTGGATAAAGCCATGGTCCCTCCCCCAATGTATGCTGGTTACGTAGAATTACCTGCACCAGTGGTCGGTATCACTTCTAGACCGAGTTTCTATCATGATTCGCCATCGCAGGATGGGGTGAGAAAGATTGAATTCATTGCTACTATGTCAAATGGAAAGTTAGCAATGTTGCAGTCCGGTGGCAAGGTCAAAAATGGCAATACAATGATTCATGGATTCGACCCTCCTTGTTTAGCTGCAACTATTGATCTACAAACCATCAACTGTGTGGTTGGCGAAAACGAAACAAAATATATGCAAGCGACATGCCTTCGCGACCTGACAATAATTGATACCGACGACAATTCATATACTGTGGTTGCTCTATACAGTCCTCAAGCTACTCAGAATCAGCATCATAACTTTGACAATCTTGTCGAGATGAAGATATCGTGGGGTGACTCCTCCGAGACTGAGCAAGTGGATGTAGATGTTACAATCACTGAATTGCTACAGCTAGAGAGTCGGGCACTTCGCATTGTCAATTGGGCAGATACTGAATACGCTCCCGGTGCTCGTGGAAGTGCATTAATCGAGTTGAATGATGGAATGCTTCTTGAATATAATCAAGGAGGAACGATTGAGACTTGCGAAGCTGGACCCCTCCTTGAGGCTTGTCCTTCAATCGCAGGGATTTTTGATGCTCATAGTACTGAGATTTCGGCAACTGACCCAATTGATGGTAGCGAAGCATGCCATGACGTGCACTCACAGAGGCTCGTAGTTGGCCTCTCTTCCCGCTATCGCTTGTACTGCGGAGAACGTCTACTCTCAAGCGCATCGTCATCTTTCGAAGTATCTCTTTCGCACAGATTCATAACTCACGTTACAATTGGATCTCGACCTCATCTTCATTTCTTACCAATAGAGTCTCTTCGTGACTTTGACCCTTTCACTGAGTCAGATAACCATGCGGTTTTAGATGGATACGAACCAAGATTGGTAGAACGTGGTGCGAGACTTGTCTCAATCTTTCCTTTAAGGCCATCTCTTGTTCTCCAAATGCCGAGAGGCAATTTGGAAGGAATTAGCCCTCGTGGATTGGTGCTACCCTACGTCATGTCAAAGATCCAAAATGGGGAAATACATGAAGCTTTCGATATCATGAGGAGGCAACGCGTCGATCTGAATTTGATAGTCGACCTCAATCCGTCGAATTTCTTGTCATGTGTAGCAGATCAACTGATTTGTCAAATTGAGAAGATTGACAGCATCAACCTCTTCATATCGAGTCTTATCGATGTCGATAGTACTTTCAAGTACCCCGTGCCATCGTGGATTAGACAAGGCATACCTGGAGCTACAAATGTCTATGGGGATGATTCAAAAGTGAACGTAGTATGCAGAAAGATGAGGGAATTAATGCTTTCCGTCGAAAAGGATGGCATTACATCGTCTGGCAAAGCTGTTGAGAAAGGTCATTTTCTCCTCCCTATTCTCTCAACTTTTGCTAAAGAAAATCCGCCTAAAGTTGAGGAGGCGCTGTCCCTCATTAAGGACAGTGCATCATCAGCACAGGCAAAACAATCGAAGGGCAAATCAGTTCTCATCTCTGAATACGTCCAGTCGTCAATACAATACCTTGCGTTCCTTTCAGATTACGAGTTGATTTTCAACACCGCTTTGGGAATGTATGACTTTGATTTGGCAAAGGCAGTTGCACGACATTCGCAAATGGATCCAAAGGTGTACCTTCCTATGCTCAAACGCTTGAGGGAGTTACCAATATCTCTAGCTTGCTTCGATGTAGATGTCAAGTTGAAACGCTTTGAGTCTGCATTGCGTCATCTGGTTGCTTCTAGTTCATATAACGAGACAGATGAGGAAATGGCAAATCACAAGAACAAGTGCATGTCATTCATTGAGGAGCACTCTCTACACAAACTCGGACTGGAACTATTCCAAGAAGATGCAGATTTCTATCGCTCCATCATGGTGTCACTTGGGGAACGAATGTTAAAGGAACGAAAGTCGGAAGAAGCTCTGACGATATTTTTACTTGCAGACCCGAAATGTCTTGATGGAGGCAAACGAGCCGCGCGTGATTGTGGAGACTGGAAGGCTTACTTTGCATGTTGTGCCGAAGATAATGAAACACTTTCTACAGACCAAGTCACGAATCTGGCAGAAACGATTTCTTCCAAGTTTGGCAACATGAAAGATAAGAGTGATGCTTTTGCGTCTGCAGCAAGAATTTTGCAAGATTACTGCCAAGACGTTGGCTATGCAGTTGATATGCTTATTTCGGGACACTTGTGGAGCGAAGGAAGACGTGTTGCGCATTTACACAATAGACCAGACCTTGTAAAAAAGTGCGTGGACGCTTCAGTTACCTACGCACAGACTTGCATCGATGATTTAGTAGATCGTGCTTCGACGTTTGAGACAACGATCGCAAGATATGCTGAAGTTATTGAGCTTCGTCGTAATGCAATCAAGGAAGCAGAAGAAGCGGGTGCTGAAATGCACGATGATAGTGCAAGCATGTTTTCAATGGCCTCTACTATTTCCAACACCAGTCTGAGCAGTAGTGCGAGCGGGAGAAGCATGGGAAGTGTAGGATCTGTTGGCACTGTGGCAAGTGTCTCAACTGTAATCAGTGTTGGTGCCACAAGCACATTCAGTTTTACTGGCGACGTTGATAACATGAAGCACAAATCCAAGTTCAATAAAATTGGCCGCGACAAGAAGAAAAAGCAGAAGAAGTCCAGAAACTCAAGGCGGAGGAAACCAGGTGGGGAAGAAGAATTGACTGAACTAGTTGCTACGTTGACGCACGGATGCCCTGATGAATACTATGTTGCTGTTATTAGTAGCACTCTTATCTTCCTTATGCAATCAGGAAAACGTTCAATGGCAGAGCAACTGCTTGACTCTTACACGAGTATCGAAACTGCTGTTCTCAAGTTACAGACGGAAAGGCTTGACAAAGACCGCAAGAAGCAAGAAGAAATAGAAAGATCCACCCGCATGGAAGGGGGTATTTACCAGCTTGTACAGCATCCATGCGAAAAGGACATCGATGCAATTCGCTGCAAGCCACTTCCTGAAACCGTGACGAAAGTCTTCTCATTTTTGCTGTAGATGCTCCTCCTAATGCGAGCGAACAAAAAGGTGTACGAGGAACGAGGATGTAATTCGTAACATTTCATTATAAAAGAATCGAATTTAGGCAAGTCGTGCCTCCCCTTCATAAACTATGTATTGCAGCCCCCCTAATATCTCCCCCACGCACCTGATGTCTCCATTTGTGCAATTGTTGTTGAATCTGCGCAACGGCGCCGACACAAGATTCATCATTATTACGATAACAATTCAGCTGAATGTTCCTTGCGTCCGTCCATTCTATCATCACTTCGTTCATCAGGGTTGTCAGATTTTGCATTCCCCCCTTCATCTTTGCTAGGTTCGTCAACTTCCATACCAAATCCCCTAGGATTGAGCTGACTTTCAACTTGACCAGTCTGAATTTGCGTTCCAGGAACTGGCTCGACTTCCCTCAAAATCTCAATCAGCTGAGTCTTGGTACGGTTCAAGTATTCCTTTGAATTGAGATTTTCCATATTTGAGACAGGCAAGTGAAGGCTGTAATCGGGGCCGAAATAATCATAGTAGTCATTGAATGGCAAGTCGTCCTTGACACCTTCTCCCACGACTACGGCTGTTTCATATGTCCAACATCTGGGGACATTGCGCAATGTGTACCCTCCCCCGCCCAAAACCAACATGGGGATATTATAGCTCCTCATAAAGGCAACACAGTCGGCATGCCCCTTTACACTCAAATTAAAACAACCCAGACGATCACCAGAAAGGGAGTCAGCCCCGCACTGCAATACAATGGCGCCAGGGGCAAAGTGCTCCATGACCTTGGAAAGTACAGGCTTAAATACTGACTCATAGGCTTCATCATCCATACCATCATTGAGGGGGAAATTAATAGCGTAGTTCTTGCCATCAGCATATCCAATGTCAAGGACATCTCCTGTACCGGGGAAGTATTCGCCAAACTTGTGAAATGAAACAGTCATGACACGGTTGGTAGAGTAAAATGCCTCCTCCACTCCATCCCCATGATGGATATCAATATCAATATAGAGCACCCTCTCATGCTTCTTCAACAGCTCCAAAATAGCTAGGACGCAATCATTAATGTAGCAGAATCCAGAAGCCTCAGCCTTCTTGGCGTGGTGAAGCCCACCACTCCAGTTAATGACGATATCTGCACTGTCTTCATTCAAGCGCGCGGCTCCACCGATACTCCCGCTGGTATAAAGCTGGCAGAATTCAAAGAGGCCATCAAAGACGGGACAATCCTCGCCCACATTGAACCTTTGGAGCTGACGCGTATAATCCGTCATGTTGTCGGGAGTGATAACCTTGAGGAAGTTGATGTAATCATCCGAATGGAATCTTGTCATGGCGGTGGGGCTGAGAAGGCGAGGGCGGAAGACATCCATTTTTTTATACAAGCCGTAGTTGACTACGAGATTGTGCGTCATGCGTACACGATGGGGCTTCATGGGGTGGCCTTGACCGTAGTGGTAATTACCCACCTCGGCGTCGTAAAAGTATGAGACACGGCGGGAGGAGGCAGACGTGCTGCCGGTAGAAGTGGGCTCGGTTTCCATTGTCATGGTGCTGAGAAGTTAATTGAAGGCTGGCAGAGAGTGCAAGGGGGGCTGCCGCAGTGTGTCGGGGATGGTAAAGGTCCTAGTATCTCCTTGGGGTCAGTCAATGCAATGAATCCTCAATTTTTTATGTTTTGTGTGTGGCGCAAAGGACGGGAGATGAGATAGGTATCCTCGATGTATGTCTTTTGAGGGGAGGCGGGTCGGCTGGCCTGGCCGCAATTATTGCCCTTTGTCCTGTTCTGTGTCCGTGTCCGGTGTCTTGTGTCCGAATTCTGCACTCGCCGCAAGAAAAATTAAAAATCGACGCCATGAAGTTTGTGGTACCGAAGGCATTTTCGTTTGGCATAGGCGCCAAGTATGGTAGGCTGATCAAATCATCAAATGCACCACGCACAATGACTAAGTACGCAAGGGCAATGGTAGCGGCGAGCTGGTAGTACCACTACTCGACTGCGACAGGTCGTCTCCATACTCCGAAGACTGAACTTCCAAGCTAAGCAGACTGGCAGACGTTGCCAATTAGGCAATTGAAAAGATACAAAATGGAAACGACAAGTCTATTCTCCTCTGACAAGATGTCCAAATATTCATCAACACACCGTGATGAGAGAGAGATGCGTCCTCGTGGGTCACGTGTTAGCCAAGCAGCTATGCTGATTCGTGATGCGTACCTAGGGTTTCAGGATGCTCCTGTCGAAGGATACTATGATGTATGTAATCGCTGCTGTTGTTGATGCGATGTGCACTATTCGACTATTGTTTGCTAACACAGCTTTCTCTGTTGCCAGCCATATTCATATGACAATGAAATAAGAACAGTGAGGAATCAAATCAGTGTTGTGTGTGGAAGGCTAGTTGTTCAACTTCGAGGTGTAGCAGTATTTGTGTGCTGGGTTCAATTCATGCTAACATTCTTTGAGCCACCAACATGGTGTAGAGATGCATCCGATTTGCAGATAGTTGCAACGAGTAGAGGTGATGACATAATAAACGAATTTGGTGATTGCAAAATCCTGTTTGAAGCTTTCGGAGTCACCGCAGACATGGAAGAGAACAAAGCTTTATATCCCAACTTTGATGCAATGTTGCTCACAATTTCACAATCGCGAAGTATTGAGATCGGATGTGTCGGCTTCATTGCTATGTATATGCTGTTACAGTTTGGCGACGACGGATTCTTTCCGTCATTCTTCTTTTATCGTGGATATAAACGCTGGATCCGCGCCTCTCAGTGCGTCATATTGATAATGTTGCTGTTGAGTATACTCATCGGCAACACAACCTTCAATCCTTTCTTGAGAATGGCAATTCTAGGGACTTTTCTAAGAGGGTTTCAGAGAGAGCTCTTGACATTAATCAAGATGATACCTGATGTGCTCTATGTTCTATCCATGCTGGGTATCATAGTTTTATTCTATGCATGGTTCGGTGTTGTGATGTTTGTCGACAGCCCTCAAGGAAGAACGTTTCCCAATTTACTGGAAGGCATGTGGACGTTATGGATCTCTGTAACCACAGCGAACTATCCAGACGTGTCTATGGACTCGTACAGCGAAAATCGTTTAGTAGCAATCTACTGGGTCTCTTTTATGGTCATATCATTCTTCTACATCATGAACCTCATACTTGCAGTTTGCACTCAACAGTATGACAAAAGCATAAATTTTCGCAAAGTTTCACGAGAAAAGTTGTGAGTTCATAGTGTGTTGTGCGCTCAATCGATATTTTGGCACTCGTTCACTGTCCAATGGTTTCACTAACTCGCATATCATTCCTTTGTCCTCCCGGCTTTCTTCAGAGCGAAGAAATTACTATCTGACGCATTTACTTTGCTCGATCAGAAAGATCAAGGATTTGTTTCTAGAGAGAGTATAATGAATGTGATGACCATTCTCAACCAAGATATGCCGGAGGTAAAAACAATGTCATCGGAAGAGAAGAGTATTATCTACGCGCTTTAAGACAAGAATGGATCCGACTCGATTTGTCTTGACGAATTTCTGGATTGGTCCCTTGTCATGCTTCTGAATCTTTCTAAAGAGTCAGACTATGCCACTTTGGTTGAAACGAAGCTTCCATATGTGTACCACTCACAATGGTACACTCAACTGAGTGATGCTGTGAAGTCTAACAGGTTCGATACAGCTATTGATGTCATTCTTGTGCTAAATGCCATGACGATATTAATGCAAGACTATTCAATGCTAGTAGGACATGACACTGGTGACCCAGAAAACGACGAGACATTAGATACAAAATGGGAGAAGTTAGAGACGTTATTTACAGCACTTTATGTGTTGGAAGTGATGTTAAAAGTTACAATCAACGGATGGAAGAAGTATAAAGAGTCAGCAAGAAACCTCTTTGATTTCTTTGTCACCTGCATGACCATCCTAGCATCCTTCTACGTCTATTGTGAGTGTGGTGTTTTGCAGTAATGATTTACTTTTCTGATGATAATTTGGCCTCACTTCTATCTGCTCCTCTACAGATCCAAACACATACAACAATACTGACCTCATTCGATTCATTGTAATGGCGCGTGTTCTTCGATTGGTTCGTCTTCTTTTCGCCATCGAATCATTCCGACTGCTTGGAGCGATTACACTTGACATATTGCCGGCAAGTCGCGATATCTTCTTGGTGCTGATGTTTGTTGCTTATTTCTTCGCAACGTCGGGACAGTTGCTCTACGGAGGTTACATAACCCGCGATCCTTCAAATCCTCTTTCTCACGCTCTTTTGGAAGCTAAGGACTTCACATCAAGTGCTTATTGGCCCAACAACTTCAATGACATGTTCAGCGGCATGAATGTGCTCTTCAACCTGCTGGTTGTCAATAATTGGACTACTTGCATCCAAGGGTTCGAATACACCACTGGCAGCAAGACTGTCCGATTCTTCTTCTTATTTTTTCACCTAATCTGTGTCACTGGAATATCCAATGTGATCACCAGTGTTGTAATCACAAGTTTCTTCCAACAACTCGAAGTCATCGAGCATAGGTATGGGCCCAACGAGCGAGTTGATGGCACTTCTATCAGAGGTTCTCGAGCTTTCTTCGCTGCTAATGTATTGACTGGCACCAACACAGGGGTTCAAGGCAAATATTCTGCCCATATACAAGCCGTCAATTTCGACGTCGATATAGATGAGCGCGCAGTTATGCGAAGAGTGTTTGGTAGATCAAACACTCCTGATAGTAAATGAAAAGGTTCTGACTTAAAGACTTGATTTAAAGAGTAAACCAGACGTTTCGCACATGTACTACGGCCTGTCGTATTATCTTTGACGGGTGGTCAACTATTACAGAAAGAGCAGCCGTGACTTGGTCCTTTTCCCTCAATACTGCGTTGCGGGCATTTGGATGTGTAGTTACAAACTCCAGACACTGTAGCGCAATTAGTTGGTTTGGGGTGTATGTTTCTGACGCATTGCACGTGCTCAGTAGCAGAAGACTTGGAATAATAACACCAACGAATTTTGTAACCTACAGAATAGCGCAGCAACATCAGTATTGACAGAGAGCATAATGAACAACATGCAAATAAGGACACAAGTACACTTACGTCTCCTGGTGATATCCGAAGTATCTTAGTCAATGCGGCAAGAATGATTGATAGTACGTCTAATCCTTTTGTTGCTTTGTCGTCTTGGGCTATTACGTCCAAGTTCTTTGAAAAATATACGAGCCCTGCAATCA
>Ga0075467_10002657_pt1 | contig 14033 bp, 10 predicted proteins | sample DEB08_DNA_9_FD_75067 | JGI IMG/M metagenome (GOLD analysis project Ga0075467, IMG submission 75067) | Aqueous microbial communities from the Delaware River and Bay under freshwater to marine salinity gradient to study organic matter... | ecosystem: Environmental > Aquatic > Marine > Coastal ...
AAATTATATAAAAATCTATTAGCAATTTTCATTGGTTGCGTTGTCGCTTTTGTATTAGTCGAATTGATTTTACGGATTTTTCAACCGTTTGATTTTCGGGTAAAAGGTAGCGAAATTGTTTTGGCAGCCAATCAAGAGTTTGTAATGGCCAATGATTTTATTCCAAAGTTAGATGATACGATTTTTCATAGCAAAAATTCATTGGGTTTTCGAGGGGAAGAACCGCCAGAAAACTGGGATAAAGCAATGACGATGATAACAATTGGCGGCAGTACCACCGAATGTTATTATTTGTCTGATGACAATACTTGGCAAGCAGAAATGAATCGTTTATTACGAAAAAAATATCCAAATTTTTGGATAAATAATGCTGGTTTGGATGGTCATTCGACTTTTGGTCACGAGGTTTTACTACGTGATTATGTCGTAAAATTAAAACCCGATTACGCCTTGTTTTTAGTTGGAATAAATGATGTCGCAACGGCAGATTTTGAGAGTTTTGATCGTTTGGCGATGAAGGAATTGAATACAAAATCTGTTGGAGGATTTCTAAAATCGTTAGCTAATTATAGTGAAACGATTGGTTTGGCTTTTAATTTTTATCGGTATTATATCGCCTATCAACAAGGTTTATTACACAATAATATTGAGGTTGAAAATTTAAAAACAATAACAATAGACTCAATAAAACGACAAGAAATTTTAGCAAAACACGAATCTGAATTTTTAGAAAATTATAAAAAGCGATTAGAAAATTTAGTCCAAATTTGTCAATCAAATAAAATCAAACCAGTATTAATGACACAACCGCAAGTCATTGGCGACATCATCGACCCGACAACTGGAGTTAATCTAAGTAAAGTAGAATATCAAGATATTAACGGTTCGACCGCTTGGGCAATTTTAGAATTATACAATGAGGTCACTCGACAAGTTGCTACAAATAATCAGGTTCAATTGATTGATTTAGCCACCTTAATGCCAAAGGATAGCCAGTATTTTTATGATTTCACGCATTATACAAATGAAGGCGCTGCGATGATTGGACAAATTATAGCTCGTGAATTTGCGCAATCAAAATAGAATAAGGGTGCTTTTGAAGTATCTCTCCTCGCTGATAATTAGAAAAAGGCTCGTTAGAAGTCATTGAAAAATCATAATGGTCGAATTAAATGGTGTCGAACATGACGAAAACCAACAAATTTTATATCTTGCCAGTATATTCTTTCTATGAATTTTTCTCACCTTTGTAATTTTAACGCCTAAATGTTACTTGAATTGGGTTTTATCGTTTAACTTGTGCTGAAACCTCTAAAAAAATAAGTAGTTTTTAGGTATAATAAAATTACTAATAGTAATATATAATATGGTGCTTGTAAGTATTGCAACAGCCATTATTATAAAACCAAATCATATTTTCTAAAAATAAAAAATAGCTTGAGCATGAAGCTGAAACACTTACTCTCTTTAGTATTTTTTCTATTTTCTATAGGCATCATGAATGCCCAAGATATTCACTTTTCACAATATAGCCTGTCACCAATGACATTGAACCCTGCGAATGCAGGTGCGTTCAAAGGAACGGTTCGTATCGGCGGCGTTTATCGTGATCAGTGGGGAACAGTAATGGAAAATCAATTTCGTACACCATCTTTATACGTAGATGCACCGATTATTCGTGGCTTTCGTAAAAAAGACTGGGTTGGTGTCGCTGTAAATTTCGTCAATGATCAATCAGGGGTTTACCAGTATCAACAAACAAATATTGGAGCTTCTTTGGCCTATCACATCGCTTTAGACCCAATGCGTAAAAATATTTTAACAATCGGTGGGCAATATAGCCAAAATCAACGCCGTGCTGATGGAACTCAAATGAGATGGGGCGATCAATTCAACCCTACAACTGGTATATTTGACCTTCCGGGTAATCCTTCCAATATATTAGGAAATGTATCCTATAATGATATAGCAGCTGGTATTACTTTCCGCTCTAGTCCGAGAGCAGGATTGAGTTGGAATGTCGGAGCAAGTATGTTTCACATCATGGAGCCTGAAAACTCTGGTTTATCTACCACAACGTCAGTTGTTCCACAAAAAATCGTCGCTAATGCAGGAGCGACTTTCGATTTGAATGCGACTTGGCAATTGACTCCTCAAGTATTCTTTGCGACACAATCAGGAACAAATGAAATTATTGCACAAGCAATCGCTGGCTACAAACTTAACAATAACGGTCTTATCTTAAACATGGGTGCTGGTTATCGTGTAAATGATGCAGCAATGGTTTTAGCAGGTTTAGAATTCAAGAACTTGGTCGTTGGTGTTGCTTATGACTTAAATATTTCTCCTTTAAGAACGTTTAGTAAATATCAAGGCGGATTTGAGGTTGGTGTTGGATATATTATTCGTGTACCTAAAAATCCTTCTATTCCACCAGTAATTTTCAATTCAAGATTCTAATATCTTCCTGATTTGTTCACTAAATGAATAATTAAAAAATTTAATCATTTGATTGGAGTTACAGGTAATCAGACCTGACCCCGAGTGTTCGGGGTCAGGTTTAGCGGAAGTTACCTAACCTCTAAAATCTAAATATAAAATAATGAAAAAATTAAGTTTCCTATTTTTGTTAATTGCCGTTTTCGGCTTTCAACAGTTAGTAGCTCAACCGATGTCAATCGACAAGTTAGCCGCAGCTGAAAAGGAATTAGCAAATAAAGAATATTATACGGCTTTAGAATGGTATCTGGATGCTTACGAAGATGGTGAAGATAACATTCAAGATAATGTTGATGTGTTACACAATATAGCAATGCTTTACAGCGAATTAAGAAACTATCGTAAAGCAGCAAGTTGGTACAAAAAACTAATCAACAAGGATAAAAATAACAAATATCCAAATGCAAAATATCATTTAGGTTATGCTCTAAAAGTTGATGGGAAATACGATCAGGCTTTAGAAGCTTTAAATGATTTCGTAGCAAACTCCGGTGATGCAACAATGAAGCAAATGGCTCAAATCGAAATCGCTGGTGTCAAATTAGCTCAATCATTACCTGATGCTGATCCTGAAATTATTGTTGAAAATAGATCAACTCGTAATTTTAGTACCGCTTATACAGAATGGTCGCCGTTCTATGCTTCTGAAACTGAAATGTACTACTCAACTATGAACTCTGACAAAATTGTTTATAGAAAAGGTGATTATCATCAAAAAATCTATAAGTCAACTAAGACTGATGATGATTGGAGTGCAGGTACAGTCTTGGGAGAAACAGTAAACAAAAAAGGAGTACATAATGGTACTGTAACAATGTCTGAGGACGGAAACTATATCTATTTTAGTCGTGCAGCGAAGCAAGGGGAATCTATCTCATCTTCTAAAATCTATGTTTCTGAAAAAACAGGAGGCTCTTGGGGCGAAGCAAAAGAGGTAGAAGGATTAAATGATGATGCTTACTTAACAACTCAACCTGCTTTTGGTAAAGTTAACGGTAAAGATGCTTTATTCTTTACATCAAACATGCCTGGTGGAAAAGGTGGTTACGACATTTATGTTGCTGTTTTGAAAACGGCAACTTCTGTTGAGCCTGCTATTAACTTAGGTGACGACGTGAATACTATGGCGGATGATCAAACGCCTTTTTATAAAGATGATGAATTATATTTTTCATCAAACGGACATCCGAACTTAGGTGGTTTCGATATTTTCGTTGCTGACCAAAATGGTGTACAATGGGATAATGTCGAAAACTTAGGTAAAAGTATTAATTCAGAATATGATGAATTGTACTTTGTCTTAGATCAAGAAGGCTATCATGGCTTTATGGTTTCTAATAGAAAAGGAACTAAAACAATTGAGAAATCATCAACTTTCGATAAAGATGACTCTTGGAGAACTTCCGGTGATGATATTTGGACGGTGACGTTTCCAAAACCAGTTTTTGCAAGTTTAGATGTACGTGTATTTAATCAGGATGATAAGCCTGTAAAAGGCGTAACTATCGAATTAAGAGAAAAAGGAGCTTCTAAAGGTCAGGTAAAAACTAACCCTCGTGGCAACAAATTCGAGTTTCCATTGGATTTAGATAAAGAATATGAAGTTATCGCAACTCGTGATTGTTTTGACGGCACTAAAGCAGTAATTTCTACGATGAACTTAGCAGATTCTAAAACGTTCGTTACAGAATTTACTTTAAATGAAGACGCTCCGACAATTACGCCTCGTCAAATTAAGAAACAAATTAAGAGCGAAGTAGGTAAGCCGATCATCTTGAGTGGTTTAAATTTCGACTTAGCAAGTGATTTGATTCGTCCTGATGCAGAACCTGCCTTGATTCAAGTATTAAACTTGATGAATAGATATCCTGATATGAAGATTGAGTTATCTTCTCATACGGATTCTCGTGGTTCAAAACAAGCAAACCAGCGTTTATCTGAGCGTCGTGCCGTTTCATCAAGACAATGGTTAGTGACAAGAGGAATTTCAGAGGATAGAATTGTCGCTAAAGGATATGGTGAAGAACGTTTATTAAATGAATGTGCTGACGGAGTTACTTGTGATGAAGCATTACATGAGCAAAATCGTCGTACAGAATTCGAAATTATTGCAGGACCAAAAGAAATTGTAATTGAATCATTTAAAGATGAATACGAAACGGTTTACGACACAGTTTACTGTTCAGGTTTAAAAGATGCGACAGGTTCAACTATTGACGTCAGTGAGTTAAATACAACTGAATTAGTGTTTGAAAAAGAAGCACACGATTTCGGTAATGTGAAAAAAGGGGAAACCGTTGAACATACGTTCAAATTCACAAATATTGGAAAAGAAAAGTTAGTCGTAGAATTTGCAAGCGGCTCTTGTGGTTGTACGGTACCTGATTATCCAAAAAATGCAATCGCACCGGGTGAAACAGGAGAAATCAAAGTCGTTTATACCGCAAAAGAAGATAAAGAAATCGGCATGGAAGATCAGCAAGAAGTAACAATCATTGCGAACACTGAACCGCCAGTTTCTTTAGTGACAATTACCGCTAAAATTGTTGAATAAGTTTTTTTTAAAGTATGAAGTATAAGGTATAAAGTATAATCTTATTCATTCCTACTTAACTACAAAGAGCCATTCCGAATAATTCGGAATGGCTCTTTTAATTTATACTTCTATACCAATTTATTCTCTTGAAATTTTCTTCGTTTCAAGATGATATTTAGAATTGGTAAAGCGGCAAAGAACCGAGCAAAGACATACGTCAAAGGAGCAGAACCTACGATTATTTTGAATAATATTCCTTTTGGATCTCCGGATTGTAATAAAACGCCTTTTGGCAATCCAAATGATGATACTTCCATAATGCATAAAGCTATGTAAAATCCTAAAATGATAAAGTTAGCGGTTTGATTTCTCCAATCATTCAAGCGTTGAGCCGCAAGGATGAATATTGCGGAAAGCAAAGAAAATTGTGCGTGAGGAGATGTCCATAAATCAGCTCTTACAGAAGCGATTAGAATTATCATTAGAATAATATTTCCAATAATAGTGACTAACAATTGTTGTTTGCTTTCTTTGAATTCTGTGTTGGCTAAGTGATTGCTCCATTTCATAATCATTAATTTATAGGTTGAAAATATGGTTATAAATTACATTCTTATCCTAACTATTAACAGAATTATTAGACCTAATAACGCCATTCATCGAAGAACTTTCCAAATATTTTAGCCAAGTTATAAGCATCATCAATACCTCGATGATGTGTACCTTCAAACTCAAATCCTTCAGATTTTACTGCTTTTTTTAAACCAAAAGGTTTATTCAAACTTCTAATTTGTTGATACTGCGCTTTCAAGTTAATATGTTTCTCTACCCAATCACTATCTATGTCATGAAAATCACAGTCTTTAATAAGCTGCGTTTTATCGTAATTTCCCCAAGAACAAAGCAAGTACTCCTCTTCATCGACACCAATCCAGTCTTGAAACTCCTCGATAACCGTATAAAACTTAGCCGCCCGATTCACCTCTACTTGTGTAATTGAAGTTAATTGAATACAAAAAGGCGACAAAAAAGGATGGACAACGGGCTTCACAAAACGAGCAAAAGTATCTTCTACCTCGGCATATTCGTTAAGTTTCAACGCTCCGATTTCAATAACTTCGGATTGTCGTTTTGCTCTATTTTCCCAGCAAGTTGCTTCTAAATCATAAACTATAAAATTCATCGTTGTCGTTTAAGTCGTTTTGTAGTTTGAGTAGTTTTTGTAGTTTTGTAATTTAAATAGTATTTTAGTCTTGTTGTAAAAGTAGTATAAAACTAAGTCACTTAGACTATAAGCCTACCTAAACTACAAAACTACTTAAACAAGTTAAACTACAAAACTACTTAAACTATAAATATGAAATTTGGAGCTTCTTTTCTACTACATGCGGGTTTAGGTTTCCTCCTAACGATGTTTTTACCTTGGTGGTCAGTTGTGATTTCGGCATTCCTAATCAGCTTTTTTATAAAAATAAAAGGCTGGAAAGCATTTCTGGCCGGATTCATTGGCATGATAGGACTTTGGGGCGGTTATGCGGCTTTCATGGACATTCAAAATGGAGCAATTTTATCTAACAAAGTTGCTGAATTATTTCAGCTCTCAGACTCCAATGCTTTGATTTATATCACAGGCTTAATCGGTGGCTTATTAGGTGGATTTGGTGCATTGACCGGATGCTATTTCAGAGCGATTGTTATGCCAGATAAAAAACGCTACGGCACACGCAGACGACGTAACCGTTATAGTTTGCCAATTGCGGAGGAATAGTATAAATTAGACGATTGTTTTTGTACCTTTATTTCTAATGTTTTATAAAGGAGCGATAGTAAAACAACTTGCTGTTTTCAACTTACGCTCTTGCTCTTTACTAAAGGAGCAAATCAGATGGCTAACAGAATTGACTAATCACTAATTACTAATTCTAAAAATTTGAATTTTAAACCAGGAAATACCGTAAAGTTTATTCACACGGGTGAAATCGGAGAAGTTGTAGAAATAATTGACCATGAAACTGTTTTAGTGGATTTAGATGGCGATGAAATTCCTGCAGATATAGAATATATTGTACTTTGGAAAAATGATGCAGTCCATGATCCTTTTGGACAAACAAAAAAGACGATTTCTAAAATTCCGAAAAAGCCAATTGAAATTAAACCAAAAAAATTACAACAACCTAAAAATGAAGGTTTGATGGTGGCTTGTGTACCAAATTTTGATGACGAAGGAAATATCAAACATTTCGATATCTTTTTAGTCAACGATACACCTTATAAAGTAATTTATAATTTCAAAATCAAGGTGCTGGACTATTTTACACCAGAAAAAAACGAAGTCATCGATCCGATTCATGCCAAGAAAGTTGGTCAATTATCACAATATGATTTGAGTGATAATCCAAATCTGGTATTTTCGTTATGGCAAATCACGACAGAAGGAACTGGCAGCAAATTGGATAAAACGATCAAAATAAAACCTAAACAGTTTTTTAAAAAAGTTCGTAACCACTCATTTACAGCAGTTCCATCTTATACTTACGAGCTGACCAAGCAGTTCAATGATGCTAAAGACGAGGACTTAAAAACATATACCAAACGCCATATTGAGGAGGAGAAAGAAGAAGAATTCTATGAATACGTCCAAACACATAAAATTCATAAAATAGAAGATTTCGCTGAATTTCCTATCGAAATTGATTTGCACATCGAGCGATTAACCGCTGATTACGTATCGCTGACAGCAGCGGAAATATTACAAATTCAACTACAAGTTTTTGAGGAATATTTAGAACAAGCAATTCGTTTGGGTTTACCGAAAGTTCATATTATTCATGGCTTGGGTAAAGGTCGTTTGCGAAATGATATTCAAAAAAAATTAGATCGAAACCCTTATGTTCGTATGTTTGCTAATGAACATCATCCAAAATATGGTTTTGGGGCAACAGAGGTTTATCTGGATTAATCCGTAGTTTATAAATCGCAGCTTACACCGAAATTTAGCATTTTTTTGTATTTACTTTGTGTAATACGAACGATTTCAGCAAGTTTCGGTGTAATTAGTATCTCATTTGTGATGTTCCACTTTTCCGTTTAAAAAATACAAATCCATTCTTACTTTCGATTTTTTCTAACCATTTTATCGCCTCTAAATCTTTTGATTTTTGGATTTTACAAACGATATAAATCGGTACTACTTCTGGAAAATCTTTCAAAACTTGTGGATTATTGACTCGTGCCAATGGGCTAATTTGATTGGTTTCGATATGTTTATTTTCAATCGATTGATACGTATTTGCCTTCTTTCCATAGAACAAATGAGCGTAACTTTTGAAACCGTACGTATAAATCAAAGCGTTTTCGGTCGCTTTACTTTCGTAAAATGTAATCGCAGCATTTTGAGAAATTCCCTCGATGCGATTGATAAAGAAAATCAACGTCAACATACAAAAAATGCCCATTCCAACGCTCAAAATCTGAAAACTCCGCCATCTATTATTTTTATAAAAATAAAAAAACAACACTAAAACGGTCAATAAAAATAGCGAGGGAATCACCTCCCAACCAGACCAAAAAATATCCGCTTCTAAATTGGCCGCAGCAAAAGGATCTTTTTCTAACAATGGTTTGAGTATTTCAAGATTTTGTCCGATGAACGGGGCAGCAAAAATCGCCAAAATGAATAGCCCTCCTAAAAACAATACGCCAAATCGCATCCAACGATTAAACGTAATTTTGTTTTCCAATAAGTTGTCAATCACATAAGCCGCCAAAAATGTGAGTGGAAAATAAGCCATCGATGAATAATGAACGATTTTGGATTTGACGATGGTAAATAAAATCAAGACGACCCAAAACAAAATTTTCATCCATTTTATAAAATCTGCTTGATGCGTTTTTTGGGGTTTTTCCATTTTGAAAAAAGCACGCATCGCAAAAATAGACATCGGAAAACAACCAACTAACAAGACAACAAAATGATACCCTGGAAAACCTCCATGACCGGCATCGGGAGTACTAAACAAGCGAATTTGATAGACAATAAACTCCTCTACAAACCAAAATCCATTCTGCCAAATCTCCAAACCAAACCAAGTCAACATTACAAAAGTGGCCGAAATTGAAAACCATAAAAACTGTGGAATTGAAACGTATAAACGAAATTTTTGAAAAATCCAGTACACAAAAAATGTCAATAATGCAATCAAATACGCTACCGGCCCTTTTGTCAAAATGCCTAAACCAATGAAAATTCCGCCAAAAAAGAAATACGTCCAGAGACTTTTAGGTAGTTTCAGATGAGTGTTTTGTTTATCATTCGTTTTCCAATATCCTAAGATAAAATAATAAAGCCCAAGAAAAATAAACAAATTGAAAAACGGATCGATAATACCGGATTTAAAATATAAAAACGGCAAAACTGAACCGAAGTAAGCCAGTGTCCAAGTCCACGCAAACCGAGTATTAAACAGCTTTTTGCCAATATCAAAGATCAAAACCAAGGTAATGATACCGCAAATCGCATTCGGAAAACGAGCGGCAAATTCATTCATTCCAAAGATTCGCATCGAAGCAGATTGCAACCAAAAAAACAAGGGCGGCTTTTCCCAAAACGGTTGATAATTGATGTGTACATTTAAGTAATCACCCAAAATAACCATCTCTCGACTCAACTCCGCAAAGTTGATTTCGTCCCAATCAAACAAATGTGCATTCCCTAAAAATGGAATAAAAAACACCGCCGCCAACAATGCAATGATTAATCTCGGTTTCATGCTACAAAATTACGAAATAACCCTGAAAGGGTTAAATATGAATAACCGCAAGTTGTACTTGCAGACAACTACCAATGTTTCAAATCATTTCTAGTAAAGCTGTATTCTGGTGTTTCTAAAAAATTGCTAAAATCTGTTGAAAACCAGCAACCTAAATCAGCACTTTCGGCATTAAAGTTATTAACAATATGAATATTTTGAGCAGGCATATACGATTGAGCTAATAGAAAAATCGTTTTTCCAGTATTTTTCTTGTCTTTAGCCACGTCAACGACTATCATCGCATGCCCCGGAAAACCTCCAACTATAAAAACATCGCCAATTTGAATATCTGAAACATCCTTTTTTTTGAGTTCTTGACTTACAGAATACGTTCCTGCGTACAAGAAAATCATGTTCATATATTGCTTAAAATTAGCATAAGAATTATCAGCGGTTGCCGTTCTGGCTGAAAAAGTTACCGAATTTCCTTTGACTTTAGGCTTTCGCCCAAATCTCCAGTCGTCAAAACTTACCTTATCGCCAGAAGTAAAGTTAAAATGAATTTTATCATACTCTTGTCGGCTGTAATGATATTCCGCCTTCAAGCGCATGACAGCATCTGCACATTGTTGTAAATCCTTGTTTCCAACATCAATATTAACAATCGCAGCATGAACATCTTGACGAGGTTTCTCTTCACCATTAAATAATAACACTTTCGTATCATAAGGTTTTAATGGCAAATGTCGCAGCCAGTCCCCAAAAGTATTTTCACTTGCATTCATTCGCTGATATCCTTCAGGCACCGGAATTCGATTGATTAATGCCATGCTGATATCGTAATTATCTATCCAAGTATATTTATTAATAGTCGAAGCAGAAACATTTGGTAAGTCTTCTAGGCGTTCGACATTTGGCATTTGTAAACCGATAGTTTCTGGTTCATTTAGTTCACTTAATTCGCTTGGCTCACTTAATTCGTTCGATCTGCTTGGTTCGCTCGGTTCACCACAAGCGATTAAAATAACACAGAGATAAAGCAGTTTTTTCATTTTTTTGAGTTTAATTTTCCAGCAATTTCATGCTTAGTAGTAGAAATGCTACAGGAAAGCGTTAGAATTCAGTCATTAATTTCAATTGATTCTATTTTCAAAATTGTAATGATGCGTGTGTATCATTGAAGAATATCCAATGAATAACCAACTAAAAATTTATTAATAATTGAAAATAGAAATAACGGTGACCACGGTATTAAGAAGAAAAAGAATCGAAGAAAATCTCGAAGGCTACCGGTATATTGTCACGAATTTACAAGACTTAACGCATCCCTCAACGTACATATTACCGAAAAGGAAAAATATTTAACTAGTGTCTGAACTTTTTTGGGTAAAATATCGAAATGCGACCGAAAAAAATATCAATCAATCTGTTCTCTCAACTTCAATAACATTTGCTTAATATCCGTCAACGAGTCGATAATATCAATTTTCTGTTCGTAATCCTTTCCCTTTTCTTTAATTTCACGTTTAGCACCATCAAGTGTATAACCTTTTTCTTGCACAAGATGATAGACAATTCTTAGTGCATCAATATCTTTTTTGGTGAATCGGCGATTACCTGAGCTATCTTTTTTGGGTTTCATAGTTGGGAAGTGAGATTCCCAGAAGCGAACTTTGGAAGTCGTTAATTCGGGAAACATAGCCGCTACTTCGCCGATAGAATAATACCTTTTGGTAAATTCGGTTGGTCGTTTGAGCATAATCCGTGCTATTGCATCCTTGAGTTGTTCTCTTTCTCTATCCTTCTTCAAGCGGTTTGTTGAGTTTTTGAGTTTCCAAAGTAAATTTCAAGTACAAAGCTACAAAAATAAAAAAACTTGCAGCCAACTTAAAAGTAGCTACAAGTTTTTAGTGAATTTTATAGAGTAATTTAACCGCTTTTATACAGTTTTAATTGGTTGGTTTGGTTTTAACCTAAAATTGAAATTCTTTTATATTAATCGAATGAAATATTCGAGTTTGATGCTAATTCTACAAACTGTGCATATTCTTGTGGTTTTAAGCCATCTTGACAGTAATCAATAGGGTTGACTGCTGCACCTTTATAATGTACTTCATAGTGCAAATGAGGACCTGTCGAGCGACCTGTACTTCCTACTAAACCGATTTTCTGTCCTTTCTTTACTTTTTGCCCTGGCTTCACTAATACTTTTGACATGTGTGCATAAAGCGTTTCGTATCCGTACCCATGATTGATTTTTACATTGTTACCATAACCTGAGCGAGAATGTTGAACTCTTCCGATAACGCCATCACCTGTTGCATAAATCGGTGTTCCTGTGCGAGCAGAGAAATCGATTCCTTTGTGCATCTTACGGACTCTGTATATTGGGTGTAACCGCATTCCGAAACCTGACATCGCTGACATTGATTTCTTTAGCTTGTCTGAGCGTACCGGCTTGATTGATGGTAAAGACGCTAGCATCTTATCTTTTTCTTCCATCATTACAACGATACTATCTAATGATTTTGACTGGACGACTATTTTACGACTTAATTTATCTAAACGTTGCATGGTTTCGACCATCATTTTACCTGAATTCTGGTAAGCCATTAGTGATCTATAACGCTCCGAACCACCGATACCACCTTCCCAAACTCCGGCATCAATCGGATCCATCCCGAATATCATACGGTGAACGTTCGCATCTCGTTCTTGCAGGTTTTCTAAGACTTTGGCATGTAGTTCCATTTTCTCGTTGACAACATCATATTGTTGTTTCATCGCTTGTAATTCTCTTTCGAGAACTTTCTCACGAGGGGAAGAGAAAAGGTTATTAGCAAACATCGCAATAATAGCAGAAGATACTAATACGGCACATGAAAGTCCAAACCATCGAATGAGTTTTGACTGTAGTGATACTTCGACTTTTTCGTAACGCAGGGTTTGCGTGTTATAAATAAATTTTTCTTTTTTCATCCTGATAGTAAAGTTATTCAAATGTAATGTTAGAATATTACCTGAATACAATATTGTAAATCTACTGATACTAACAAATCATTTATTTAACGGTGTCAAAGCTAACTTAACGATTTCAAATAGACAAAGTTTTTAGTAAAAATTTTCAAGACACCCAAAATAGTGAAACCTTTTTGTTTAAATACGACTCTTTTTTATCATCATATCATTGACATTGACATAAATCATCTTTTTCGAATTAAGAATATTTATTTATTTAGTTAAAAACTGTTAAGGAAAAATAACCTTTTTAGGACAACAATTTATAATCGGATAAAATCAGAAAATGTAAATTATTAAATATATTTTGGGTTATTATTAAAAATATTATTACAATTATCGTCGATTTTTACAAAATATAATATAAGTATCAATCTTAAAAAGCCCAAAATCATAATATAATTGATAATCAAAGTATTATGATAATTAAAAAAATAATATGCGGTCTTAATGAATCACTCTTCAAACTTGTAAATGGTTAAACTCGACCATTTTTTAAAAGAATCCGTTACATTAGAGATAAAAATGCGAATCACTAAATAAAATTAAATGACAAACGAAACAAATCAAAATAACCCCTCAATGGCAAGAGCCGCAATTGAGCGATTATACATTGCGATGCGACACTTATTTATCCGAGGAAGTTATAAGCCTCTGGGCGTTTCGGGTGAAGCTTTGATTGAAGCCTTGATGACTTTACAGCCCGAAATCTATGGTTCTATTGCACATGCTGAAAAGATTGAATTGAATGGGTTGTTATACATTTTCAAACGTTTGCCGAAAGGCATCGAAAAAGCCCGTTATATTAAATTAATTTCTCGGGAAGGTTTTGAGGAGTCTTTTGAGCCAATTATCGCCTCTGCTCGTCGTCGTAACTGTTATCGGATAGACGAAGAACAGATTTTTATTGAAATGACAAGAGGTCGCTCGGATATTTATGATATTCTGACACATTTGACTTTTATGTTTATTGAAGCTCAAAAAATCCTAAGAAATGCAAAGCAATCTAAGGATAAATTACGTAGAGAATGGACAATGCTGGAGACGATTGTTCAAAAAGAACAACGGGGCGAAGATTTTAATAAACAGGTGGCTTTTACCTATTTAAGTACGCTTTTAGGCAGAACTTTTGCGGAAACGGCTTTGGCTTATGAGCAGTTTGAAAAGGGCGATAGTGTCAATAGTTTGTTTCATATTATTTATTGGCTCGGCAAACGAGCAATTGAGGA
>Ga0075467_10002659_pt1 | contig 14029 bp, 10 predicted proteins | sample DEB08_DNA_9_FD_75067 | JGI IMG/M metagenome (GOLD analysis project Ga0075467, IMG submission 75067) | Aqueous microbial communities from the Delaware River and Bay under freshwater to marine salinity gradient to study organic matter... | ecosystem: Environmental > Aquatic > Marine > Coastal ...
AGCAATATTTACCGCTTGCAAAAATTTATCAGCTAAAGCTTTACCAGAAATTGTATTATCATCACTTAACTCTTCAATATTGCAACTCACTTCTGCACGAACCAAACAATCTGGTACGTAATTAGAGAGAATGCTCATAACGATATCAATTTCCTTTTCGCCTTCAGAAAACAAATTAAATGATAAGGCCTCGTTTTTAAACGTCTTTGAAAATTGTTCTAAACATGAATTTATAAAATTAGCGCCCATAGCGTCTAAAGTTTCAAAAGAAGCATGTAGTTGATAGTAGCTATCTATATCTGATGTTTTATCCCGTAATTCAATATCAAGAATACCACCACCACGCTTTTTCATATTCTTAGTGATAGCTTCAGTATCTTTAGTCAGTTTTGGCTTTACCTCACTAAAAAATTGTTTTAATTTTTCAAAGTCGCCTTTGTAAATAAAATGAACTTGTCCAATCTTGGTGGTAGAAATTACTTTGGTTTTAAAGCCACCTCTATCCAACCAAAACTTAGCTGCTTTGCTAGCTGCAGCAACAACGGAGCTTTCCTCAATTGCCATAGGAATGGTATATAGCCTGTCATTTATTAAAAAATTAGGAGCTACACCAAATGGTAAATAATAATTGGTTATCGTATTTTCTATAAACTCATCGTGTAATTGTTGAAGCTTTTCATTAGAGTTCCAATATTGTTTTAAAATACCCTTAGCATCTTCTGCATCTGAAAAATAAGTATCAACAATCCAATCAATTTTTTTTGATTTAGATAATTTAGAAAAGCCAGCAATAGATTTACTCATAGTATATAAATTAGCAGTGCAAAGATACTACTCTTGGTATGAATATTGAATACTTGCGATAAACCGAATGATTTAAGTGTTAATAATAGAGGTTTTTTGCATAATTTTTAGTAAACTTGACATCATATTATGGAATAAATACTTTTTTTGACTAAACGCCCATAATTGCTATTTTTTTAATGATATATAGGCTTTAGAGCCTTATTCAACTTTTTAAGAACAGTTTAAATAAGCACATGAAATTATCCCTATACGTTTGTCTATTCATAACAACTATTTTATCGGCTCAAACTAAAGAAATTACACTCGAAGATATTTGGAAAGATGGAACGTTTAGAACAGAGCGAATGGATGTATTGCACTCCATGAAAAATGGTCAGCAATATTCTGTTTTAAATTTTGATAGGGAAACAAAAAACACATCTATTGATATTTATGATTATAAAACTTTAAAAAAGGTTGAAACTTTAGTGAGTTCTGAAAAACTTGATGGCATACCTTATTTTTCTGATTATACATTTAGTAAAGACGAGAAAAAGGTCATTTTGGCAACTAAAGAAGAGGCTATATATAGACGTTCAGCCATAGGGAACTACTACGTATATAATGTTAAAGATGGTTCTTTAGATTTGATTTCTGAAGAAAAAATTCAGGAACCTACCTTTTCTCCCGATGGAAAAAAAGCTGCCTTTGTGAAAGGTAATAATCTTTATGTAAAAGATTTAAATTCTAATGAAATCATTCAAATTACTTCTGATGGTGAGAAAAATAAAATAATTAATGGAGTAACCGATTGGGTTTATGAAGAGGAATTTGGTTTTGTTCGGGCTTTTGATTGGAATGCAGATAGCAACAAAATTGCTTTTATTCGATTTGATGAAACAAATGTTCCTGAGTTTTCAATGGACGTTTACGGTACAGAACTTTATCAAACACAACAAGTTTTTAAATACCCTAAGGCAGGAGAAGCAAACTCGGAAATATCACTTCATATTTATAATATGAAGACGAAAGAGACGGATGAAGTTAAGGTTGATAAAGCTTATAAAGATTTTTATATACCTAGAATTGAATGGACAAATAACCCTGATGTTTTGAGTGCCCAATATATGAATAGGCATCAAAACGAATTAGATTTATGGATGATAAATGCTAAAACAAACGTTTCAAATTTGGTATTAGCAGAAAGAGATAAAGCTTATGTTGATGTAACTGATAACCTAACGTTTTTGAAAGACCATAGTTTTATTTGGACCAGTGAGAAAGATGGTTACAACCACATTTATCATTATGACAAAAAAGGAAACTTGATTAATCAGGTTACAAAAGGAAATTGGGAAGTCACGAATTACTATGGTTATGACGAAAAAGACCATACTATTTTTTATCAATCTGTTGAAAATGGTTCAATAAATAGAGATGTGTATTCTATAAAACTTAGCGGACGAAACAAAAAACGGCTTACTAAAAGCGAAGGCACAAATAATGCTTCTTTTAGTGCCGATTTTTCATTTTTTATAAATACGTTTTCAAGTGCTACAGCACCTCCTGAGTATACTTTGAATAGTTCAGAATCAGGAAATTTGATAAAAAGCATTAAGGATAACGATAAGTTGGCTCAAACACTTTCTAATTATAAAACATCTAAAAAAGAGTTCAGTACTATTAATGTTAATGGTAATGATTTAAATATGTGGATGATTAAACCTGCAAACTTTGATGCATCTAAAATTTATCCATTACTAATGTATCAGTATTCTGGTCCTGGTTCACAGCAAGTGGCTAACCGATGGAATGGCGCCAATGATTATTGGTATCAACACTTAGCACAAGAAGGCTATATAGTTGCTTGTATTGATGGAAGAGGAACAGGTTTTAAAGGTGCCGATTTTAAGAAGGTAACTCAAAATGAGTTGGGTAAATATGAAGTTGAAGATCAAATAGCTGCCGCAAAACAATTAGGTGCGTTATCTTATATTGATGCTAGTAGAATAGGTATTTGGGGATGGAGTTACGGTGGTTTTATGAGTAGTAACTGTTTGTTTAAAGGTAATGAGGTGTTTAATATGGCAATAGCGGTAGCACCTGTAAGTAGCTGGCGTTTTTATGATACAATTTACACAGAACGCTATATGACAACACCACAGGAAAATGAAAGTGGTTATGATGAAAACTCTCCACTAAATCATGTAGATAAATTAAAAGGTGATTTTCTTTTAGTTCATGGTTCTAGTGACGACAACGTACATTTACAAAATACCATGCGTTTAGCAGAAGCTTTAATTCAAGCAGATAAGCAGTTTGATTGGGCGGTTTATCCTGATAAAAATCATGGTATTTATGGAGGTAATACAAGACTTCATTTATATAAAAAAATGACAAACTTTATTCATGAAACATTAGGTGATAAAATTCAAAAGAAAGGTGATGCTAATGTGTATCAAATTAAAATTAAAGGATAAAAACTAACCAAAATTATATATATGGCAAATTCAGCTACAATGAAACAAAAAGAGTTATTCGGACATCCAGTAGGGTTGTATGTTCTGTTTTTTACAGAGATGTGGGAGCGATTTTCTTATTATGGAATGCGTGCAATACTGGTTTTATATTTAGTACAAAGCACATCAGACACTAATGCTGGTTTGGGATGGACGAATGGCGAAGCTTTAGCCTTGTATGGATGGTACACGATGCTTGTATATGTTATGTCTATTCCTGGTGGGTGGATTGCAGATAAATTTCTAGGGCAAAAGAAATCTGTACTATATGGTGGGATCCTTTTGGTCGCCGGTCATAGCATTTTGGCCATTGAGCAAATGTGGGCTTTTTACACAGGTTTAGGTTTAATTATTGCTGGTGTTGGTATGTTAAAACCAAATATTTCAACTATGGTTGGAGGTTTATATGCACAAGGAGACATAAGAAGAGATAAAGGCTTTACAATTTTTTATATAGGTATTAATGTAGGAGCATTTTTGTCAAGTTTGATTGTTGGTACAGTAGGCGAAGTTTATGGATGGCATTACGGATTTGGTTTGGCTGGCATAGGTATGGCTTTAGGATTAATACAATACGTGTTAGGTCAGAAACATTTAAAATATGTTGGAAATTTTTTAGGTGCTTCTGTAAATGAAGAAGAAAAGGCCGCTATGAAAAAGCCTTTGACTAAAATAGAAAAGGATAGAGTTGTTGTATTATTTATATCGTTTTTATTAGTGATTGTGTTTTGGGGAGCATTTGAACAGGCTGGTGGATTAATGAATATTTATGCGTCCGAAAAAACAAATAGGCTGCTATCTTTTTCTTTACCTTTTATAGGGAATGAAGTTCCAGCTTCATGGTTTCAGTCATTAAATGCTATGTTTATTATTTTTTTAGGGACTAGCGTGGCCGCTTTTTGGGCGAGTAGAAAACTGAAAGGGAAAGTAGCAACATCACTATTTAAAATGATCTTGGGATTAATGATTATGGGAGCTGGGTTCTTTTTTATGACTGCAGCAGCTGGACAATATGAAAGCAATGGTTCTTCAGCAATGTATTGGTTAGTTCTAGCTTATTTGTTTCATACTGTAGGAGAATTATGTATTTCACCTGTTGCGTTATCATATATAACAAAATTAGCTCCTCTAAAATATGCTTCTTTAATGATGGGTGTTTACTTTGCTATGACAGGTTTTGGTAATAAATTAGCGGGTTTACTTGGTGAAGCTTCAGAAAGCTTAGGTGAATACACAATCTTTACAGGAATCGCTATTTTTTGTATTCTATTTGGATGCTTAGTAATGCTTTTACGAAAGAAATTGGAAGTGTTGACTCACAGTGCTGAAGATGACGAGCATATAATACATGACGAAGCAGAAGGTTTTGAATTAGCAGATAATTAAAATTAATAAGATATGTCAAGTAACACAACTGATCAATTTTTTAAAGACAAAGTATTAGGACACCCTTCAGGGTTGTTTGTTCTCTTTTTTACAGAAATGTGGGAACGTTTTTCATATTACGGTATGAGAGCCATATTAGTGATATTTTTAACAGGATCCCTTTTAGGTGATAATCCTGGTTGGGAATGGAGTTCATCGGCTGCATTGTCACTTTTAGGTACTTACGCCATGTTGGTTTATTTAACACCATTATTAGGTGGATGGTTAGCAGATAATAAAATTGGTTATCGAATGGCTGTGGTTATTGGTGCGCTACTTATGACTTTAGGCCACGCCTCTATGGCTGTTGAAACCCCTACTTTTTTATATATTGGTATTGCATTTCTAATAGTAGGAAATGGGTTTTTTAAACCCAATATGACTTCTATTATTTCTAAAATGTATGAAGGACATGATGAGAAAAAGGATGGTGCCTATAATATATTTTACATGGGTGTAAATGCTGGTGCATTTATTGGAATAATGCTTTGTGGATGGGTTGGTGAAAAGATTGGTTGGAGCTTTGGTTTTGGTTTGGCTGGTATTTTTATGTTATTGGGAATGCTTCAGTTTTATTATGCTCAACCACTTTTTGGAAACCTTGGAGATAAACCAATTAAAGTAAAAGATGATCTGGAGAATGCAGGAGTGTCAGATGTTACTTCTAAAACAACAGTTAAGCTTAATCATTTTTCACTGCTTGATTATTTATTAATTGGCATATTTACGGTGTCGGCAATAATTTTTATAATTAATGATCCACTTAGTAAAATTGGTGATATTCAAACTTTTAATTTTACGGTTGCAGGATTAACGGATTCGTTATTTTTTGCGCTGTTGGCATCTATTGCGTTTATTCTACTTTTAATAATAAGAATACCTAGATATGTAGCTATTGAGCGTGATCGAATGATTGCTTTTACAATTTTCTCGTTATTTACTATTTTTTTCTGGGCAGCTTTTGAGCAAGCAGCAGGGTCTTTACCAATATATACCAGAGATTTCACCAATAGAATTTTAGAAGGTAATGCCGCCACAACTTTTAAGATAGTTGATTTGATTGTCACCATAGTACCTCTGGGTGTTATTACTTATGTTTTGTTGAGTTTGTTTAGAAAGACTTTTAATAGAATTGGATTATCCAATATTATCTTAGGGTGTAGTTTTGTTATTGTTTGGGTCATTGTGTTATACAAGGTATATATTGAATTTCAATCCACAGAAACGGAAGTTCCAATTACATGGTTCGCGATATTAAATTCTTTATTCATTATAATGTTCGCCCCTTTGTTCACAAAGTGGTGGGATAGTAAATACAATCCGCCGGCATCCGTGAAGTACTTTCTTGGACTTTTACTTTTAGGACTTGGTTTTGGGTTTTTAGCTTTTGGAGCTAAAGATGTTGTTGCTGGGGCTCAAACGGCAAGTTTAAGCATGGCATGGTTAGTATTGGCTTATTTGTTTCATACGTTAGGCGAAATGTGTTTGTCTCCAATGGGATTATCTTATTTAAGTAAATTAATTCCTGCTCGTATGATAGCTTTTATGTTTGGAGTTTATTACTTAGCAATAGCTATTGGTAATAAGCTGGCGCATTATGTAGGTGGGGACATTGAAAAGATAACGAATGAGCATGGGCTTTCTTTTTTCTTTTTGATTTTTACACTGATACCAATAGGCTTAGGACTTGTCTCGTTAATGTTACATCCTCTACTTAAAAAGTTAATGCACGGTGTTCGTTAATCGAATAAATAGTTAAAAAATATTCAAAATGCTCCTAATTAGGAGCATTTTTTGTAAGTTCGGAACAACTTTTGCAACTTAGTTTATTATGAAGAAGACTATACTTTTAATTTTAGCGATGGCTTTTATAAGTTTTAATGCTTTAGCGCAAAAGATAAATTGGATTACTCTCGAGGAAGCTGTTGATCTCCAAAATAAAGAGCCAAAGAAGATTATGATGGATGCTTATACCAATTGGTGTGGCCCATGTAAAATGCTGGATAAGAATACGTTTCAAAAGAAAGAAGTAGCAGATTATGTAAATAAACATTATTACGCCGTAAAGTTTAATGCTGAAGGTGACGAAATGATTAATTTTAATGGGCAAGAATTTTCTAACCCTAATTATAATCCAGCCTTAGCAAATAGAAGAAATTCTGCTCATGAGTTGTCTCGCTTTTTTAAAATTCAAGCATATCCAACAGTCGTTTTTTTAGATGAAAAGGCGAATTTAATTTTTCCTTTAACAGGCTACAAAACACCATCGCAAATTGAACTCTATTTAAAAATGTTTAAAAATGACGATCATAAGATACTTGACACTCAAGAAAAATTTAACGAGTACTACAGAGCGTTTAAGTCTAAGTTCAAAGACTAGTTGCTTAAAAATACACACATGAAAAAAATAATATTCACCTTGTTTTTAACTGCATTAATTTCGGCGAATACTTCAGCTCAAGAAAAATTGGCTTGGCATACCGATATTAATGAAGCAATAGAAATTGCGGTTAAAGAGAATAAAAAAGTAATGCTGTTTTTCACTGGCTCAGATTGGTGTGGATGGTGTGTAAAATTGCAAAATGAAGTTTTTAAAACTTCTGATTTTGAAAAGTGGTCTAAGGATATGGTTTTAGTAGAGTTGGACTTTCCAAGAAGAACAGCACAAGAAGAAACAATTAAGGCGCAAAACGCTCAATTACAAGCTATGTTCAAAGTAAGAGGTTATCCTTCAGTATATTTTGTAAACCCTGAAAAAATGCCAGATGGAAAAATGAATTTAAATAATCTTGGTAAAACAGGTTATGTTAAAGGAGGTGCAATTAAATGGCTAGAAGTCGCAAATAATATTGTTAAAAAAACAATATAGAAGGTTTTAATAATCTATTATATAAGCTCCCTTTTTACTAGTTTGGTGAAACGGGATTTTTCTTTTCCTGCAAATATGTTCCCAACGTGCTATGTACGATTTGTAATTACTGCCATCGGCAATAATTTGCTTTGGTTTCAGTGAATCAATCAATCGATTTAAATTTATTTTTGGCGATTGCCTAAGCAATACAAATTCGGGTTTGAGAGTCTTTATATTGTATATACCTAAGCTATCAATGACTAAAAGGTGTTTTTTGTTTAGCAGGTAGATTGAAGAAATAGCTCGCTCTTCAATAGTATTAATGTCATTTCCAACCACGTAATTATTTATAATCTTATTTTTTGATTTTACAATACTATCAAAATCGCTTGCCACTACAATTTTATTGTTTATCGTGTTTCCTAATAGGCTATATCTACTTTTATGGAACACAATAAATTCATTTGAAGGTTTGCTGAATTCATCGTAGATAAACGCACCTTGAACAATAAGTATGGCTATTAAAAATAGTTTTAAGTTTGAATATTTTTTTTTGAATAGAAGTCGAATAAAAGTGACTATAAAGACATAGGAAACTATTACATATAGAAGGCTAAAAGAAATATCTTTCAATAAGAAAGCTTCTTGTTTTGAAACCCAAGCCACAAAACTATTCAGTAAACTTATTATGTATCCATATATATCAGCTCCAAATTGAGGTAAAATATTTAAAACGGCTAAAAGAATAACCAAAATACCAAGTCCTAATATAACTCCTAAAAAAGGAATAATAATCAAATTCGATATAAAGAATAGACCTGGAAACTGATGAAAGTAAAACAAACTGACAGGTATAATTCCAAATTGTGCAGAAATAGTGACGGTGAACGTATGCCAATAAAAATTAAGAACTTTATTTTTAGGTCGCCAAAGACCATATAAAAATGGATCGATAGCTACAATAGCAAAAACCGCCAAATAACTTAATTGAAAACCGACATCAAATATAAATAGGGGTTTAAAAAGCAAAATAATAAACATGCTTATGGCTAAAGTATTATAAATATTTGTTGGCCTTTTAAGATTTAAAGCGATAGCTACAATACTAAACATAGTAACAGCTCGAGTAACTGAGGCTGATAAACCAGCAATTAATGCAAAGCTCCATAAAATACTAACTAGTAGTATGGTTTTAATGAGTTTGCCATGTTTAAAACGCTCCAAAGGTTTAAAAATAAAACTCAGAATTAATAGAATAACACCTACGTGGAGTCCAGAAACAGCTAAGATATGTATGGCTCCTGCATTGGTATAACTAGTATAAACTTCTTCAGTTATATCTTGACGCTGCCCCAATAAAAGGGCATTAATAATAGTAAGTTCATCAGGTTTAAAATCATATCGTTTTAATTTTTTGTTGATATGTTTTCTAATATAATCAGCAACACCAAAAATCGTCATTGTATTAGATTCGATAGCTAATAATGATTCATTTTTTACAAAAAGCTGATGGTAAATATATTTTTTCTTTAAATAGTTTTTGTAATCAAATTGATGAGGGTTTAACGGGCGTGTTAAATCTCTAAAATCTATTCTGCTAACATAAACGTTATCGACTCTTAAAGGAGCGTGTAATGTGTCTTTTTGAATATTCAAAAGTGTTTTTCCTGATGTGTTTTTGTTATCAATCTCTAAAAGATCTATAACATATTTGTCATAATAATTACCCGGTTTTAAAATTTCCCGAATTCTAAATTTTATCGTCTTTAAGCTGTCACTTTTTGTTGAAATAATATGAGTATAGTGCTTTGAGAAGTTTTCTTGGTTATGAAAATTTGTTGTTAAAACACCAACAGAAATCATCACAAAAAATGCTAAAATTCCAAACCAAATAGATTTAATAAATTGTTTTCTAGCAATTAAGTAGAGAATTAACAAAACCAGCAAAAGTAATGCTGTTGATATAATTACAGCATTAAGCGAAATACTTGTAAAATACCCAATGATGATGCCTAGAATGAGGCAAATAGTTAATTTTATTATGGTAAAATTGAGTAATTTCATGCCCATGTAAGATATAAAAATATCTTATAAAATTCTGCGAGCTTCATGAAATGCTTTTAACCAATACGTTTCGTTAAGACCTGATATGATTACGCCTTTACCTGTTGTGGCATGAATAAAATTGATATCGTTGTCTATAATATCAACAATTAAACCTACATGGTTTATGGAGTTTCTTCTATTTCCAGTTTTAAAAAACAGTAAATCACCTTTAAGTGCTTTTTTGAGTTGAATTTTAGTTCCCTTTTTTGCCATGTCCCTTGAAATCCTTGGAAGTAAAATATGATAAGATTTAAATGACTCGAATACTAAACCAGAGCAATCCATGCCAGATTTTGTTGTGCCTCCCCATTTATAACGTATGCCTTCAAACTGTTTAGCGTAATCTATAATATAATCTGCTTTAGATTTATTAGAAGATGTTCCGGAAGAAACTGTTTTACTGTTTTTTTTTATGTTTTTTTTGGTAATAATTTTAGTAGATGAGGTTGTCCTTTCTTTAGTGTGTTTTGAAGATTTACAACTGCTAAAGCTAATAATTAAAAGGAGTGTTAATAGTGTTTTTTTCATCTAAAAGTTAAGGTTTGATCGACTCGTAAATCAATTTAGCAGTGTTTTCACTTGCACCTTCGCCTCCCAATGCTTTTTCTAATTCGTAATAATCTAAAAATAGCCTTTTACGAGTTTCAGAACTTAAAATTTTATCCAACTCTTGTCTAAGTCGTTTTTTATTAAAGTCATTTTGTATAAGTTCAGTAACAACTTCTCTATCAATAACTAGATTCACTAACGAAATAAATTTTAAAGTTATTATTCGTTTCGCAATTTGATATGAAATAGTACTTCCTTTATAGCAAACTACTTGCGGTACTTTAAAAAGAGCAGTTTCTAAAGTAGCTGTTCCAGATGTTACTAATGCTGCGCTGGAAATACTTAATAAATCGTATGTTTTATTGGAAATGAATTTTACGTTATGAGAATTTATAAAAGGTTCGTAAAAACTATAATCCTGACTAGGTGCACCTGCTATAACAAATTGGTTATTTGGATAATGATCAACTAAACTTAACATCACAGAAAGCATTTTTTTTATTTCTTGTTTTCTACTTCCAGGTAGCAAAGCAATGATTGGTTTGTCTCCTAATTTGTACTCGTCTCTAAATTCAAATTCACCAACTTTCTCTCTATTGGCTATGGCGTCGATTAATGGATGTCCAACAAAGGTGACATCATAACCATGTTTTTTGTAAAAGGGTTCTACAAAAGGCAGGATAACATACATAGCATCAATATCTCGCTTAATAGCTTTAACTCTGCTAGCTCTTGACGCCCAAACTTGCGGAGAAATGTAATAATGTGTTTTGAAACCTTGTTGTTTCGCCCACTTTGCAATACGCAAATTAAAACCAGAATTATCTATAAAAACAACAACATCAGGATTGAAACTTGAAATATCTCTTTTACAAAAAGTTATGTCTTTAAAAATTTTATTGAGGTTCATTATTACTTCAATAAAGCCCATAAAAGCACGTTCTTTATAGTGCTTTACTAAAGTGCCGCCAGCAGCATGCATAAGATCGCCACCCCAAAATCTTACATCCGCATTTGAATCTATTTTTTTCAATGCTTTCATTAGGTTTGAACCATGTAAATCGCCCGATGCTTCTCCAGCTATAATGTAGTACTTCATTTAGAAGAGTTTAAAAACAAAAGTAAAAACAGCAATAAAAACAGTTATTAATAAAACACCCCTTGCACGATAGTCTTGTTTTTTCTTTATAAAAATAAAAAAAGCGATTAGGTTTAATATAGCTCCTAGGCTAATAAGTTTTCCTAGAAAACCTTCTTTAGCTGCAGCTTCAATAACTAGCATGAAATCATCACCTCTACCTAAAAAATTAGCTGCTAAAAATAAACCAATAGCATTGGCTATTAAACCAACGAACATACCTATAAAAATATCTTTTTTCATTTACGCTGAATTTGATTGTGCTGAATTTGTTTCAGCATCTCTCTAGTTATAAATTCCAATTATTTAAATCTTTTATAAAATGATGCGCGGTTAAATCAAATTGTGCAGGAACCAATGATACATATCCATTTTCAAGTGCCCATTCATCTGTATCTTTACCGCTATCTAAATTGACAAACTTACCCGTAAGCCAATAGTAATCTTGTCCTTGCGGGGTTTTGCGTTTGTCAAATTCTTCAACCCAATTGGCTTTAGCTTGTCTGCAAACTTTAATGCCTTTTATTTGTTCTCCTGGAATATTGGGGATATTAACATTCAATACAACACCATTTGGTAAACCATGCTGTAAAACATGTTCTGTGATCTTTTTTACAATAGGTTTTGAAGCTTCAAAATTGGCGTCCCAACTGTAATCTAATAAAGAAAACCCAATAGCAGGAATGCCTTCAATACCAGCTTCAATTGCGGCACTCATAGTTCCTGAGTAAATCACATTTATTGAGGCGTTTGAGCCATGATTAATTCCCGAAACGCAAAGGTCTGGGGTTCTGTCTAGCATTTCTCTTATGGCAAGTTTAACACAATCAGCGGGTGTTCCAGAACAACTAAATTCTTTTTGAGGGCCGTTATCTAAATGAACTTCTTTGGAATATAAAGTTGCATTTAAAGTAATAGCGTGCCCCATACCGCTTTGCGGGCTATCTGGAGCCACAACAACAACATCTCCAATAGTATTCATGACAGTAATCAAAGCCCTGATTCCCGGGGCATTAATGCCGTCATCATTTGTTACAAGTATAAGTGGTTTTTTGCTCATTTTAGTATTAAAAATCATCGCTAAAATACATAATTTCGTCAGTAAACCCTCAATTTCTTTGGTTTAACAAAAAATTAGTAGCGATTACCTTTCTTGGCATGGTTTTTTCTTTATTTTAGTGAAAAATATGCTGTGCTTTCTAGAAGCAAAAAAGATTAACATATGAAAAAAATTATGAAAAGGAATTATAAAGTACTCTCGCTCTTGTTATTACTGGCATTTGCATCTTGCAGTTTTACATCAAAAAAATTCAGTAACCCCGATAAAGATAAATTGCTAATTCAGATTATTACTTTTGTAATAGAGCAAGGTCATTTTGATCCTATTGCCATCGATGACGCTTTTTCTGAAGAATTGTTTTCAGATTTTATTGAAGTCATAGATCCTGTAAAACGTTATTTTTATGAATCTGATTACAAGGATTTTGAAAAATATAAACTCACAATTGATGACCAGCTTAAAGTTAGCGATATTACATTTTTTAATGTTGTATACGAACGTTTCATAAAGCGAATTGAAGAGTCTAAAAGCATTTATAAAGACATATTATCCAAGCCTTTTGATTATTCGATTGATGAAAGTTTTGATACAAATTATGAGAATAGTGATTTTGCAAAAAGCAAAAGGGATATGAAAGAACGTTGGAGAAAACAATTAAAATTCTCTACACTCTCTAATTATGATGATATTTTGGATGAAGAAAAAAGGACTAAAGAGAAAGATCCATTATACATGAGGAAACCGAACGAGCAAATAGAAAAAGAAGCTCGTGAAGCCACTTTAAGGTCAATCAATATATATTTTGAAGATTATATAGATGACCAAAGACGTGATGATTGGTTTGCATTATATGTAAATACAATTGTAGAAGAGTTTGATCCACATACGTATTATCTAGCACCAAAAGGAAAAGAAGATTTCGATACGCGTATGTCAGGAAAATTAGAAGGTATTGGGGCGAGACTTCAAAAGCGTATGGATTATATTAAAATTGTAGAATTAATTTCTGGAGGTCCAGCTTGGAGAAATAAAGAGCTTGAAGTTGAAGATCTTATTTTAAAAGTGAAGCAAGAAGACGAGGAATTTGCAGTTGATATTGTAGGTATGCGGATTAACGACGCTATCAAATACATAAAAGGTCCCAAAGGAACAAAAGTTACGCTTACTGTAAAAAAAGTTGATGGTACTGTAAAGGATATTACGATTACAAGAGATATAGTTGAGGTATTTGATACGTATGCAAAATCATCAGTAGTTGAAAAGGAAGGTAAAACATTTGGGGTTATAAATTTACCAGCATTTTACGTTGATTTTAATGACTACAAAAACATTAACGCAGCTAAAGATGTAAAAAGTGAAATAGAGCGTTTAAAGGATGAAGGAATGGAAGGCTTAGTGTTAGACTTACGTAATAATGGCGGCGGATCATTACCAACAGTTGTTGATATGGCAGGGTTGTTTATTAAAGATGGGCCTATTGTTCAAGTACGTTCAACAGGTGAGCCTAAAGAGGTTTTGAAGGATAGAGATAAATCTATTGTATGGAATGGTCCTCTAGTAATTTTAGTTAATGAAATTTCTGCATCAGCTTCCGA
>Ga0075467_10002660_pt1 | contig 14028 bp, 18 predicted proteins | sample DEB08_DNA_9_FD_75067 | JGI IMG/M metagenome (GOLD analysis project Ga0075467, IMG submission 75067) | Aqueous microbial communities from the Delaware River and Bay under freshwater to marine salinity gradient to study organic matter... | ecosystem: Environmental > Aquatic > Marine > Coastal ...
CCAGCGATATGCCATCTTCTGTTTTTCTTTCTATATGGTACTTTGGGATTGATAACAGCAGATGAATTTTCGAATGATATCGGGTAATCATCATCCATTGTTATCTGAGTATCTGAATCTACAGTCGCAATAGCCCCTCTATATTCTATGTTATTTCTTGTGTATATTAATTCATCTTTAGGCGATGCTTCACTTAGAAAGGATGTACCTACACCAGTCACAATAGTTTTAGATGACTCAACTACAGTCATAGTTCCAGTTAAAGGAAACCCACTAAGAGTTGAATCTATTGGCACGCATTGAAGTTGCTTGAGTTGACCGAATAGCCTTCTTTTAGGTGTGTAGAGATATTGCTCTGGTATAGTTCCATCACTTACATCGAAATTTTCATGTGATACTGGCTCTCTAAGCTTGTAGGTAAAATCTTTACAAGAAAAGCCAATAGATGTTTCAGAAAATGTTTTATTTTGTATTTGACCGTCGAAAAGCTTTTGATTTTCAGATAGAGGTATAATCTCACTCCATGAATATATTTTAATATCTTTGTTTTCAAATATAAGCACATCATATAGATCATCAAAATATCCATCTGTATTTTCTAGCTTAATAGTTGTTGCAGTTTCTAATACGACACCTATTTGCTCCTCGTCTAATTCTTTTCTAATAGGTGAGTTACTAAGCACCCTGCCATCGTAGTGAACTTCAAAGCCAGAGGCTAAATCGTATGGTAAATCAATTGATCTATTAGAGAAAAATAATCTATATGTTAATTTAATTGTATGAGTTTTTGGATCTAAATCATCTGCGCAGTTTATATACAACTCACCAGTTAGGTTATCATAATACCATTCACCAGTTGTTACGCTTGCTGATGATGCTTCTGTTAAATTTGTACCATCTTCTGTGACTGATATAACCACATGATTAACAGCTTTCTTATATATGTTTCCAGCTGTATTAGTGAATACACTCACTCGCTGTACAGGCTCAACATGGCATAATACCAGCTTAGATGATCGAGTTTTAGATGCAAAATCATTATAGTTTCTAGTCATTTATTCCCTTATAAAGTAAGCGATAGATGCGTTTATAACTATGGATATAACGGCTATGAAACCATAAGCTTTACCTTTAAATAGATAAAATTGCTCATGGATCTTTTTAATCTCTTCTCGGTTTTCTCGGATCTCTTCCATGAGTTCTTGATTAGTCATCGGATAACACCTTTAAATTCAGCATAAGCATTAAATGTTAAAAGCATTAATATTAAATATTTCATATCTCTCCTAATTTAAAATTGTATTGTCTGGTAGTTTACACAATTGTACCGAGGTAAAAAATGGTGTATTATCCCCCTCTAAATTACAAGCTCCATTTTCAATAAAGCTGGAACTCAAGGTTGTTGATGTTGCTTGCCATATTTTTGATGCACCATCTTCTATGTTTCTAGCACTGGGAGCGCCAGTTCCGTATTGAGATTGATACGTGTATCTTGGAAACGAGCCTCCATCTTCAAGAGTAAATAAACACGTAGAATTATTAGAAACAAATCTTGTTCTCACAAAAGCTTGATACTTAGCCCCAATCTCCAATGTCGTAAATCTAAGGTCTGCAATATCTAAATCATCTGCAGATAAACCAGCGCTCAAATACTTCTCCTCACACTTCAAGCTGTTATTATCATTAAGATTCTTGATGATTGATTCTGTGGTTGCTTGTTCTGTGATTGATAGCCTGTTAAAGTTTGCACTAGCGATAGTGTTTATATTAACCCCATTATTTTGAGCTATTTGAATATATGCGGTTTCATTTGCTAGTAATTTTACACTCATAGATCCACTCATTTGATAATAATTACTTGCTGTAGTTACAATCTCGTCCCTAGTTAGGTTGTAGTTAGCTCCGTTAGCAACTAAATCCATTGCAGATACACCACCTATACCCCACGCAAAAACGTCCCACAAAATCACAGATGAAAAATTATAAGTTCCATCCCTCGGTGCTGTGAATATACCAGTTGATGTGTTATATGCACCGGATGAATTATCCTCTGCTAGAGTATTATATATGTATTTATTTGGAGAGCCAGTTGGCACAGACTGGACTGTCGATCTATTAGCCTCAATATGAATTAACTCACTACTATTAATCCCATCAAATGTAGCAGTGATTACCTGTGATTTGTTTACGTCTGCGCCTTGTTTTGAAACTTGCAAGTAGAATGGCATTGCAGTAACAACACCCGTACCTGTTAGCCTTGTTCTTACTTGAAACCCAGTTGCAGATGCACTGTGTATCATGCACGAGCCTTCGGTAGTGTCAGATGTACAATTGATTGATGGCTCTACCGTAAATATCCCACCGACAAATGTGCATGTATAATTACCACCAGATTGAACGCAGTCACCATCCAAAAAATCATAATTTTCTGTGATGATTAGACCAGTAGAATTAGCTCTTGCACTCAACTCATTAGCAGTTTCAGCAGTAAGTGTTTTATTCTGTACTGCTGCAAGTGAATCGCTATCTGGGAAAAAATGCACCGATATTTTAAGTGGTCTTTGACCACTTGCCGCAAAAATACTGCAAGTCGAACCCTCGGTTCTAACTATTACCTGTATAGTTTTTTCTCCAGCAGTAGAAAATTTAAAATTTTCAGATAATACATTTGTAACTCTGTCAGACGAATCTGTGTATGCGTTGGCATTGTCTTGATATGTGTTGGATGAGCTGAGTGCGAATCTACATGCCTGAGTTCCACTTGCAGAAAAAACACCCATAGCCTCTACCTTGTATGTTCCATCTGTTCTTGCGTTTGGAATTTTTACCGCAGGTATCAAAGTGTCTGGAGCTAAAACATTTCCTTCAATAGTCGGCGCTGAACAACTTGGTTCCGCAGGAAATTCTCGCCACAATGCCGAACCGCTAACACTCCAAGTGCATGAAGGGTCTAGCGAGTTATGGAAGGCACTTCCAACAAACTGAGCTTGAGATATTAAACCAGTTATTGAATCCGACCACTTTAAGCCTGTAGCTTCTGCACTATCAGCAACTAGAAAGCTATTGTCTGTGCCAACATCTAGGGCTGCATTTTCTGTTGAGTATGTTTGAATCTGACCTTTAGTTGTGAGTGTTGTTGAGATAGCTGCATCCTGCCACTGAGGAACGCTACCATCGCTGGTTAGTATTTGACCTACTGAGCCGATCCCATATCTAACATCACCTGCGCCACCATTGAAAATTATATCCCCTAGGGTTGTTGTCGGCGATGTAGTTGGTGGGTCTATGAAAAGTAAAGTTGTACCATTGGATGATAGTAACTGCCCTGATGTGCCTACTGCATCTAAACCAGTTCCACCATTTGCTGTTGGTAGCACACCTGTTATATCAGCAGTTGCATCTATAAAAGCTTGGTTAGATAATACACCAGTAGTTAGCTTTACAAACCCACTCCCAGAGCCAAATACAATGTCACCAGTTCCATTAGGAGTAATAGTAAAGTCGCCATTAGTAACTGATGGAGTAACTTCATCTACTTTAAGAGTTTTCGCATTTACATTTAATGTAAATAATATAAGTAGTAGTAAACAATTAAGCCTCAAAGCTTGCGTTTTCAACCCATGCACCATCTTCATAAATTCTCACCTTATTATCTGTTGTGTTGTAGTAAATATTACCATCTATTGCTGTACCTTCGGCTATTACAAAGGCAGCATCACTAGCATATACTGCTAATTTACTAGAAGTTGTACCTGTCTCGGTTGGATTAGTTGCACTTGTAAAGCCATCTGCAAAATCAAATATTCTTATACTCATCTTACCAAATCCTCTCTAATTTTTTCATATATTAAAACATCTAATGGGTTATCTATATAAACATCTAGCGCCGTTGTTGGCTCAATAAATACATTTTCATGCGATTTAATCCAGCCTAAAAAGCTAGATTCACTATATGTATATCCAGATGATGCTAAAACCATATCATAACTTCCTTTTTTTAATGGTAAGCTAAAATTTAGTGCTTTGTATAGATATGCGTAGTTATCAGTTGTTGATAAATCTGTTTTAATATCAGCACTTGTGAATGTTGCAGTTGATAGTGTAGTAGCGCCTTGTTTTATAGATAATGTGAAAGTTCCACTAGGAGCATTATACATAAGTAGTTTAATCTTAACGCCAGCTACATGATAAATTCTGTCATAATTAAGTGTAATAGTTTGAGTTAATGTATCAACTAACTCTTCTGTTACGATATAGCTCATTTATTTAGCCTCTATAAGATTTAGAGATGTATTATAATAGCCGCTACTTATGTTTGAGAATACAGGGGTTTCGCTAAAATAGTAAAATCCGTTAAATCGATCATCATTATTAAATAGCGAATCAGTCTCTAGATCTAGATAGATAAAGAATGGCTTAACCGTTCTATTATTATCATATACAGATAAAATGCTATCTATTTCATCTTTATCCATTACTTGAAACTGTATATTACTTAGTGATTTTTGTGATCCAATATCATCTATAAATTTTTGACCATATCTGTTAATACTTTGTCTAGATAGATCATTATTAGAGTACTCCCAATTATAACCAACACCATTACTTGCTATATCAGTTGCAGTTCCTAGATACATATTAGCTATCTCACAGTAGCCTAGCGTAGATGTTAGTACTATTCTCCAAAATCTATAAGATTGAGCTGATGCAAATGCTTTAACAGATACACCAAATGTAGTATCTAGTGTTGCTGTAGTAGTGAATGCTGGCGATCCCCATGTATCCGTACCATTGGCTTCTATGGTTATAGCAGTTATACCAAAACCATTCTGCCAGTTATCTACTATAGCAAAGTGATCTATTGATTCTGCTGTACCAAAATCTATAACAATTGTATCAGAATTAGATACAGATCTATAAGTTTTAGTGCGTCTACTATCTAGTAAATTAGTAGCTGGATATTGTGCATTTTGTGTTGATGCTGTTATAGTAGCTGCATCTAGTAAATTGTTATCTAGAAATTTTAAACCCATTATGCAAATCCCTCTATTCTTTGATTTCTAACAGCTCTGGCTATCTCTCTCTCATCCATTTGTACTATAGATGTTATTTCTATCATTCTAGAATCACTTACTTGCGACCCTCTACCAGCAGCTATATCGAATAACTGCTTTTGCTGATTCGCATTTAGTATCATTTCACCAGTTCTAACATTTGCAGAGGTATTATCTAAGCCGTTAGTTGCACCAGAAAAGCCGCCGACAACTCCACCAGTATTAAATGATGCCTTAGTTATCTGCTGCACCTGTGATAAACCAGCGGCTATAGTTGTCGCCATTACGGCAATATTGGCTGGATATGGATAATCTCTAAATGCTCTGGTAGATGCTGCATAAGTGTTTATCGTGGCTGATGCGATAGCTAGTGCTTTTTGCTCTGCTGTATCTTTTTTGGCTAAGCTAGATGCTTGCGCTAATGCTCTACCGAATCCAGCGACATTTTGCTGTTGGTTTTTTAATTTAGCATCATTGATAGCTGCCTGTGCTTTTGCTGCTGTTTGTTCGGTAGCTATTTGAGCTTTTCTATTAGCTATTTTATCGGCTAATGCTTTAGTATCAGCATCTCTAATTTTCTTATTCTTATCTAATTCAGCATCTAAAACTATATCTGTTTTTGATTGCTCAAAGCCTCTAATTGATTCTATAGCAGCTTCTCTACCCTCTAGATCAAGCTCACCTTTAGCAAGCTCTCTCTCTGCTGCTTTTAGATCTTGATCTTCTTGTAATAGTGCTAATTCTGTTGTTAGTTTGTTTCTTTCTTCTAGTATTTTAGCATTGGTAGCCACTACAGCATCAGCTTTCTTTTGCTCTGCTGCTTGGAAAGCTTCATATTCTGCTTGTGCTGTTCTAACCTCTGCTGTTTCACCACTAGCTGCATCTTGGTTTAGAAGGGCTTTTCTTTTGGCTACTAAATCTGTTAGCGACTTTTCTTGAGCCTGTAGATCTTTTAGTAGTGCAATTTCACTACCTCTATCTCTGAGTATTCCAGACAGAGTACCTACAATACCTTCTTTATCTCTTAATGATTTTAGCTCGTCTATTCTATCGCTTGTTTCAATTATTTTTTCATCAACTTTTTCTAAAGCTGTATCTGTTTTTAATGCAGATGCCGCTAACCCTAGATAAACAGTAATGTAATCTCTTACAAAGCCTATAGCGATTGCTATACCGTCTTTATTTTCTATTACAGCACCAGTAAAATCTTGTAGCGATTGCGTTATTAGCTTTATGCCATCTACTACATCTGGTGCGAATGTCTTACCGATCTCTGTTTGTAAGATTGCAAAGTTATCAGCTAGTGTTGATAGTGATCCGTTAATAGTTTTAGATTGCTTATCAATAGCACCCTCAAAGATGCCACCTGATTCACTCATAGAATTAAAAGCTTCTTCAAACTCTTTAAAGCCTACAACACCACTAGAAACTAGATCTTTTACTTCTGCTTCTGCTACACCTAGTGACTTAGCCAATGCAGATCCAATCGGTACTGCTCTTTCTTGTAGTTGTAGCAATCTTTCACCAGTTAACTTACCAGCGGCTGCTACTTGCCCGTAGATCAAGGCTACTTCTTTTAGGTCACTGTTTGATCCAGCAGCAACTTCACCAATCTTAGCGATTCTATCTCTAACAGTATCAGCAGAAAAACCAAATGATAGTAATTGCGCCCCTGCCTCTGCAATGTTATTTAATTGAAATGGAGTTGATGCACTAAAATCTGTTAACTCTTGAAATAACTTGCTTGCTGTTTCAGTGCTACCAGTTAGTACTTCAAATTGAGTTGTTAGTTTTTCTGTTGCTGCGGCTGCTTCAAATGAGCCAACAACTAGAGATTGTAAGCCACCAGCGATAGCTCTAATAGCTCCACTTGTAGCAATAGCTGCTAAGTTACCTTTAAAAGAATCAAAAGCTGCATCTGATTTCTTAACAGATTTAGTAGTTGTTTTTTCAAAGTTATTAACACCCTTAGTTAGTGCTGTAAGTGCTTTTAGTGCTTGCTTTTCTTCAATGGATATTTCAACACTGACTTTATCGTTTGCCATTCCTATTCCTTGAAATTAGCTTTTCTTTTCGCTCGTTTTCTTGCTCTGATTCTCTTACTAGATTATCTATTAAATTCATAACATCGACAAATTTAGCTGGTTGATCTGCTAGATTACCCTCGTAAAGCATTATGCCATCCTTGTATTTAGGGTAATAGTTGATCAATGATCCCCAATAGCCGTTATAACTGTTGCCGATGCATTTATTATAAAGAATTGTCGGATTACCAGTGTTATTAAACTCGGGCTTATATGAATGCCTTGGTTTATCCGCTAGGTAGTCACATGCCATAAATTCTCTGTGCTTTAATGTCTTTTGCTTATCATTCTTATATTTTAACTTGCAATCATGGCATCTATATCTAGGCTGTGTCATTGTCGTATAGGTGGAGCAAATTTGTATATAATCAACATCAGAGATTGTAGATATTTGCTTTATTTTCTCTACCAGAGCTAAAACTATTACATTATCAGAACCTCTATAGCTAACTACTTTCCCGACTTAACCTCTAACTTAACACCAGCTAGTTTTTTACCAGATACGGGATCAACTAGATCTTTAATACCATTTAATATTTGCCACGCTGCAACAGTTAATTTCTCTTTCTCTTCTAAGCATAATATCTCTGATACGCATTCATCAGTTAGGCTGTCATTTTCAAATTCAAGCTCATACTTGTCGCCATTATAATCTTCTATGCCATCAACAGCTTTTAATGCATGTTTGATGTAATATACTTGTGCTTTAAGTAGGTCGAAAACCTCGCTACCGTCTACAATTCTAGTACACTCTGCTAATTCTTGTTTTTGCATGTAGTTTAGAGGTGAAAGTGTGAAAATTACATCACCTATAGTTAATTTAACTTTATCCTTAATCTTTAAGATCTTAGCCATATCCACTCCCATAGATAAGCCACCTAACTTAATAGGTGGCATTTATAATATTAAATAAAAGAAATAAAAACCGAATCGTTACCAGCTGATTTATGACATTTAATCTCTAAAGCCTCTGTGATAATACCATCTTGATCTGCAACTGGTGCTGCTGTTATTTTCCCTTGTGGCAACCACCCAGCTACTACTTCTGAAAATTCACCATCTGTAGCTGCTGGATTGTAAGCAAAAAAGAATACACTCACATCATCGTTGTTATTAAATTTATCCCACGTCTTAGTAAGGTCTGTGTCATCTAAATATGGATTGATGGATAGCGATGTTACTTGCTCAGTAATTCTTGATCCTAGCTTTCCACTTTCTTGACACGCATCTGATATTGTAGAAACAGTATTCTCAATGCTTAATGCTAATTCAGTGTAGCTAGTTTTAACTCCACCGATCCAAGCACATGCGCTTAAAGCAACTGGCGGTAAACCATCTGCTGAGAAATCTGGTGTAAAATCTGCATCAGCATCTTCTCTTACTACATCTAAGCCTTGTACACCAAAACTCATACTAGGTAATTGACCTACCGAGAAGTTTTCAACTGATCCACTTGCAGCTCTTAAACCTGAAACCTTTTGCTTGATAGCTTGTGATCCCATGTTATGCTCTGCTGAAAATGTTACAGCGTTATTTGTATCTGAATAATATGTAGTTACTTGAGCTACTACTACAGCATCACTAGGTGCGCCGTTATCTAGCGCGAATGGAAACTCGATAGAAGTATTTGCAACGATAGCTGAAATAGGTCTACACTCAAATGCACCAGCTTCTTTAATTAATACAATATCGCCTACTGAAAAAGCAGATGTATCAGCAAAAGTAATTACTGTGCTTGTGTGACCTGTGCTAGATGTTTGATCTGCTATAATTTGTCTTTTACCACCTAAAAGCGATCTAAGAAGTACATCTAATGATTGAGGTGCATCACCTTCTGTAGCAGATGCAGCTAATTCACAGCTCATAGAGCCTGTTACCTCTGCAATGCCTACTCTGGATGCTTCACTCTCAACAGACCCCCCGAGAAGATCCCTAGTTAACTCTTCACGAGTTTTGTTCATCTCAAGTCCGTCACTTAATACGGCTACATAGTCATTTGATGCAGATGGCGCAACATAAGTGCCCTCTGTCGACTCGACAACTAATGCCACCGTTGATTCATTTGTTACTACACCTATGCTCAATTTATACCTCTCTAGTTATTTTGTTAATATATGCGTATTCGCCAAATAGCTCTAATGCTTTTTTATTATATGCAGCTGCAGCTTCATGCTCGCTAACAAAACTACCTAAGTATATATCTTTGCATCTTGCTACAAACTTAGATCCGTTAGACTGCTTAACCACACCTTTATACCTACTTTTAGAATACTTATTTTTTCTCTTATTTGCTAGGTTTTTTGCTTGTGTACATACTCTCAGATTGCTTTTTCTGTTATCAAGCCCATCGCCATTTATATGATCTACAACCATATTTCTACATGGATTCATTATAATTCTGTGCAGTAGGTTTTCTTTATAGTCATAACATACGCTAACATACCAGATTCCACTTTTTGGAGACTTTACAGTGTGAGTTCTATCGCTGTAATTTAGAAAATCATCCAAATCCATCTTAGCAATTCTTTTAACACCCTTCTTGTAAACTGGATAAAATACTGTGCCATTCATACTGTCTGATTCCTAAAGCGTATAGTAAAACTTACCTTTACAGATATTGTGCCATCATCTATCTTCTCTGGCGATTCATAACTTAATTCTGAAACTACTAAAACGCTTGCATTGCTTAATTTCTTCTGAAATACATTGATGTTTATTGATTCAAACTGATCATATATATCAGATAAAACAGCTCTTTCATTGATATCAGATGATCTATTAGCAAATGTGCGAGTTAAAACTGTGAAAAATGTCATATCTACAGTTAGAGCCTTATTAGTTCCAGCTACAGATAAGCCTGATTCAGTGCCTACACCGTATCTTTTCTCTGAGTTTCTAAATTCGTTTTGCTCTAGATCATATACATATTCTAGCTCTTTCCAGTCAGCTCCTAGAGTTGTTGATACTTGGCTTGCTAATGATGTTAAAATGCTTGATATATTACTCATTATCTTCTGCCTCGTCTTCTAAGCATACACCACCATCAGAGAATGGCTCGCACCTCTCACACACAACACCATACTTAGGGTGCGTATAAAACATCATGCCATCCAGAATTTCTCTCTTGCAATAATTACACTTTGTATGTAGCTCTATTATATTGCTCATATTCTACTTATAAACCCATAGTTAATAGCGTTTCTTTCTTGTTTATCGTATTTACCATCATCATCTTCATCAATTTTGATGTTCATTACATTTATAATCTTATCATACATGTTTCTATATATTTTAGACTTTTGCAAATACTGATCGTCTACTTGATCCGATACACTCATAAATATATAAGATAATACCAAATAAGTACTAGCTAGTTTAACTTCTGATATATCTAATAAATCAAATGAGCTGATATCTTCATATCTATCTGTGCTTGCATCTACTTTATACTTACCTTGTAAGTTAAGCGTTTGAACTATCTCATCTCTAGCAGCTAAATGGCTTAATATATGGCTTGTTTCAGTATTAGGTAGATATTTATCATATTCATATATGACTCTTTTAAGATCTTGATCATCAGAAAATACGATATTTAACCCATTAACAACCATTGCAGATGAATCAGCTGATATAGATATCTGATACCAGTATCGTTCGACTGAGTTAACATTTGTTTTAGCTTCTAGGTTAGTTGATTTATCTAAACCTCTATCCCATGTGATGAAACCAGGTCTATTAAATGCCTTAGTATCATCAAATTGACCGCTAACAGCTGTAAATGCTGATCCATTATAGTATTTAACTGATAATGTTGCTGCGTTGGTATTGGCAGCTCCAAGCTCCACATAGATATTATTAATCGGCTTATAGAAACCAATATAGATAAAATCTTCTGCTGCAATCATTGTAAATGATGCTGTATCTCTATCAAATTGTAGCAGCTCATTAGAATAGTCTGCAAATACAGAGTTATCATCGTGTAGAATTGTTAGTTTTTCATTTGTTTTAATCATCTCAATCCCTATGTAATCTTAGTTATTTTAACCTGTGAATAAACAGTACTAACTGAAAAGTTCGCACTTAATCCATAACCAAATGAGCCAGCACTTGTCTGACATCTGTGTTGAAACTCATACACTTTAGTTGATGCAACTGTTACAACTCCGGTGCATCTACTAATAGTCCCTGCGTTGGAAGCTGATCCGGAGTATTCCGATGAACCTATTATTTCTGTTACTGTATCTGTTATGTTTTCAAATCTTGTCTGGTGTCCGTTTACATTAGCCGCTGGTGCTGTTGCCTCTATATGATAAGTTCCAGCTGTTAAAGTTATCTGATTAGTAGCTATTGAAACTGATCCTGTTGCACCTGTTAAAGTATTTAGATCTCTAGTTCTCCACGCATTATTACTAAATGTACCACCAAAAGAAGCAGCAGTTTTAACATCCTTTACATAGGTTATTTCTAGAGTGCTTCCACCGCCACCGCCACCTGTGCCGTATTCAGTATCAACTCCAGCATCATTAACCGAGTGAAGTTTCTTTGTAGTTGAGTCTACATATAAAGCTGTACTACCGCTTTCGGGAGTAGCTGGTGCGGTGTCGTTTTTAATTATAATTTTGCTCATAATTACCCCTCTAATCTTCTATTAATACTAAGTCAAAACCTGCTGATACACTTGCTTGCGTCACTGCGCCTGCTGTTATCTCTGTTGTCATTTCTATATCTGTTTTTGCAGAAAACTTCTCAGGATCATCATACACATATTGCAATCCAGCTCCATCTGAGGGTATTGAGGTCTTGTTTTTTAACTGAAACACCTGCCCGAATGGTCTAGCTCTTAATCTTATGATGAAGTTTGTTACTTTCTTAGCACCAGCACTTGATGCAAAAAACGATCTTAGATAGCCTGTTGTATTATTGGGGATAGTATAGACCGCCATTAGTGTTTGGTTGTTACCGTTATCAATCACTGCTCTGATGTCTGTTGTCGTGTTAGGTCTACCATTTGTTACTGCTCCATTAACATAGCAATAAACAAAGCCAGCTATATCAACTGAGCCAACATTTTTAAGTCTAAAAACTCTTATCAGCGGAGTTGTTAAGGCTACCCTTGTTTGACCTGCTAGCGTTATTGTCTGCAAAACTAGATCATAATTAGAGTCTAATCCTTGTATTTCTATATCTTGAGTATCACCCGCATCTGTTGATGATAGAGAATCAATATCTGCTGTGGTTGAGTATGTGTATTGCATTTCTGCTATGTCTGAATCATTAGCGCCATCCCATACTGTAACTGCACCATCCCCAGTGTCAAAATCACTAGCTGATCCAAACTTATGAGTAAAGCTAGTGTTAATAACATCACCCTTAGCAATTGATAAACCATCTTCACTGTTGGCGACCCTTAAGTTTCCAGATAATGTTGAGCCTATGTTATCAAAAGTACCGGTATCACTTAGCGCAGTTAATACAGACTTCTGTAGTGTTGCATCATCTTCACCACTAATGGGATCAGTAATTCTATGAGAACTTGGCTTGGAATTAGTTTTCTTTAATATTGTGTGAAGATCGAAAACAGTTTGATCCGAACCACCATTAATGTAGTGCACCCTATAATATTTCTTACTTGGTTGGAATGAGAATGTTTTCTCTGTATTTGCTGCAATTGTAAAGGTATCAGATTCTCTCCAAACTATGCCGTCTGAGCTAACATCGACATGCAAGCCGTTTGTAGCACTTGCAACATCACTAAAGACTGATACAAATATTATTGCATATTTTAACGTGTCAATTCCTTCACCTATAAATTCAGCTCCAGCAAGTAAATTGGCACTCGAGCTATTGTCAGTGTCAACTATTCCCTCCATAACAACGTGACCTTGACCGCTTTCATCAACTCGCATCGATGTACCACTTGTCTCGTCTATAATTATTTGCTTTCTAAAGTTACTCATTGAACATCCCAATCTGTGCCGTTATATATTATTGAAAATGATTCCCTACTATATATTATCGGGTTAACCTCACCTTGAATAGTGATATTAAGAGTGTTAGTTCCGACGCTAGAGTTAACAATGGTTATCCTTGACCCAGTGATTACACTAGAAAAACTGGTCACTATAGCTGGCTCTGTCTGTTTAACCACCTCAAATAGCTCCACGTTTATTGTTTCACTAGCATCAGTATCTATAATTCTATTAATTACTTTATTATCGAATATAACAAGATCACCGTTTATTGTAAGCTCACCATCTACGTTAATATCCTCAAATACAATCATTTGCTGATTCTCTGGTATTTCTACCTCGCTATCAGCGGCTACATTATTATATGAGAAATTCTCATCATCAATACTGACAAGATCTAGCTCACCAGTTAAAGGATTGAGCTTAAACGGCACTTTTTACCACACTTGCTAATATCTTCTTTTTATTGTCTTGGTATGTAACTGTTATAGAGCCAATATCAACAGCAGCTAGGCTATAAGTATAAACCTCTACTAAGGCTGTTGGATATGTTGCCGTTATGGTGTCGTATTCTCCAAATGGAGCAGAACCACTAGAGACTATATATAAAGGATTGTTTGCTGAATTATTAAAACAAACTTCTTGAGCTGTATCACCATCTCTACTAGGTGATTCAACAAAGCTTCTTTTTTGATTATCTTGTAGACTGCCAGATGCTCTAATCATTTTCTCATCCCATTGGCATAATACCAAGCTACTACTCTTTTACCTCTAGGGTATATATTGATTATCTTATAGGTATAGCCAGTTTTCATTTGTAATTGAACTAACTTTTTCTGTAGCTCTTTCTCATCTTTCGCTTCAATGTAACTATACGAGACATTTAACATTTAAACCTTAAAACAAAAGGGTAGCCGACCG
>Ga0075467_10002661_pt1 | contig 14026 bp, 13 predicted proteins | sample DEB08_DNA_9_FD_75067 | JGI IMG/M metagenome (GOLD analysis project Ga0075467, IMG submission 75067) | Aqueous microbial communities from the Delaware River and Bay under freshwater to marine salinity gradient to study organic matter... | ecosystem: Environmental > Aquatic > Marine > Coastal ...
ATGATTGGCTTCCTGAGTTTGTAACGGTGTTGTGTCTGTGATGAATATATCTTTACAAGATAGCCAGCCATATTAAATAACAAAGAAGCTAACAAAGAAGCCAACAAGTCTTTGATGGTGTTACAATTTGTAGCTAACTACTAACGTAACCAACAAGGTTGATAATAGTCTTATGCCATCATGGATATGCCCCTCTTGCTCAAATGTGCTGTCACTAAATAATCATATCTGGGCTTGTTCCAATGGCCATAGTTATGATGTGGCTAAAGAGGGATATGTGAATTTGCTATTAGTCCAACATAAAAATAGCAAACAGCCTGGTGACAATAAACAAATGGTTAATGGGCGCCGTGCCTTTTTGGCGTTAGGGTTTTATCAACCCCTGGCGGATGCTATTTCCAACATCTTTAATCAGCACCTTGCAACAATTACACCCGAGTCTGAAGTGAGTTTCTTCGATGCGGGTTGTGGTGAAGGTTATTACATGGCTCAAGTGAGTCAATCTTGCAACCAAACTGACCTTAAAATTGAGTTTAGTGGGTTGGATATTTCTAAATTCGCAATTCAAAAAGCGGCTAAGAAGTACTCTAAAAACCACTTTGCGGTAGCCAGCACTTTTCAATTACCATTAAAAAACAACAGCCAAGACGCTATATTACAAATATTTGCACCTAGCAGCGAACTTGAAATTCATCGAGTATTAAAGTCCAACGGAATATGGATAACCGTTAACCCAGCAGCGAATCATTTATTTGAGTTTAAACAGGCCTTATACGACAAACCGACTGAGCACAAAGCAGAACAAGTCACGCCTCAAGGGTTTGAACTAACACAACGGTTAAATATTAACTTTGTTATGCAACTTACTGAACCCGAGCAAAGGGAAAACCTGTTGATGATGACACCTTATTATTGGTCGGCTACTGCAGAAAAAAAGCAGATTTTGGTGGATAACTTGCAACAGTTTACCACTGATTTTGATATCAGAGTGTATGTTAAAACCTAATGGTAGAGCCTAACCCAGCGTGTTTTTGAGAGCTTTTATAGAGATAAAATATTAAATCGGGGGCAGGGTCAACTTAAAATTTATATGTCAGCTAGTTTAAGCCTTGATACGAATTGCGCAGGTATTCATTTTAAGAGTCGGTTATCGGATACTTTTGGCAATGACAGAACCCACTTTTTAGGTCTTTCATCCTGAATTAATTCTACAGTTTAGATCTGCAAATGGCACAAAGATCTCAGCCAAGATTAACGTTCGACTCTACTCATTATAGCTTTCAATGTTGGAGGTGTCTTAACGAGTATTGTGATGAACAGTAACCACTAAGTTCTTTATTGAACAAACTTAAGACCTTTGCACAGGGCGGCTTAAGGTTGGTTTTTCTGACACTTTCGCACTAGCAGTATTTGCATGTTGAAGTGTTCAGATCACAAAATCATGCTAGTTGCAGCCGAGTGTGAAGTTTCCACGGCTGCCCATCTTTTATTTAAGTTGTGACTTAAAGTAGTTAAAGGAATGGAGAAAGGCATCACGGATTTTTTTCGCTTCCTTTAGATACTCGTCCATTTTTTCCTCACTTTCCTCTTTCCACTGGTCTAATTTATCAGTTAGCGGTTTAGCTTGTTCTTTTAACGATGCGATTTGCTTTTCGATTTCAGCTTTGACCTCAACTTGGGCCTGACCGGCTTTAACTTCAAGTTCTGCTATTTTTTCATTAAACTCATCAACAGTTTGCTTAAGTTTGGTTGCATATTCATCGCGTTTGCTCATTTTTACCCCGATTATGATTTGATTAACACTAAGATTTAGAACCAATCTTATAAGATAAGAATGAAAAACTTTTTGACGCACGTCAATTCTTGACTAGATACTCTTAAGCTAACAGCTAAGAGCTAATAGTTTTGCAGTGGTAGTAAATGTTGCCCGTTCAATGTGTTTAAGAAAGTAATAAAGGGGGGCGTAGACCATAATTTTTTTGTGACGCAGCTATGACCGCTAATAGCACATGGCTGAAGGATAAAGGAAGTTGATGTTGAAGGGTTTTAGCAGCAAAATACAGCAATATAATTCTTCGTTCGTATGTCTGCTATGTCGGAAAACTTGCCGTTAGCAAAATGGCGACTGACGACATATAGCGGACGTAAGAGAATTCGAACTATCAGACTTTATTGAGCGAAGAATCATCATACGATTAATCAAATGTGACTGACGGCAATGAGTGAATTGCAGTCATAGAGAACATTACAGTGCTAGCTTCCAGATAGCAGTCATTCAGATTTCGTTATACAAAAAAACGTCGAGCTTGACCCAGTAACACCCTAAAATTAGTCGATACGCAAAGCTGTTTTTACCACACATCTGACCAAATGACATTTAAAGCCAGATTGCATTCCCAATTCCACTTACCATAGGTCCACCGACATACTTTTGACTCTAAAAAACAACATATGTTGAATAGGTCAAGCACATCAATTATCCTAATTCACTAGGCCATTGAGTTATATGCAACTCTCTGGGTATGTTTATTCATATATAATCATTAGTTGTCAGTTTATTTGTAATGGATTATTAATCATCAAAAATTGGAAATAACCTTGGCTACCTCATTCTTTACGGAACTCAAAAGACGAAATGTATTTAAGGTCGGCGGTGCTTACCTTGTGCTTGCATGGTTTTTGATACAGGTCACTGTGGCGGCTGTACCTGCTTTTGGTATGCCTGAATGGGTTGACACTGTGGTTTTCTTTTTTTGTATTCTAGGATTTCCATTCGCATTGTTCTTCGCATGGGCATTTGAAGTCACGCCTGAGAGTATCAAGAAAGAGACTGATATATCCTCTGACGAATCCATTGCTGTTCATACAGGTCGTAAGTTTAATTTCGTCATAATAGGACTGCTAGTGCTTATTGTTGGCTATTTTGTATATGAGAGTCGGTTTGCATCTGAAGATGAACAGAACCTTGTAGTAGAAAGTCCTTCAACTGAAATAGACTCAGTAAAAGAAATAGCGACAGAGCCTGAAGGCTCTTCAATTGCGGTATTGCCCTTTGTGAATATGTCATCAGACAAAGAGCAGGAATATTTTTCTGATGGTATTACTGAAGAAATACTCAATGTGTTGGCAAAACTTCCGAAACTTCATGTCACCTCTCGCAGCTCTTCATTTTTTTATAAAGGCAAAGATATTAAAATCTCACAAGTGGCTGAAGAGTTGGGGGTGAATAATATCTTAGAAGGCAGTGTTAGGCGTTCGGGCAATAAAATTCGTATTACAGCGCAGCTAATCGAAGCGAAAACGGATAAACATTTATGGTCGCAGACCTATGACCGAGAAATTAAAGATATCTTTGCCGTGCAAGATGAAATAGCCCAAGCGATTGTTGTGGTGCTCAAAGACATATTACAAATCGACACACTGATAAACACTACATTGACAAGCACTACATTGACTGCAAATTTAGAGGCCTATGACCTGTTTTTAAAAGGGCGTCATGCGTTTTATCAACGAGAAGGTTATTTAGACAGCGCGATTGAGCTGTTACAGCAAGCGGTAGAGCTTGACCCACAGTTTTCTGAAGCATGGGCTTTTCTTGCTGCATCTGCTTCTATAGCCCTTATATATACTACGGATATTAGCGACGAGGATGCGAACGCTTTAGCCAATGAGGCCGTTGCTATAGCACTTGAGTTAAAGCCCGATTCATCATTAGTCAACACTGTATTAGGCCGTCAAAGCGCTCTTAAGTATCAATGGCAACAAAGCATTAACTATCTAACAAAGGCCATTGAATTAGATACGACCAACAGTACCGCTCATAATTGGTTAGGTGGCCAGTATCTCCAGTTGGGGTATATACAACGTGCTACTGAGCACTATGAAAAAGCGGTGCTATTAGAGCCACAAGTAGGTGTTAATCAAAACAACTTAAGCCGTACCTATATAGCTGATGGAAAATACCAAGCTGGTTATAAACATGCTATCAACGCCTTAGAACTAGATTTTGATAGAGCGCTTTTCGCTCTATTACCCGTAATAATTCAAGGCCATTTAGCCAAAGATATGTATCAGTTAAACGATAAATATATGCCTCAAAACGAAGCGTCATTGCTATTTCTGAAGCTATTTAAGACCTTAAAGCCCGGGCAAGAAAATTCAGCATTATTGACTTCCTATGCACAACAGTATCCAGGATTGTTTCCGATTCATATTTATTTATGGTTTGGGTATGTGCATGAGTATTTTGAACTAATTGATATAGAGCTTGGTCAGCAGAATATAGATGTGACTTTGCTCGATGTTATGAGAGATAATCTATGGTTGCCACAACATAAAATCATTCTAGAAGACCCTCGAACAATAAAGCTCTTTGAGCAAGCGGGCATAGTTGATTACTGGAAGGCTGCCGGTTTTCCTGACGGTTGCCGATACATCGAATTAGAAAATCCCCATCTTGAGTGTCATTAGGCCACCTCAAACAATTATTTAATAAGAAAAATTACTTTCTAAATCGATTGGATAACGGCGGCTTTGCCTATTAATTTCACCATAATAAGAAGCGCGTGACTGGCTGCAATTGGCACTTTGCGGCCTTAGCGATTCAAAAAACGTTTAAAGAATCCTGACATTGGGGGGGAATGTCTGGTTATGGCAAGTTTCAGACGCACTCTAAAACTATGCGAACGACCGTTTTCACAATAAAGCCATCGAAGACAAATACTCACTAACCAGCCGCCGATTGTCCGCAAAAAACGACCAGTGTATAGGTGATTCATCCTAAGGCTGATACAAAGATTTCTGTTGGGTGAGAAAGGAAGAGCTATTACATAAATTGAGAACGTCCACGCTAATTAAACGGTTCATTGGTTACTTGAATACAGATATACACTTTTCGAAACATTTAAACCCCAGCATTCCCTCAACATTTTTGTAGAATAGCCGCACTCTTAGTTCAGCTTGAATCCCTAATTTATGATAATAATTCCTTCATCCCGCTTAAGTTATACATTAATGACTAAAGCAGACAGCGAATTGTTCTTTCAACTCGATCAAGACCCAGAGGTGATGCGATTTCTCAATGGCGGCAAACCCTCTACCATGACCGAAATAAACGAAATTTTTATTCCTAGAATGGAACGTTATCTCAATAAGCAAAAAGGGTGGGGATTGTGGCAAGTCAATATTAGCTCAAGCAACGAATATATTGGTTGGATACTCGTGCGGCCAATGCACTTTTTCTCAGAGGCACCCGAGTTCGATAATGTAGAACTGGGCTGGCGCTTTTTTCAGTCATCTTGGGGCAAAGGGTATGCCAGTGAAGCTGCGTTACACATCAAAAATACCCTTGCAAAAAATAACGATCTTAAACATTTCTCCGCCATTGCTGTAAAAGACAATCTTGGTTCAATAGCCGTAATGAAAAAAATTGGTATGTCCTACGTAAAAACCTATCTGCACAAGGACCCATTGTTTGAGAGCCACGTTGTCTATTATAAAATTTAAAATTAAATGTGGTACAAGCGGAAATTAAACACCTAAAGCACTAGTTCACGAGTATGTTGGGCTAGATTAAATGCTTAACCTACATCAATCATGGTCATATGATTATTACACTTCTTGCAAACGAATTGATGCTAACTGGTTACGTTATGGGGGATGTTTTGTCTGGCTTTTCGAACAGTCCTCTGCGCTAAACGCTAATATTTTGTACAGTAGGGATAACAAGCGTTTTATTTAGCGATAAAATTGTCGTTAAAGATATTTTATTTATAAGGGGCTAATTGAGCGTTTCGCCGAAAAGCGACTAAGATGTTTCATTCCTTGGCTAAGAATATTAAGGTCAACCTGGTTGAAGACTTCGTCGCCTGTGTTTAAATCAAACACACGCACATTGCCATTTTTCATGATTTCGATCCGTTGCTTGTTGGTTAATAACATCACTTTGCTGCCTTGTGTGCTGACAATATAGTTGAGGTTACCTTTCTGGGTGAGTGTACTCCCAGTACTGTAGGCTTTAGGCTGAGCTGCACAGCCCAATAAATTTAATGCTGTTGGTGCAATATCTTCTAAGCTAGACATCGATTTATTAATGGTAATGTTGCTCAACAATGTATTTTTAAAAGCGTTCTGAGCAACCAGGTTTGTGACTATAACTTGATATTGCGTTAAGACCTTTTCTGTTAATATTTCATCCAATTGCGCTGCTTCGACAAAACCAATGGATAAATTGCTCGAGGCATCGAACACGCCTTGTTTAAATTTTTGCCAATCTTGTTGATAACTTGCCAGCCGTTGATAGCTAGTATTATTGAGATACAACGCTACGTTTAACCCCATTGAGTTGGGTAATTGTAATAATAGTGGTGAGTAACTGTTCAAAGCAGAATGATACAACTCAGGCAAGCCGAACAAAACAGTTGTGATGCCATTGTCTATAGAGGATTCCAGCAGGTAGTGATGCTCAAAGTTAGACAGGCCTGATTTGGAAACTGGCAGTTCTCCTTCTACTAGTGATAACAGCAAAACTTTTTTGCTGTTATCTACTGAGCAATAAACTGACTCTGCTGGATAAATAATACCCTTGATGGTTTGATTGAATTGCAACGCTTTGCGTTGCTGGTAGTCTTCTATATCGAGCAGGCTGTATTTGGCCATTAGGGTTTTAGCCGTCGCTGGATAAGATAGGGGAAACATATTATCTTGCTGCACGATGGGCTGATACAGGTTGGCATCAGCCCAAACATGTAAAGCATGGCTGATAACAAAACAGCTGACAAAAAATCCACTTATAGGTAATCCTAATTTGCGCTTTTGTAATCTGCCGATACGTTGCCATAGCGCATTCGCAACAATTAATTGAAATGACAACCAAACAACAAATAACAACAGCAGAAAGCCCCACTGTTGCCAACCAAACTGAGCGATGGCAGTTTGTGTTTCGGCGCGTATCAACTCAGCTGAATTAAGACTGAGGTGCACGCCATACTTGTTATAAAGTAGTGCATCAAAAGCCAATAATGCCAAGCCCAAAGCCGCTAAAACTGAACTCAGTGTTTTCACCACTTTTACATTGGGAACTAAGTAGCACAATGGTAGAATAAGTATGATAAATCCAAAAAATGTCAAAAACCCTATATGGCTCAACCAGTTGGTGAATAGGTAAAAGGTGCCAATTACTGAACCAGGAGCCGGAGAATTAAGAATATAAATAGCCGCAATAGTGACTGCGATAATAATATTAAGCAGCGCAAACCAGTGACTCCAGTTAACCAATTGGGTGACTACTTTTCTGCGTGGGGTTTCTGCTAGGATCATTTAACCTGTCGACCTTTTTTTATTTTCCGTTGATACTTTTTAGTAGCACTTGTGTAAACTGTTCGGCCATCTGTTGACGCTGGTTTTCTGGCACTTGCTGATGAAATATATTAGTAACGACATTCCCTAACACCATAAGTGATAGGTCTCGGTTTGCTTTGTTTTTCTCTAAGGCAATAATGATGTCATGCATGATGGCTTCAAATTGGCTGTCAGAGTATTTAGATTGTTGGGGCATGTTGTTTAGCTCAGAAATAATAGCATATTGTATTAATATGATAGTAACAATGGTCTAGATGAAATGCTAATAAACCAACAAGTTAACGACCAAATTTAATTGATTTTTGTAAAGGAAAAAATGTGAGTGCGTTGATCCATCATTTTGTAGTACACCAGTTGGCCGTAAATCAACAACAGGAGCTTACCCTAGTTCCCCGAGAAAGTTGTTTTGATGTGAGTCCAGAAATAGAAAATTTGGCTCAACAAATTAATCATGCCTTTAATACTAAGCCTGGCAAGGGTGTCGGTGCGTTTGTGGCTGACAATGCTGAGATAGTCAGTGTAAGCCATGAAACCTCGGATGAAGAAGAGTCGCAAACCTTAGCTCCTCATGCGGTGTCATTTAAGACATTATTAGAAGACATGCAGACTGAAAAACATGATTTTGTTGAATTTAGCATTCAAGCCAGTGAGTTGTTGAAAAAGTCATTAATCGATACGGGGACACTTGAAACGGGTTTTGTGGTGTTTAGCCATTACCAGTTTTTAGCCACTGATTATTTGATGATTGCGATTATCAATACTAAGCAACATGTTGAAATAAACCGTGATTTAGAGCTAACCAGCAGTGACCATTTAGATTTAGCTAAAATGCAATTGGCGGTTAGGATTGATTTGACTCAATTAGCTGTGAGTGCGGAACAGCTGCGATATATCAGTTTTATTAAAGGACGCATGGGACGTAAAGTGTCTGATTTTTTTATGCATTTTATCGGTTGTGAAGAATTGGTCGATGTAAAGCAACAAAATAAGCAGTTATTAACAACGGTGGATGCTTTTTTATCAGCTGAGCAATTAGATCCACAAGAGAAACACCAAGCCAGAGAGACGGTTTCGAATTATTACAAAGAAAAGCTAGAGTTGGGTGAGGATATCCAAATCCAAGAACTGGCTACAAAACTCCCTAGTGATCATGTTAGCTTTGAAGAGTTTAATCAAGGCGCAGAATTACCATTGGAAGATCAGTTTCAAGCGGATCGTGGCGTGTTAAAAACCTTAGCTAAGTTTAGTGGCCAGGGTGGGGGTGTTTCACTCAGTTTTGAACGTAAATTATTAGGTGATAGAGTCAGTTACGATGCGGGTTCTGATACGTTGATGATCAGGGGCATTCCCCCTAACTTAAAAGATCAACTTCTGAAATCACAAAGCTGATATCAGACGGGTTATTTTTATAATCTATAAACAAATACTTTTTATAGTAATTACAATTACAGAACAGGAAATATACACTTTTTATGCAATTATTCGTTAATGATTTGACCGTAATGGATTTTTCTTATCTTTGCCCAGAGCGAGGTATGGTAGGAGAAAGCTGGATAGTAGACGTGATCCTAAGCGGTGATTTGAATGAAGAAAGCATGGTGTTGGACTTTGGTAAAGTTAAAAAACAACTGAAACAACTTATAGATGAATACATTGACCACAAACTGTTAGTGCCAGTGGAACACGCATACAGCCATGTAGAACATGATCCAAAATCCGACAGAGTGAAAGTTGATTTTAATCGACCCGATGATAAGTCTATTCATTTAAACTGCCCTGCTGAAGCTTATGCGTTTGTATATTCACAAAATGTCACTATGCCTTCGGTGAGTGATTATCTTAAAGATGTGATTGCAACTCACCTACCAGAGAACGTCGCAGGTCTCGAACTAAACTTGCGAGCAGAAGTCATTAACACACCATTTTATCATTACACCCATGGTCTTAAAAAACATGATGGCAATTGCCAACGCATCGCACATGGTCACCGTTCTAGGGTTGTTGTCTTCGAAAACCAGCAAGAAAGTATCACATGGCAAGCATATTGGGCTAAGCGGTGGTGTGATATCTATATTGGGTCTACTGAGGATATAGTTGACGCCAGTGAAACGGTTTTCTGTTTGCCTAATGCTAATTCTGAACACCACCATGTATTTGCTTATGAATCTTCACAAGGGAGGTTTGAATTGGCCATACCTAAAGCGGAATCAGAAATGATTAATACTGACACCACAGTGGAATGTCTAGCTCAGTTTATGGCAGATGAACATAAACGTTTGAATAATAATAGCGACTTTAAGGTGCTGGCTTATGAGGGCGTAGGGAAAGGAGCCATTGCTTTTGCGTAGATTTTTATTCGTTTGCTTTTTTTCGGCACTGTGTTTATTAACGTTCCCAGTCTTCGCCAGTGAGCTTCAACCCTCTAGAGGCCTTCAACTCAAAGGCGAAATGACCCAAGGCAGTTTAATTCGTGGTCAGGTACCGGTTGGACATCAAGTTTGGCTAAATGAGCAACCACTAAAAATATCACCTGATGGTTATTTTGCCTTTGGATTTGGTCGTGATGCCAATCTGACGCAACAACTCAAGTGGTTAGATAATCAGGATGTCCAGCACACTCAGCGACTGCATTTGCAGGTAAGAACCTATCCTATTCAGAAAATTGAAGGGATTCCTAGTCAATATGTTAGCCCTCCTAAAGAGTTAAGCGAGCGTATCAAGCTAGATAACCAGCAGATTGCCAAGGCTAGGTTGTTAAATCATGAACGTACAGACTTCTACTCAGATTTTATTTGGCCAGCCGCCGGCCCTATTAGCGGTGTGTATGGCAGTCAGCGCGTATTTAACGGAACACCAAAACGCCCACATTTTGGCGTAGATGTAGCTGCACCCACAGGCACTGCTGTGTATGCTCCTGCGAATGGTATTGTAACTTTGTTTGTACCTGACATGTATTATTCTGGCGGCACTATGATCATCGATCATGGGCATGGTGTGTCTTCTACTTTTTTACATTTAAGTAAAGGCCATATTGAAGCAGGGGCAACTGTGAAACAAGGTGACTTGGTCGCTGAAATTGGTGCCACTGGTCGAGCTACAGGTCCGCATCTAGATTGGCGCATTAATTGGTTTAAAGAAAGATTAGATCCTGCTCTTTTAGTGCCTAAACGTTAAACATCGCTTTAAAGCTAACTAATTTACACGCTTATCTGAACTCAGGTTAAATAGCTGTACTTACCTTAAATCTGCTCATATCAATATGGATTGGCTGTTCTATTGTCCTGATATTTATATTAATTTTAATATCTCTGGACATTTCTTATTCCGAAATTGAGTGAATTAAGCAAAAGCTTAAAATTTACGCTCGCGTTTTCCCTTAACATCTGTATAATTCGCGCCCTGCCCAGTTGCCCCCGCTTGTGGGAAAGCGGATGAATCATACGACTCGAAGGGGTCAAGGTATTGATTTTTAGCGGTTTTGTGTAGCAGTCGGTAGTTAAATATCGAACATAAAACCAACGTAACGATTATTTATATATTTTGGGTATTTTAAAATGAAAACTTTTGTTGCAAAGCCAGAAACGGTAAAACGTGAATGGTATGTGGTTGACGCCGCAGACAAAACTCTTGGTCGTTTAGCGACTGAGATTGCTAGCCGCTTACGCGGAAAGCATAAGCCAGAGTTCACTCCTCATGTGGATACTGGTGATTACATAGTTGTGATCAACGCTGAGAAAGTCACTGTTACTGGCAACAAAGCCAAGGGCAAAATTTACTATTCTCATTCTGGTTATCCAGGCGGTCTTAAAGATACTACCTTTGAGAAGTTACAAGCTTTTAAACCAGAGATGATCATTGAAAAAGCGGTTAAAGGTATGTTGCCTAAAGGTCCTCTTGGACGCGATATGTTCCGCAAAATGAAAGTCTTCGCTGGTCCTGAGCATAATCATGCTGCTCAGCAGCCTCAAGTCTTAGACCTTTAAGGAGCATTACAGATGGCAGATAATCAATATTACGGCACTGGCCGACGCAAAAGTTCCACCGCTCGTGTTTTTCTTCGTGCAGGTAGTGGCAACATTGTAGTAAATAAACGTCCTCTTGACGTATTCTTTGGTCGTGAGACTGCACGTATGATCGTGCGTCAACCGCTAGAGTTAGTTGAGATGACTGAAAAGTTTGACATATATATCACTGTTGCTGGTGGTGGTATTAGTGGACAAGCTGGTGCAATCCGTCACGGTATTACACGTGCATTGATGGAATTTGACGAAACGCTTCGTCCAGCATTACGTAAAGCGGGTTTTGTTACTCGTGATGCGCGTAAAGTTGAGCGTAAGAAAGTGGGTCTTCATAAAGCACGTAAGCGTCCTCAATTCTCAAAACGTTAATTGTACGGCGAGAATTAATATTCAAAGCCCAGCTTTTGCTGGGTTTTTTATTATTTACGATTTGTACAATAAATGGTGTTGCAATCGATATTTTTCTAAAAACCTGTTAAGTGTAAGTATTTATTCATTTTATTGACGATTTCCTTGTCTTTTATGTGGGTTTTATTTTATCATTTTCGGTTAATAGAAAAACTTTATTTATTAAGTCTCGTATTAGTCCATGAGTCACTTAAAAATAAAAAGTGTTAGTCAAATTAACCCTCGGAGATTAGTGGATGAGCAATGTATCTTTAGATGCGCATGATTCGTCTAAAACCGAAAACCAGCCAGCTAGCAGTAATAGGCGCCGATTTTTAACGGTTGCTACTTCTGTTGTTGGGGGTATCGGTGTAGTCGGTGCTGCAGTGCCTTTTATCGCATCCTGGAACCCCAGTATTAAAGCCAAAGCTGCTGGGGCCGATGTCGAAGCAGATATCAGTAAAATCCAACCTGGCCAGTTGATAAGAGTTATCTGGCGAAGCCAACCCGTGTGGATTGCTCGCAGAACCCCTGAATTACTCGCTTCTTTAGCTGGTTTTGAAGATCAATTAAAAGATCCAAATTCTGATGAAGAACAGCAACCCGCATTCGCGAAAAATCAATATCGTTCCATAAAAGAAGAATTTTTAGTATTGGTGGGTATTTGCACGCATTTAGGGTGTTCACCGCAACATCTAAAAGACGGTGCATTTGAAGAATATGTCGAGGGTGCGCCTGAGGGCTTTTTCTGTCCTTGTCATGGTTCTAAATTTGATATGGCAGGGCGGGTTTTTCAAAATGTACCTGCAGGTCTAAATCTAGTTGTGCCACCTCATATGTATATTGATGACAATACTATTTTGATTGGTTCCGAAGAAGGGGCAGCATAAAATGTTGAAAAATTTGATGGATTGGGTTGAATATCGTCTTCCCATAATGCGCGTGGCTAATCAGCATGCGATTCAATATCCTGCACCTAGAAACATGAATGTTTGGTACATGTTTGGTTTTTTGGCAACGATTGTCCTTGTCAACCAAATCGTAACAGGCATATGGTTAACGATGAGTTACACGCCTACTGCTGAAGAAGCATTTGCTTCAGTGGAATACATTATGCGTGATGTTGAATACGGTTATATACTCCGATATATGCATAGCACAGGCGCATCCGCGTTCTTTATTGTTATATATTTGCATATGTTCAGAGGCATGATTTACGGTTCTTATCAAAAGCCTCGTGAGTTATTGTGGTTGTTCGGTATGTTTATTTATTTAGCTCTTATGGCTGAAGCTTTTATGGGTTATGTACTTCCTTGGGGACAGATGTCCTACTGGGGAGCGCAGGTTATTGTATCCCTGTTCAGTGCTATTCCGGTGATTGGCCCCGACCTAGTGATTTGGATCCAAGGTGACTACGTTATCTCTGGGGCAACACTAAACCGCTTCTTTGCTTTACATGTCATTGCGTTACCTCTAGTAATAGTGATATTGGTGTTTTTGCATATAGTCGCGTTACATGAAGTTGGGTCTAATAATCCAGATGGAACTGATGTGAAACGCAAGAAAGGTTCACTTAGCGAAGATGAGAAGACTAAATACAAAATCCATGAGTATTACACCAGTAAATACGACATCATTGACGATATAGTGCCATTCTTCCCTCACATAGTGTTAAAGGATTTAGTGGGGTTCTGTATCTTCTTACTTGGGTTCTGTTACATCATGTTTTTTGTTCCAGAAATGGGTGGTTATTTTCTTGAGGCTCCAAACTTTGAGATTGCTAATCCGTTGAAAACGCCTGAACATATCTTTCCTGTTTGGTATTTCACACCTTTCTATGCGATTCTCAAAGCAGTCCCGCACAAACTTGGCGGCGTTATTGCTATGTTTTCAGCCATTATTTGTTTAGCTTTGTTACCTTGGGTTGACAGAGGTAAAGTGAAGTCTTGGCGTTACCGTTGTGGCTTGCACACATGGAATCTACTTACTTTTGCTGCGGTATTTATTTTCTTAGGTTATTTAGGGGGTACACCTCAAGAAGCTTGGAAAATTACTGCATCTCAAATAGCGACTATCATGTATTTCGGTTTCTTTGTTTTATTGTTTATTTACAGCAAAAACGAACGGACTATCCCAGTACCAGCAAGGATCACAGAATGAAAAAAGTAATTTTTGTATTGTGCTTGCTTTTACCTATGGTAGCTATCGCTGCAGGTGGCAGTAAGTATCCTCTTGATAAAGCTGAATACGATTTAACTGAC
>Ga0075467_10002664_pt1 | contig 14020 bp, 10 predicted proteins | sample DEB08_DNA_9_FD_75067 | JGI IMG/M metagenome (GOLD analysis project Ga0075467, IMG submission 75067) | Aqueous microbial communities from the Delaware River and Bay under freshwater to marine salinity gradient to study organic matter... | ecosystem: Environmental > Aquatic > Marine > Coastal ...
AGTGCTGACCAGCATGGATCAGTCTGATTTGCTGGAGATTGGTATTCAGCGCAGCCCCAGTGAGCAGGTACTTCACCTGGCCCAGTTGACCAAGAGCTGTGGATTGCATGGTGTGGTCTGTTCGGCCCAAGAGGCCAGTGTATTGAAGTCTGAATTGGGCTCTGAGTTTAAGCTGGTAACTCCGGGTATTCGTCTTGCAGACAGCGCCGCCGATGATCAGCGACGCATAGTGACGCCGCATAGGGCCATGCAGTTGGGCGCTGACTATCTAGTGATTGGCCGACCTATCACCCAATCAGCCAATCCCCTGCAAACCCTTGTCGAGATCAATAACGCGCTCTAGGGGGAGGCTTAGCCGCGTCTTTTAACTCGTAACCCATGCCTCTATGGGTTGCTCAATTATCTGTCAGTTACGAAAAATATATAGATTTCCGCTAATTATCTGGTGCAGAATTGCGCCAGATTTGTGGCCTCTCTGATGACGTTGAAGATGCAACCCAGATGCTGACCGCAAAAGCCCTTTTTTGCATGAGGATTAAAGATTGGAGCAGCGTAAGTTGCGGCCATGGCAGGCCGAAGATTCGACAGAGCTTTACGGTATTGAGCGCTGGGGCAATGACTATTTTGGTCTCTCGGCAGAGGGTAATGTCACCGCAAAAACCCTCAATACAGAGGTCGCGCTACTGGATATTATCAAAGGTATGGTCGATCGTGACCTGCAGATGCCAGTATTGCTGCGAGTGGAAAATATTCTTGATGCGCAGATCATGCGACTCAACGAGGCTTTTGCAGCGGCCATTGCTCAGGTTTCTTACACGCAGCGCTATCGTGGCGTCTACCCGATCAAAGTCAATCAGCAGGCCCAAGTGGTTGAGGAAATTGCCGCTTTCGGTGAGCGCTATGGCCATGGTTTCGAAGTGGGCAGCAAGCCGGAGATGATTATTGCGTTGTCGGCTCTGACCCAGCCGGGCAGCTTGATAATTTGCAATGGCTATAAAGACGAGGAGTTTATCGACCTAGGCCTGCAGGCGATCAAATTGGGCTTTGATTGCTTCTTTGTGATTGAGACACCGTCTGAATTGCCGATGATTATCGAGCGCAGTCGGGCTATGGATGTGCGGCCGAATATTGGTATCCGCATTAAAATGGTGTCTCAGGTCAGCGGCCACTGGAATTCGACCAGTGGTGATCGCAGCATTTTTGGCCTCACCGCAAGCCAGTTGGTGGCGGTGGTCGACAGCTTGCGCCAGGCACAAATGCTCGATTGCCTAAAACTGATGCACTGTCACCTCGGTTCGCAAATACCCAGCCTCAGCGATATTCAGGCTGGCGTAGTCGAGGCCTGTCGCTACTATATAGATTTGGTGCGGGAGGGTGCGGCACTCAGTCATATTGATTTTGGTGGCGGGCTGGCGGTTGACTACACTGGTGCTAAGAGCAGTGATGACCAGAGTCGCAACTACAGTCTTGAAGACTACTGCCAAACCCTTGTAAATACGGTCAAGACGACTCTGGATGCGGAGCAGATCGCCCATCCAATTATAGTCACCGAGTCCGGTCGCGCTCTGGTTGCCTACTCCTCGGTGCTGTTGTTTAACGTTCTCGATACCACCAAATTTGAGTCTACTGAGCAGCTGCCTGCAGAGCCGCTTGAGCACCAGCTGTTGACACAGTTGCGCAGCGTTGTCGAAGGGCTCAATGAGCAGACAGCTGAGCAGTGCTACGAGGATATTCACCGTTACCGCGAGCAAATTCGCGATGGCTTTAATCAGGGGCAGATCGATCTGCGCTGTCGCGCTCAAGCGGAAAATATCTTTCTCGATACACTGCACAGTATTGCTGCGCTGTTGGATACCATGGTCGAAGTGCCAGCGCTAATGGCCGATCTCAAGCTCTCTCTGGCGGATATCTACTACGGTAATTTCAGCCTCTTTCAGTCGTTGCCAGATATCTGGGCAATCGATCAGCTATTTCCGGTTATGCCGATTCACCGCCTCGCTGAAGAACCGACCAGGCAGGCTGTGCTAGCGGATATTACCTGCGATTGCGATGGCAAAATCGATCAATTTATCGGCCTCTCCAAGGCCGCGAAAACACTGCCGTTGCATCCCTTAAAAGCGAGCGAAGAATATTATCTCGGGGTGTTTTTGGTGGGCGCCTATCAGGAAACTCTGGGGGATTTACACAATCTGTTTGGCGACACCAATGTGGTCAGCGTCAGGCTCAATCGCGACGGCAGCTTTGATTTTGTCAAAGAGATTCATGGTGACACCATTGCCGACGTGCTCAGCTACGTGGAGTATCAGCCTCGCCAAGTGGAATTAAATTATCGCAATACGGCTGAGCGCGCAGTGCGGGAAGGGCGTATCACAGCGGCTGAGCGCCAGCAGATGATCAAGGCATTTAAAGCCAGCATGCAGGGCTACACTTATTACGAGCGCGAACATTAGGGAGCAGGACATGGCAAAGGTATTAATTATTGGTGCTGGTGGAGTGGGCCAGGTTGTGGTGCATAAATGTGCTCAGTTACCCGAGCTATTTAGCGAGATTGTGTTGGCTAGCCGGACATTGCACAAGTGCGACAATATTGCTCAGCAGGTGGCTGATAAGTATCAGCGCACTATTGAGACCGCTCAGGTAGATGCCGACAAGGTGCCGGAGTTGGTGGCGCTGATAAACCGGGTGAAACCGGCAATGGTGATCAATGTGGCGCTGCCCTATCAGGATCTGACGATTATGGATGCCTGTCTCGAAGCCGGGGTCAACTATTTGGATACCGCCAATTACGAACCCCTGGATACGGCTAAATTTGAATACAGCTGGCAGTGGGCCTACCAGCAGCGTTTTGCCGATGCCGGTTTGATGGCATTGCTCGGCTGCGGTTTTGATCCCGGCGCCACCAATATGTTTACCGCCTATTTGGCGAAACATTATTTCGACGAGATCCACTATCTCGACATTATCGATGTCAATGGTGGCGATCACGGCTACCCCTTTGCCACCAACTTTAATCCCGAGATCAATATCCGTGAAGTCACGGCGGACTGTCGTCACTGGGAAAATGGCGAGTTTGTCACTACTCCAGCCATGTCCACCCAACAGCGATTTACCTGCCCTGAAGGAGTTGGCAGTTTTGACATCTATCGTATGTATCATGAAGAGTTGGAGTCACTGACCAAACACTTTCCAACAATCAAAAAAGCCCAGTTCTGGATGAGCTTTGGCGACAGCTATCTCAAACATCTTGAGGTGCTGGGTAATGTCGGCATGACCGGCATTGAAGCGGTGGAGTTTCAGGGGCAACAGATTGTGCCGATTCAATTCTTAAAGGCACTGCTGCCAGACCCTTCGACCCTAGGGCCACGCACCCATGGCAAGACTTGCATTGGCTGCGTGGTGCGCGGCATCAAGGAGGGGCGCGAGAAAACTGTCTACCTTTATAACATTAAAGATCATCAGGACTGTTATCAGGAAGTGCAGTCTCAGGCGATCTCCTACACCACAGCAGTGCCGGCCATGATCAGTGCCAAGCTGATGCTCGAAGGCCTGTGGATGCAACCCGGGGTGTGGAACATAGAACAGATGGATCCAGATCCCTTTATGGCGGCAATGAATCAATATGGATTGTCTTGGACGGTGATTGAAGAGCCGGGGTTTGATCTGCTGTAACTGTGGCGCTTTACTAATAGCTTTTTTTCCAAGATGACGTGTGTGAGATTGATGGCGGTTAGACAACTATGACGAAACAATCTGTAATAAAAAGTAATAGCTTCCATAACTTTGACCCCTCGCGGGTTCCGTCGCCCTGTTATGTGGTGGATGAAGTGGCGATTGAGAATAACCTGCGCATTTTGCAGCGCGTGCAACAGGAGTCGGGAGCCAAAGTACTGCTGGCCTTAAAAGCTTTCTCTATGTTTAGTTTGGCTCCTTTAATTGACCGCTATCTCAGTGGCACCTGTGCCAGTGGACTGTTTGAAGCTCGCCTCGGCTACGGCGAATACGGCGGTCAGGTGCACACCTTTTGTGCCGCTTATAAAGAGGAAGAGCTGTCCGAGATACTGTCTATTTCGGATCACCTGGTGTTTAACTCCTACGGTCAGTGGCAACAGTTTCAAGCGCTGATTCAGAAGGCCAAACAGCAGCGTCCTGAACTGCAATTTGGACTGCGGATCAATCCGCAACACTCGGAAGGTGCGACGCCGTTGTACGATCCCTGCGCACCCTTTTCACGCCTGGGTATTACCCGTAATGAACTCTCTGGCCACAGCCTCAACGGCATCAGTGGAGTGCATTTTCATACCCTCTGCGAACAGGATTTTGCGCCCTTGGATCGTACCCTAGAGGTAATTGAACAACAGTTTGGCGATCTGTTGCACAAGATGCAGTGGGTGAATTTTGGCGGTGGCCACCATATTACTCGCGAGGGTTATCCTGTGGCTGCGCTGGTCAAACGCATTGTCGATTTCCAAAACAAATATTCAGTGCAGGTTTATCTGGAGCCCGGTGAGGCGGTGGCACTGCACAGCGGCGTATTGGTCAGCGAGGTGTTGGATCTGACTTACAACGGAATGGATCTGGCGCTAGTCGACAGTTCGGCGACCTGCCATATGCCCGACACCTTGGAAATGCCCTATCGCGCGGAGATATTTGGTGCTGGGGGACATGGCGAAAAGGCGCACACTTACCGCATTGGCGGACAGACTTGCCTGGCCGGTGATGTAATGGGAGATTACAGCTTCGACAAGCCGCTGCACATTGGGCAACGGCTGATGTTTGATGATATGGCCCACTACACCATGGTCAAAACCAACACCTTTAATGGTATTGGTCTGCCAGCCATCGCCATCTGGAATTCGGACACTGACCAAGTCAGCCTGATCAAAGAATTTGGTTATGATGATTTTAAAAATCGTCTCTCCTAACCGTCTTATTAGTAGCCTTAAACACAATTGCGCAGTCAATCTAAAATAAAGAGCAGAGCATGACAGAATTTGATCAATTAGTGGCTCCGGGTTACCCGGTCTTTCTCGGCTCAGAATTTAAGCAGCCAGAACCGGATAAAGCCTTTTTTCATATTTTGCCGATTCCCCTAGAGGAGTCCGTCTCCTATGGTGGCGGCACTGCCGAGGGCCCAGCAGCCATTCTCAAGGCTAGCTGGCAGCTGGAAACTTGGGACGGTAAAAGTGAGCCCAGCCAGCGCGGCATTTACACTCATCCGCCAGTGGATGTCAGCGGCACTGCCGAGCAGGCCGTACAGCGCATAGCTGAAGCCACCACAGCGCTGGTCAAGGCGGGCGGGTTTCCAGTGGCCTTGGGCGGTGAGCACACCGTGACCTACGGTATTATTAAAGGCCTGATCGATGCGGGACTGGATAATTTTGGCGTGGTGCAGATCGACGCCCACGCCGACTTGCGCGACGCCTACGAGGGCAATCCCTATAGCCATGCCTCGGTGATGAAGCGCATAGTTGATCTGGATATTCCGGTTTTTCAATTGGGCGTGCGAGCACTCTGCCGAGAGGAGATGGATATTCGTAAACTCCACGGCGTCGGGCATTTGGATGCAGATATTTTAGTGCCGAAAAATATCTATTCGATCGACCTGCCGGATGACTTCCCAGATTATGTGTTCTTTACTCTGGATATAGACGGCATGGATCCGACTATTTTTCCCTCCACAGGTACACCGGTTCCCGGCGGTTTGGGCTGGTATCAGACTCTGGCGCTATTTGAATCTGTAGTCAAAAAGCGCACTGTAATCGGCATGGATATTATGGAATTCTCCCCCATTGACGGCTTCCATGGCTATGAATTTTCCGCGGCGCTACTAGCCTATAAAATGATGGGAATAGTGGAGCGCGAGGCGTTTAGATAGCGCCTTGATAGATAGCGCCTTAACAGAGAGCGCCCTAGCAGCTGGCGCTCGATTAGACTCCTACTCTAGTTATTAAACTCATCCGCCCAAACTGGACTGGCTGATGAACTAGCATTAGGTGCATACACTCTGACGTAATCAACTTCCATCTCATCTTTGGTAAAGCTGCTGGCGATATTGGGTTCTATGGCAAAATTCAGCAGCAGGTACTGATCGGCGTCGAAGGGCCAGGTAGCTGAATTTTTGTCGTTTGGTGCATAGGTGTAATGTTCAACACCATCGACACTAAAGATCATCCGGTCGGCATTCCAATCCAGTGAGTAGACATGGAACTCGGTTGAAGCTGTGGCTATATACTGACCGTCCACGTTAACTGTGCCACCGGAGCTGGAAGGCGTATGCAGGGCGCTGGAAATATAATTCTGATTGTTTCCCCAGTGCTCCATGATGTCGATTTCTCCAGAAGCTGGCCAGCCAACAGTGCCAAAGCCCTGGGTCTGCCAATAGCCGCCGTTCTCGTCAATGTTTTTGCCCAGTGTCCAGATCGCCGGCCAGGTGCCAAAGCCCTGAGGCAGCTTGGCTCTTACGTCGACTCGGCCATAGGTAAAGGCATACTTCGAGTTAAGCCGCGCTGAGGTGAACTGCTTAGTGCGATCTTGATCGGTAAAACTCTCTCTTATGGCGACAATTTTCAATGTGCCGTCACTGACATAAGAATTTTCGATACGATTGGTGTAATGCTGTATTTCGCCGTTGTACCAGCCATTGCCATCGGGCAGGCGGGTTTGATGAAACCATTTTTCCGAATCTATAGCCTGGGGGCCAGCAGGGGTGGCGGGGCTAGCGGCAACAACTGTGACTGTTCTAGTTGCGGTAGCTGAATTGCCTGACTCATCAGTAGCTGTGTAAGTAATAGTGTAAACACCTACTGCATCGGCAATTGTTCCTGAGGTGATCGCTGTCACGCTCCCATCAACGGCGTCAGTGGCTTTTGCGCCTGAATCCGTATAGCTGCTGCCCTGCTCAATGGTCAGGTTGAGAGAACCTATAACCGTGATCACTGGTGGAGTGGTATCAGTTGGTGTGACTATGGGCTCTGGGCTGGACTGAATTGAGCCACCACCGCCTCCACCGCAGGCCAATAGACCGCCGAATATAATTGTCGTTGTCAGCCCAGAAAGTCGCAGCGCATTGCTGCGCAACCAGTTTGTTTTCATCGTCATAGAAATCTCTTATTTATTATTTGTTTTAGCACCGCTCTCTTGTCTCTATTCTGTACCAAAGTACCTATCTAATGCGAGCACCCTGAGCCAAGCGGTCGTATAGGCGGGATGATTGGGTAGGTATATGTACCCATTTTTTCCCAAATTGGATTAATGCTGTCCCTGCCACAGCCTTAACTGTTTTGCTACAATGCGCCGCGTTCCCAGAAGGTTTACCCAAGGTCCTCCATTTATGTCTGATCAATATGTTTCTTGCGCACTGTATAAATTTGTCGCCTTGCCAAATTATGTTGCTCTGCGCGCGCCGCTGCTCAAAGCCATGACCGACAATCAGGTGTTTGGCACCCTGCTGCTCGCCACCGAGGGAATCAATGGCACCATATCCGGTACGCGTGAGTCGGTTGATACGCTGCTCGATTGGTTGCAGCAGCAGCCGGGCTTGGAAAATATTGACTGCAAAGAATCTTTTCATAGCGAAATTCCCTTTTACCGCACCAAGGTAAAACTGAAAAAAGAAATCGTCACCATGGGTGTCGAAGGTATAGACCCCAAGCGGTCAGCTGGTACCTATGTGAAACCCGCCGATTGGAATGCGCTGATCGCCGACCCCGATGTGTTGGTGGTGGATACCCGCAATGACTATGAGGTTGAGATCGGCAGCTTTGCCAATGCAGTCAACCCCAAGACCAAAACCTTTCGCGAATTTCCCGCCTGGGCTGAGCAGAATCTCGACCCCAAGAAAAACAAAAAAATTGCCATGTTTTGCACTGGCGGTATCCGCTGTGAAAAATCCACTGCCTACATGAAAGAGCGTGGCTTTGATGAGGTCTATCATCTCCAGGGCGGTATTCTCAAGTATCTTGAAGAGGTGCCTAAAGAGCAGACTCTGTGGGATGGCGAATGCTTTGTGTTTGATAATCGCGTGGCCGTGGATCACGACCTTAAACGCGGTTCCTACGACCAGTGCCACGCCTGTCGTATGCCGATCACCGAGCAGGAGATGAATCACATACATTATCAGGAGGGTCTCTCCTGTCACCACTGTTTTGGCAGTATCGACGAAGAGCAGCAACAGCGTTTCGCCGAGCGCCAGAAACAGGTCAAGCTGGCCAAGGCTCGCGGCGAAGAACATATAGGTAACGCCGCTCTGGAAGCCACTGCACGTCGCAGGGCAGAAAAGAGCGCGGAAAAGAAAGCCTCGAGAGTTCGCCAGTCATAAATCTGGCAACAAATAGGATTTAGCGTGGTGGGCTGAGCCAGCGCAGTTTGAAATTGGCCTCGGGAGATTGCCTTAGCTTATCTACCAGCCAAGGCAATAACTCACTCATCTGCTGTTCCAGCAGCCAGGGTGGGTTGACCACAATCATTCCCGACCCAGTCATACCGAAACGATTATTTTCCTTCAGTACGTTGAGCTCTATTTGCAGTGTTCCCGGCAGCCCGGCGTTGGTCAGTTTGCGCTGCAAAAAATCCACATCGTCGCTGTGCACCACCGGATACCAGATGGCAAAGGTGCCGGTTGCCCAGCGCTTGATACCGTCCACTACCGCCTTCACCACATCCGCATATTCATGATCTAGTTCATAGGGCGGATCGATTAACACCATGCCTCGGCGTTCCAATGGTGGCAGAGCGCCTTTTAACTGTGCGAAGCCATCCACCTTATATGACTGGACGCGACGGTCTTTGGCAGACAGCGCTTGCAGCAGCTCAAAATCTGCAGGGTGCAGTTCGCTCAGTAATAGACGGTCTTGGGGGCGGCAGAGCTCTTTGGCCAACAGTGGACTGCCAGGGTAGTGGCGCAGCTCGCCATCGGCATTGAGGGTTTTTAAAACATTCACATAGGCTTGCATAGTAGCTGGAAGATCCGCGTCCCAGAGTCGCTTGATACCCTCTAGATACTCCCCGGTTTTATCCATCTCTTTTGACTGCAGATCGTAACAGCCGGCTCCGGCATGGGTGTCGATATAGACGAAGGCTTTATCTTTCACTTTAAGCGACTGCAATATTAGCGACTGTACGACGTGCTTTAACACATCGGCATGGTTGCCAGAATGGAAGCTGTGACGATAGGAGAGCATAGGAATTCAAAGTTGTGTCTGGGGAGGCGCAGTGTAAATCACCTGAGGTAAAAAGCTAGCCGCTGTGCACAACAGCAAAAGGCGCGCAGCTAACTCAATAGCGGCACGCCTGGTGATGTTCACTCAGTTGAGTCGATCTCTACTGCGCCAGTTGCTGAGCAACTTCAGCTGAGCGCAGCTGAAAGGATGCAATCTGAGCTGCTTGAACAGTCATCTGCTGACGCACCGCCAAGAGTTCGGCTTCAAACAGCGCATTTTGTTCGAGCAACAAATTTAGTACTGTTTGCTGTGCTTGGTTTTCTATATGGCCGCGCTGTAATTCCGATAGTAGTAGTGGCGTTAGCAAATGGTAAAACACCGCTAGTGGCTTGCCTTCGGCGTCAAATTTCACCAGTTCAGGTAGTATTCTAGCGACTTCTTCTGCAATTAAACCAAACTGCATTGGGAAAGCACCTTTTTCATCAGCCTGTTTGTAGCGGAAGGTCACCGGGCGCAGGTTTAAAATTTTCTCGCTAATGGTATCCAGAGATTGGATGTCTTTCTTAAAACGCTGTGACGAAGGCTGGGTGCCCAGTTGACCACTAGAGTTGATATAGACGGCGGCGCCACCACTAGCGGTAACCCCAGAGATACCGGCTATATAGGTGCCCAGATGCTTGCCCTGAGTACCCATGCGAATAATATAGGACTCGGTGTTGGCACCAGCGGAGGCCACATAGATATTGTGACTGCCCGAGGTCAAGCCATAGCCAGCCTGATAGCCAATTGCGGTATTGTAATCCCCAGTAACCAGATTCATTGACGACTGATGTCCAATGGCGGTATTGCCACTGCCTGTCGTTGTATTGAGCGCGTAATAGCCGCCGGCGACATTGTCATTGCCGGAGACATTGTTATACAGGGTTGATTCACCCCAGGCGGTGTTGTGGTTGCCCGATATATTACCAAACAGAGAGTCTTCACCTATGCCGGTGTTGTGGGCGCCGAGGGTGTTACTGGTGAGCACAGATTCGCCAATTGCGGTGTTCTGCCAGCCGGTGATATTGGCCATCAGCGTTTGATAGCCAAAGGCTGTATTGGAGGTGCCGCCTTTGTTATAGGTGGCAGTCGGCCCAGTATTATTGGCCAGCGCGCGATAGCCTACGGCTGTGTTGTAGTAACCAGTGACATTGCCATACATAGCTTCAACACCGGTGGCTGTATTGAAATACCCGGTGGTATTTGAGAACAGGGCTTGAACACCGCTAGCCGTATTGTCATGGCCAGTAGTATTTGTGTACAGAGTCTGAGCCCCTATAGCAGTGTTATCACTAGAGGTCTTGCTATTGCCCAGGGCTAAAAACCCCACAGCAGTATTGTTGTTACCTGTGGTGTTATTGAGTAATGCCTCGGGGCCGATTCCGGTATTCCGTGAGCCAGTGGTGTTGTACTGCATGGCCAAGTTGCCATGGGCGGCATTCCAACTCCCGGTAGTGGTGTGCTGCATAGCCTTAAATCCGGTGGCGGTGTTCGCTTGAGCAGTGGTTTTATCCGACAGAGTTTCACAGCCTGTGCCAGTGTTATAGGGTGCCGCGGAGTCGGTGTTTATGCAGGTTGCCTGACTGGTTATGGGGAAAAACAGCACTAGGCACAGGGCCACAACAGGTTTCTGAAGAGTGTTAAAGCTGTTCTTTATAGATGGGGTTTTTAGAAAAGCCTGCATGACAAATTCCTTTTTAATTGTTTTTGTATGTCTACAGGCTAATACGCGGCACAGTTAAGGTCCTTCAGGTTGGTTGTTCACGCCACCTGTTATGCTGATGGAAATCTCTCAGTGGCTGTCGTTAACACAAACCGACAGGAAACCGACACGCTATACTCTGAGATTCCACTTATGAACCTAGAACAACTGCACCCAGATTTCGCCGAAGCCTTTTTAGTCTCGCTCGCTGATACTAAAAAGATTTGGCAAGACCTTCCCGGCGCTACTGGAAGATTGTTACACAGCGCTCAGTTGGTTATACAGTCAGGGTGAAACCTTAGGTATCGATGATTAGCATTGTTGTGGAAATGTTAATCCCTGTGGTGATGTAAAAGTACCTTTGGTAATTTAAATTAAACTAAAAAACTATAAAAAAACAGGATCAAGCCATGCCAGGAATCATCAATGACTTAACCGTCGCCGGGACGCTATTTTTACGTGCTAGTGCAAGAAAGCTATTGTCAAAAAATGACCCTGAACCGGATCTAGATAAATATTCCGCAGCGATGCAGGGTCTGTTAGATCAGACTCCGGAGGGCTTGATCAAAGACTATGAATGGTTGGATCTTCCAGGAAATCGCCCACCTTGGATGGCCTCCGGTATTTGTGTGCAAGCTGGAGACGAGATTAGCTGTTTTATGGATGGACGCGTGTTTGCCAGCAAGCCCTTGGATATTTGGTTGGGTCTCGCACTGCAGGTTTGGTACAAAGTTGGCGACGGTGACATCTTCAGGGGAACTCATAGTAGCCATTCTTTTGTCGCCAAAGAGAGCGGTCCATTGCAGTTTGGCAATTACTTTCCCAATGACTGGGAGAACCTGCAGGGGGAGCGTCAACAGGACGATAAGATTTATCAGAGCTCTAGAGGTATGTCGCGAATTTTAATCATTCGCTGGCATAAACCAGCAGTTGAGTGTCTGAGAGCAATGCTTAGCCTTGGAGATTTCGAAGGTAGGTTAAAGTCTGAAATAAATCGCATCGACGTCGGTGACACTACCCCTAAAGGCTGGTCCTACCTGTGGAATATCGGTCAGAGTAATATTTTTCGTAAACAGTCATCGGGAACTGCCGATGATTGTATCCACTGCCAAACTCAGGGTGACACAGGGATTTTGCAGAAAGAAGTGGATATGATTTTAGACGAGCAAACTGAAATAAGCTGGAAATGGTGTGTGGATCAGCTGCCGTCAACGCTGCGTGAGGATACAGTGCCCAGCCATGACTATCTGAGTATTGCCATCGAATTTGATAATGGTAGAGATATTACCTACTACTGGAGTAGCACATTACCCGTGGGCACAGGTTACGACTGCCCGCTACCGAACTGGAAGGGCAAGGAATATCATGTGGTTATTCGCAGCGGAAAAGAGGGGCTGGGTGAGTGGAAGGAGGAGCGGCGAAATCTTTTTGAGGATTACAAACAGTATATGGGTGAGCCTCCGGCACGGGTTGTGCGTGTATGGCTAATTGCCAATAGTGCCTTTCAGCGCAATAAAGGCGATTGTAAATATGCGCATATAGTCCTGCATAACGCGCAGTCACTGAAGGTTCTTTGACGCGGGATCTCTTGCTTGACTTCTGAAGCCTCTCGCTGGGTGCTCAGATTATCGTCGCAAAAGCCTGTTTCACTTATCTATTTAATTTGTATTATCGGAGGCACAGTAACTATAGCGGATGAATAAAGGGTGCCTCGGTCGCTTCAGTAATACCTATAGCAGAAGGATGCTTGAGTGGTGGTTTGTTGCGGTCTGATGGCAGACAAGAGGATAGAAGTTGATCAGCCTTTGACAATGAATTCAGGGGTCATAGGTGTGACCAATGCCTAGTTACGGCGGCGATGATTGTCCGGTATAACTTCCTTAAACCTCTCTGAGACTTTAGTAAAAAGAGCTGACCTGTCAGCATCGCTAAGAGAGCTGATCTTCTCGTAAAGCTCATTCAAAGAGGTCGCGGTATTGTTATCGGTCTTTTTTAAAGGTGGCCCGTACATGGAATCAGGCGTTACACCAAAGAAATTGGCTATGCGCACTAACGAGTCACGGCGAGGGTGCAGAGTAACGTTACACAGAATACGATTAATTGTGGGTTGTGAAACACCAGTGGCGCGGGAAAGCGCATTCTGGGACACTTTATGTTCCTTCATCAATTTCGCTAGTTGTGAACTTAAATTGCTTCTCATAACAAGAATTATCGTACGAATTAATATACACGAGTGTATATTTTTAGGTTGATTGCAATTTAGCAGAGACGGAAAGTTAAGTTGCTGATCTATGGCTGGAATCATTGCAGGGCTTAATACTTCAAAGTAGGCGTGGTAGCTTGTATTAGAGAGCGTGGCCGGATTGATGACAACAACCTATGGGTTGTTGTCACTTGCTTCGCAAGCGCCTTCGCTGCGCTCCGCGTCCAAATTGCCTACGCAATTAGTCGAACCGGGGGTGCCGATCTCGCCGACAACTCATACCAAACAAAAAACCCCGCCTCTTTGCAGAGACAGGGTTTTGTTGTTTGGTACCAGTGGCCGGACTCGAACCGGCACGCTTTTAAGGGCGCGGGATTTTGAATCCCGTGTGTCTACCAATTCCACCACACTGGCATTCCGATAATTTAAAGAGATCGCTCTCTGGGTATTTCCACTCGCTGCGTTAACCAGCAGAAGGGCGGCGATTATAGCAGTGATCAACAGGCGGTCAACTGCATATGGGGGGCTTCGGCGATTAAATCTTCTGGGTTGAAAGAGTTTGGCCTTTGGCGCTGTTTTCTATACCCTTGCCGGCTGGTACAAATCAATCAATAACTAGTGGCTTTTGACCCTTTATTTATGCGCCGTGATCTCTTTCAATTTGACCTTCCGGATGAGCTGATAGCCCGCCAGCCCGCTGAGCAGCGGCAGGGTAGTCGGTTGTTATATCTCGACTCTGCATCTGAGGATCTGCGCCATCAGCAGTTTACTGATCTGCTGTCGCATATCGAGCCCGGTGATCTGATGGTGTTTAACGATACTAAGGTGATTGCGGCGCGGTTGTTTGGTCAGAAAGAGAGTGGCGGCAAGATTGAGGTGTTGGTGGAGAGGGTGTTGAGTACGGATTCTGTGCTGGCC
>Ga0075467_10002665_pt1 | contig 14015 bp, 8 predicted proteins | sample DEB08_DNA_9_FD_75067 | JGI IMG/M metagenome (GOLD analysis project Ga0075467, IMG submission 75067) | Aqueous microbial communities from the Delaware River and Bay under freshwater to marine salinity gradient to study organic matter... | ecosystem: Environmental > Aquatic > Marine > Coastal ...
ATCTGATTTTCAGCAATGAGTGCTGCCATATTATCGATATAACAGGTGCTGGCCATTTCCATATCAACACCGGCTTTAGCCGCTAAATAGGCTGAGTCTTTTTCATTAGCAGATAGCCCGTGTATCTGCAGCTCTTTAATAGATTCCCAATCACTGACTAACACACCTTGGTATTTCCATTCCTCTCTCAATACCTGCTTCAACAACCATCGATTACCTGTTGCAGGTACGCCATTTAAGTCACTAAACGAAGCCATGAAAGAGGCTGCGCCTGTTTTAGCTGCCTGCTGAAATGGGGGCAAATACACGTTGCGAAGTTCATTTTCAGGAATGTTCGCCGTGTTGTAATCACGTCCACTTTCACTCGCCCCGTAACCCGCAAAGTGCTTTGCGCAGGCAGCAATAGAGCCTATAGACGAGAGGTCATCAGTTTGAAACCCTTTTACCATGGCTGCGCCAAGTATCGAGCATAAATGCGGATCTTCACCCAAACTTTCGGCGATTCGACCCCATCGCGGATCGCGCGCAATATCAATCATAGGTGCAAACGTCCAATTTACACCCACTTTCGCAGCTTCTTCAGCCGCTATTCTGGCACTTTTCTCAATAACGTCTGGCGACCAGCTCGCTGCTTGGCCTAAAGGAATTGGGAATATTGTCTTGAAACCATGAATAACATCACGCCCAATTAGCAGCGGGATCCCTAAACGCGTCTCTTCAATAGCGATTCGCTGCAATTCATTATTAACATTCAAATCAACTTCATTAATGACAGAGCTAATTTTCCCTTGCCTGATAGACTCCGCCAAGTAGTCCGGAATATGCGCCCCAGGACTGCATACTTGAGACAATTGCCCTAACTTTTCGTCTAAGGTCATTTTGCTTAACAGCTGTTTTGCTTTTTTACTTAAGTCTACAGAATAAAAATGGGAGGTGCGCGAATTTGACATAGAAAGGGAATATTCCAAATTGAGGTTAAGATTGATAAATGCTCGAGTGAATTTATTAATCATTTAACAACTTACACGAGGTCGCATAGCGGCGGCACAATCAGCAAGAAAATTCGTTAGTGCAGCCAAACAAGACAAAGTGGACTACTTTCAAAACAACATAAAGTAAAGGTAATGTTGAGAGCGGAGGCATTGCTGCTTCCGCTCTTATGATGTGCTTCTAAGAAAGGACACTATACAGAAAAGTAAGCGCTAACTTTCAACATAAAGTTTGTTATTGCATATAGAAACGTCAATGCGAACAATTTCTCCAGAACGAGTAAAGAGCATTTGACTGAACTCTTCACTGAGTTCATTCGTCGTTAGTGTATGCTTTTGCCCATCCTTACAAGAAATAGTGACCTGTTGTTCGACATTACTACTCAATGAATAAACTATCGGCACTTGGCACCAAGTAAAGGCTAAACTTTGACCTCCTAACTCAAGCGTCTGCCAATTTTCATTGACATCAAGATAACGGAAGCTTGTCGCTTCAGCAGTAAACTCCTGCGCTCGTAACAAGAAAGGATCAAAACTAATCTTTCCATTAGCTACAAAGCAGCCTAGTTCTCCCATTCTAGTCAATAATTCTTCTTTCACCTGTCCCGTCATACCCGGTTGCTGTGCGCCCGCATGTTTTGGTGTATGCGAATAAGGATCAGCTGGAAACGCGCCGTACTCTTCAGGAGTCTTATTAAAGCCAATGCCCAAGCGGACTTTGTAATAGTGCGCTATCAATGCTTGCGATGTTGCTGATTTACCTTCTTGATGCACGCACTCTATTGCTACTTCTTGCACAGCGAGCAGCAGTTTAGAAACCATATGCCAATATATACAGCCTAAACCCTCGAATCCGAACATACCGCCAGAACGACCGGTAAAAGCGCTATGGTTAAACACACCTTCATAAATCTCTAACAGCGCATTGAGTGAACTTTCTGTTGCTAACTCTGGATATTCTTCTGCAATACGAGGCCAAATTTGTTTGATCGCATTAGCATTGGTCAACTCACTATTAAAGCGATAGTTACCTTCAGCATCTAGCTTAATCAATCTTTCATCAGCGTTTTCTATCATATATGTGAGTAGTGGGTGTTCAACAACGTCATTTTTAGGAACGCAATTTTTGCTAATAAAACTAAGTTGCTTGCGATCAGGGTAGAGCATGAACGTTTTCTGGTCTGCTCGATACATTGGACTTGCATATAGTGCATCCATTATCTCCACCGCTCTTCCTGCGCTTAATGCACCCGAGCTTAGCGCCGCCACCTGACCTTCCAACATGTCATATAGATGACCGACTTTGAGTGACTCTTGGTTGATGCTAAGAATATTGTAAGCATGGTATAAGCCAGAGTCGCTATAGTTAGCTTCGATACTATGTTTAATTAATGGTTTAGCGCTAGATAACAGTGCGTTGAGTTCTGTCACACTGACATTTTGCTGAGTATAATTGCCAGAATGCTGATACATTTTTGCACGGTATTCGCTAGCTAATATACCTAGGTTCTGCAGCGTAGAAAATTGTAAACTTGCTGACACAGGCCCTTGTTCTGCTTGCTCAACGGCACTTTGCAGAACTGTTGTTGTTCCAGTTAGCCACTCAGCAACTTCTGTCGTCAACATAAATTGTTTATTCTGGTCTTCAATTGAAGCAAGTAACTTTGTTAAAAACGACAAATAGCGATTAAGGTAACAAAGGGTTACCATCGATAAACCTTGGCCAACTAGTGCATTATTGGCGTCATTCCATTCCGGACGTTGCGTGTTTAACCAAATGCCGCCGTCAATAACCAGATTACTTAATTTGGACAAGAGCGGTATAAATAGCTTTTCAGCCAAAGACACCTGGTAAACTTGGCCCGTAGCATCCAAAATTAACTTTCCATCTGCGCCTAGACGCTCGATATTATGTTCAATCTTTTCAGCAAGTTCATTATCAAAAACAACGGTGTCTTTCGGTGATTCAATTGTGTCATGCAGCGATTTGATGCGATAAGGCACATTGGCATAGCTATAAACTGATTGCTCAAGTAAAGATGCTAATTTTCCTGGATGGAAATTATTAGAAGACTCTAGCAATTTCAACAAATAGATGATTTGATGATCGCCCCAGTATCCAATATAACTCCATGGGTCATCAGGCTCTTCTACTTCCCAATCAATGCCTTGTTTGGTGATACGGTAAGGGTTGTAGCCATCAAGGGTTGATGCGTTAACAAACTTCGCAATAACCGATTCGATAAAAGAGGGGTAACTGAGGGTAAGTGCTTCCCAATTTTGGAATATATCTCGCCAATTACCTTGATATGATAAGAGCGGTTGACCTCTGTCGTCTTTTAATTCAATCGCAAATTGGTTCCACGGGCGACTTGGATCGCCATGACGGCGCCCAAAAGTAATCGGTAGATATTCATAAACCAGTCTGCTCAATTGAGCATCTTTCAACTCTTCAACAAACAACCTGAGTTTGTCTAAGCTCACGGTCGCTGGTAAATTACTGAGTGCGGCCTGGTGCCTCTGATAAATATCGATATTGAAGTGCTTGAGCGTACTGATTAAATCGGTACGCAAAATCTGATATTGATTGGCAAAAATCCCGCCACGAAGCACGTTGAATAACGTGTTTGCATAATGATGGAGAGAAACATCTTCTTCTCCGGTCACCTGAAAGCCGTCAGACGATGCCATAATTCGGGCTAATTTATCGCAGCCTTCAGCAAATGATTGTTGCATTTTTTCAGCGACCGAATCAGGATTGGCCAGCGCATGCTGTAGCGCAACAATTTCGCTTTGGTCTTTTTCCACATCAACATTAATTGACCACTTTTGCACTTCATTCGCAGACATCGTGAAATGGCTATGTACCAAATAACAGCTGCGCACTCCGCGACTATAGTCTGAACTTTCAAGCGCTTTACCTGCTTTGAATAAAGCTAAACTTGCGGATGTTAAATGCACAGTGCCGCCTTGCAAACCTATTTTGAAGACGGTGTTAGCACGAAGTGCCTCCACCGGCTCAGCACGGTCAGTAATCGCTGAATAAAGCGTGTATAACGCCAAACCCGTTTCACTATTCACTTCAGTCCATTTATAAGCATCAACAAGATTACTTGATTCTGATTGAGTGAAACGAGGCGTGCCGGCTGGAAGAATATTCTGTAGGCCATCAAGCACCTCAACAGAGCGAGTTTGGTCTGAGAGATTCTCTAGTTTGCATTGTCTGCTGATACCAAACTCATTCGAAAACTGCCATGAATAACGAAATGCAAGCTGCAGATCGTGATTTATTTCTTCGAAACAGAGCACATTGCCAAGTAGGTTTTTGTATAAATTTCGAGTGACATGATATCTATCGTCATGCTCTCTATTATAGGGCTCCCAAAATACAATGTTACCCGAGCCTTGAACCACTTTTATGATTGTTTTCGGGCCTGTATGCGGCGTGCTTTCATAAAGCTTGTCGACGGTAATATATGGAAAGACTGCTTTATCAGGTGACACTCTGCCCATGCTTAAGCCGCCAGTAGAACCTGCAAACAACCAGTGATCTTGGTCAGATACCAAACTGATGAAAAATGGAGGCATTTGATCAACATTGCTGATCTTATAGAAGGTATCGCCATCCATTTTTGTGAAATCGCCACTCACAGCATCTCCAAGCTGAGTGTTAGCGTTAAATGACTTGTTGTGCATATTCAAACTCTCTTGTTAATTGAGCTCTTCGCTTACTCGCAAAGAACTTGCGCACATGACTGTGCATCATCGACCCAAGTTAGTCTTTTCGCAACTGAATACAATCAAAACAAGACAAAACGGACTGCTTTTGCGACAAAGTGATAACAATTGCTAAAGGGTTTTTCTAATTCATTTTGAACGCTGAAGAATTTAATTTTAATACATAAAACCCGCGTAAAAAGGTTTAAAACGATTTTATCTGAGGCTCTGCAATAAACGAGACTTAACTAATGAGCCAGTTACCTTATGTTTCGAACCATGCACGTTAGTTTTTGAATTTAAACCAAAACGAATTGCATGAGCGATCGCAAAAAGCGAACTGCGCTCAAGCTTTCCCCGAGATGTCGACCAGTCGAGATTGAATGATTTTAGGTAAATCATTAATTGGCGACTTCCTTTTAGACAAAAACGACTGTTTCATTAGGGTCTGTTGATCTTTTATGTTATTCGCATTTAAGTGCCAACCTTCAAAATAAAGTATAAATTAACGTAGCAAGGGATGACTGCTGAGTCGCAACAATCAAACCCCCAATCAATCCCAAAGCAATAAAAATGGGCAGTAGCCACATTTTTTTGCGCACCTTCAAGAATTCCCAAAGGTCTATTAAAAATTCCAACATTTAAAAGGGCCGCTCCAAATCATTTTTATCAAGATTATCAGTACTCGCTGTCCAATAGGTCGAATCTGTCTCACTTTTTTTCTCGCGGTAGCTTAACTTACCTGTTGTTCTCATTACAAACCCGAAGGGTAATATGAATAGGTAAAATACAAGTCCGAGCAATATTCGCGTATTAACCCAACCAAGAATACCGGCAATGAACATCCATACCCGAAAAAATGGATAGATTCCCTTGGGATAAACGAAGTACAAGCTAAGAAGTAACAAAGAAAACCATAGCACACTGTATTTTGCTGTTGTGTCAAATAAAAAAGGTATGATCACAATGAATAGTAGTGGCACGGCCCAAGACATAAGCAAGGCAAAGGACTTTAATTCCTTTGTATCATTTATTTTATTATTTTTATGCATTGTTTAAATAAACCTCGTTAGCTCTAATCAGACGCAAAACTTCGTTTTTTAGCTTGTGAAATCGCACTATCGCTCATCTTAGTTTTGTCCAATATGATGTTATCCATTACCAAATAATCCATTTGTGTAGCTAAAAAACATTCAACTGCATCCTGTGGACTGCAGACTGGGGGTTCGCCTCTGACATTAAATGATGTGTTAATGAGAACGCTAACGCCAGTCAAGTCTTTGAACGCGCTAATGAGATGATGAAAGCGAGAGTTAGTTTCCTTATGCACGGTCTGTACTCTGGCCGAGTAATCAACATGAGTTATCGCAGGTAAAGTGGAGCGCTTATGCTTTAGCTTTTCGAAACCTTGTGCCAACGTATTTGCATTAGCAAACCTCAGCGAGTCTTGTATTTCAGCGACAAGCAGCATGTATGGACTGCTAGTGTTGCGTTTAAAATAGTAAGATACATCCTCAGCTAGCACGGCCGGTGCAAAGGGCCTGAATGATTCCCGATTTTTAATCTTTAGATTCATTACTTTCTGCATTGATTGCTTGCGCGGATCACCAAGAATTGAGCGGTTACCTAAGGCTCTTGGCCCAAACTCCATCCGTCCTTGAAACCAACCAACAACTGAGCCCTGATTAATTAGTGCTGCCACATCGGCCGATAGCCTCTCATCATCTAGCTGGCTGAATTGAATGCCCTGTTGCATTAAATAGGTCATGATATCGGCCTTCGAATATGCTGGCCCCAAATAACCACCTTGCATTTGGTCAAGTCTTCCATCGGTCGGTGTTTTGCGGGGCGTATCGAAATACAGATGAGACGCCAACATTGCAGCACCTAAGGAACCGCCAGCGTCGCCAGCTGCAGGTTGGATCCAAATCGACTGAAATGGTCCCTCACGCTCAAGGCGCCCGTTAGCGACACAATTTAAAGCGACACCGCCCGCTAAGCAGATATTGCTGCAGCCCGTTTTTTGGTGAGCATAATTCGCAATTTTCAGCACCACTTCTTCGATAACTTTCTGGATGGAAGCCGCCAGATCCATTTCTTTTTGAGTAATATCCGAATCAGCAGGTAACGGCGGCCCTCCAAACAGCTTAGAAAATGCTTTCGTTGTCATAATCGAACCAGAGGGATAAGCGAAATATTTCATATTCAGGACAAAACTGCCGTCATCCTTCACATCAATAAGATGTTTATAAATGAGATCTGTATATCTGGGAACTCCATATGGGGCTAAGCCCATTAATTTGTACTCTCCAGAATTAACTCTGAAGCCACAATAGAAAGTGAATGACGAATAAAGTAAGCCTAATGAGTGAGGAAAATCTACCTCACATAAAGGTTCAAGCTTTTTATCATTGCCATACCAGACTGAAGAGGTCGCCCACTCTCCAACACCATCAAGACACAGTACAACAGCTTCTTTAAATGGACTAGGATAAAAAGCAGAGGCGGCATGAGCCTGATGATGTTGTGAGAAAAGTAACTTAGGTAATTGAGGCTTCTTCTTGTTGGCTGAGTATCCTGGAGATTCGAGCGCTATGATCGCCTTAAATTCATTACGCAGTATGCTCTTCATGTATAGCTTTTCTTTTAACCAAATCGGCATAGCTCTCAAAAATGAAGCGAAACCTTTGGGAGCAGAAACGAGATAAGTCTCCAAGAGTCGTTCGAACTTAAGCATTGGCTTGTCATAAAAAATCACTGCGTCTAGTTCGAGTAATTGCAAGTTTGCTTCTTTCAGACAATACATGATTGCCTGTTGTGGGAATTGCGGGTCGTGTTTTAAACGACTAAAACGCTCCTCCTGAGCGGCTGCTACAATCTCACCGTCAACGACTATTGTCGCGGCGCTATCATGATAATAAGCAGAGACTCCTAAAATTTTTGCCATTAATCGATCTGTAGTAGAATTATCCAAGGGAGGGTATAGTAACCAATTTACCTGACAGATCAATCAGAAGAAATAAGTTCACGAAAATACTGCAAAAAATCTAAGTTTACGTTATATTCTGTAGTCCCTATGACTAACCCGCTCTATCCAGTTTGTACAAAACCTAGGATCGAGAGTCAACGATTTCTAAGCACATGGCTAACATACAGAAAACTAGTTTTGAAACGTTCAACGCTAAAAATATAATATTCTCAATTATCGCGATCTTTATTGTTCCATTAATCGCACTGTTGCTCATCGAACTTAGCCTCAGATTAGTCGGCTTTGGGCACTCTTATGATTTCTTTGACGAAATTGAAATTGATGGAGCGCCTTATTATCAAGACAATAAGCTATTTGCAAACCAATTCTACCCTTCATCACTGGGCATTGCCCCACTAAATAACACGCTCAAAAAAGAACGCTCAAGTGACTCTATCCGAGTATACATATTGGGTGGTTCTGCAGCACAAGGCTTCCCTCATAGGAACCATGGTTTATCACGTCATCTCGATGCGCATTTGCGCGCAGCGCTGCCTGGAAAAAAAATTGAAATTGTTAACACGGCCATGACTTCGGTTAACTCTCACGTTGTTTATGAAGTAGCCAAAGGCATTCCGCCTGACTCTGCTGATTATGCAGTTATTCTGATGGGTAATAATGAAGTTGTTGGGCCTTATGGACCAAGCACCTTCAGCCAAAATTTTTCCTCTAGCATCACCATGATTCGTGCTATCCAAGCTTTAAAGCGCAGCAGAATCTGGCAAGGAATGGCCACTCTGGTGCAGCAAGCCCGTCCGGCTCTTGGTAAACAGGAGGTAGTTTGGGAAGGCATGCAAATGTTCACTGAATTTAGTGTTCTTCATAATGATCCTAGACTTGATGCAGTTTACAGTCATTATGAAACGAACCTAAGGGACATCATCGCAATACTGAAAGACAAAGGTATGCATGTCGTATTGTCATCAGTACCCGTAAACCTTCGCCACTCGGCCCCTTTTGGTTCTGCACACAGTCCTGAATTAACTGAGGCACAAAGTAAAAAATGGGATGAACTAAATGTTAAAGTAGGTGAGGCACTTGCAGGCCAGAGTTGGTCTGCCGCAATCACTTTGTTAACAGAACTCATTGCAATCGATCCAGAGTATGCTGATTCTCATTTCTTACTGGCAACTGCATATGAAAGGTTAAACCAGTTTGAGCTGTCCAAAAAACATTTTAATAAAGCGCTTGATTTTGATACTTTACGATTTCGAACTAATAGCCGTCTAAATCAAATAGTACAAAGCGTAGCAGATTCCGAAGGGAATAACTCTTTCAGCTTTGTCGATAGCGTGAAAGTTTTCAACGAAGTCAGCTCGCCGAACTCTCCCGGCTGGGATCTTCTGCATGAACATGTCCACTTCGATTATTATGGCAACTATGTTCTCGCCCGAGAATTCACTCGCTCTATTATGAATGATATGCAAATTTTCATGGACTATAAAAAGTTATCCAGTACCGAGGCTGCCCAATGGATTGGCTTTCCGAACCACGAAACAATCGAAGTGATGAATCGCTTAGAGGATATGGTTAGCCAAGCTCCTTTCATAAATCAAAGTAATGCTAGTGACTTATTAGAATCCACGAAAAAAAGAAAACAAGCACTTATATCAGAAGTTGGTTCTCCGGCGGATGTAATTGAGCGTCGCAAAGCACTCGTGAGTAATGGAAATGCAGATTGGAAAATTCACTATGAATTAGCTGCTTTGAACAAATACCTTGGCAACACGGATTCCGTTAAATACCATTATAAGGAAATCTTTAAGCAATACCCTTATAATCTAGAAAGTCAGATAGATTTGGCAGAAATCTCTTCCCGAGAGCAAAACTTTACTGAAGCAATTTACTATTTAGAGCAAGCACTTAATTACACTCGGGGTGACCCAGAAATAATAGTAAAAATTCATGGGCTTCTAGGCTTAAATTATTTAAAAATTAAGAATTACAACAAAGGGACTGAGAACCTTTTACACATCACCAATGACTATGCTGATAACATCGGAGCAACGTTAAGAGCTTATGGCTTGCTAATTAAATCAGCTCGAGAAAATGGCTTTAACAACGACGTAAATCGATATGTAAGTGATGTTCAAGGCTATGCAGAGCGATTAATAAAACAAGACAAAGACCAAGATTATCCTTTGCTCTATCGTCGCATGGTTCAAATTATGGGCCTTGCTGGCAGAACCAATGAGGCCAAAGTGTGGCAGGCAAAAATAATAAACAAATAATAATAGACACCACATTTTTTTACATTTGTTATATTGTGTAGAAAACATCTGAATGACGATTAGGGAACACTACTGTGAATCCTTTACAAATGGCTTATCATCTTAAGTAACATCCCGTAATGAATCCAATTGTTGATTTTGATTTGTCTGCATTTCGAGATTAGTCCGTTTCAACCCGACCTCGTACCTTTTGGTCGCAAATGCAAGACAGAGGTATTAACAATTTACCTACATACACTTATTATCTATCTTTAACAAAATCTTTACTTTTTGTTACATACAAAAAAAATCGGAATCGAGGAAAACAATGATTAACCGCACACGATCACTCATTTACGTATCACTGATAGCATTCACGGGTCTCTTTATTGCATCCTGTGGCGGCGATTCAGTTGGTGACACCAAGGACACAATCGAAACTGCACCGTTTTATCCTGACCCCGCTGAGGAGTGGCAATTAGTATGGAGCGATGAGTTCGATACCGAGACCCTAGACCTAACCAAGTGGGGCTACGACTTAGGAGACGGTTCTGATAGAGGTTTACAGGGTTGGGGAAACTTTGAGCAGCAGTGGTATACAAACCAAAATGCCACCTTGTCAGACGGTAAACTCAAAATCACTGCGAAAGCAGAAACCGTGCAAGACGGTTTCCCATATACGTCATCAAGAATAACAACGCTTGACAAGCTTGACTTTAAGTATGGTCGTGTAGAAGCTTCAATCAAAACGACTGGTGGTCAAGGCTTATGGGGTGCGTTCTGGATGTTATCGAGCGATTCACCGTATGGTTCAGATGGTTGGGCTGCAACTGGTGAAATTGATATTATGGAGTCAGCTAACCCTACGGTTGGCGGTGATGCTGAATACTTCGGTACAAACGTGGTTCATGGTTTTCCATCTCCCCTGCAGCAACAGATTTCGGAAGGAATGCCAGAAGACATTGATGTAACTAAGTTCAACGAATATGCGCTTGAGTGGGAACAAAACGAACTGCGGTTTTTTGTCAATGATGTTCACTTAAGAACGATTACCTCTGACAGCTACTACTCGTACTTTTATAATGAAGAAGCACAAAAATACGAGTTAGCTGAAGACGGCGCGCCTTTTGACTCTGAGTTTCATTTAATTTTGAACTTAGCAGTAGGCGGTGTTTTAACAGGCAACGTAGTAGAAGGTAGCTCTCTTCCGGGCGAATTGGAAGTTGATTATGTTCGCGTTTATGAATGCGCTTACGGTAGACCCGACGGTAAAGGTTGTAACTCAAACGTAAATGCAGACCTAGAGACACCAGCGCCATTGCGTCCTGCAGTTGAATCATTCGACGTTTATCTTGACGAAGCCGCTACTTATACCTGGAAAATCCTTGGTGAGACATATGTGCGTCCACTCAAACTCAACTCTTTCTTCGACAACTCAGGCGCATTGAGCTTTGCTGAAGTTGCTGCAGATGAACGTGGTAATGTGATTCAAGTAGTGACATCTGGCGGTGGCAACATTTCAATTAACTCAGACGATGGCAACCCAATTGCTCTATTTGGCATGGGTAACAACCCTAAATTTGCCGACTTGCATGCTGCTGAGCTACGTTTTGACATAAACGTGATTAACGCAGACGCCGAGAGTGCTTTTCTAGTGAAAATGGACAGCGGCTTCCCAGCGCTTGGGCAAGTCAGTATTTCCGCAGACAGTTTTGTTAAAGGTACGTGGACAACAGTCAGCGTTAAGGTGAACGACTTACTTGCATTCCGTGGTGAAGGATTTAATCCGCTTGACACCAGCAAAATCCAGAGCATGTTTGTATTCGAGCCTACCGGTGCAGCAGAGGTATTGATTGACAATATCACTTTAAGTTGTGGAAACCCAGGCGGCTGCGGCATTGTGGCTCCTGTGCCTCCAGCTCCTCCAATTGAAGGCCCGTTCTCAATGGCTGGTGTTTGGGCAATGGCACCGGAAGCGGGTTCTTTAGGAGTAGGTCCAGTCGCTGGCGACATTAGTTGGTTTGCTATCGATGATGACGGTGTTGCAGAACGTTCTTGCTTCTATGATGATACTTATGTATTTAACGAAGACGGTTCTTTTTCGAACGTGCTCGGCGATGAGACGTGGGTTGAACAGTGGCAGAGCGGCAATGCTGATGCCTGTGGCGCTCCTTTGTCTCCGCACGACGGTATGGGTGCAGCTACTTGGTCATATAATGCTGATGCTGGCACTTTAACTCTGGACGGATTTGGCGCTTTCGCAGGTATTCCTAAGGCAGTTAACAGCGGAGAGCTACCAGCCGTGCAAGTTCCACCAAACGTAACGTATACTATCGAAGAAGTTGGCAATGACCGCATGATAGTAACTGTTGAGTCGGGTCCAGGTGTTTTTTGGCAATTTGTTATGCAGAAACTTGAGAGCTTTGGAATCCCAGGCCCTACACCAGAGCGGACTTTTGCAGGAACTTGGCAAGTTGAACCCGTAGCTGGTTCGCTAGGTGTTGGTCCAGCGCGCACTGATATATCATGGTTTGCGATCGACGATGCAGGCGTAACCCAACGCTCATGTTTCTATGACGACGGTTATGTATTTGGGCGTGATGGCACGTTCAACAATGACCTAGGCGATGAGACATGGATAGAAGAGTGGCAGAGCGGCAGCCCAGATGCTTGTGGTGCACCTGTTGCTCCTTACGACGGCGCAATAAGTCAGGCTTGGACATACACCGAAGGTGAGAATGAAGACGTCGGTACGTTACTTATTGATGGTTTAGGCGGCTATATGGGCATTCCTAAAGCTAACAACGATGGCGAACTGCCAGCTGTTTCAGCTCCTTCAAGTATCACCTATGAGGTAACATGGGAAGATGATAATACCGTGGTTCTTGATATCGAATCGGGCACAAATGTTTGGTGGCGATACAGAATGATAAAAACTGTTCAACCAGAGCCAGCTGCACCTACTGACGTTTCTCCAGTAACAGGAACATGGAGAGTTGCTCCTGAGGCAGAGTCACTAGGTGTTGGTCCAAGTATGGGTGACATATCTTGGTTCGCTATTGATGCGGCTGGTGTAACACAACGTTCATGTTTTTATGACGACGACTATGTGTTTTCTGCAGACGGTACTTTCGACAACGTCTTGGGTGATGATACTTGGGTAGAGCAGTGGCAGACAGGTAATCCCGATGCCTGTGGCGCACCTATTGCCCCTCACGATGGATTAACTGATGCAACATGGGAGCTTGATCAAGTAAATGGTACGCTTACCATCGTTGGAAATGGAGCATATCTTGGAATTCCTAAAGCATTGAATAATGGTGAGTTAGGCGCTGATGTTCCAGGAAGCTTTACAGGTTCAATTGAATATATGGTTGAATTTACTGACAACGACAGTCGCATGGTGTTAAACATCGAGTCAGGTAGTAATGTATGGTGGCGTTTTGTCATGGAAAAACAATAATCATGAACTAATATGGCTTAAGATTCAAAGCCGAAAATACAAAAGGTGTTGCTCTTAGGGCAACACCTTTTTTTTGAGCGAATAACTAAACAGCCAAACAGTAGCAAAATAATCGTTCAAAATAATATAGTTACAAAGTAACCGTAGCCCACTCCCAGTCTACTGCCAAGTGATTTAGCGCCGCATAATATTCTCTTTGATAATTTATCGAGGACACCATGCGAAGAAAACGCCGAACCAAAGAAGAATGGAAAGCTACGTTAGAAGCGCAAAAAGCCACCGGCTTAACAGCACCCGAATATTGCGCCAAGCATAAGATCCATCTGCAAACGTTTTATGCCAGAAAAAGCGATATCCTAAAACCTTGGCCTAAACCTAAACCCAAAGCATGGGTGAAGGTGGATAAGGAAGCGACACCGACAATACCGTCACCGAAACTAAGTCTGCACTATCAAGGTGTGGTGATTAACCTGCCGCATTCGCCAGAGCCAGAATGGTTAACGGGTGTCATTAAAGGCCTTGCGTCATGAAGATGTTTGTCGAGCCTAACGATATTTATTTGCACACCGGCTTCGTGGACTTCCGCAAAAGCATCAACGGCCTGTTAG
>Ga0075467_10002667_pt1 | contig 14009 bp, 15 predicted proteins | sample DEB08_DNA_9_FD_75067 | JGI IMG/M metagenome (GOLD analysis project Ga0075467, IMG submission 75067) | Aqueous microbial communities from the Delaware River and Bay under freshwater to marine salinity gradient to study organic matter... | ecosystem: Environmental > Aquatic > Marine > Coastal ...
CATCAGTGGGTGCGGATCGGTCAGGGCGCGATTATCGGCGCGGTTACCATGGTGACCCATGACGTGATCCCGCATGGTTTGGTCCATGGTCCGCGCGGGCAGCTTGAGGGGTTGAACCTTGTCGGGCTGAAGCGCAAGGGCGTGAGCCGCGAAGACATCACCGCGTTGCGGGCGGCGTTTCAGGCCTTGGCGCAGGGCGAGGGCGCGTTTCAGGACCGGGCGCGGCGCCTGCCGGAAACCTGCGGCGACAGCGCATATGTGCGCCAGATATCCGAGTTTGTGCTGGCTGCGACCGACCGCCATTTCCTGACGCCGGGTTGAGCGGTATGGCGCGGGCGATTCTAGCGGGTGCGGGGCAATTGCCGGGGCTGCTGTTGGCGGCCGGGCCTGCCCATCTGGTGCGGTTTGCGGGGGTTGCCGTCACGGCGGCGGCGGATCGGGTGATTGATGCCCGGTTCGAACGGCTGGGTGCGCTCTATGCGGATTTGCGGGCCGCAGGGGTGACCGAGGTGTGTCTGGCGGGGGCGATGACACGGCCCGATTTCGACCCCAGCCTGCTGGATTCCGAGACCGCCGCGGTGTTGCCACGGCTTGTGGGCGCGATGGGGCAGGGTGACGACGCGTTGTTGCGCACGGTGATTGCCTTGCTGGAAGAGGCCGGGTTTGCCGTTGTCGCGGCGCATGACCTGCGCCCCGATCTGGTGGCAGGCGCAGGCGTTTTGGCGGGCCACCGCGTCGATGGCCCCGATGCGCCGCGCGCGCGTGCGGTTCTGGACGCGCTTGGCGCGCTGGATGTGGGGCAATCCGCCGTTGCGGGGCGCGGTCAGGTTCTGGCGATCGAGACGTTGCAGGGCACCGATGCGATGCTGGAATTCGTGGCCCAGACCGCACCGGGAACGGGCGGCGTGCTGGTAAAACGGCCCAAGCCCACGCAGGACCTGCGGGTAGACATGCCCGCCATCGGGCCCCAGACGGTGCGTCTGGCTGCGAAGGCCGGGCTGGCCGGGATCGAAATTGCCGCCGGTGCCGTGATGATCCTTGACCGACCTGCCGTTCTGGCGGCCTGTCTGGCAACCGGTGTGGCCTTGTGGGCCGCCCCATGAGCCTGCGGCTGTTCCTGATCGCCGGAGAGCCATCGGGGGACAAGCTGGGGGCGGCACTGATGGTGGGGTTGAAGGCGCTGTCGGACGATGTGCAGTTCCATGGCATTGGTGGCCCGCTGATGCAGGCCGAGGGGCTGGTGCCGCTGTTTCCGATGGAGGAACTGAGCGTCATGGGGTTGGCCGAGATCCTGCCGCGGTTGCGCAACCTGCTGGCACGGGTCGCGCAAACCACCGATGCGGTGCTGACGCTGCGGCCCGATGCGTTGATCACGATCGACATTCCGGAATTTTCCCTGCGTGTCGCGGCCAAGGTCAAGGCCCGCGCGCCGCAGTTGCGCACCATTCATTACGTGGCCCCCACGGTCTGGGCGTGGCGGCCCAAGCGCGCGGTTAAGATGGCACGGTCCATTGATCATGTGTTGGCGTTGTTCCCGTTCGAGCCGCCGTTGATGCAGGCGGCGGGCATGACCTGCGATTTCGTGGGTCATCCGATTGTCGCCGAGCCGTTGGCATCGCAAGCCGAGGCCGCGCGGTTCCGCGAACAGCATGGCATCGCCGCCGACGCGCCGCTGGTGCTGGTGCTGCCCGGTTCGCGCCGCTCAGAGGTGACGCGGCTTGCGCCCCGCTTTGGTGCCGTGATGGCGCAGGTGGCGGCCCGGCATCCGACGGCCCGCGTCGTGGTGCCGACCGTGGCCGCGACCGTGGGATTGATCGCAGAGCTGACCGCGGCATGGCCGGTGCCCCCGATCATCGTACGCCCGGACGCCGCAGACGAGAAGCGCGCGGCCTTTGGCGCGGCGGATGTGGCGCTTGCCGCCAGTGGCACGGTCAGTCTGGAACTGGCGGCGGCGGGCACGCCGATGGTTGTGGCCTATGATATGAATTGGGTGTCATTCCGCCTGATCCAGACGCTGGCGGTGGTGGATACGGTCACGTTGGTCAATCTTGTGTCCGAGACGCGGGTGGTGCCGGAATTTCTGGGCCCCGACTGCCAGCCCGGCCCGATCGCGGATGCGGTTCTGGTGTTGCTGGACGATCCGGTCGCGCGGACGGCACAGTTGAATGCGGCGCGCGTCACCATGGATCGGCTGGGTCAAGGCGGTGAGGCGCCGGGGCTGCGCGCGGCGCGGTCGGTGCTGGGCGTGATCTGATCGCGTCCGATGCTTGCGCTTGGCGGCGGGCCTCTCAGCCGGTGAAATCGGCCGAAACGGCCCCGCTGAGCCGGATCATGTCGGCGGGTGCGATGGCAAAGACGTGGCGCGGTGTGCCGCCGGCGGCATAGACGACTGCGAATGTGCTGAGCCGGGGATCGACCCATGCGCGGATCGGGGTCAGGTGACCCAAGGGCGCGACCCCACCGATGGCAAAACCTGTCTGCGCGCGGATCAGCGCGGCGTCCGCCTTGCCCAAAGCCTCATCCGCAAGCGCGCTGGCCTTGGTGGTATCCACCTGATTGCCGCCTGCGGTAATGAACAAAAGCGCGGTGCCGCTGTGCTCGCCCCGAAAGATGATCGACTTGGCGATCTGATCGATGCTGCAGCCGCAGGCGATGGCGGCATCTGCGGCGGTGCGCGTCCCCTCGGCCATTTCGATGATGTTTGGCGACAGTCCGCCCGCAATCAGGGCGCGCCGCACGCGTTCAAGGCTTTTGCTCATGACGTTTCCCTTTGTCCGTGGCCGTTTGTGCCGCGCGCACGCCAGCGGTGCAACCCGTTGACGTGGCCCACCGTTGCGGGCCATGACCGTGGCATGAGCTTTGCCGCGCGCCTGACACGTCATCCCATTCCCTTCGACCTTGATCGCGGTCGCGAGGCGTTCTTGGCCTTGTCCGGGGTTTCCCGGGATCTTGGGCCGCTGATTGCCGGAACCGCAGGGTGCAGTCCGTTCCTGTCGCGCCTGATCATGCAGGAGGCCGCGTGGCTGGCGCCGGTGCTGGCGGGCGCACCCGAGGACGCGCTGCGCGCGCTGCTGGCCGAGGCTGCTGCAGTGCAATTGCCGACGCTGAACCCTGATCTGCGCGGGATCAAACGCCGGGCCGCGTTGCTGGTGGCGCTGGCGGATCTGGGCGGGGTCTGGGACCTGATGACGGTGACCGGGGCATGGACCGATATTGCCGATGCCTGCGTGCAGGCCGCGACCCGCGCCCATGTGGGGGCCGAGGCGAAACGCGGCAAGCTGCCCGGCATGACCGAGGAAGATGCCGCGCGCGATGCGTGTGGCATGGTGGTGTTGGCCATGGGAAAGATGGGTGCCGGAGAGTTGAACTATTCCTCGGACATCGACCTGATCTGCCTGTTCGATGAGGGGCGATTCGACCCCGCCGAGGAGATGGAGGCCCGTAGCGGTTTCGTGCGGGCCACTCGCAAGATCGCCGCCAGCCTGAGCGAAAATACCGCTGACGGCTATGTGTTCCGCACCGATCTGCGCCTGCGCCCCGATGCGTCGGTAACACCTGTGTGCATCTCGATGGCGGCGGCGGAACGCTATTACGAGGCCGAAGGCCGGGCATGGGAACGCAGCGCCTATATCAAGGCGCGGCCTTGTGCGGGCGATCTTGCGGCAGGGGCGGGCTTCTTGAAAACGCTGGTGCCATTCGTCTGGCGGCGGCATCTGGATTTCGCCACCATCGCCGACACACATGACATGCGGCAGCGGATCCGGGATCACAAGGGCCTGCATGGCATCACCTTGGCGGGGCATAACATCAAGCTGGGTGCGGGCGGCATTCGCGATATCGAGTTCTTTGCCCAGACCCGGCAATTGGTGGCTGGTGGTCGCGATGTGGATTTGCGCCAGCGCCAGACCTTGGCGGCGTTGCAGGCGCTGGCGGCCAAGGAGTGGATCACGCCTGAGGTCGCGGATACCCTTGGCGATCATTATCAGCACCACCGTGAGGTCGAACACCGGCTTCAGATGATCAACGATGCCCAAACCCACCTGTTGCCGAACACGCCCGACGGGTTTGACCGTCTGGCCCGGTTCATGGGGCACGGCGATACCGCTGCGTTCAAGGCCGGTCTGCAGGCGCGGTTGCAAGAGGTAGCGGACTTGACCGAGCCCTTCTTTGCACCGGGCACGGTGGCCAAGGTAGCGCCGGTCCTGACGGATGCGGTGGCCGAGATCGTCGCCCGTTGGCCCGGTTATCCCGCGTTGCGGTCCGAGCGGAGCCAGACGATCTTTGCCCGGCTCAAGCCCGATCTGCTGGCCCGGTTTCAGCGTGCGGCGCGGCCAGACGAGGCGTTGGCCCATTTCGACGGCTTCTTGCGCGGATTGCCGGCGGGGGTGCAGTTGTTTTCCCTGTTCGAGGCCAACCCTCCGCTGGTCGATCTGATTGTCGATATCTGCGGGACGGCCCCCGGCCTGTCACGTTATCTGGCGCGAAATTCGGGCGTGTTGGACGCGGTGCTTGACGGGCAGTTCTTTGCCCCATGGCCCGGACGCGACGGGCTGGCGGAGATCATCGGCGCAGCCCTGTCGGGGCAGGATTATGAGCGGCAACTGGATGCGGCCCGCGTTGTGATGAAGGAATGGCATTTCCGCGTTGGGGTTCATCATTTGCGTGGGCTGATCAGCGCCGAGGAGGCGGGCACGCAGTATTCCGACCTTGCCGCCGCAGTTGTGGCCGCCTTGTGGCCACTGGTCTGCAACGAGATTGCGCGCCGCCATGGGCCTGCACCGGGGCGTGGCGGGGCGGTTGTGGGCATGGGCAGTCTGGGGGCCGGGCGAATGACGGCGCGATCGGATCTGGACCTGCTGGTTATCTATGACGCCTGCGATGTGGAGATGACGCAGGGGCGTCGCCCGCTGGACCCGCGCGGCTGGTTCGCCAAGGCGACCAAGGCGTTGATCACCGCGTTGACGGTGCCGACGGCGCAGGGCGCGCTTTACGAGGTCGACATGCGGTTGCGCCCATCGGGGCGGCAGGGGCCGGTGGCCACGGCGCTGGAGGCGTTCCGCCTGTATCAGACGACAGAGGCGTGGACGTGGGAACATATGGCCCTGACGCGCGCCCGCGTTCTGGTGGGTGCGCCAAGCCTGTGCGCCGATATTGATGCGGTACGCCGGGATGTGATCATGGCCACGTCTGCGCCTGACGTGATCCGGCGGGATGCGGCGGACATGCGCGCGCGGCTTGCTGCGGCGGGCCGGGCGGGCAGCACGTTCGCCGTCAAGGATGGACCGGGCGGCCTGCAGGAGATTGTCTTGTTGGCGCAGGCGATGACGTTGATGGTGCGGCAACCGTTGCGCGATACCGCGGCGCAACTGACGGCCGCGTGCGATGCGGGGTTGCTGAGGGCGGATGACGCCGCGACATTGATCGCGGCGCAGACCCTGTTTGCCGAGGTCGATCAGGCCGTTCGCCTGTTGAGCGATCGCCCGCTTGATCTGGAAGAGATCGGTGCAGGCGGGCAGGCGTTTCTGGCCAAGGCGGGAAATGTCGCGGATGTGCGCGCGCTCGCCGCAAAGCTGGATGACATGCGCCGGCGGGTGGCTAGCATTATCGCGGCGGAATTGCCCGCCCCCAACAAAGAGCCAAGACCATGACCGACGCAAAAGACCCTATCGACCCCAAGGGGCTTATCCGTGAATCATTCCGGATTGAGGGGATCAGTGATGCGGAATGCCGGTCGATTCTGGTGGACTGGGCGCTGAGCGTGGAGGGGGCCGATCTGCGCGCGCATATCGCGGCGCTGTTGGACCGTTACGGTGATGCACCGGCGGATCACCCGATGCGGGCGGTGCTGACCGAGGGCCTGCAAGCCCCGGCACAGCCCAAGCGGCGGGGCGGACGCAGTGCACGGGTCACCGAAAGCTGAGCGCACAGCGGTGTGATGGCGGTGACCGCAAGGTTGCTTGACGTGCCATTGCGCGCCCTGGCACCGACGGGCCGGAGTTGCGTGGCCCCCTGATCAGCGTTCCAGCGGTGCGCGGGTCGCGTGGCTACCGCGTTCGCGGTAGGGCGTGGTGTCGTAATGGGCGCGGTAGCATTTCGAAAAGTGAGACGGTGAGGCGAAGCCGCAGGCAAGCGCCACGTTGATCACGCTCATATCCGTCTGCATCAGCAGGTTGCGCGCCTTGGCCAGACGCAGTTCCATGTAGTAGCGTTTCGGGCTGCGGTTGAGATAGCGGCGAAACAGACGCTCAAGCTGTCGGGTGGACATGCCGACCTTTTGCGCCAGTGTCGCGGGGCTGATGGGATCTTCAATGTTTTGTTCCATCATCCGGATCACTTGGCTTAGCTTGGGATGCCGGACGCCGATCCGGGTCGGGATCGACAGGCGCTGCGTGTCTTGATCGGTGCGGATGGAGGTGTAGATCAACTGGTCGGCAACCAGATTGGCCAGATCCTCGCCATGCTCATTGGCGATGATCTTGAGCATCAGGTCGATTGATGCCGTGCCGCCTGCGGTGGTGATGCGGTTGCCGTCGATCACGAACACCGACTTCGTCAGGGTCACATCCTCGAATTCCTCGGCGAAGCTATCTTGGTTTTCCCAATGAATGGTGGCGCGCTTGCCGTCCAGAAGGCCCGCCTTGGCCAAGGTATAGCCCGCAGTGCACAGCCCGCCGATGGTGGCGCCCTTGCGCGCCTCGCGGCGCAACCAGTTCAGCACACGCTTGGATGTGGCCGATTGCACGTCAATGCCGCCACACATCAGGATCGTGTCGTCGCGGGTCAGTTCCTCGAGGTCGGTATCCAGCTTGAAGCCGATACCGGCGCTGCAATACGCGATTTCGCCGCCATCGCCCGCGAGGGTCCATTTATAGAGCGGCTTTCCGGACATGCGGTTGGCGATGCGGAGCGCTTCAACCGCGCTGGAAAAACACAGCATGGTGAATCGATCCAGCAGAACAAAGACATAGTGTTTTGGCTGTTCGGGTTGGTGTATTGCCGCCATGATTGGCCGTCCCCCCGTGCGGCGATTTGCGGCGCGGGCCGCTATGGACTAAAAGCGAAACCACTATTTGGCTCCAGTGGCAATCCCTTCTGCCAAATTCGGGATTGGCCCGCAGGTTCCATCCGCCTATAAGGCGCGCTGACACGCCCGCAGGGTGATTGCATGACCGGAGGCCCCCGATGACCCAATCATGGACCAAGACAGACTGGCGCGCAAAGCCGCGCGTTCAGATGCCCGACTACCCCGATGCCGCGGGACTGGCGGCCGTGGAGGCGCAATTGTCCAAGTATCCGCCGCTGGTGTTTGCGGGAGAGGCACGTCGGCTGCGTTCGGAACTGGCGGCGGTGTCACGCGGCGAAGCGTTCTTGCTGCAGGGTGGCGACTGTGCCGAAAGCTTTGCCGAGTTCAGCGCCGATGCCATTCGGGACACCTTCAAGGTGATGTTGCAGATGGCGATGGTGCTGACCTATGCCGCCAAGGTTCCGGTGGTGAAGGTTGGGCGTATGGCGGGCCAATTCGCCAAGCCCCGGTCCGCGCCCACCGAGATCAAGAACGGCGTGGAGTTGCCCAGCTATCGGGGCGACATCATCAACGAACTGGCCTTTACCCCCGAAGCACGCATGCCAGACCCGCAAAAGATGTTGCAGGCCTATACGCAGGCGGCCGCGTCGCTGAACCTGCTGCGCGCGTTTTCCAAGGGCGGCTATGCCGATATCCATCAGGTGCACGCCTGGACGCTTGGCTTTACGGAAAGCGAAAAGGCGGCCGCGTATCGCGATATGGCCAACCGGATCAGCGATACGCTGGACTTCATGACTGCCGCCGGCCTGACCAGCGAAAACAACAGCGAACTGTCCACGGTGGATTTCTACACCAGCCACGAAGCGCTGTTGCTTGAATATGAAGAGGCGCTGTGCCGGATCGACAGCACCAGTGGCCTGCCCATCGCGGGGTCGGGCCACATGATCTGGATCGGCGACCGGACGCGGCAGCCCGATGGCGCGCATGTTGAATTTGCGCGTGGCGTGCAGAACCCGATTGGGTTGAAAACCGGCCCCAGCACCACCGCCGACGACCTGAAGGTGTTGATGACCAAGTTGAACCCCAAGAACGAGGCGGGGCGTCTGACCCTGATCGCACGCTTCGGGGCCGGGTCGGTGGGGGACCACCTGCCGCGCCTGATCGAAACGGTACGTGCCGAGGGGGCCAACGTGGTGTGGTCGTGCGACCCGATGCACGGCAACACGATCAAGGCGGCGTCTGGCTACAAGACCCGCCCGTTCGAAAGCGTGCTGCGCGAAGTGCAGGAATTCTTTGCGATCCACCGCGCGGAAGGAACGGTTGCAGGTGGCGTGCATTTCGAGATGACCGGCAAGGACGTGACGGAATGCACCGGCGGCGTGCGGGCGGTGACCGATGAAGATCTGTCCAACCGCTATCACACGGCGTGTGATCCGCGCCTGAACGCCAGCCAGTCACTGGAACTGGCGTTTCTTGTGGCCGAGGAATTGCAGGCCAGCCGCAGTGCGATGCGCGCCGCGATCTAGCCACGTGTCAGCCAGCGCTGATCAACGAAAAGGGGCCGCGCGGGCCCCTTTTTCATGTGTGGCGCGTCAGTCTCGCCCGCCCCGGATCACTGTCAGGACCGGGGTTCCCGTTGTGCGGGCGGGTGCCTGAAACGGTGCTGCGGGTTCCGCCAATCCCTGCGCGGGCGCGATCGGGCGTCCGGCAGACAGGCGGCGGCCCTGCACGATGGGCGCGGCAAGGGTCTGGGTGATCTGAAAGCGGCGCGGTGTCAGACCGATCCGGCCCTGCGTGACAAACACGCCCAAGGCACGGGTGATTGCGCCATAGCGGTCGGTGAGGGGCAAGATCGTCATCTGCCCGGCCATCGGCGGCTGGCCGGCCCCGCCCGTCTCGGCGGTTACTTCAAGGCTGAGCGCCTGTGGCGCGCTGAACATCGTCTCGATCTGGCGCATCAGGTTGGGGCGGTCCGCAAGGGCAAAGAACGCGCGCAGGGGCATGCCGCGCACTTCCATTCCCATGACCTCGGCCAGATGCGCACCTGCAAGCCGCAAGCGGACAGCGCCGGGATGGGTCCGTTCCAGCATGAAGGCATGGCTGAGCGCGCCCATGATGGCAGTGGGTTGCACGTCGGCGCGTTCGGGCAGCAAACGGCCCTGCCGCAGCGTTTCCCAGTAGCGGACCACGTCGGTGACGATGGGGTTGGTCATGCCGAACCTATGGGCGGAAAGGCCGATGATCTCGGCCATTTGGTTGGTGTGTTGCGTCATCGCCCGGTTCCCTTCATTGTCGGAAATCAGGGCGGAGCATGGGTTGACCCTAGCCGTGATTTCCTTTCCGATTTCTTAATAAGACATCTCAAAATTTCTGGGCAGTGGGAGAGTTCATCAGTGGTTAACGGGGAAAACGTCCAATCGATGACGGGATTTGCCGCACGCGACGGGGGGGCGTGGGCGTGGGAACTGCGTGGGGTCAACGCGCGCGGACTGGACGTGCGGTTGCGCTTGCCCGACGGATTGGGGGCGCTGGAGGCACCATTGCGCGCCCGCCTTGGCGCGGTGGTGAAGCGCGGCGCGGTGACCGTGTCGCTGCGTCTGGCGCGGGGGAATGGCGGGGCCGGGGCAAGAGTGGATGCCGAGGGTCTGGCCGCTGCGCTGGTCGCGTTGGCGGCGGTGCAGGCGGCGGCAGACGACACCGGACTGGCGATTACCGCACCCACGGCGGTGGAGGTGGCGGCCATGCGCGGGGTGTTGAGCGACGGGGGCGAGACCGTCTTGCCCGACGCCGAAGCCCTGTTGGCCGACTTTGATCGCGTCTTGGGCGATTTGACGGCCATGCGCGCGGGAGAGGGGGCCGCGATTGCCATGGTCATCGGTGAACAGATCGACCGCATTGCGGCTTTGACCGCGCAGGCCGCCGAGCTTGCCGCCGCGCGGACCGTGACACAGGCAGAGACGTTTCGCAAAAACGTCAGCCGGCTGATGGTGATGGCGGCCGATCTGGACGAGGGGCGGGTGGCACAGGAATTGGCCATGCTGGCGGTCAAGGCGGATGTGACCGAAGAAATCGACCGTCTGAACGCCCACGTCGTTGCAGCGCGCGCGTTGATGGCGGATGGTGGCCCAATTGGCCGCAAGCTGGATTTCCTGATGCAGGAGTTCAACCGCGAGGCCAATACGCTGTGTTCGAAATCCGGTGATGCGGCGCTGACCGCGACCGGCCTTGACCTGAAGCTGGTGATCGATCAGATGCGCGAGCAGGTGCAGAACCTGGAATGAGGACGTCCGATTTGCCCGAAACCATCCCCCAACGTCGCGGTCTGCTGATCATCCTATCCTCGCCCTCGGGTGCGGGAAAGTCCACACTTGCACGTCGTTTGATGGCTTGGGACCAGTCGTTGTCGTTCTCTGTTTCGGCCACGACGCGTGAACCAAGGCCCGGCGAAGTGGATGGCCAAGATTATCATTTCATGTCGGAACAGGCGTTCAAGGCCATGGTCAGCGATGGCAAGATGTTGGAGCACGCCCATGTGTTCGGCAACTTCTATGGCAGCCCGATGGCCCCGGTGGCCGAGGCGATCGATGCGGGGCACGACGTGTTGTTCGATATCGATTGGCAAGGCGCACAGCAGATCCGGAATTCGGCTTTGGGCAAGCATACCCTGTCGATCTTCATCCTGCCGCCGTCGATCCCCGAGTTGAAACGGCGATTGGAGACACGCGGGCAGGACGATGCCGAGGTCATCGCGAAACGGATGCGCAAGAGTTGGGACGAGATCAGCCGATGGGACGCGTATGATTATGTCTTGATCAATGATGATCTGGACGCCAGCGAAGCCAAGTTGAAGACCATCATCACCGCAGAGCGGATGCGCCGCGAACAGCAGCCCGGTCTGCAGGCCCATGTGCGCAGACTGCAGGCTGAGTTTGAGGAGGGGCAGCAATGATTTATGCCTTGGACGGGATCAGCCCGCATATCGATGCCGACAGCTGGGTCGCCCCCGACGCCAACCTGATCGGCCGGGTGGTGTTGGGGCCGGGCGCAAGTGTCTGGTTCGGTGCGACGCTGCGCGGGGACAACGAAGAGATCCGGATTGGCGCGGGCACCAACGTGCAGGAGGCCTGCGTGATGCACACCGACATGGGCTATCCGCTGATGATCGGTGAAAACTGCACGATCGGGCACAAGGCCATGCTGCATGGCTGCACCATTGGGGACGGAAGTCTGATCGGGATGGGCGCGACGGTGTTGAACGGTGCGGTGATCGGCAAGGGCTGCCTGATCGGCGCGGGTGCGTTGGTGACCGAAGGCAAGGTCATCCCCGATGGTAGTCTTGTGATGGGCGCGCCGGGCAAGGTGGTGCGGGAACTGGACGCAGCGGCGCAGGCGGGGCTGATCCAGTCGGCCACCCATTATCAACAAAACATGCGGCGGTTCCGGGCGGGGCTGACGGCGGTCTGACGCCTACGGGACGGCGCGGGCAGCTTTGGCCGGCAAGGTTGGTTGCTCAGCCGGTCGAGATCTGGAGGCGGTTGTCGTCGGCGACGTAATTGATGCTGTGGCCCTGCGCCGCGGCCTCGGTGGGCAGGACGGTGAACTGCACCTCGGATGGCCGCAGGGGGCGGCTGGCGTGGCCACCGCCGAACCGCAAGAGCGACCAAAGCGTGGGGTCCATGTTGACACGTCGCCCGGTGCAATCAATCTGCCATTCGCCCTGCGCGGTGCGGGCAACTGTGATGTCACCCCCCATGGGCAGCGCAGTTTCGACGCACATCAACATCAGGAAGGCCAGCTTGACCGCGGCGCGCGGCACCTCGGTATCGGGATGCCATGTGACGGTGAACCGGCTTTGGGCGTAAAGATTGCCGAGTGTTTCGCGCACCTCGCGCACGCTGATCGTCTGATCGGCCCCGGGCGCCCCGAACGCGACCCGGAAAAACCGGATACGCGCCTGTGCATCGCGGATGGCGTCCTTGATCAGCGCCATCTCAGGGCCTTGTGGCGCGCCCGTCATCTCCAGCAGTTCGACCCCGTTGCCGATTGCGCCAAGAGGGTTAACTAGGTCATGACAAAGCCGCGACCCGACAAGCGCCACCAAGTCTTCGGCGGTAAAGCGGTGCTGATCATCCATGCGAAGGGTTTCCGATGACAAATGGTGTGAACGCGATATTGGAGCCCGGAATGTTCGTGCGCCACCCCGACAGACCCGATTGGGGGCTGGGGCAGGTGCAATCCAACATCGGCCACAAGATCACGGTGAATTTCGAACACGAAGGCAAGGTCGTGGTCGATGGCCGTCGGATCGGGTTGATCATGGAATTCCTCACCTGATTTGCGGCATGTCGGCGGACGTTAGGCCTTTCGAGGTTAACAACGGTTTAACGGTGAGGGTGCCGTCGGGGCAAGTGTGCGTCTTGCAAGTGCCGCCGCCCATGCTAAACCGCCCTCATGCTGTTGGATGACACCCATTTCGAGCTGCGTCTGGCGGGGTCCGAAGCCGAGATGCGCGCCGCTCAACGCCTGCGGTATCAGGTTTTCGTCACCGAGTTGGGCGGTGACGGCACGTTGGTGGACCATGATGCGGGCGTCGAGGCGGACAGGTTCGACCCGTTCTTCGACCACCTGCTGTTGGTGGATCATCGCCGTGAAAAGGCCGATCAGGTGGTCGGGGTCTACCGGGTGATGCGCGCCGATCAGGCGGCGGAGGCCGGACAATTCTATTCCGAGGATGAATACGATCTGGGCCCGCTGCGCAATTCGGGGCGGACCTTGTTGGAGTTGGGCCGGTCTTGCGTGCACCCCGATTATCGCGGCGGCACGGCGTTGATGCATCTGTGGAACGGGCTGGCGGCCTATATCGCCGCGCATGGGATCGAAGTGATGTTTGGCGTCGCCAGTTTTCATGGGCAGGACCCGGCGCCGCTGGCCAGCCCCCTGTCGTTGCTGCATCACCGCCATCTGGCCCCGGACGACATCCGCCCCATTGCGCGCCCCAAGGGGTATCAGGCGATGGACCTGATCGCCGCCGATGATCTGGACCGTCCGGCGGCCATTCGGGCCATGCCATCGCTGATCAAGGCGTATCTGCGGCTGGGCGGCTTTGTGGGGCAGGGCGCGTTCATCGACCGCGCGTTCAACTGCATTGATGTGTGCCTTGTGATGGATGTGGCCCGGATGAGCCCGACACACCGCGCGATCTATGAAAAAGGCGGCCGCCGGTGACGACGTGGAAAGGGGACGGGCCGCAGGACGCTCCGCCACCGATCCGGGCGCTGACGCTGTTGGGGTGGCTGCGCGTCGTGGCGCGTGCGGTGCCGTTGCTGGCGGTGCTGGCGATCTGCTTTCCGCTGCTGCTGGTCTTGCGCCTGCCCGAGAGGGCGATCTGGGGCCTGAACCGGCCCGTTACCCCGTTTATCACGCAGGTCGTCTGTATCGTTGTGTGTTGGGTGTTGTCGCTGCGCCGGGTGGTGATCGGCGCGCCGATGGTGCAGCGGGGGGCGTTTGTTGCCAACCATGTCAGTTGGCTGGATATCTTCGTTCTGAATGCCGCCAAGCGGATGTATTTCGTGGCCAAGTCCGAGGTGCGCGGTTGGAGCGGGATCGGCTGGTTGGCGCGGGGGACCGGCACATTGTTCATTACCCGCCGTCCGGGCGAGGCCCGGGTACAGCAACGCTTGCTCGAAGAACGGCTGGTGGCGGGGCATCGGCTGCTGTTCTTTCCCGAGGGCACATCGACGGATGGCGGGCGGGTTTTGCCATTTAAATCAACGCTATTTGCGGCGTTTTTTACAGATGAAATGAAGGATATCCTGTATGTGCAGCCCATCAGCCTGCGTTACCGCGCCCCTCTGGGGGAAGACGTGCGGTATTTTGGCTGGTGGGGTGACATGGATTTTGGGCCGAGCCTGCTGAAGGTGCTGGCGGGGCCTGCGGGGGGCGAGGTGACGGTCACCTATCATGCGCCCTTGCAGGTTGCGGCGTA
>Ga0075467_10002668_pt1 | contig 14006 bp, 12 predicted proteins | sample DEB08_DNA_9_FD_75067 | JGI IMG/M metagenome (GOLD analysis project Ga0075467, IMG submission 75067) | Aqueous microbial communities from the Delaware River and Bay under freshwater to marine salinity gradient to study organic matter... | ecosystem: Environmental > Aquatic > Marine > Coastal ...
TCAACAAAGCGAAGCACGGGCTCAAAGCTCTCGTAGGGGTGGTTAAGCAGAACGTCGTGATCGGCGAGGGTGTCGAAGATGGATTCTCCCGGTTCGATATCCGGTGAGGGTTGGGGTTCCCATGGTTCATCGCGCAGTTGATCGTATCCTGGGCTGAAAGCGAGGCTCATGAAATCGGTAAGGGCGAGCGGGCCATCGGTGGCGTAGATTTCAGCCGTGCCGGCAGCAGTGATATCGCGCGCGATACGTTTGAGTCGATTGTTAGCTTTGGCTGGGTATTCGAGCCTGACGGTGTTGCTGGTTTTTCTAGCAGCGAGCACTTCCTCCATTTCCCCGGCAAGATCAATAGCATCTTCTTCTTGCACAGCGATGTCGCCATTGCGGGTGATGCGGAAGGGCATGGTGGCGCTGAGTTTTTCATCGGGAAAGAGCTGTCCAGCGAACATGGCGATGAGCTCCTCGATGAGGATGAAGTGATACTCGGAAGGGGTGGAGGATTTTTCCGAGCTTGGGATCCGGATGAAGCGTGCACGACCCTCAGGCACGGGGATGAAGACGCTGCGTGAGGTTTGCTCCGCATTGTTTTCCAACTCACAGGCGAGGATCACACGCATGGCCGGCAGCTGGGAGATGGGGTTTTCCGAATCGTCTGCCAGCGGGGTCAGTAGTGGAAAGACAGAGTCCTCAAAGCGGGTCAGGAGTGCCTCATGCTGGGCGGGGGAGATAGCAGAACGGTCAACCAAGCACATGCCCTCCTCAGCGAGGGCAGGAAGAAGCTCCTCGTTGATCAAGGTGTATTGATCCCCGATCATGGTTTTTGCCCGTGCGCGGATGGCTTCAAGCTGTTGGGATGGAGTGAGCCCGGTAATGCCACGTTTGCGGGAGCCGGAGCTGCGCATCAGGTGCAGGCCTCCGACGCGGACCTGAAAGAACTCGTCCAGATTGGAGGCAGTGATGGCAAGGAACTTGAGGCGTTCAAGCAGGGGCAGGGACTCTCGCAGGGCCTCATCAAGGACACGCTGGTTGAATTCAAGCCAGGATAATTCGCGATTGATAAATGACATGGTGGGGGGAGGAATTTGGAATTTGGAATTTGGAATTTGGAATTTGGAATTTGGGATGTTAGGTGCCTTCGTGGACGGCGACGCCGAGGCCGTAGATGTCTTTGAAAAGATCCGCTTTGGAACGCATGGCAATACGTTCCACGGAAGCATCAGTGATGCCGCGCAGGGTGATATTGAGTTTTTGTTTACCAATACTAACATCAATCTCACCGATGCGTGAGCTGTGGCTGCGGTCGAGAGCGTCGGCGATGCGCAGGATAGCGGAAAGCTTGGAGACACGCATGCGGTCTTCCGGTGACAGGTCGCGATATCCTGAGTGGGCTGGTTTTGGGCCGGACCTACGGTGGTATCTTGTAATCAGGGCTACGATGGCGAGGTCCCTCTGGCCAAGGCCGAAGATCTCGCTGTTGAGGATAATGTAATACGAGTGTTTGTGGTGGGCCTGTGCGCTGATGAAGTTACCACACTCATGTACGATAGCGGCACACTGCAAGAGCAGTGAATCGTGTTCGCCAAGCTGGTGAACATCAGCCGTGGCTTCAAACAGCAGCTGGCTGAGGCGGGTGACCTGGGCTGCGTGGCTCCGGTGAGCGCGGTACTTGCGCGCCAGGCTTTCTGCTGAACGTAATACTTCTTTCTGGAATCCGTCGGTGAGCGAGAACGAGGTGGGGATATCGAGCAGCAGACCGCGCTCGTAGTCGCTACCGGGCAGGCGTATGGTTTCTACCTGCAGAGTTTCGGCAATGGCGAGATTGATTTCCAGGGCGGTAATAATGGCTTGCGCGGTGTTGTAGTCGAGCTGGTATTTTTTGACCCGCATTTCCTCCGACATGGAGGCGATGAGTGTGGCGATATCTGCCAGCGCGCGGTAGGAGCTTTTGGTTTTTCCAGGCTTGGCGAGCTCGTGTGCAAGGTGCTGAATCTCGTAACCAATAATCACCAGCTCCTCAACACCTGCGTCCTGGTAGTCGTGGTTGATCTGGCTGATCTGGCTACGGATGTGTTCACGGGTGACTTTGCTGATGCTTGCGCTGCCATCCTCGTCGTCACGGCCCAGTGAAATAGCCTCGCCGGTACGGTAAACGCCGAGACGATAGTTACTGTAGTCCGAAATCCTGCCATTTTTAAACAGTAGCGCACGAGTATTGCCGGGGCCGACGTGAACCACCAAGGTGGTGCGCTTTTTCATCGACGGGGTATCGCGCAGACGCCGTCTGGTTTTCAGGTAGATGAGGCGTGTCATTTCACCTTCGTCGAGGGTTTCGACGCGCAGGCCACAGCCGATCTGAATACGGTTGAGGAAGGCGTCCTGGTTGTTTGCTTCAGCGAGCACGTTGGTGACAACGGCACGCACTGGGGTGTCCTCGGTGGCCCCCAGCTCACGCAGGGTCTCGCGATAACCGTTGAGGATCTTGACGCAGCGCTCGATGGTGGAGCGCCGGATGGAACCGCGCTGGTAGATATCATGTGCCAGCGGGATGGATTGCTCGAGGAAATCCCCTGAGGCATCTTCCGCATCGGTGTGATTTTCCGATACCAGCAGCGAGATTGAGCTGGCACCGATATGGATGGATGCTTGCAGGGATGGAGCGGGGGCGGGCGTCATGAGTTTTGGATAGTTTCGAAAAGATCTGCGCTGGAGAAAAGGTGCGCTTGCTGGCGCTATCTTGCTCTAGCGGTTAAGGATTGTCTTGCCAAAAATGGTTACAAATAAGAGAGCCACCCAGCAGTCCGAATGGCATTGGGGGAGTGTCAGTCAGGCCGATGACTTCAAAAATGGCCGGTAAATGATCAAAATAAACATAATTAGCTTGATTTTACAGGGGATGAATGATTATGACTCTGCCCCGTAGTTTTACTTATCTCATACTCTGAGTTCACACTCTGTGTATTGGTATTTTAATCAGCTGCAAAAACCACATTCTCTAAATCTCCCAAATCACATCCCTTGACCAGTTATGGACGACTCGAACATCATCCCGTTTGACCAGCCAAAGCCGGGTTTCGGGCATCCTGCCAAATCTATGAAAAGCAACCTCGTTGTCCAAGCCTCAGAGATCATTAAAGATCCGCAGATCCTCGTAAACGTCGTATCCAAGCGCGTTATTCAGTTGAACCAAGGGCGTTCTCCGCTGATTGATACGGTCCCTAGCATGGGATCTGCCGACATCGCCTTGTCTGAAATCATTGAAGGCAAAGTAGTAATTGCGCAGCCTAAAGAAGACTAGGTTTTTCTCCACTGACAAAGACGCAGGGGAAGTGGCCTTGTTTCTTGATATATCGTGAAAGTATGAGCGCGGATATAGCAACCAACCGGAAGGCTCGCCGCGACTATCATATCACCGATACCTATGAATGCGGTATCGAGCTGAAGGGCACGGAGGTGAAATCCATCCGTGCGGGCAAGGTGAATATAGCCGATGGTTATACTCGGATCGAAAATGGTCAGGCATTCCTCTATGGCTGCCATATCCAGCCGTGGCAAACTGCCGGTGAGTGGTTCCAACATGAAACAACGCGCCCACGGCGTCTGCTACTGCACAAGAAGGAGATCATCAAGTTATCCGAGGTGACTGACCAGAAGGGCTGCACGCTGCCATGTCTGAGATTGTATTGGAAGGATGGCAAGGTGAAGGTTGAGATCGGTGTCGGTAAAGGTAAGACTCACTCTGACCAGCGTCAGGATTTAAAAAAACGCACTGAGATGCGGGAGGCGGATCGGGAGATGGCGCGTTTTAATCAACGTTAGTCAGGAGTGCGATGTTTGACCTTCGTCAATTTGCCTCCCTAGCGCCGGATTGGTATCTGCGCTTGAACTATCACGAGCAGCTGGATTCGACCAATGACGAGGCGCGTCGACTTGCTGAGGGTGTGGCTAAAGGGGGATCTGAAGACGGTGCCGAACACGGCACGGTGGTTTTGGCCGATCACCAGCTCGCAGGCAGAGGCAGACGTGGAGCCAGTTGGGTTTCCGGTTCTGGTGACGGGCTGCTGTTTTCCCTCATACTACGCCCTGACTTCCCTCAAAACAATTGGAGTCGCATCGCACTAGCCGCGGGTCTCGGCATCGTTACCGCGCTCAATGACAAGTGGGCAGTGGGCGCTCAGGTCAAGTGGCCCAATGACATCTACCTGCGCGGGCGGAAGTGTGCCGGCATTTTAGCCGAGGCGCGTGAGGACTTCGTGGTGCTAGGCGTCGGGCTGAACGTTATCGCAGCACCAGGTTCTGGTGACTCGGGGGTGCCGGCGATCGCCCTGGGCGATGTAGTGCGTGAGCCCGTGACCCGGGAGATGGTTTTAGCTACTGTGCTGGATGGCATCATGCGTGAAGTGGAATGCTGCGGCGATGACTTCGAGAGGCAGTTGTCTCGTCTGCGTGAGGTTTGTTACCTGACGGGGAAATCGATTGAATTTAGAGCAAGTGGCAATCGTCTTGCCGGCTTTGTCCATGGCATCGGCGAAGACGGTTCACTGATGGTAGAGGTGGACGGCGTTATAACGAGCTACGCACAGGCGGCGGAAATCCGAGTCGTCTGATTGGGTTTTATAGATCGGTATGATCATCCTCAAGTGGCTCGCCGAGGGCTTTTTTCAGGGCAGCGCCCAAAGGGCTGGCAAGAGTGCTATGCCAGTCCCGAAGGTCGATGATCTCCTCCAGTCTTGGTAACGATTCCACATAAAGGCCGGCACGCCGTGCTGCAGCCAAGGTGGCGGAGGTAACGCCTTCACTCCTCCATGGGATATGATCGAATAGCTCAGGGGCGTTGGATTTGAGGATGAGCAAGTAGTAATTACCTTGGGTGCTCGGGCCAATCACGGCATCCCGCGAAGATTGATCATGCAGTCTGGAGAAAGCCGCGTTGATCCAGCGTGCGCCACATTCAAGGCAGTTTGACCCGATAATGGCGATTTCACGATAGCCTTCATCAAAGCCATCTGTGAATGCTCGCGTGATGCGTGCGCCGAAGTCACCATCGCCCTGGGGGCGAAAATCCACTTCCTGGGTGAGTGCATAATCGGCCTGAGGCTGGGGGGCTAGGTAGACGCCGTCTTCCGGGCCTGAGGTGGCGCGCATCCCGGGCAGCAGCCAGAAACGAACGGCTTCCTCAGCATCATCCGGAGTATAGCAAAAACGGATGCGGCAATCTTGCAACCCCTGGAGCTGCCTGAGCAGAACTTCCACCATGGCTTGGTAATACCTGGCTGCCTCCACCTCACCGACGTCCAAAGCGAGTCGGGTATTAACCGTTCCGGGAATGGGTTCGTTGAGAAACACCAGCAGCAAGCGCATATGAAGATTTAAGCCAGCAATATCAGAAGACCAAATACCAAATCCAGAAAACAGTCAAAAATCGGGTAATCCTTTAACTTTTACTGATTATCATAATCGTGGTAATTTCTCTTGCCAGCAGGCTATAACTGGGGGATGCTAAGAACTCGAAACGTTTTCCCAATGTTTTCTTGATTGCAATCAATATGGCCGCCCCCCGCAATAAGCTGAGAAACAACAAAGCACGCAAGCCTTGGCCAAATGAGGTTCTGGGAATACTTTTGTGCGGCTCAGGTATTTTGCTGTTGCTGGCACTGATTTCTTTTTCGACCAGCGACCCTTCGATTTTCCAGTTTTTGGGAAGTGTCGAAGGTCAGTCTGACGCCGCACAGGTGGGCAAGAACTGGATCGGTCCCGTGGGTGCAAATATCGGGTATATCTTCTTTGCTCTTTTTGGGGCAGCAGCATATTTGCTGGCGCTCACGATGATCTGGATGGGCTTGGCCAAGCTAGTTATGAATTCCAGGGCCCCATGGTATACTTGGGCAGGTTGTGGGGTCTTTGTTCTCAGTGCGGCTGCACTGCTTGCGGTGCAGACTATTTTCTTTGTCGATTGGGCTCACAACAGTGGGATCGAAGGTGGGGTCGGTGGCTGGCTGGGCTATTGGCTGGGCACCCGTTTGCTTGAAGCATTGTTTAATAAGGCTGGGGCGATTTTGGTTCTGGTTTGCGTCTATCTCGTCAGCCTGATCATGCTGACGGGCTTACATCCCATCGCGTTTATGCGGGGTTTATTCATTCACATCACAGAATGGCGCAAGAATCGTAAGGAGCGTAAACTTGGGAATGGGCATAAGTCGTCGTCCCTTGACCTGCTCCGTAAGAGGAAGGATGGTATTTTAGAAGATGAGTTGGGTGGTGGTCTGGCTTCAGGCTCTGGAGCTACCCAGAAAAAAGCACTTAGGAATAAGGCGGGAAAAGCAACCAAGTCGGAGGAAGATGAATTGGATGCTGATCCGCAGGCTGAACTTCCGCTTAGGGAAATTCCCGTGCCGCAGATTATCGACGCTTCGCAGCGTCGTAAACCCGCTGCTGGGCTCGGGGCTAAGCCCTTTGGTAAGAAAAAGCAGGAATATACTGGTCTGACTACGGATGAGTTCGAGGATTATGAATTGCCAGGATTCGACCTGCTAGATATTCCCGAACACGATGAGCCCGAAGTCGAGGCCGACAAAAGTGAACTCGTGGCGATTCAAAAGACGATCGTTGATACCCTCAAGGCCTTTGGCGTGGAAGTGACCGCTGGTAACATTACCAGAGGACCCACGATCACCCGTTATGAAGTCTACCCAAGCCCTGGCCTGCGGGTGAGTAGGATCACCCAGTTGGAGGCGGATATTGCACGTGCCACCAAGGCTGAGCGCATTAACATTCTGGCTCCGGTTCCCGGATCTGACACCGTAGGTATTGAGATTGCCAACAATGAAAAAGTCGCAGTACCTCTACACGAGCTCCTGCAGGATCCGGCATTCGCTAGTGCCAAGAATAGGATCCCACTTGCACTCGGCAAGGATGTGTATGGTAACACCGTCATTGGCGACCTTGCAGCCATGCCTCACTTGCTGGTGGCGGGCGCGACGGGATCGGGTAAGTCGGTGTGTATCAACTCGATTATTTCAAGTATTCTATTCAAGTTCAGCCCTAACGAACTTCGCTTCATCATGATCGACCCCAAGGTGGTGGAGATGCAGATGTATAACTCACTACCCCACCTTGCCGTGCCGGTGGTGACTGACCCTAACAAGGTGATTGCCGCACTACGCTGGGTGGTTAATGAAATGGAACGGCGTTATCGTATGTTTGCTGAGGTGGGGGTGCGTAACTTCGATGCCTTCAACAAGCGGGAAATCATCAAGGAGGAGGAGCCCGAAATCGAGGAGGACAATGAGGAGGAGGAAGATTACGATGCCGAGCATATTGCATCGATCGCCAAGGCACTCACGGATGGTGAGCTTGGACCGGATGCCATGGACGGCTCTGATGATGAAGACGAGAAGGAACAGATCCCGGATCGTGTGCCATACATTGTGATCATCATCGATGAGCTTGCTGACCTGATGCAGACGGCCCCTGCCGATATGGAGATGAATATCGCCCGTATTGCCCAGAAAGCGCGTGCTGCAGGAATTCATTTGATCGTGGCTACCCAGACACCACGTGCAGATGTGGTTACAGGCATCATCAAGGCGAACATCCCGTGCCGGATTGCTTTCCAGGTATCATCCAAGCTCGATAGCCGTGTCATCCTCGATGTTTCCGGAGCTGACAAGCTGGTGGGCAAAGGCGACATGCTTTATCTGCCGCCCGGATCCGCCAAGCTGGAGCGTGCTCAGGGGGCATTTATCGAGGACGATGAAGTGGAGAAACTCGTCAAGTATTGCTCAGGTCAAGTGGAACAGAAATTTGAAAGTTCAGTGCAGGAGCACATCGAAAGCAGTAGCTCTGGCGGCGATGATGATATCTCGGACGCCGATGAGGAGATTGTTGAGAAATGCCTTGAGGTGATCCGCCAAGAGAAGAAAGCCAGCACCTCGTTGCTTCAGCGCCGGTTACGCCTTGGTTACACCAGAGCCGCCCGAATGATGGATATCCTCGAGCAACGCGGCATCATCGGTCCTGGAGAAGGAGCCAAGCCACGTGAGATACTTATCAACGTGGGGCAGGACGAGGCGTGAAAGGCAGGTGATTTACAGTGAGTGGCATGACCGTACCAGTCATGATCATTGAACCATGGCAGGCACGGTCATGCTACTTCTTCCAGGTGTCTTTCAGCGCAACGGTGCGATTAAAGACAGGTTTTTCACCACTGATATGATCAATGATGTCAGTGCAGAAGTAGCCAACGCGTTCAAATTGGTAAACAGCACCTGGACCGGCTACTGCTAGAGAGGCCTCGAGTTTGACGCCGTTGATGGTGACAAGCGAGTCGGCATTGAGGCAGCTGAGAAATCCACCCTCGGCAGCATCCGGGTTTTCTTCGGAAAAGAGTCGGTCGTAGAGCCGCACTTCCGAGTCAACGGCTGTGGCTGCATCCACCCAGTGGATCGCGGCACGGCATTTGATACCCTCGGGAGCATCTTGACCGATGGTGTCCGGGATGAATTCGCATTGGACTTCAGCCACTTCACCTGAGGCATTTTTCTCGAAGCCCGTGCAGGTGATGATGTAGCCGCCACGTAGTCGGACGGACCTGCCTGGTCCGAGGCGGAAGAATTTCTTCGGCGGGTCCTCCATGAAGTCATCCTGCTCGATCCAGATTTCCTTGCCTAACGAAACTTGGCGGGTTCCCGCTTCCTTGTCGGCTGGATTATTGGGCACCTCGACCATTTCGCGATGCTCGTCGGAGGGCCAGTTGGTGAGCACGACTTTCAGCGGGTTGAGCACAGCCATGCGGCGCTCAGCCGTGCGGTTGAGCTCATCACGGATTTCTGATTCCAGGATGGCCATGTCGGTGACACTGTTAACCTTGGTGACGCCACCACGGTGACAGAAGCTCCTGATCGCGGCAGGGGGGTAACCACGGCGGCGCATGCCGGAGATGGTAGGCAGGCGAGGGTCGTCCCAGCCGCTAACATGTCCTTCCTCCACTAGCTGGAGCAGCTTGCGCTTGCTCATCACCGTGTAGCTCAGATTAAGGCGGGAGAACTCGATCTGACGCGGCGTGGCAGGTACTGGGCAGTGCTGCACAAACCAATCGTAAAGTGGCCGATGATTTTCAAACTCAAGGCTGCATAGTGAGTGGGTGATGTGCTCATGAGCGTCCTCCAGCGGGTGGGCAAAATCATACATCGGGTAAATGCACCACTGGTCACCTGTATGATGGTGGTTGGCGTGCATGATGCGGTAGATCACCGGATCGCGCATATTCATGTTGGAGGAGGTGAGATCAATTTTGGCCCGCAGCACCATCGAACCGTCAGCATGCTTGCCCGCTTTCATTTCCTCAAAACGGCTCAGGCTTTCCTCTGCGGAGCGATCCCGGAATGGGGATGGTGTGCCGGGAGTGACCACATCACCGCGGTTCTTCTTGATCTCTTCGGGGGATTGTTCGTCGACGTAGGCGAGTCCCTCGCTGATGAGGTGCTTGGCGCAGCCGTATAAAAAATCAAAGTAGTTGCTGGCAAAGTAGAGGTGTTCACCCCAGTCAAATCCTAGCCAGCGGACGTCATTCTTGATGCTCTCAACGTATTCGGTTTCTTCCTTCTCAGGGTTGGTGTCATCAAAACGCAGATGGCAACGTGCACCGACCGCACTGTTTTCCTCAGCAATGCCGAAGCTAATACAGATCGCCTTGGCATGACCGATGTGGAGGTAGCCGTTGGGTTCTGGTGGGAACCGTGTGATCACCGTGTCGTGTTTACCGCTCGCCAGATCCTTGGCGATGATTTCACGGATGAAGTCGGTATGCTCTCTTTTCTCGGCCTTGCTCATGGGTGTGACGTGCGGCCGAGTTCTAAAGGTGTTTGGGTGAAAGCAAAAGCAGAATCTCATTCCGTTTTACCGTCCCTGATGAATTTCCGGGTGATTTCCATCACCCGGGGGTCGGTGGCGATAAAAGTGTGGTCTGTGTCGATTACGTGGAACTCGTTCATGCCCTCAATCCTGCCGCGCTCGACCGATACAATGCCGTCATTCTCCTTGCCTAGTAAGTGGCGAAAAAATGGGATGCGGCTTCTATTTCCCATGATCACAGCAGAGTCGATATTTCCCGGTAAGGGAGGTGCCTGCAACGTATCACTACCCAGATGCAGACCGGCTGGGCCGAGCGTGCACGCCAGTGGCCTGAAGCGTGATACCCAGTCAATAATCTCGCTTCCTTGATTAGGAGGGGCAAGCATCACCACGCGGCCCATTTGCTCCTTCGGAACCATATGTAGCAACTTGCGTGCTAACACGCCACCCAGAGAGTGGGTGACAAAGTGAATCTTTCGCTCGCCACCGTGAAGCTGGATTGCACCATGGATAATTTCGGTAAGTTGATCTATGGGCTTGCGGAAGGAAGGGTAGGGGACATTGATCGTGTGGTAGCCTTGCTGGTGCAGATACCTAGCCATAGGCTCCATGGCCCAGACGCTGCGCCAGAGACCGTGCAGTAGGATGACGGCATCTGCATCGTGGTCACGCACAATGGGTTTATGCCACGGCATTGGCATGCGCAAAACGCCGATGCGTTGTAGCTTGGAGGGTTTGGCCTTCAGAGGAGAATAAGGTGTTGTGAGAAGGGATTATATCACATTTCCAACCACAGGGGCATTGATAATCACGAAATTTATTTCTCTGAGCTCCGTCTGAAGATCCGGCATTGCCGGAATTGAACAGCAGAACCGTGGTTATAGTCAGATTCTGGCCACTATCTTGGTCTCAATTAGACCGCTCCACTCCAACGGTTCTATTGACTGCAATCGTGATCCTGATTTCCGATATTGTCGGAACGGTGGTCCTGCATGTCAGGAGTATGAGTAAGAAAAGACTCTACTTTGACTAATGGGAGAAGGATAGGTAGGCAGAAGCTTCCGATGAAAAAATGTAGCTCTTATTGTGTGGATCAAAGTTCGTAGACCAATGTTTTTCGGTAACCGGGAGGACGGCAATAAATTATTTTGTCAACGCGGGTGCGAATGATGGAGAACATTTCAGGGGAGTCTGTATCGCAGTAATGACGATAATAGGCTTTTGACTTGCCAGGCATGGCGTCCCAATAACTTGTTGCCTCATCACCAGAAAGGATTTCTGTTGGTCCCGAAAGATAAACCACCGATTCTAATGACGCTGATGAGAACAGCCACTCGGCGTAGGGGTTTTCGCCGAGGTTCTTAATTTTCTGGGTTTTTGGAGTAGTGATTGAGACCACTTCCTCCATGGTGCTGTCTACAAGTACATTCATGTAGGTGGAGTGTGGTTTGCCATTGGCGTCAGCGGTCGCCAAGAGGGCTTGGTTGCTGCCTGAAACCAGCATGCTGGAGGCTCTCCAAAGTGTGTCGTTTTTAGCCATGGTTTTTATTGCTGATTAGAAATGAACGATCTGAGTATCATGAAAAAACTCTTGCTCTAGCTATCATTCTTGAGTGTCCGGGTAACTACCGAATATTTTGACCAGTGAGCAGTGTTTCTCAAGTTCGAGGAGGGCGTCCGCCACTGGTTCATCAGTGCTGTGGCCAGCCAGATCAACATAGAAAATGTATTCCCAGTCTCGTTGTTTGGACGGGCGGGATTCAATTTTACTCATGTTGACATTGAGCTTGTCGAATGCCTGCAGAGCCTTCACCAGTGAACCCGGGCGATCGTGAATCGAAAAGAGGATGGAGGTGCGGTCGTTGCCGGTGGGGGGGCAGGTTTTTTCTCCAATGACGAGGAAACGCGTGGTGTTCGTTGCCCTGTCTTGGATGGATTCCTCGATGACATCGAGATCGTTGAGTTCTGCAGCGAGTTTTCCTCCAAGTGCGGCAGCTCCGTCAGCGGCTTTTTCCCTGGCAAGCTTGGCAGCCTTGGTGGTCGATGAGACTTCAACGAGGTCGGCCTCAGGAAAATTGCGCAGGATCCAGTTTCGACATTGGCCGAAAACCTGAGGATGGGAATAGAGGGTCTTAATTTTCTCCCGGGGGATGCATGCCAGCAGGCTGTTTTCAATGCGAAGCAGTATCTGGGCACAGATTTGAAGGTGGGAATCTACAAAAAGATCCAGAGTGTGGGAAATCGCCCCCTCGGTCGAGTTTTCAATAGGCACGACACCGTAGTGGGCTTTTCGGCGTGCTACTTGATCAAAAACGTCGGGAAAGTTCGCCTGTGCTGAGTAGGTAATGGAATGGCCGAATTTTTTGATGGCTGCTTGGTGGGTCCAGGTGCCTTCCGGCCCAAGATAAGCGACGGTGAGATCATCCTCCAAAGCCAGAGCGGCGGACATGATTTCGCGGTATATAGCGAGGATGGAGCGATCCGGAAGGCGCCCTTTGTTCATGGCTGCAAGGCGCTTTAGTAGGGCGTCTTCGCGTTCGGGGGCGTATATTTGTAGGCCTTCCTTCTTTTTGATCGTACCTACTTCATGCACGAGGTCGGCCCGCTTCGAGAGTAAGTCGAGGAGATGTTGGTCGAGCTGGTCGATCTGCTTGCGTATATCGTCGAGTGGCACTTTTTAAGGTTAGGTATGAGGGTTATTCTTCTTCGTTGGTTCCAGTAATTGGTCCTGGAGGCTCATCAGTCAGCGGTAGACCTGCGGAGGTGAGGGCAAGTTGTTTTTCGATATCCACGGATGGTGTTGATGCAGCATCAGCGGAGGCTTCGTCTTCGGTCTTGGCGTCAGAGCCCAGTGTTGTTTCCGTTTTGGCTTCAGGCAGCGCTACGGTGCGAAGCTCGTTGGCGTTGGGGAGTTCATCTACCGATTTCACACCAAAGTGTTCGAAGAAGAGATCAGTGGTTGCGTAGAGCAATGGTCGCCCGGGAAGTTCTGCACGGCCTCCGATCTTGATGAGTTCCCGGTCGAGGAGTTTCTGCAGCATGCCGTCACAGGAGACACCACGGACGGCCTCGATGGAGCCCTTGGTGACCGGCTGGCGGTAGGCGATGATGGCTAGGGTTTCCATAGCCGGAGCGCTGAGCCGAGCGGGTTTTCTGTCAGGGAACAGTTGGCGGACAAAGGCAGCGTAATCTGGGAGTGTGTGTATTTTCCATCCCTTTGCACGTTCGCTGCAGAGGAAGGCGCGGCCGCTAGCTTCGTAGCTTTTGTTCAGCTCGGCGATTGCTTCGGCGACGGCATTCTCATGGACCTCGGCGTGGGCCGCTAGTTCCTCGGGTAGCTGGTGAGAATCGTCACGATGAGCGTCTTCATTATCATTGCTGGGTGCACTATCGGCAACGAGGGCATCTTCGGCCTCAGCTACGCGAGCACGGACAAGGCGGGCAATTTCGGCACTCGGAAGGGGGTCTTCAGAGGCGATAAGAAGGGCTTCAATGATGGCGGAGAGTTGCATAAGCGAATGTGTAGATTATGAGATCCGGAATAGATTGCAAGCCTGTGAAGGGGATTATCGCCCAAGTTTATTTACCCTATTACGACGTGGGTCAAGTCGGGTGACGCTGGCTTCAGCCGGCTGTCAGGGCAAAAAACGCCCCTATCGGTGACAGGGGCGCAGGATGTCATGGTGAGTGATGAATAACACACCCTGTAGACAGGAGTATGGTCAGCTATTTTGTAGGAAGAATGATAACCGCGTTAGCATCCACTTTGTAACGAAGGCCTGTTTTGCTACAGATGTATTGGAGCACGGTTCCGAGAGGGATGTTGCTCAGTCTTAACTCGCTTACTTTAAGGCCGCCTATATCCTTGCCATTGTCCTTGCCATTGCGGATCACAAAATTGACACCCTTGAGTTTTTCATCTGGCTCGGGGTCGAATTCACGAGCGCGGAGGCGAAGAATATTAAGACATTCAGCAACCGTAAGGTCTTCAAAGTGGACTTCTGGTATAATGATTTTTTTGAGCTTATTATTGAGGTTTTGAACACTTTTCGCCATTTTGGAAGCAGGCTGCCCAGCGGGTGAGGCTTCGTTTTCAGCCCCGGTGTTGTTTTCTGCTTTAGAGGAAGCAAGCATGGAGATGCCTGCTAATAGAGTGATGA
>Ga0075467_10002669_pt1 | contig 14004 bp, 25 predicted proteins | sample DEB08_DNA_9_FD_75067 | JGI IMG/M metagenome (GOLD analysis project Ga0075467, IMG submission 75067) | Aqueous microbial communities from the Delaware River and Bay under freshwater to marine salinity gradient to study organic matter... | ecosystem: Environmental > Aquatic > Marine > Coastal ...
CCCCAAAACCCCAAAACCCCAAAACCCCAAAACCCCAAAACCCCGAGTAAGTTGAAGTGATTAATAATAGATTGTGTATGTGTATAAAACTTCTGGATCTTATGATCTTTTGCCGACCATCGTGTGTGAATCACTCAGTGTCGGGCGGTCTGGTAGTTAGGGGATGACATCTAGATATCACTCTTGCGTCGGTGTTATATTACTTCGTCCTCCTTGCTCTCCACACTTTCTTATGGCGCCACCGTTGACCCGAGTCTCTTTGGCTTGTTCCGACTCTTGTATAGCAAGTAGGTTGCCTTTTGGTTTTGTCGTTCTTTCTGGAACTCAGTGTACAGTGTCTGGATTTTGGTCTTGATTGATTGGCCCATCACTGCGTCTTTCAGTTCCAGCATTTCCAGTCCGTCGTCGAACTCGATCTCAAGCATCTTGCCTTCGAATAGTTCGATCGTCTTAAGGTCAGCTACTCTGTAAGCGGAGACGACCTATATGAGTGACTTGCCATTGAGTGTTTTCTTGAGCCTCTAGTTTTCTGAAATGGCCAGCGAAAGCGCCTCTTTGTTGCTGAAGCGAGCAATGCGGAACACCATGTCTTGTGTCAAAAAGAGCACATGCCAGTCAAATATATCTGAGTTTTCCTCCAAAATCCACGCGTTGTAGAAGACGCGAGTGTCGATGAGGAGCTTATGGCCTGGGTCTGTCGGCATGCTGTATCTCAATCTCGGCACCAAGCTGAGTAGGTTTGCGTGCGTGTGATCAAACTCGCGAATGATGTGCTCTTGGTCGTAGAAGGCGCGTGGCTGTCTCATTCTTGTGTCTTGGAATAAAGCAAGTGGACTTTTATTCGCATTGGAGATGCCTTCTGAAGTTTTGGTCACTAGGTCCATGGCACCTGTCAAAGGTTTGACGAACAAACCTGCAGCACCTTTGAGAGCGCCCTTGAAGAAGCCAGGAGTTCCCTCTTGCCTGTAGCCTTCATTTGGCTTCTCAATGACACCTTTTAGGCCAGACCAGCCAGAGCTCAGCGCTGAGCCAACTCCTTGCTCGATTCCTTGCATCACAGTTGTGGGCCTCTGCTTGATCATGCCGCGGTTCCTCTGCATCATAAACTCGTCGTCACCCGTGATTGCGAGCATACCTGCACTCAACGAAGATGAGATTTTGCCCAGACTTCCGACAGAACCCACGAAGGTGTTCTTAACTAGAGAGCCTGTTCCTCTAACCAGTCCGTGAGCTCCTTCTCGGGGACCTCGCATAAATCCATTAACTGGCTCATAGTAGAAGTCTTTGACTCCGGTGCCAAGAGTATTCAAAAAGTTGACAGGGTTTCCGATGAGGTTACTGCCGCCAAGGAAGGAGAGTGCGTTCCATCCAATCTTTTGCTTGTAGTACCCCTTGAAGTGTTCAATCACTTCTTACTTGTCACCGAAAACGTTTCTCGTCTCCAAAGCGTTCAATGTGATCGGTGCGTCCTCGAACGTGCTCAGAGTGAGACCCAGCGAGCTCACCGTCTTGAAGAAACTAAGCTCATCAACCTCCTGCTCCGTGAATTGGCCTTGCTTCATTAGACTAACTTCAACGGCGAGAGGACTTCCTCTGTACTCCTTGATGTAGACTCTCTGAATCGCGTTATTCTGCTTCACTTGAAGTAGTGTGTCTCCTTCATTACTCCGCATTGAAGAGCGGCTTCTGTGGAATCGGTCTGAGTTGGTTTTCTGATTACTTCTTCTTTTGTTATGCTTCTTAAATGTGTCCCGCTTGAGCTTGGTGGTTTTGGAGGCTTTTCGTTGTTGAAAGAAGAACTCTTTTGTCTGCGCGATCGACTGACGCTTGACAAGTGAACGCTTTTTCAGCTCGTCAACAAAGTCTGTCTTTTTGTTCGAATCAGGTGTATAATTGCTTGGCTAGAAGCGCAGCCCTGAACTTAAAGCTGGACTTATGGTGCCCATTCTCTTCATCTTGAAAGACGAGCTCACGGCGCCGCCGCCAATAGCTCTACCAGCAGGGAACATATTTTCAGCCCTAGAGTGTCTAAAGCTTGACACATGTTTGTTGGTGTCTCGTGATGACCGTTACTGATCAAAGTCGACCTCCTCTGGAATATCCATTAGTTAGCCTTTTCCGAAAGTCTGCGACTTCTTGAAGGTGGAAGAAAGTTCACTCAGGGTGTCGAAGTTGGAATTTGATTCGTAGGCTGATTCGAAATCTTTAATGCCTTCGCCTCCGGCAAACTGGGGAGAATCGTTGTTGTGACTGTTCATGAAGATGCTATGCTGCTTGTTCAGGCTTGCGTTCAAAATGCGTCCAATTTTGTTTCCAAACTCTGTCAACAGCACGATATGCGCCAGTTCAAGCTTGAGCTAGAAACCTTGGACCAGGAACTCGATGAGCTCAAAGTAGAGCACATTTGGGACATCTTTGCGAATGTCAAGGTAAAGATGGAATACCTTCTGCTGCGAGAACTGCTCTTGAAGCTGCTGAGTTTCGGGGCTGAGCACTTGCACAATCATTGATTTGGGTTTCAGGATGATTGGGTAGATGGGGTCGATCTCACTTTGGTTGTCCAGCTGCAAGGAGTCCAGACTGCTTTCACACTTCACGTCCTTCTTGCTTGAATACACTTTCGTCTAGATGCCCTTCAAGTGCAGCGTAAACAGTTCGGTGTTCTTCGTGATGAGCGATAAACTGATCTTGTTGATGTAAAGGGTGAACTTGGTCAATGGCTCTGCTGTCGGCTTCGTTGTTGACTCCGTGATCGCGTTGTTTCGGAACCGGTAGTTCCCTTCTGGGGGCTCGTGGTCGAAGCGAAGAATTTTCGTGTACCCGTTAGTCAAAACTTGCATAAAGACTCGCTTTTGGTCGACACGTTTCCTGCCAAGTAAGTTGATTTCGCGCTTGGGGGCGTTCAGCTCATCCAATGAAAGTCGGATCGAGTCAATCAGCTCATTTTCCTCATAGATCTACAGCCTGCAGTTCTTGGATTGTCCAACATTGGGCTCCTCCAACAAGTAGTAGCCTTCGTAGAACGCCATCTGTAGTTGGAAGGCGCCTTTAGGATCGCTCCAACTGATGGTCTGGGACTGTCTCGGGTCACAAATGTCGATTTCTTTGGCTTGCTTGTTCTCGACCTGCTGGAAGATCAGACTGATGTCGCTACATTTGTTCTCGATTTTCATCGTTGGAAGCTCAATATCCTCTTCTTCGATCAGAATAAACATTTGATGTTGATGGTACTTGCGGTTAATGCGCAAGAATCTCTTCTTGGCACGAGCAGTGGGCAGCAGGAAGTCAGGCTGCTTGACCTCTTCCTCCTTGGATCCGATGAGTCGCTCCATGAATGACTTTTGCTTCTTAACATCGTCAGTCTTCTTCTCTTTGACCTCAAGGGTAGACTCTCGATTGTGGACAGTGAATGAGCCCTGTTCAGCGAGTGAGAAGTCACAAGACCACTCATACTCATCCCGGTTCTGCTCCCCAGTGATCACCTTCACGCAGACGGTCTTCTCACCCTTTTCATAGTTCCAGTGGAATGGCTGCTGGTGCTCAGGCTTGATGTGCATGCGCTCTTAGGGTACAAATCTGGACTGTGATTTCACGTTGCTCTAGGCAAATGCCACTGTTGACTGAGTGAGGTTGACGACGATGAAGAAAGGCGAGATGGTTGTGACTCTTGTGTAGATGAACTCATCTCGATTTGCGAGGTACAGCTCCGTCGAGTACCCAAATTCGTACAGCTTGTTCCCCCGAGTCAACTGGAAGCGGTTGTGAGTGCCCGGGGTGAAGATATGCACAGGTTCACTGATAGCCTCTGACTTTTCAATCTTAGCAAAGATCTCTTTGTATGTGGACAGCATGTGCACCTTCTTGGTCTTTTCATGTAGTTCTGAGCAGCCATCATTCTCGTCACTGACAATGACCTGGGGCGTACTGACCTTGATCTCTTGATCTGACTTGGTGATGTACTCCTCCTTTGAGGGCTTCTCGTAGAAGAAGAACAGGTTCTCTGGCGAACTGTTGATGAGACAGTTGGTCACGTAAAAGATGACTCTGAAGCCTGCCGTCTTTGAGGACAGAATTGCTTGCAAGAAAAGGGTGCTTCCTTCGTCATCTTCAATCCTCAATCGCACCTTTTTATCCTCTTGCAACTCAGTTTGTGTATCCAAAGTGAGCAAAGTGTTGCCATAGCCCTGGATACTTAGTTAGATCTTGATCGTGTGCTGCAGGTCAAACTGGAAAATGTTCTTGGTCTCTTCTTTCTCCAGCACAAACTAGCTCATGTTCTTGTTGCTGTCCACAAACTTCACGTTCAGGTCCACCGGCAAACAGTTTTGGAGGACTAGGGGTGGCATGAGCACAATGTTGTAGGTGTCCATGTATTCAGCCTCTTGCTTGCGGAAGAAAGTGTAAGTTTCGCCATGATGCAAGTAGCCGACCTGGTTGGGCTTCACGATGTGCTTGAGCGCATAAATTGGCCAGTCATCGCTCCAGCTGTCCTTCGGGTCACTTTTCAACTTAATCTGCAAATTGCTTTGCTTGTAACTCTCAGGAATCGGAATGCAGTCGCCAGCTTTTAGTTCTTTGTTTTCACAGCCGTTCTCCTTGTCAAACCAACTGATGACCTTGAGTTGGTAGTCTGAGTCTGTCAAGTTCTTCAGCAAGTACTGTGTGCGAATCGTGAGCACCCTCTTCAGGTTTTGGAAAGTCACTCCGTAAACGATGAACTCCTTGTACTTCTGGTTACGGTAGTAGTGGCGGTTTGCTTGCCCCAGCTTGTTGAGATTGATGTTGGTAATGGGCGCCTTGGTGCCGCTCTTGAATTTGACGACCACAACTTCTTCTTGCTTTGAAGTCATCGTTGATGTCTTGAACTAGTCCACCTGCTGGTTGACCTGAGCCTCATAGTCCACTGCGTAGTTGCTGACCTAACACGATGGAACTTCAATCGTCTTGTGCAAGCTGTCCGAGTGCATCTTTCCGTAGAGCTTGGCTGAACGATGATTATCCCGATCATCTTCATCTTCATCGTCGTCGTAGAAGTGGCTTGATGCATTTTTTCGTATTTTAATATCGTCACGAAGTTGGTTGTCTTCTTCTTCGATAGTCTCCAGAGTCTTCCGTCTCAACTCCAATTTCTTCATGCTCTTCTTCCTCTTAATCTCTTGAAGCTTCTTCGCAGCAATAGTCTTTTCTTTCTCCAAGTCGGCCTCCTTGTCGACATAGATAATGCCTTCGGTGAGGTTTCTGATCGCATAGGGCGACACTTCATTCTCATTCTTCTTTGTAAACTAGAAGAATTCGTTGCCGAAGCTAACTGACTGGCCATCATCGATGTCAATGAGATGCGACTTGCGCAGGTTGAGGTTCATGTTGTTCTTCCTGTTGATGAACGCCATGTGCGCCAATGTCTCTTGAGCCTCCTTGTTTTCCTCCGCCTGCTTAATACTCAGCATCGTGTCGTTGCATGTCTTTATTAAACTTTCTGTGACATTGATGTTGAGCTCTTTGTCAAGCTTTGCTGTGAAGTAGGTCTAGCCATCTTTTCTGACCTTGTAGGAGAGACTTGTGTTGAAGGATTCCACAGCGGGCTCCCAGCTGCCAGCAAGTGCGTTGAAGTAGTTGATGGAAGAGCTGAATTGTGTTTTTCCCTGTTGCATCTAAATCGAAGTCTTGAACGAGTAGAAGAACTCAGACAGTGAAATTCCAAGCACTGGCAAAAAGTTCCCTTCGTTGTCATTAATGACGAGTAATTGAAGTCCATAGGACACAACTTGCATCTTATCGTGGCCCTGTTCCTCCTCAATCTGTAAGATCAGAGTATTGTCTTCAATGCCAGTGAGCATCTCCTTCGTGATGTGCTTGATCAACTTGCCCGATTCTTCCTCCGGAAGCCTAGTTTACAAGTCATCCATCTGGTCTTCATCTGAGCTCAACTCCTCTTCCTTCTTCTTTTGTGCGGTGTCAGCAGGAGAAGTAACATTACTAGCGGACAGTTGTTGATGTGAGTTGTTAAGCGAGACGTCTTACAACGACTTGGTCTCTGTGCCGAAAAGTGAAACTCTGTGCAGCGCGCTAAGCTTCTCCTCTGATCCACTCATGAGTGAGTCAAGGTCGCTCGGGCAATCTGCATCGGAGTCTTCCTCCTCAATCTAGTTCGACACCATTCGTTGTCGAGGTTTAGTTCTTGGAGTGCTTTGATTGCCATATCCTTAAGTCGGCAACAAAGATTAGGTTTTTCCGAGAACTACAGCTGACTTTGAAGCTGCTTATGATTGCTCATCTGCGATTGTGTAGTAGAACGGCTAACTTGAATTACCATCATGATTCTTCATAGCTTTGATGCTGTCAGAACGCAATGACGTACGTTTACCACCAGTGGTTCGGCGTGACTACGAGATCAGTGAAATGATTTGGGTGGCACTACCGAAGATGGTCTCCCGCTTTTTATGACCTGGGAACAGTGTTTGCGCTTTGTCGGCACTTGAACTTTTTTACTATTCAACAGAGTTTTTGGCGATTCTAATTCTCTAGATGGGCGCTGACCGTTGCTGCGACTAAAGTTACAGCGGCTCTTTGATCTCTTCCTCTTCCGCGTTGCTGCTCAAGTTGGACTCGGAGCGCAGGGAGTCAGAGTTACTGTCGAAGCTGCTGCCTTCGAGACTAGCCTTGCTATTGCTTGTCTCACTATCACTGTCTTCTTCGTAGATCTGATCTTCAAAGTGCTTTTCAACATTTCGACTCTTCCGCCTCTCATCATCGTCTTCACTGTCATCTGAATAGTCATCATCCTCGGAGTTCGAGTCGTAGTTGTCGTACTTCTACGCACTCCACTTGGAGAACTTGTTCTCAATCATGTCCTTGTTGTAGTTCATGATGTCTTGAAGTGTTTGCAAGTCTTGGAAGGAGATCTTAAGCATCGTCCAGTCGATACTCGCCTCAGTTTTGGTGGATGTTTTGAACACCAGAGGTTTCTCAACGTTGTTATCGCCACCAAGTCGTGAGCGAATGTCTTCTCGCTCGGAAGCTTTGTCGTTCACTCCATGCGCCGACAGCGAATCCCAATACGAAGTTTAGCTCAGACCTGTACCCGCTGCAGACGGGCTCAACAGGTTGCTTAGTCTGTTTCTGATTTGCTCCCTAGGCTTTTCGGGTATCTCGAGCTCGATGATGTTGTGGACGTTGTAGTGCATGTTGACGGGGCTCATCAACTCTCGCTTTTTGATGTTCTTGAACTGCTTGCCGTCCAGGTCCTCTTTGTGACAGAAGTAGGGACAGAAGTCAGTCAAGGAGACAAGCATGATGTTGGTCTTAGCGGAGTAGTCAATGTCGTCGTCATCACTAATCTTACTTTGGGCTGAGTCTTCATAGTAGTTTGTGCTGCTACTGCTGTTCTTGGTGCTGCTCTTGGCCGCCTTCTTTGAATCCTCAGCAAACGCTACTCTGCCGCCACCAACCTTCATGGACTTCCTCTGAGAGTAGAGTGAAAGATTTGCTCCACCAAAACTGTCTCGCCTGTTTGCCAGACTCATCCGAGTTCCTCCGGCGGCACCTCCTCTGAAACTGACGACTGGAGTTTTCGTTTTCTAGTAGCGGTCAAGAAGACGAAGCTTGACACCATTGAGTTGCTCTCTAGATCTGGTAAAGATCAAACTTCCTTTGAAGGCCATGGTTTGCTACGAGTCCTCTTGATTCTCGAGTACAATGATACCTTCTCTCATTTCGAGCAAGATCTCCTGTCTGGCCGCATTACCCGTTTCCGTGGAATAGTAGTAGGGCTTGTCCTTGTCAGTAGCTGTGTACTTAGGCCATGCGTTGTTGAAGAAGTCACTGATCATGAGCAGGATGTCCGGCTGCATGAACAGCTTTGGCTGCGTCAGGGTACACTTGATGATCTTCTCTCCGTCGGCCATCATGACCATGGACATCTCGAAGTTCTTCTTTTCGAGTATCTGGCGGCGCTTCTTCTGGTGGTGCTTGGTGTTCTTGGAGGGGTCCTGCGACTGGATGATCTGGTCCACGTTGAAGTTGTAGTAGTCGTCGTCGGTGACCAGGTAGTTGTGTGTCGACTGATGAGCAAGAATTACTCCCTTCTATGTGCACTACGTCTGGAAAGCGACGTTGATCTCCTTACGAGGTTTAAGATTGAAACCGGGCCCTGCATCTTCCTAGGGCTAACTGCTGACGTTCGAAGCAAAGTTGTCAGTGCCGTCTTTCAGGATCTGCAGGGAGTGAGCATTCAAGAACAAGTCTTTCCTGTAGTCGAGACACTTGTTCATCTAGAAACCAAAGTTCCAATAGACGAGCTCGGCAATCAACGAACACTCTTCGTCATCGTTACGAAGAGCCAGACTCAACGTTGCGATCTCCATCTCGATCTTCTGTTTGTACACCTTGGTGTTGTCCTTGTAGTGCGCAACGGTCTACTCTTCCAAATCGACCCACTTGGTAGTGTTAGTGTCATTCCAGACACCAAACTAAAAGTCACGCGTCATCTAGTCCATGTGGCCAATGTTGAGGTCATTGCACCTCAGCAAGTAGGTGTACACTTCTTGGGTCAAGTTGAGTTTGACGGGGGTGAACTTGACATTGATGTGCTGCGAGAAGTCAAGGTCTTCGAAGTCAATTTCAGGAGTCATGAACTGCAAGTCGTTGAGAATTGGGGAAAAGTTGAGCTTTTCGATGCTGATGTCGAAGTCAGTGAGCGGCAACATGACAAATGAATCAGCCTTAGTCCGGGAGCCTTGCGAGTAGAGCATGGTCAAACCCTTGGCGTTGATCTTCATCGTGGTAGTCGGCATCTTTAATTCTGGCTGCTTTCTCCATCTACCTGTCACTTGCTAGGTCTGGTTGGAGACTGAAATGACACCAAAGTCGATTTTCAGCTTTCCTCTCTTGAGGTAGACGCGATCCTTGAGGATGATCTGTGGATGGTGCAGCTTCATGTCAAGTCCTGTGCACTTCAGGTACTGCTTCAAATCACGGTTTGACTGCACTTGCTTCTTCTGCTCTTTCTTGCTTGGGCGGCTTTGCCTCATACGAGCCTGCAGCTGCCGGTCAAAGTCGTCCTCCATCTTGAAGAGCTCCTCTTGGATGATGGGCCAGTAGGGGTTACTGTCTGACAAGGCGCCTAAGAGCTGGTAGAAGAAGTAGTCTTGCAAGCGGTACATGTACTCCATCAGGAAGGTAAGCTTCACGGAGCGCAAATCGATCTTGAGGTACTTGTCGTAGGTCTTGAACTCATCCTTCCTCTGCAGGGGACAAAGTCGGTCTTAGTGATGGAACATGATTACCTCCATTGTCATCATTTTGTCCTACTGCTCGGCATTGCGCGACGCGAGAATTACATTCTGGATGACTTTGTCAGATCTTGTGTACACCTTTTTCGCGTTCAATGTGTTCGGATAGTCTGTGTGGTCGATGATGGTTAGTGTGCCCATAGAGACATTAATCAAGTCATGATCAAAGTTGTAATTGTAGTCCACTTCCATACCACCGAGATTGACAGAGAAAATCGGGTATGTCTCATTCTGCGGATGCACACACATAATGTCAAGTGCTTAGAACTTGACGATGCACCTCATCAGGATCTGTTTATCGGTCTCACAGTTGTGAATCCTTTCATCTTGCTTGCGTGCATCCTTCTCGGGAGAGACGTTGAAGGCGCTGCTCGCGTACGACCTGCGGTTTGGATATTCTTCAGAATCAGCTTTTGATAAGGTAGCTTATCTTAAAAAGCTCTTGCTGTCGAATGATGACTCTGAGTTTCTCAGCAAGGCTCCTTGCTCGTTGGTGAAATCGAACTTGCGTCGTTACTGGTCAGCTGCTTCGTGCTTGAACTTGAAGAAGCGGAAGAATCTTAGGAAGCGGTTCATCTGTATGGGCTTCCAGTTTAGGTACATGACGCCAAAGTCAAGCTCAACCAACATGTCTTCATTCTTGTAGTTGCTAGCCTCTCGCTTGATCGCCTTGTAGTCCATCTTGAAAGTGCTCCCAGTTCTGAAGATAAACGGAAAGCGTTCCTTCTCGATGACCAGATGCGCCTCAGTCATTTCAAGTCCTTTGATGGCGAGCTTGAGGTGTACGTCTTGCATACGAGCAGTGTAGTCGATAGAGAGTGCGTCGAGTTTCAAGTCGACCGCCCACTTGTTGTGATGCTTACCTTTCTCCTCCTTAAGTGAGAAAATTCCACAGTCGTAGGGGTCGTCAACACCCAAGTCATCACGCAACTCGATCTTCTCAGTGCTGAAGTTGATCTTAATCTTCGGAGCAATGAACTAGAACTTCGTGCTCACTGTCTCTTCTTCTTTCTGACGCTACTCTTCGAGAAGGAAGTTATCGAAATCTACATTTTCCAATGTGACAGAGTTCCGCAAAGATCCTTTCCTCATTGATCCGTGTCTTGAGAAGTGTTCAGAGCCTCGTTGCTGATAGTGCGAGTCTGTGCGCTGACCTCGCATAGAGCCTTCAGTTGTTGCTCGGAATCCTTGATCAATTTGTTTAGCTTGGGCTTGAAGAATGTGGAGCCAGTCAGTCGTGTTCTCGTCGGTGGCGAAGGAGAGCACGCAGACTTCTTGATAGAAGTTGGTCAGCTAGATCATGTTTTTATTAAGTCGTTTGATCTTGTTGCATCCCTTGATAGAGTACCACTCGCTAGCAGTGCAGTCTTTGACATCGATCTCATCCAACATCTCCGGCGACACCGCTTCCTGATTCTCGACGCAGGCTGTCACATCCAGCATGCCATCCACATTTGGGAAGAAGTAGAGGGCGCCGGCTGAGACCACCACGAAATAGTCAACCAGGTATTTGATCGTCGTTCCTTGCTTCTGACAGTGGCCTGAGAAAGCGGCTTTGTCGAGCAGCTTCGTGAGACGCATGCTGCTGTTGGTGTTACTTGACATGGTGTTTCCCTTGAAAACAAGTTTGGTGATGTTGATGAAGTGGCAGTAGGTGTAGGGGGAGAACTTGATGTTGAGGTCGTTCATCTGGCCCATGATCCAGATGCGCGGCTTCTTGTAGTGCTCCTCTTGGTACTCGTTCCTCTTCACGAAGATCTTCAGCTGCATGCCAAAGTTTTTGATCAATGTGCTGACGTGCTCCTGGGGCTGCTGAAGCGCTTTCTTTGGTCTTTCTCCTCGTCTGTACAACTTTCCGATTTGATTGTACATAAAGGTGCCTTGCTCAATCTACAGCCTGAACTTCCTGTAAATGAGCTTATCGTCTCTATCGAATTGGTCGACAGACTCCTCAAAGTTGGTAAAGATGAGTCCACCCATCGAGATCACCCACTTCTCTTCAATGTTGTACACATCTGCTGCCTTGTTCTCTTGAGACCAATACTCTCTCCAACTTTCATTGTTGTTGAAGGGAAGTTCCAGCACTGGATTGCGAATCTCGATGTGCACCTTGTTTCGCTTGCGCTGCTGAACCAGAATCTGGTCTTGCAGGTCTCTCATGTTCTTGGTTGCAGTGTCTACAGCATCACGAGTCAGTTAGGCGGTCTCGTCTTTTAAGTCTTCAACGTAGAAGAAATTGGTCAACTTTTCAAGCTCCTGCGGCAGGTGCACAAACCGGACAGGGTTGAACACCGCGGAGATTTCAAGGTCGATCTCCTCTGCGATCTCATCGGCACTCAATGACCTGTGTGATGACTGGTTGCCAAAGTAGTGGACGTTTCTCTTCTTGAGACTGAACGTGGTCATGTGGTCATGCTCTTCATCTACCTACACGTTCTTTGGTGACGGCTTGAGATTAGGTTTGATGTGACTTTGAACTGACTGTGTTTTGATCATCTAGAAGGACTTCACTGACTTGGTCGACGAATACAGGGAGTCTTCACGTTTGAATGTCGACATCCGGCTTTGGTTAGCCATGTTGATAAGGTCTTGTTTGAGGATCTTCGAGACAAGAGGAAATGGCTTGCTGTTCTTGGAGATTGAAAGAATTCCGAAGTCTCTGTTTTTGGCTGATAGCTCGTAGCAGTACTTGTTCCAGCTGGAGTTCTCATCATACTTTTTAAGATTGATGGCAAACTCGTCGGAGAAAATCTTGATTCCGTTCTTATCTTGCGCATTGTTCACCAGTGTCAGAGCAAAGTGGCTGAGTGTAAAGTTGGCGCTCAGAGTTGGCACGGAGTCGTCCCTGTCTTCTGACTGTGTGCCTCCTCCAGTGTTTTTCAAGACCGATGTCTTTTGTCTACTAAGCATCGACTTCTACTCGGTAAACGACAGCCGTTTGCTTGTTACATTTTTAACACTGGCATGCTTCGACATGTTCAACGGAGCTAAATTAAGCTTATCTGTTGAGGAGCTCAAGCTGGGCACAAAATCACGCAGCTCGTCGTCATGTTTAGATGGACTCAGATCAATCTTGACTTCTTCGTCAAGTCCGTCTTCCGCATCGAAGAACTCATCGCTGTCATCTTTGTTTGAATAAAGTGATGAAAGGGTGTTTTTTCGTTCATGCTCCTCTTCTTGCTTCTCTTCTTCCTCGCTACTATCTTCTTCTGAGACTGCTTCCTCGTCTACTGGGACCGCGCTGAAGTAGGAGTATATTGAGCTCAGGTAGCCACTTTTTCTTGCGGCTTTCTCACGCTGCTTCTAGGTAGCTTTAGAGAGGTAGTTCGAGGCTTTCTCCTGACAAATTTCTTCGACCCATCCGTTTAATACTTCAGGCGTTGTGCCCATAATTATGCACTTGTACAGGTCGAGCTCTTCAGGGGTCAAATTATCATTAATTCGCTTGGACTTAGCCTTACTGAGGATCTCGTCAATGTATGCTCTCTTCTTGTAAAAGTCCTAAAACATACTCTTGGCATTCTCCTTCCTCTTGATTCGCATTTCGAGTGCTTTTCTGAAGTGCCGCTTCGACTTCATCTGGTGCTCCTCAAGCTGCGCGTTGTACTCGTGGTCGAGCTCGATCAGACGGATGATGTTTGCCAGTTGGGTCTGCTGCATACAGACAGCGAGCTCCTTGATTGCCAGGTTGACCTCGCTGTGCTGGGACTTGTTGTCGATCTTCAGCTTGGTCTTCATACTCATTGGCTTGAGCAGGTAGTCGTCAACATAGGTGTGCACGTGGGTGCTGCCGATATCGAACAACTTTCCCAAAAGTCTCGTCTTTTCAAAGTCAGTGGTCGTCTCAGAAATGAAGACGTCGTCGTTAGGCTTGTAGTAAAAACCGAAATTCTCGATTTTGAGGATCTTGTACAACGGTTTGTCCTCCGCGCGCCGGTCGATGTACTCTACATCCCAGTTCTCATTGGTTGTCAAGATCTGAAGCGAATGGAGGGTGAAGCCCATTGAGAAGGTGTCTTGGAGCAGTGTCTAGTTGTTCGACTCGAAACGGACGTGAAGGTTGAGTATCTCTACCTGCAGATTATCAATGATCATCTCTCGCCACGTCTTTTCATTCTGTTTTTCATCTTTAATTTCCTGTTAACAAAAAATAATCCGTTAGTCGTCAATTCATAGCTCTAACTCGTGCCAATTCCACTTACTATCAGATTATGGTATATCTGTGTTGCCACTTGGTCCAGAAGCAACTCCTTCATGGCGAACTCATTATGAACAGTTTCTTGCATTACATTCCAGTCTGCCTTGTCTTTGGGCGTGAACACAATGTTCACTCGCTCCAGAGTGACTCGGATTGGCTCCGACATGAGGCCAGTGAGCGAAAAGTGTGCGCTTAGTTTGCCAATTTTGCCATACAGCAGATTAAGTGGCAACTTTAGTTTGTCAAATTGTGAGCTTTTCAGAGTTAGGTTCTCCAGGTCCAAATTATTAAGCTGCGCAGGAAGGAACGAATGAATGAGTGGGAAGGAGTATACTTACATGTGCCTGGATGTTCTAGGTATCTAGGTCTTCGATGTAATCGGCCAGCACTCTGTTGAGCACCGACTTAACACCGTACCCTGTTATTGCCTTCATCTAACTAAATTACTTTAATTTAATATAACAACCACTATTTCCGATACAATCTATATCCGGACGGGGTTTTGGGGTTTTGGGG
>Ga0075467_10002670_pt1 | contig 14002 bp, 14 predicted proteins | sample DEB08_DNA_9_FD_75067 | JGI IMG/M metagenome (GOLD analysis project Ga0075467, IMG submission 75067) | Aqueous microbial communities from the Delaware River and Bay under freshwater to marine salinity gradient to study organic matter... | ecosystem: Environmental > Aquatic > Marine > Coastal ...
TCTTCTTCAAGTCGCTGCCAGACCCCATTGACATTTTTGCCTTTGAAAGGGCGCTGGAAAAGGTTAACTTTAACACTTTTGAGGTAGAGAGTCTATTTGAAGGTATGGCTGGACTATCGAAATCAATGACTAAAGGACGTTTACGCGAGCTGCAAAGTCTGTCACATCAATACGTGGGTGAGGAAGGATCGCTGTGGAAGATTTATGCGTGCTCGAGTCGCATTCAGTTTCATAACATCTCTTCAGGGCAAACGATTACAGCCATAAAAAAGAAGCACATCCGTCAGGCAGTACGAGAAAATTTACACTCATGTGAAATACTCAAGGCCCGACGGACGTTTGCCGAGATGAAGCAACAAGCGTATCGGTCTATGTGGGAACAACACGCTGCCAAGACCATCCAGTACATGTATCGTCTATGGAAGGGGCGACATCAGGTAAAAAGAAAACTGTGGATTGTTGATAGATTACGCCTCAAGAAGAGAGCAAAAGAGACAAAGGCCGCCCGAGTAATTCAAGATGCATTCCGAAGGAGAATCGAACGAGACTCGAAAGAGGATAAACTAATATCTATGTGACCTCTACCTCTACATACCCTTCCGCACTACAAAATGTCATCATCTTCGTCAGCGTCATCAAACTGACCTCCTTCGTCGTCTGATGAAATTCGAAGTTCGGGTGGTACTACCAACATATCATCAAGACGTTGCAGCATAGCTGCCCTCTCTGCTTCGGCTGCTCCACTTTCATCATCATTTTCTACGAGGTTGTTGCCTCCGCCGAAACGAATTACCATGTCGTCGTCTCCGTCGTCTTCGCCATCATCATCATCGGCCATTATCATTTCACCGCCCCCAAATCCGCCCATTCCAGCCATCATTGAAAGCATACTAAAGAGCCCTCCGCCGTTTTCATTTGAGTCGTCTACTGCATTGAGACTGGCAAGATGTGTTAATGCATCAAAGAGAGCTTGGCAACTGTCTTCGGGACTGGCTTTACTCTCACATTTTACCGGCTTAAAGTAAACCTCAACTGTACCATCATCTTCTTCATCCAGTTGCCCGTCTCCGCCAGCATGCTCATCCTCCGCAATATTCGTTGGAGCAACCATGCCAATAGAAGCAGACGGAAACCCCATATTTCCATCATCTGCAGAAGAATCCGATAGCTGACAGTAAATGTGTGACACTGGTGATTCATTTTCGTCGTCAGCAGATGGATCTGAGTCCATGGCATGCAGAGCAATGCATCGACCATCGATTGCTACATCATTGCATTGATTTTGATTCGTTTCATTTTGTTTCTTGTTCTGAGCGATGAATAAAACACGGATGGAAGTGATCAACAGTTCTCCTGGTGTATTCTCCATGTCCCAAGACGAGCAAGTGCATTGAATAGATGGTATATAGCATATCAATTGCTCTTCTCCACTGGATGTGTATTCAAAATCCTCCTCATTGTCACTGCCATCAACCTCATCTAGTTCATCATCTCGGGTCCTCTTCTTGTGTTCTCTTAATAGTAAATCATCATCACCAGCACATGCATTATTAGGAATATTGTCGATTCTGCTAGCCTCGTGAAGTTGGTGATCTTCTAGTTCCGCATCTGCAAACTCATCAGGATTATTAGTACTATCGGCAGTTTCTTGAAGCTCCGCCAGCAGCCGCTGTCGTATATCTGGATGGTTGGACAGCGCTGACTCCAGTTCCCTCAAGTCTGCCGCTTCACCGCGAAGAACCATTGAGTAGGGCTGCCCATTGGGGTCCAGTGATGGGAGACACGATGATGCTAGGGCGATGGTGGACTGCTGGGAGGAGTTCATGGTTAGATACAAAGATTTGTGGGATTTGGATTTTGACTGGCGCTTATTTAGGTATTACAAGTAATTTGACATACGTGTAGTTCAGCTTTATGTAGCTAAACACCTCACACTCAACAATTCATCAATTTATTCATCAAGGAAGAGTCAGTCTGCAAATGAGCGGTAGCTTCCTTCATAAGTCACCAACGCTAGCATTAGGAAACAACTTATCACCCGCTAAGAAGCATAACCACAACACTGAAGCCATGACTAAGTCTATCTTGGTAATGCTGGCGTCTGCACAAGTTGTGTCAGGATTCTCTCTTACAACTACACAACTTAGAACTCCAACTCAAATACATTCAACTATCACATCCACAACGTCAGAAGAGGTTGTAGTAAAGACTCAAGTTCCGGTGACACGTATATCTGTCTGCGCTGGAGAATTATGTCAATGTCAAGGAGAAGAATATGAGTACACAGGAGGTGCGAGTGACGCGGCTGTAAAAGAGTTGCGGCAGCTAGACTTGAAGTTTCCGATAGATGAAGTTGGATGCCTCGGTGCCTGTGGAATGGGCACAATGATTGCAATTGATTATGAAAATGGAGATTCAATCATGACTGATGGACTTGAATCGACATATACTGAGCTCGGAATATCGGCCAGTACGCAATCTCAATCGTCAGTAGATGGAAGTGAACAAAGTAATGATATTGTTGAAGCTACATCTTCGGCAGTAGTTTCCGATGCTACAACAACACCAACTGCAACCAAGAAGAAACCTTCCGCAAAGGAGCTTGTAGATGTTCGAGAGAGGATGCGTCAAGAGTCTGCTGATGTGGAAGTGGAGAATCCTTGGCTCAAAATGGGAGGTTACCTTGCGAAGAAGGCTACAGACAAATTGTTTGGCTCCGATTAATTGCGCTTGGCAGTGTCCTTCTTATGGTCAAGACTGGCAGGCGATGCTGAGTACGTTTCCTGACAGATTTCACAGTTACATTGAAAAGATAAATAATATAAACTTCCCCCCTGAACAAATGAATTTCTAAAATGTTAAGAGAGTAGAGTAGTTCCTCATAAGAAACAGAAACGTCGTGATAGAACTGTAGCGCCTAAACCCCATTCCTATCCCTTGACATATTACTTTCTAAAAGTAGATGCTGAACTGGTCCAAATTGAATCCAAGTCTGTACGAAAACTGGCACCCGACATATTTAGAGCTTGTCATGGCGCATACAACCTCAACTCCAGGTTTTTAGTTACGAAAGGTGAGTTTGTTTATTCTTCCTTGACTGGCTCAGGGTGAAGTGTTTTCCATGTCTTCAAAAGTTGCTTGGTGTTCATCTCAAGGAATTTTGAGTATCCAAGCTTGCCAACAAGTTCTTCCATAGCGGCCTCAGTGGTGGTGAATTCGTATGGGCTGGTGGCGCCGAATTCCTCAATCTTGAATGCGGCAGCATCCTTGGTGAAAGCCTTAAGAGTCTCATCTGCCTTCTCCAAGTCAAGACTGACAGTGGAGACGGCCTCAGAGAACCAAGGCTCTTCTCCACCATCAGAGGCACCACCGTATGAGGCTTCACCGACGGGGGAGGTTCCGGGTACTCGCCAGTCATTTGGGGACTGAGCACCGAATTCACCCTGGCCACCATCACCAGCAGAGGCAGGAACGTAGCCGTTCTTCAAACCATATTCAAGGTCCACATTGAGGGAGGTGGATTCTGTAGAGTAAATACGAACACATAACGAAGTGGTTAGTTAAATGCATGAAAAAAATCAATTTCGAACACGCCTCAATTTCAGATCCGTTGTCTTTCTCTGTTCATGTCCTTCACGTCAAAATCTATATCATAATATATGTATTATAGTGATGGAATTGGGCACGGCATTTCTGAGCTGATGGCACCAACCCAAACGGCCTCCAACCAACCAACGAACCCTAAAAGATCTTTGCATATCCAAGCCGTTTGCTCAAAATCAAACCACAGGATTTTAACGTACGTCTGACAACAGCACTGGGGGCAAAGGCCGCAACAGATGAGGCAGAAAGGGCAAATAGGAGGACTCTCATTGTTGCTTAGTTCGTGTAGAGGACAGGGATAGTGCACAAGCCGTCTCCATGGAGCGATGGGTCCACGCTGCACAGGTGTACTAATTCCTACATTGCTTTCTACGCCGATCTAAGGTTTTTTACTTCAAACACGTCCGTCAGTGGAGGAGGGGAAAAAGATCGAGACCAAGAGAAGAGAGAAAGAGAGAGGAGAGGAGATCTTCTCTCTTTCCCCCTTTTCTGCTTGGTACTTTATGTTGTTGAGCTTGCTTGCTTATCTTGTCATTGTCGTGATCTATCCAGTTGGATGGTATGTTATAAAATGCTGTGTGAGTAATTATGCTTCCGGGTGGCAAAGGAGCGATTAGTCAATTAGAATGTAGTACTTCTAATCTTATCTACTTGAAAAGTCATTGTACTAAGCTGCAGCTCCCTGGTTGGCTGTGGACATGTTCGTATGTAATGATACCTAAAGATAGAAACTTCGCCCTTCGGGAGGCTCACCAGATGTACCAACAAAATGCCAATTGAACCTAAGCTGCAGTTCCACTGACACCATTTCTCACTGGGGCCTCAATGCGCATGAGACCATGTCCAAAGCCCGTTGGAGCTGCTGCTTCTTTCGTTAATCCTTTCGATAGTAAATCTTCCTCGTGCGACTTGCATGCCTTGGTCCACTCCTTGGGGTTAGCTTCCTTCATGATCTGCCAGGCCTCGATCAATCTCTTCTTGTGCGCCTTGTATTCTTCATCTGTCGCAAAATCATCAACAAGAGTTACCAAAGTTGCCGCATGTCTCATGGAAGATGGAAGTGAGTGGCGGCGAAGTACTTCAGTGGACCATTTACTTTCATTGTAGTCTTGAATGACCCAGACAGCTGCCTTGAGTTTTTCAACAATCATGTGCTTCTGATACTCTTCGTGGTAGTGACAAGCTGCAGTCCATTCATCTTTGTTGCAACTCTTCATCTTTTGCCATGCCTCTGCATGCTCCACATGACGAACTTTGTTTTCCGTGGCAGTTTCGACATCGTGATGCTCGTCGTGTACAACAACCATGCTGCCACGTCTAATGCGACAAGGTGACGATTCATTATACCATTCTTCTTGACGGTAACTCTCAATTGTTTCAACTGCCCCAAGAATTTCTGCATTTCTCATGAGCGTCTTGGCCTCGGCAACTTCCTCGAGTAGGTTCTCGACACCTTGAAACTTCTTCTCGTCTTGTTCTACAGCCTTGATCATGGCATAGAGGCTGCAAACATCCACCCATAGTTGTGGGTCGCATGATTGCATCATTTCCCAGGCAAGAGATAACTTCTTGCGGCGGATCAAGATGATCACATCGGGATCGTCTTCATTCTTGTCTTCTGGTAAAGGTCGTGCGTGAACGGCAAGCATGGAACTGTGCCTCGTTTGCGAACGAGTATAATGTTGCGTAGACGTGGGCATCTTGCTGTGGCGCTCAGATGCAGACGTCCAGTTCTCATGGACAAAGAATTGCATATCAGCCACTGCCAAGAGCAGTTTTCCGAGCTGAATGTTTTCGGGAGACCAAAGGTGTTGTGCGGAGTTCATTGTGTTGCTTTGCTAATGTTTTATGGTATTGATATGTTGATAATAATATGTACTGTGAGATCTTTGTTTCTGTACTGTGTACTGCTTTATCAAATGAGGCAAGGGCGGCCTGCCGCAGCGGCAATAGAGCTGGGCTGACACAAAGAGCGGAGTTCGCTTTACCATTATTTTGTCTCAACATACATTCAAGGATAGGGACGTTTTGGACCATTGTGCTGCGAGGCAGAGCAAGGAAAGGTAAGAGGCAAGATCAAAGCAAAGAGAAGGCAAAAAGATGAAGATTTTTTGCGGGAACTGCCCTCACGCATTTTCCCCCCTCTTGTTACGATACCTAATACAAACAGTTGTTATTCTTGTGATGAAATGGAGTAGATAATAGCTGCGCTCTCATTACGGAAACATGCTGCAGCTGAGGAAAAGATGGCTCAGTACCATAGTGATTAGTTTCCCGCTAATGTCAGTTGGCTGGGCGTTTGTGGCGCTTGATTGGGCGAAGATGTTGTGTCGGCATCCACCCAAATATTATGATGTTGTCTTTTCGGCAGTCGCCGATGATGGCGGCACACATAATGATGACTATGAAAATGATGACGAAGATGATGACGACGTTGCTATCAAGCCTTATCGTAGCCGATCTCTATCGTGGACAAAGAACTACCGAGCACTGAATCCGTATGAGAAAGCTAGAGCCAGAGTAATTAGCTTTGGGCACCGATCGAAAAGTGATTGGGATGATGCTGTATCGAGTGGACAGCTTGGTCAGTATGTCCCAAGCTATCCGGATGAAATGTACGCGCCTGAGTGGGTTGATTGGGATGAATGGCTTGGCATAATGCGAAGCTACGATGATACAAAAAACTTGGCTAGTATGCTTGGATTGAAGAGTCTAGACGAATACTTCATTTTTGTCAAAAGTAATAACAAGAGGGCTGAAGGGTTACGTATTCCGGTGAGACCTGACAAATATTACAAAGATGAGTGGTTAGATGAGGATACTTTCTTTGGAAGATCATCATGAGTAGAGAATCTGGCTGGTACGGTTTCGAGTTGCAAAGATTAGTGGAATGTAATAAACACATAGATGGGAGATGGAAGAAGATGGAGGAAACTGAATGAAAAGTAACTGCCACTGGTGTGTAAAGCCTCTACAATACACATTATGGAAATCAACTATTGTGGATGAAGTATGGAGCATGACATTCTATGGTTTGATGAGATTACAACCAACATGCGCTCTCTAGCAGACCCACGCCATTACAAGATCACTCAAACCCAATGAGTAAACAGCCAAGATTATTGAAACAGTGAGAATGACTTGTAGAATCAGCAAATTATTGCAAGTAGAATCAAGAGATGGAGAGATGATAATGTAAGAATTCTTCAACTTGGATAAGAACGCGCACCACTTTCAGAATTATTAATTGAGCATAATGTATTCAAGTTGGTCTACTCCTATTCACCCTGCATTTTTGAGACAACTTTCCGTCGACAACTTTGTTGCACTTTTTTGTTTCGGCGAAACACAACACATCACACGTCCACAGCCACCCATTCCACAAGCTGGTTGATTCCGCAAAGACACGTTTGTTGTGCGTGTCCGAGGAGGTGAGAAAGATAGAATGACGTGGCTCAATTTTGCAAACCCGGATTTACCGCTTTCTCAATATCAATGATACTTACTGATTCAGTACTGTTAACTAACTTAAAATATACACCCCATCAAACAAGGATTATTGGGGGGTAGATAAGTGATGTTGCATTTTATCGGGTGGAAATCTTTTTGAATTACGGGGGTGAAAGATAGCAAGGTATGTATCTCTCAAAGTAGCAGTAAGTAGTACGGCGAGAAAAGAGAAGTGACGAGGCCGAAGGATGAGCAGAACCAGAACTTTCGCGCTATCGGCGTTCTTCCCACACGACGTGGTGTCAGCGCAGATTGACGTTCCCTTGGATCCAACCACATCAAAATGGTATTTTGTCGCCGTAAAGTACGCACAACAAAGATCCATCTTGAAGGATTCAGCCAACATTCCATCACAATATCACACACTAGCACTCCTTTTCGAGAACGACATGAACATGCCACTGATGCCGCTGGTAATATATCAAAAATATCGGTCATCGAATTCTACTTAATTTTGAACTTGGTGTCATTGTGTGACACCTCCTACAGAACAAAGCTACCGGTCCAGAATCTAACATCTATCACCCGGTGAAATCCATCAATTATTATTACACCCGCACTAAATGTCAATAACATCATCCGACATATCATCGGCCACTCCACTAAGCAGCATATCTGCTGCTTCATCATCATCTCGATCAAATTCTGTAGTAACTGCGACGCCGCCGCTACCCACATCATGTGTTACGAACAGCCCCCCCAAGCTATCTCTATCTGCCTACCGCCGGCCTGAAAATACAGTCCGCCTTACAGATGCTGATCCAAATCAACATATCCATGTCAAGTATGATCTACTTGATCCATCTCTCTGCCGAACTCTAGGTCATGGGGCATCATCAACTGTTCAATTGGCCTATCGGAGGTCGGATAATCTTCCAGTCGCTGTCAAGACCATTGCCAAGCATGCCGCCCTAGGACTTTGGAGTAAAACGAACAGATGGCAGGCAGGCGCACGAAGGAACATGTCGTCCCCTCGTGATGGGGCAGATGAGCTGCTTCAGCAGCGAAGTAGGCGCCGCCCAAGGTTAGAAGAGGTGGATGTCCTCATGAGGATAAGTGGCATCTGCACTGATGTCGTCCAGTTGCTTGATGTGTATGAAACCAACCAGGAGGTACATTTGGTTTTAGAATACTGTCATGGCGGTGACTTATTCGACTGCATCAAGCGCAGAAGACAGAAGCTGATTGAAAAGGGACTGACATTACAGGGTATCTTCAGTGAGGCTGAAACAGCTTCAGTGGCCAAGACACTGTTGACTGTTTTGGATGTCTTGCATCGACGCCATCTAGTGCACCGGGACATAAAGCCCGAGAACATCTTGCTGGTAAATGAAGATGATGACAGCGGTCAGCTCCACGTCAAGTTGACAGACTTCGGACTAGCCCGTATGCTAGATGGGGAGGAAGACGGATTTGGCACCACAACAGAAGACCCTTCGGAAAGGCGCAGCCGAGCCTACAGCCGAGTTGGATCAGATTACTATGCCGCCCCAGAAGTGTATATGGGGCTTGGATATGACACGCCCGTGGACATTTACTCCCTGGGTGTTACTTTGTATGTCATGCTTGTCGGTTCTCCTCCGTCAACGTCAACCTTCAGTTTTGATACTGATTCAGACTTTTCTGACGAAGAATTTAGCACAACATCTGATTCCGACCAAAGTGCCCCCTCAAGCCAATTATCATCAAGGACCAAGTTATTTCCACCCGAGATGAAAATATCTCCATCAGCTCAAGAATTAATAATGAGTATGATACACCCCGACGCTGCAAAGAGGATAACTGCCTCCGCCGCACTCAAGCATGAATGGATCCTTAACCATTCTGCTGGTCAGCAAGATGTCGAGATGGCTACTATTGACATGTCCTCAAAACTGTCGATATCGCTACCTGCTACCAATAGATCTCCTCTGACAGCTACAGAGACAGGAGCATTTCTTCGGGTTCCTATCCAGGTCCTTCCACCAAGTAATTCTCCTACTGCCAAGGACAGTGCCGACTCAGCAGTGACCTTAACTCTCACTGATGTCTGCAGCAAGCTTGTGCCTATAGCTAACGGGCATGGGCAGCAAAAGAAGAAAAGGAACCGACACCGCTCTCGCTCTCGGAGCGAAATACAATTTCCATCGTCCAAGACAAGAAATATCTCCGATTTAAGCGGCGAGGAGCTATCAAAAGTTATTACTACTACCCCCACGAAGAAAGTTCGGGTCGAATCACGCAAGTCTTCACCTTCTTCACTTTATGTGAATCACTTACAAGTTGCCGCTTAATGCAACAAAAGTGAAGAACTGCGAATGTATAGGCTATTAGAGGGAGACCACTGGCAAAACACTGTACATAAACAGTGGAGTCTCCCTCGTATATATCCATATAGAATGTGAAAAGTATTCTGCTAAAATTAATAAATGCACATTAGTCAACAACTTATTGTTGTAGCTTATCTACAAATCTTAAGAAACAAGCATTTCGTCTGCGATTTGCTTAGCCTTTTCTGCCCCATATAGCAACTCCCCCATTTTAATAGCAAACTTGAGAGCGGTACCAGGTCCTTGCGATGTTACAACATTTCCTTGCACAACAACGTCTTCATCCGCAGGAGATGACATCTTTTCTCTTAGTCCAGGAGCTGGATAGCACGTAGCCCCATCTCCGACCAAACCCTTGCTTGCAAGCACAACAGCTGGTGCTGCGCACATTGCGGCGTAAAATTTTCCATCGGCCTTTTGCTTCTCAAGAAGTGAAATGAGAGCTGTGCAATCTCTAAGGTGTTCTGCACCAGGCATGCCTCCGGGTAAGGCGATAAGGTCCCAACTCTGATTTACTGCTTCATCGATAGAAACGTCAGCCACGACCTTAAGACCCCGACTCATCTTGCAAACTAACTCCCCTCCAGGCTTAACTGATGCGACGACTACCTCGGCACCGAAGCGTACTAGAGTATCTTGAATGCATGACGTCTCAATCTCTTCTGAATCATCAGCTATGGGAACGAGAACTCTCTTATTATTTGACATATCTAATGTTGTGGATGCTGACGAGAAAAGTCTAGGGCGTAGTGAAGAAGAAGAACGGCTAGAGGCAAATGCAGAAGAGCAGATAAGTCGGCTGCTAAGGAGTATTCCGGTCACAAGGATCTTCATCTCGTACAGGTAGGTGTGATAGAAGCCATGATCTAAGACGGCAGTGAAAACGTCAAACGTCGTAAGATTCGTAGCGCAAAAATAGATACTAATTCCTACATGAGGTAGATAGAATACCACACTGATGCAAAAGATCTAAAATCAGATCCATGTTCTTGCTTTTTGGTTGGTGCGTCATGCTAGCATTGCTATTAGATGCCCCTGTGTTGTTAAGTAATGCCCAATGATAAATTATTACAAAGGGTACATCACATTGGTTGCTGCGAGGTAATGGCTATGGCATTTCAAACTCGAAGAAATTCGATTCGGGTGAATAGCAAAATTTGAGTTCAGAATTCAAGACACCAACCCTTTAATTTCCCATCACCTCGCCGCAATTTTGATAGAGTTGAAGGTCATATCAAAGAAGCATAACCCAACGCGTATGTTGGTAATTTAGAACGCCGTGATAAATAGAAGAAAGAGTGCGTGCGGCACGGCTCTCTTGAGGCAATTGTTGAGTCAAGAGTCACAAGAGATTTCTGTGACACGCACATACACTTAAGTTCAAAGATACTCGCAATGAACAAGGTCTCAGCGTTGCCAGAGTCTGCAGATAACCAGGGGAAACGCCCCAGTGATATTATTGACGAAGACGATGTATCCACGCCGAGGGATGAGGTCTCTCCTACAGAGAATAATGAAGATCCATCAGCTGCGCTCACTTCAGCAGCGCCCAAACCAAGTCTATTGGACGTAGATATGGAGTCAAAAGCTTCAGTCCAAAATGATGCATTAAAAGAAGATTGTCCTACTCCACCTACGCCTCCTCTTCCTGAAGTATCTCGGGGGGTTGCAAAGCGTCTATCCTCCTCGATTGAACATGTAGATCTAGAATATTCCCTTGGATCTCTAGACGCACATCCACCCTTAAAGCGGATGTGTTCATCACCAGAGACGAAAAGGAAGTCACACAGTTCATCTGTACCTCCTATAAAATCTGCAGCAGATGCTCTACAACCAAAGTTCTGGAGAGATGCAGCTGCAGTGAATGAATATAATATTGCTTCAAGCAGTTTTGATGTGGCCAATGAGGAGGGGGGCTCCTCTCCTTTATCAGTAGAAGATGAACATGGTGAGCAGCATGGAAAGGCAAACAATACTGCTGACACTCAGCGCAGTATTGAAGCTGCTGAAGCGGCCATGAGAGTCACAGCTTTGGTATCATCAAGACTGTCTGAGGGGGGTTCCACACCAGCTACACCTCCCATAATGTCTAATGAAAAGAACGAAGAGTCAAACAAGGGGAAAGTAGAACACGCTAAGGAGAAGCCCATAGACGACTTTGATAGGCAAGTAGAAATGCGAGACACCAGTGGAGATAAGGATCTGGATAGTAACATTTCCTCAGCATCGTCATTAGTGGATGCATTCGTTGTAGAAGAACAAGAAAACAGTAGACCTTTCCCACCGGCGCCTCCATCGACTCCTGCTGCACCAAAGGATTTCTATCGTCCGCTACCATACCAAGCTGGTGCAACCGGCGGCGAGCTTGGATACAGCATCGAGTTCATACGAGCACAAGTACCGCTGGATGACACTTCATCTACACCGCCACAAGATTCTATCGTTACAAATTCTACTCCCCTGCCGCCATTTATAGACCCAGAAGCCCCGACACCTCTGCCTGATCGAAAACCACCATCAAAGCCATCACAAGATGATGTAGCAACACCTGCTATCTCAAGAGATGCCACAGAACGTAGAAGAGGTGCTAATGCTACACCAGCAGCAGGGAAGAAACCCCCAACACTTGCCCAGAAAACAGACTTTGACAAATGGGATGTTGGTAATCGTTATGAATTGAAACGAATACTTGGGAGGGGATCGTATGGAGAGGTTGCGCAGGCTATAGACTTGCATGCGGCTATGTCGCAACAGACGAATCCAGAAGTTTCACATCTACAAAATGCTTATCCACACCGCAACTCAACTTACGTCGCGGTAAAGAAGATTTCCAAAGCGTTTGACCAAGAAGTAGACGCAATCCGGCTCTTCAGAGAAATGCACATCTTGAGGAGATTGCGAGGGCATGAGTGTGTTATTCAGCTCATCGATGTAGTTCAGCCACGCAGTTCTGACCTCAAGCATTTCAATGACCTCTACCTCGTCTTCGAATACGTCGACACTGATTTATACAAGTTAATAATGTCTCCTCAGTATCTCACAACAGAACACATCCAAACGTTCCTTTATCAGATGCTTGTTGGTCTCAAGTACATACATTCTTCATCGGTAATTCACCGAGATCTAAAGCCAGCGTGAGTCTACTTTTGTGCATTAATACATACGCATTTTTGTTTGTTTTGAAATACATGCTCACTCTTACCTTCTCTCTAATTCTTGTCAGCAATATTCTCTTGAATGAAGACTGCACTCTAAAGATTTGCGATTTTGGGCTTGCAAGAATCGTCCACAATGATAAGATATCGCCATCATCGACGACTCGTCATGACAATCTTGGCGTGGTCAAAACCGATGTTCCTGTAAGGTTGCCCCAAGACAGGCAACAAGCGACGTTTACGCATCCTGGTCTATCTCGACAGCTCACTAAGCACGTCGTCACACGGTGGTACAGAGCTCCTGAGCTGATATTAATACAACCGTATGGATCTGCTGTTGACATTTGGAGCTTGGGATGCATCTTTGCAGAATTGTTAAGTATGCAAGAGGGAAGCGTACCGACGTATCAAGATCGTGTTCCTCTTTTCCCTGGAGGCTCTTGCTATCCACTCTCCGGTGATACTGGATCAACAAATTCTGATGAGCGACTAGATCAACTAAGTGTCATTTTTAGTGTGATCGGCATGCCTTCCGAAGAGGACTTGTTGTCGATTAATAAGGTGAGTTATACTGTGTCTGAACTTGACTGCATTCTGTCCTTTCGATTTCTAAACATTTAGTTTTCATCATGCAATATCAGGCCAACGAGTACATACGTAGTCTGGAGAAGAAGCCTGGCAGGAATCTAGAATCATTGTATCCTGCCGCAGACCCTACCGCTATACAATTGCTAAAGAAGATGCTCATGTTCAATCCAGCCAAAAGGTGTACTGCAGAAGAAGCTTTGGATCATGACTTTCTGAAGCCAGTCCGTCGGAAAGATATGGAGGTGAGTGTCACTGCTTCTCTGGACAATGTTTATTTATTCCGTAAATACTTTCTAATTGACTTGTGCACAAATATCATCATAGAAATGCGCAAGCCAACCTCTTGAGAGTCCTGGGTTTCTTGAGAAAAGCAAGGTTGATCTATCTATCGTAAAAGAGGAGGCATACAAGGAAGTGCTATGGTATAAAAACTCACATCATAATTAATACAGGTTCAGTTTGAATTACTTTACACAGTATAGCCACAAGGATCAACATCGCCTTTCCGCTACTATCAATCTATTCATCGGAGTTATTGCTTTTGGTATAGCTGCAAAATCGACATGGTAGCCGGCATCGTGTAGTAAGAAAGACCGTTTGATATCAGCTGAGGCACTTACACCGAACATCCGTTGAACTCCAAACGGAGTTCCCTTCGCTGTTCCAGTATAACAACATGGCATTACAGAGACTGACGCTGCCCTACTCTCTACTGCGTATCGAATCACATCGTCCGTGAGTGATCCACAAGCGTGAGTTGAGATTATTATTGATGCTTCGTCAGTGGCATCATCAGACAAAGATTTGGTAATGTAGTCATCAAGGTCTGCCTCAAAA
>Ga0075467_10002671_pt1 | contig 14000 bp, 15 predicted proteins | sample DEB08_DNA_9_FD_75067 | JGI IMG/M metagenome (GOLD analysis project Ga0075467, IMG submission 75067) | Aqueous microbial communities from the Delaware River and Bay under freshwater to marine salinity gradient to study organic matter... | ecosystem: Environmental > Aquatic > Marine > Coastal ...
CACCTCCCCTGAAATCAATCAGACCGGTGGGGCTGCCCTCCAGACGGGCATGCCCGTCTTCCGTTCAGCCCCACCGGCCAAGGGGGTTGTCGCTACCGGCCAAGATGGTTGTCGCTCAACACGGTTATCTTCAGCCGAAGTATCCATCGCCGCCTCAACATTAAACTCATCGGACAAACCTTCTTCTTCCAGAAGACGCGCATTGGTGCGCCAGCCTTTCTTGGCTCCGCGAGCATCCAGACCTTCGGCGCGCGCCGCAGCCTGCAGTTGCTCCTGCCTGACCACCCGGCGCAGCGCTTCGCGCTTTAGATCGCGATCAAGCGAAGCCCGCTCGCGCTGTTCGGTTTTTTCCATCGCCTTTTCACCCCCAGCAAGCGTGCTTTGCTCAAGGCGATAAGAAGGCTACAATGTTGGCGTTTGAAGACACCACGGTGGCGGTCGACGAGCCCAAAAGCGCTCGTCTGGAAGCCCGTCCATAACCATCTGTGAAAGACACGATCAATCGCGCAGCCACGCTGAACGGAGTAGATGTCAGTTCTTTTGTCGTGAGCGCCGCGTACAATGCGGCTCAATCGACGATTGAAGGACACAAAGTTACGGTGATTGAAAGTGAGGCGGACAGGAAGGCGTTTTTCGACGCTTTGGACAACCCGCCCAAACCAAACAAGCGTTTGGTCGACGCCTTTGCATTGCGAAAGAAACTCATTTCGAATGCCGAGTAAGACCGAAGATCAACCACCGTTCACAATTCAGCCGTTCAATCCCAAGACCCATGATCGAGCGGCTTTTTCTTGTGGCATTCCGCAGATGGACAATGACCTGAAACTAAATGCAAAAAAGGGCAGAAAGGCGGATGTTGTCCGCGTTTGGGTGTTCATCGGCGCCATAAGTAACATCGGTGGCTTCTACGGCATCAACATGCATGCCATCAACGTAAAGGAAATGCCTGGCTCCTATCAAAAGAAGGCGGGAAAACACGGCCTGCTGCCAGCTGCCTTCATTGCGATGATCGTGGTCGATGAGACCCAGCAAGAGAACGGGATCGGTAGCGCTCTGGTCGCCGATGCATTGAGCCGGATCGCACGAGTTTCCGATGAAGTTGGTACATGTGTTATCATTTTAGACGTGTTCAATGACGGTGATGCCGACACCGTTGCACGGCGCAAAACATACTGCGAGGCATTTGGATTCCTTCCCTTGCCTGACCAACCTCTCCGTCTCTTTATGCCAGTTCAAACGGCACGAGAACTGGCAGGCTGAGATGACGGATCAGGAGGAAGAATTCCATGACGACAATATGGCGGATGAAGATCAGAGTTTCCGCTCACATACTGAGATCGCACCGGACGAACTGACGACTGCGCTTCACTCTCTCGAGTTACTAGGCAGAGATTAGGCCTGCAGGTCACCAATCTGACGGTCATCTACCAATTTATCATGGGCGTCGAGCACCACACACTTCAGGAATACATTCGGACCGAGAGAACACCTCCGGAAGCCATGTTTTTGAATGCACAATCTCAAATGTGGATTTTTGCGGCCTATGAGCTCCTTCGAACATGGAGAGCACGCGCCAAGGACATTATTAAGTGGGCGGAGAATGGCGGTTTGGAGATGAAGGCAAAAAGTCTCGAGGAGGACCAGGGTTTTAGGCACCGTAAAGTTAGTACGGTCGTGCGAAAGATGTCTAACGCCCTTGACCTCACACGGCTGAAACTTGTGCAGTTTCACGCCACGTATGCATAGCGATCGATCGCATTTATCGGAAACTGGCTGATGTCCTTTCGTGGCCAGGCAGGTGGAACAAGTTGGCAATCGGGTCGTGGATGGAAACGAAACGTTGCAGGTGCCTGACGGATTTGAACCTCTTCATAATCCTCTCTCGCCGTCGCGTGGGCTGATGGGAGTTCTCGGCTCGACTATTCAAACCCTTGTGTGACCGATGCTCGACATCGGGCATGATCTGCCCCTTCGCGGCCGCGTAAGAGTGCACCTTGTCGGTGATCATGACCCGTGGCGCAGCCCCTTGCCGCTTGAGCAGCTTTTGCATCAACCGCCTGGCTGCTTTGGTATTGCGGCGACTTTGTACCACCACATCGAGGACAAAGCCGGGCTGATCGACTGCGCGCCAGAGCCAGTGTTTCTTGCCACGAATTGTGATGACAACTTCGTCGAGATGCCATTTGCTATCGAACTGACCAGCAGAACTGCGGCGGATATTTCCGGCAAACTGGCGCCCGAATTTCTCCGCCTAAATGCGGATCGTCTGGTGTGACACGATGATTCCACGTGCCGCCAGCAGATCCTCGACCATGCGCAGGCTGAGCGGAAAGCGAACATACTGCCAGACCGCGTGAGCAATCACATCTGGTGGAAAACGGTGGTGGCGGTACATTGACCTTCGAGCTGATTTGGTCGTGTGGCCCAATCGCATATCCTCAAGCACCGCGCATTAACTTTACGGTGCCATGGCACCTGTAGACGCTCGCACGAATGCTTTGCTCCCTATGAGGCGTGACTAATCTGTTCCCTTTTCGTTCTACTCCAGCTACCGTTGTGCGATTAAACGGCAATTGCAGGTTGGGCAGCCCAATGGACACGGCATATCTGGATAAGTTGAACGACAACCAGCGTTCAGCAGCAACGTTTGGCTTGGCAGCGGATGAACTGTCGCCCCCTTTGTTGGTTATTGCAGGTGCGGGTTCCGGCAAAACCAGCACTCTTGCGCACCGTGTCGCCCATCTTCTTGTGCTCGGTGCAGATCCTCGCCGGATCTTACTCATGACTTTCTCTCGCAGAGCCGCGACCGAATTGGCCCGCCGCGTTGAGCGGATCACCACTCAGGCCATGGGAACGGGATATGCTGCCGAAGCGCTCACCTGGGCCGGGACGTTCCATGGGGTCGGTGCCCGGATATTGCGTGAGCAAGCGCAGTCCATTGGGCTAAGCCCGGACTTTAGCATCCATGACCGTGAAGACAGCGCCGATCTAATGAACCTATGTCGGCACGAATTGGGGCTGTCGAAGACCATCGGCCGGTTCCCGGCCAAGGGCACATGCCTATCGATCTATTCGAGGGCCGTTAACTCCGAGGTTCCCCTTTCTGAAGTTCTGCCCCTTCATTATCCTTGGTGTGCGGCATGGAAAGATGATCTGAATCGTCTGTTTGGAGCCTACGTGACTGCCAAGCAAGGACAGAACGTCCTCGACTACGATGATCTGCTGTTGGCCTGGGCTCAGACCATGGAAGACACCGCGTTTGCGGCTCATATCGGTGCCAAATGGGATCACGTGCTGATCGACGAATACCAGGACACCAATCGATTGCAGTCGCGCATACTATTGGCCCTAAAACCCGACGGGCGTGGCTTGACCGTTGTGGGCGATGACGCACAGTCGATCTATGCATTTCGGGCCGCGACAGTGCGCAATATTCTGGATTTCCCAGCGGCATTCTCGCCGCCAGCGACTGTGGTCATGCTTGATCGCAACTATCGCTCAACCGGGCCAATTTTAGATGCGGCAAATGCGGTAATCGGACAGGCGCAGGAAAGGTTTACCAAGGACCTTTGGACAAAACGTACCTCTGCCGAGAAACCCCGGCTAGTGACGTTGGCGAACGAAACGGATCAAGCTCGCTACATCGTGGACCGTGTCCTTGCGGATCGAGAAGTTGGTCATCGGCTGATGGACCAGGCCGTGCTATTCCGAACTTCCAGCCATTCTGGTCAACTTGAGGTCGAGCTGACACGGCGAAACGTGCCATTCGTGAAGTTCGGTGGCTTAAAGTTTCTCGATTCAGCGCATGTGAAAGACGTGTTGGCGATGCTGCGCTTTTCGCAAAACCCACGTGACAGGGTCGCGGGCTTTCGGGTGCTTCAGTTGATCCCGGGGGTTGGGCCTGCCGCAGCTGGACGGATATTGGAAGCAATAGAACTTGCGCCTGACCCTTTATGGGCTTTGGAAACGGTGGCGGCGCCAGCGCGTGCGGATGCAGACTGGCTTGACCTTGTGGCGTCATTAACCACTAAGGCCAACTGGCCTGATGCAATTGGGTTGGCACGGGCCTGGTATGACCCCCATCTGGATCGGATATATGAAGACGCAGAGGCGCGTCGGGGAGATTTGCTACAGCTTGAACAAATCGCGACCGGCTATCCATCACGGGAACGTTTTTTGACCGAACTGACGCTCGATCCGCCAGATGCAACAAGCGGGCAAGCCGGTGTTCCCTTGAAAGATGAAGACTACCTTATTCTCTCCACAATCCATTCGGCAAAAGGGCAGGAATGGAAGTCAGTCTTTGTCCTGAATGCCGTTGACGGATGCATCCCCTCCGATTTGGGTACGGGGACACGCGAGGAAATCGAAGAGGAGCGACGGCTTCTCTACGTGGCAATGACGCGAGCTAAAGACAGCCTGACATTGGGTGTCCCGCTACGTTTCTATGTCACTCAACAAACTCGCAATGGAGATCGCCACCTTTATGCCACACGAACACGGTTCATTCCAAAGGAAATCCTCAACAACTTCGATCCGGAATATTGGTCCCCCGCGCCACTCCACCCTTCGGCCGCCGTGCCAGCACCGGCGCCGATAGATGTGTCAGCGCGCATGCGGGGAATGTGGGGCTAGGCAAAGCCGAAAGGGAGAAAGGCCCTTAGCGGACATTGGTGCAGCCCGCAGCGAATGGCGGGGTTGCAGCTTATTTTGTTGAAAAACTCCAAGCTGGGGCAGAGCATGGATAAATCGGAGAGCAACGTTCTTCCCATAACGCAATGGGCCGAAAATAGCGAACATTTCGGCGGCGACTGAGAACAGCATTCTGGATTTGAGGTGTCGTCGGGCGGGCATTCGAGTTTTTCAACAGAATAAGCCCAAAGTGCCGAATGCTGCGCATGGTTCGAAGGAGCAGGATGCCTGCTGAGCCGACATTGCGGGTTAGGACCTTGCCGTTGCCCTACAGACCTCATGTCAGAAATACCACTCAGTTCTAGGAGTATATCTCCCCGCCCATCTGGGTTGTAGATTTGGTTCTAAGCGAGGCGGCTCTTCAACAGATCACCCGATTTAAGAAGGATCGGGTGGCCTACCATCGAAAATGCTGTGTTTATCTGCTTCAGAGCCCGGAGCGTTTCCTGATGGATGTTGCTCGTCTCGATACTTTCTGCGAGCCCCTCGCGCAGGCGGCCGATGTGGCTGCGTTGCAGTTTCTGTTCTACTTTGCGCACCTTCTCCTTTGCCGCCACAAGCGCGCGAGCCTCGGCCGGGTTCTGGTTCATCATCACATTCAAGGCGAGTTGCACGTTGCTGTGAACACGGTCCGTAAAATCGCGAATTTCATCGCGGCCCTGTGGCGAGAATTGAAGCTTCTGCATATCCAGACGCTTGGCGAGGTCCAGCATGATCCGTGCAATGGCATCTGATGCGGAATCGAGGCTGGATGAAATCGACGCAAGCTCCAGTGACCGACGGCTCAGACCCTCGTCCATGCCCTTCTGCCCAAGGCGTGCAAGATAGAGTTTGATATCCAAGTGTGTATTTTTGACCGCCTTATCCTGATCCGCGATCATGCTGGCGGTGGCACCGTCCCATTGGTCATAGAGGGGTTCGACCGCGATCAGCATCTGTTCAATCTTTTGGCCCATCCCAAGCAGTTCTCGCGCGGCGCAGTCAATCGCGCGCTGCGGTCGGTCCAGAAGGGCGGGATCAAGCGCGCTGGCGACTTTCAGAGCGCCGTTCGAGGTGGGTTTTTCGGCCATGAGATAGGACAGAGCGGCCGTTATTGGCCGCACAAACGGGAGCGCCGCAAGCGCCAGAAGCAAGTTGAAGGCAAGGTGTAGATTGATAGATTGTCGGGCGGGCGTCGCGCCAAGTTGTTTCAACAAATCCGGCATCGTCGCAATCAAGAGGACTGCTAGCACGGCACCGCCACCACGCAGGATCAAATTACCCATGACCATCCGCCGTACAGCAAGTGGTGCGGTATAAGTCAGCAGGAATGCGATCAATCCCCCGCCCAGGTTAGCCCCCAGGATCATTGTGGCGGCTGCAGGGGGTGGCAATATGGACTGTCCCGCCAGCGTTACAAACAGCAAAACCGCCGCAACACTTGAGTGAACCCCCCAAGCGAACACAGCGCCGATGACAAAGGCCGTCAGCAAATCGCGGCCGAGATAGGCCATGACGGCTTGCGTGCCAGGATTGGATATCATCGGTTCGGTCGCGCCGCGGATCATGTCCAGCGACACGAAGATCAGCGCTAGCCCGATCATGATCCGGCCAACCTGCCGCGTATTGCTGCCTTCGCCGCGCAGAAAAACCGTGACCCCGATAACAAGCAACAACGGGATCAGGATTGGTTGCCGCACCATCAAGAGCTGTGTCACAACCGCTGATCCCACATCGGCGCCCAGCATGATCGCCAGGCCGGTCGCCGTCGCAAGGCCGCCCTTAGTCACAAAGTTGGACACCAGAACGGCAACTGCGGTGGAGCTTTGCAATAGCACAGCTGCCCCCATTCCAGTTCCCGCCGCAAGCAGGCGGTTCTTGGCGGAATGACGCAGCCAGATGCGCATAGGCGCTGCATATCCCCGCTCGACCCCGGTGCGCACCAAGCGCACAGCCCAAATCAAGAGGGCTGCGGCCCCCGCGATATGGACAAGGATTTGAATGGCGTGCGGATCGTTCACCGGGCGTACTTTCTTTCAGATTGCGGTATCAGAAGGGAAATGGACCTGATCCGGCCACTGGCCCGATACGGATCGTTTGAAACCCTACATCCCACCGATGCAGCAGGCAGCCGTCTTCTTGGGTCATGTATCCAACGTGCGCGTCTGGGCGGCGATCATAGGCGAACGTACTGCAGGGCGATGGGGACGAGATGGCAACGTGCCCCACCAAATCGCTGACCATCATATTGTGGATATGGCCGCAGACGATGCGTAACGCGCCGGAATAGTCGGCCAAGACATCCCGCAAGGCATCCCGGTTGGTCAACCCGATATCGTCCATAAATCCAATGCCGCAGGCAAAGGGGGGATGGTGCAACGCCAAAAGCACTGGCGCGCCACCCGCCTCGGACAATGCGTCTTGCAGGAAAGTGAGGCAGTCTGACGACAGCGTTCCCAGCCCGTGTCCTTCGACCAGGGTATCAAGTCCGATCAGATGGATGTCACCTACCTTGCGGCTCCAGTTCAGCAGGCCACTTGCAGGAAGACCTTCCGCAAATGCGTTCCGCATCGGGTCGCGGGCATCATGGTTTCCCGGGATGACATAGGTTGGCAGATCCAGAGGCGCGACGAGCGCTTTGAACCGTGCATAGCTTTCGGCACTACCGTCGTCGCTCAAGTCGCCACTGACCAGCAACCCATCAACCGGCCCGATCTGATCGCGGATGCCGCTAATCCGCTTAACCAATTGCGCCAAGGCGCCCGCAGAGTCCAGCCGCCCCGACACCAGCGCGCCGTCGGGCACGATATGTGTGTCGGAGATATGTAGTATCACCGTCATTTGATCCCTGCGCGCAGGAACGCCTGGACGAACTGACGCTGGAAGATCAGGAAGGCGATCAGCAAGGGGGCAATGGACATCAGCGTTGCGGCAGAAATGATGCTGATGTCGACGCCATTTTCCGGCGCACCAAAGATTGACAGACCGACCGTCAGCGGCCGTGTCTCGGGCGAGTTGGTCACGATCAGCGGCCACAGGAAGTTATTCCAATGGGTTGAAACGGACACCAGCGCGTAGGCCAGATAAGTGGGTTTCGCCAAAGGCACATAGACCCGCCACAAGATACCCAACAACCCGCAGCCCTCGATGCGCGCGGCCTCGTGCAACTCTATGGGGACGCCCTTGAACGCCTGTCGCATCAGGAAGATGCCGAACGCGCTTGCCATATAGGGCATGCCGACGCCAAGGATCGTATCGAACAGCCCAAGGCGCGAGATCATCGCGTAGTTTTCCACGATCAGGACTTCGGGCAGGATGAAGAGCTGCATCAGCACCAGAATGAATACGTAGTCTTTGCCGGGGAACTGCAGCTGCGCAAAGGCAAAACCTGCCAGTGTCGTCAGAATGAACTGTCCGATCAGGATCACGGTCACCAGCATGAAGGTGTTCATAAAATATTTCAGCCATGGCGCGCCGTTCCACGCCACACGAAAGTTTTCGAACGTCCAAGGAGAAAACAGTTTCAGGTTGACCGCATCGGAGGTCGAATGGGTGGCAGCCCAAAAGGCGAACAGCAGCGGGGCAATCCAGATGATAGCCAGCAGGATCGCACCAAAGCTGTCCATGAATTTGGTGAGGCTCTTCATTGGTAATGCGTCCTTTTATCAAGGTAGAAGAACTGCACCGCCGCCACGATCCCGAGCACAGCGATCACCATGATGGTCATGGCCGCCGCACTTGGCGCATCGAAGAAGGCAAATGCCATCTCCCAAATGTAATAGAGGATCAGTTTGGATGCGTCGGACGGACCACCCTTGGTAAGGATAAACAGGTGGTCGATCAGCTTGACCGAGTTGATCATGGCGTTCACCGCGATGAACAGCGTCGTGGGCATCAACAGCGGCAGCACGATGCGGCGCGTATAGGTCCAGCGACTGGCGCCTTCGATGTCGGCGGCTTCCTTGAGGTCCTCGGGGATCGTCTGCAACGCGGCGAGGTAGAAGATCATGAAGAACCCGGCCTCTTTCCAGATCGTCACGATGATGATGGCCCACAGTGCCGTTTCCGGCTGGCCCAACCAATTGACGGAGGGCAGGCCAAATAGGCTGCCGATCTGGTCCAGCACGCCAAGGCCGGGCGTGTAGAAAAACAGCCACAGGTTCGCGGCGGCGATCATCGGCAGAACAGTTGGTGTGAAATAGGCAGTGCGCACAAATCCGCGCGCGGAAATCTTGGAATTTGCCCATAGCGCCATCGACAGTGCAATAAAGATCGACACTGGGATTGTGACCCCCGCGTAGAGCAGGTTGTTCTTGACCACGAGCCAGAATGTTGGATCCGCGAAGAGCTCGGCGTAGTTTTCAGTGCCGACGAACTCCGTCGGGTTCCGGCGGGTGCCGCGTGAAAACAGGCTCGACCATAGGGTCGCGATCGAGGGGTAAAACGCAAAAAGCGTTAGCAGGACGGCAGCGGGCGACAGCAAAATCCAGCCATAAATGGCCTGCCTGCGGCGTTCGAGGTTGGCATGGGCTGGCATGGCGCGGCTCCGGGTTTTGGGAAAGGACGGGCCGACACGTAACGCGCATCGGCCCATCCGGTTTGTTACTGGTAGTCGCTCAGCAGGCGCACGGCGGCAGCTTGTGCTTCGGCCAGAGCGTCAGCCGGCTCTTTCGCGCCGGTCAATGCGGATTGGATTGCATTGTTCAGGCCATCTCGCACACGGGCTGTTTCGAAAGTCGAGAACTCGGCCACAGCGTTTTCCAGCTGGTTGCGTGCCACGAGAGCAGGCGGGAATTCGGCGGTATAGGCCTCAAGCGCCTCGGTCTCGTAGGAGGCAGGCGACACGCCCATGTAGCCTGTACCGATAGACCATGCAGCCGCCTGTTCAGGCGAAGTCATGAATTGCATCAGCTTAAGCGCAGCCGCGCGTTCTTCATCCGACGTCTCCTTGAACAGGTAGAAGTTGCCACCCCCAGTGGGTGACCCTTTGCGTACATTGGCGGGCAATTCCGCCACACCAAAATCAAAGCTGGCGCCGTTCTTCACCGCTGTCAGATTGCCGGTGGAATGCCACATCATCGCGGTCTGACCCTCAAGAAACGCCTGACGCAGCGTGCCCCACTCGACCGTGCCAGTGGGCATGATGCCATGCTCAGTCGAAAGCGATTTCCAGAATTCCAGTGTTTCCACAACAGATGGATCGTCGAAATGGGTTGTCAGGCCATCGCCCGACATCACCTCTTTGCCGTTCTGGATCGCAAGCGCCTGGAACATCCAGTAGGGATAGCCAGTTGACGGGATCATCAGGCCATACGTGTCGCCCTGGGTCAGGGCCTTGCCCATCTCGATCATTTCGTCCCAAGTTGTCGGCGGTGCCTCAGGGTCTAGCCCGGCTGCGCGGAACAGGTCCTTGTTGTAGTAGGCCACGATGGTGGAGCGCTGAAACGGGATGCCCCATGTCTTGCCTTCGATCAAACTATTAGCCATGAGCGCAGGATAGAAACTGCTGAGCCATGCCTTGTCGGCGTCTGAGGTGGCGACGTCCTCAAACGGGATGATCAATTCCTGTTCGATTAGGTCATAGGCATCGATGGAGAACATCACCGCCAGTTGCGCGGGCTCGCCAGAGGCAAGCGCCGACAGCGCCCGCACGCGGGTGTCATCGTAGTTGCCCGAATAGATCGCATTGACCTTGATATCTGGGTTTGCGGCCTCGAAATCAGCTACGATGCCATCAACGACTTCGGTCAATGCACCACCGACAGCAATCGGGTAGTACATCGTCAGTTCTGTTTCAGCACTTGCAGGGGCGGTAAGACCAACTGCCATGGCCGTGGCCAGCCCCAATCCTGTTGTCGAAAATAGTTTCATCTCTCTCTCCCTTGGTTTTGGTAGTGGTAGTGTTTGCCGGGCGATCACTTAGCCCGCCATCCGTTGTCCCGCCGCGTCAAAGACGTGCAGATTTTCGTCGTGAAAAGTGATGTCGATCTCGTTTCCCTCAGCCATCATCGACAGGCCCGGCTTCAGAACGCACAGCCCCGCCGCCCCTGCGTGATCCAGCCCGATCAACGTCTCTGCGCCCAGAAATTCGCTCTCGTTGACCGTGCAGCTCAGCCGCCCTTCGCCCTTTGGGACAATCTGGATATTCTCGGCTCTTATCCCGATGGTCTTGTCCTCGCCGAAACCGCTTAAAACGGTTGATTTCAACAAGGCCATTGGCGGCGCGCCGACAAACTCAGCGACAAAGGTATTGTTTGGCCTGCTGTACAGGTCCTCTGGCGCGCCAACCTGCTGGATATGGCCGTCTTTCATCAGGACAACAGTATCGGCCATGCTCATGGCTTCGGTCTGATCGTGCGTGACGTAGACCACTGTAATGCCCAGATCACGCTGCAGTTTTTTGATGTCCTTGCGCACGGCGTTGCGCAATTTCGCATCGAGGTTGGACAGAGGTTCATCCATCAGACACAGGCGTTGCCCGGCTACAATCGCACGGGCCAGGGCGACACGCTGGCGCTGACCACCGGACAACTCGCCCGGCTTGCGATCCTCAAGGCCGAGCAGCCCGGTGATCTCCAACGCGCGGTGAAGCTTCTCCAGCCGCTCTTTCTTTGGGACACGACGGACTTTCAAACCGAACACAACATTTTCGGCAACGGACAGATGCGGGAACAACGCATAAGACTGAAACACCATCGACAAGTTCCGGTCAGAGGCGGCGCTTGTCGTCACGTCTTTGCCATCGATCACGATCTTGCCTTCGTCGGGCAATTCTAGCCCCGCCAAAAGGCGCAGCGTCGTCGACTTTCCACACCCCGACGGGCCCAGAAGCGCGGTAAAGCTGCCCTCGGGAATATCCAGCGAGATGCCTTCGACGCCCAACTGGCCGTTCCAACGCTTTCCCACGCCGTCGAGTTTCACAAACGGTGTTGTTGTCATGTTGCATGTCCTTCAGCCACAAGTAGCCTGTCGTTGATTTTTGTCAGCAAAGGCGCGAATTGATCGCCCGGCCGTCGGTCAATGATGATCCGGTCCATGTCGGCAATATTTCCGCCCAATGCCGGGGCCTGACGTCCGAATTTTGAACCATCGATCACCAGGAGGGACTGCTGCGCGTTTTCGCAAATCTTTTGTGTCGCGCGCACTTCGGTTGTGTGGAATTCCAGCAGGCCACCATCGTCAGCAATCCCGGCAGCCCCAAAGACCGCGAAATCAGCCCGGAACCGTCCAAAGAAATCCAGGACTTCGTTCCCCAGAATATCGCGATCCGGCAAACGAACTTCGCCGCCGGGCAAGATGATCCGGTTAGAGACTTCCTCGCTCAGCGCCATCGCCGCACTCAGGTTGTTGGTGATGACTGTCAGCCCCTTTCGGCGGCGCAGAGACTGCGCAACGCTGAGCGGGGTCGAACCAATGGAGATAAACAAAGTAGATCCATCGGGTATCAGATTGGCGGTGGCCTCGCCAATGGCGCGCTTGCCCATCAGGTTCGTGCTCGCACGCTGATCGAATGGCGTGTTCAGAAATTCTTCGCTCAATTCGACGCGACCATGGACGCGGTGCAGCATGTCGCCTTCGCACAAGGCATCCACATCACGACGGATCGTCTGCATCGACACGTCAAATCGTTCTGCCAGCGAGCCCACAGTTACCGCGCCCTGCTCCAATACAAGAGCTGAGATTGCTTCGCGCCGTCTGTGCTTCTTTGATGACATCCCGCCCCCGAACCTCAGTCTTCCGTGACGTTAGTAGGTGAAAAGCAACAAAACAACATTATAATTTTGTAGTTCTCGGCTGATTACCAACAAAATGAGGCGAGAGTGCTGAAAATATGGGTAAAATATGAAACCAGAATATCCATGTTTTGTTGTTTTGTTGTTTTTACTTTCGCTTGAGGTATTTTTCTTTAAGGTGCTCCCCAGTGGGAGATCAGGGAACGAAGTGAGGAAGAATGCTGACAACGCAGACGATTTTTGATCGCTACCAGGAGGTCCGTGCGCGGTTTCCACAGGTGAGCGCTCGCAAGAAATCACTTGAGATCCGGTCATTGCTGGACATTGCAGATCAGGTCGACGCGTTTGTTTTCGATGCATTTGGCGTGCTGAATGTGGGCGAGACGATGATCCCCGGTGCGGACATAAGGCTGGATCAGTTGCGCGAACGTGGCTGTGCCATTCGCATTCTAACCAATGCGGCCAGTTACGACCGCAGCGGCACCATCGCAAAGTTCAAGCGCCTCGGGCTTCGCCTTGAGGACGACGAAATCATCACCAGCCGAGAGGCCGCACTTCGAAATCTGGATCAGGGACATTGGGGTGTCATTGCCTCTGACACCGATCCGCTTAGCGATCTACCCGATACTGTGACGCGCTTGAGGGAAACCCCAGAGGATTATGACAAGGTCGATCAATTCCTGTTTCTGTCAACCGCTGATTGGACCACCTCGCGGCAAGACCTTCTGCTAACAACCATGCAGCGCCGCCCTCGGACTCTACTGATCGGAAACGCAGATCTGGCAGCCCCCCGCGACGATGGATTTTCTATTGAACCGGGGCATTTTGGCCATCAGATTGCTGACCTGTTCCCTGATTATGTCCAGTTTTTTGGGAAGCCCTTCCCCGAGGTTTATGACCTTGTCGAAGCGTCGCTCCCGTCGCTCCCATCGAACCGCATCGCTATGTGCGGTGATACACTTCACACAGATATTTTAGGGGCGGCTGCCCGTGGGTGGCGCACCGTGCTTGTCACCCAAGATGGCTTGTTTGCGGGGTATGATACGCAGCCATTCTCAGAACAGTCTCGCCTCTTTGCCGATTGGCGGCTTGACCGCATCTGAAGGCCTTTGGACAAGCCAATGTTGTCGGAAGTCCTGGTCGAGTTTGCTGATGAGTATTCGCATATCTCGACGCGTTCTTCAGCACCGAGAAAACCCAAGTTCACTTTTGAAATTGATTTTTTCAGAAGTCGCGAAGTGGCGTTGTTGCAGGGATCAACGTTGGCTCGGAACGCGCCCAGCTCGAAGCGGAATTCAGGCGGTACATTGAACTTCGAGCTAATTTGGTCATGTGACCCAATCCCATATCCTCAAGACCCGCACATTAACTTTACGGTGCCCTCTCGGCAGCATGCTGTGCATGCGCTTGCCGGGTAAGAAATGGCTTGAGCAAAAGCATAATACAAAACGCAAACGGCGCTCTTGGCGCAAGCTGCACCTCGGTCTTGATCTTGTCAGCGGCGAGATTGTATGCGCGGACCTAACCAAGGATGACGTCGGCGATCCGACGGCGCTGCCAGGTCTGTTGGATCAAGTCGACGGCCCGGTCGATCTG
>Ga0075467_10002678_pt1 | contig 13988 bp, 12 predicted proteins | sample DEB08_DNA_9_FD_75067 | JGI IMG/M metagenome (GOLD analysis project Ga0075467, IMG submission 75067) | Aqueous microbial communities from the Delaware River and Bay under freshwater to marine salinity gradient to study organic matter... | ecosystem: Environmental > Aquatic > Marine > Coastal ...
CAACCGGTTGACCTTAATGGCGATAATGCCATGAAAGATCTCGTCCAACCGGGTCGAAAGCCGCGCCGCAGCCTCGCGCGCGGCACGCGTCGTTGCCCGGATCAGCCGTTGCAGGACCAACATGGGAAGGATCAGCAGCGGGATGCCGACCAACGCAAGAAGCGTCCATTGCCAGTCCGACACGAACATGACGGTCAAAAGCGACAGAAGCGTAATGGTGTCCCGGCCCAATGACATGACCGCGGTCGACGCGGCACCTTGCAGGGAAAGCGTGTCGCCACGGACCCTTTCGATCAGTGCGCCGGGCGCATTTTCTTGAAAGAACTTTGCATCCAGACCGAGAAAGTGACCCACCAGCCGGTCCTGAAGCGACGTGGTGACGCGCAAGCCGATCCCCACGATGATCAGGCGCTGACCAAACCCGGCCAGCGCACGCAAGATGAACACGCCCGAGATGGCAAAGGCGATCCAGCCCACGCCTTCCATACTACCTGCCGCGAACATCTGATCGAATAGCGGCTGTATCATGTAGGCGAACCCGCCGAGCGCGGCGCCCTCGACCGACATCAGCACGACAGCCACAACCATCAGCGGCCAATATTGCACGATGTGTTCACGCCAAAGCCGCCCAAGAAGATGAATCGCCTTGGGGCTTGGCTTGGTCGGGAAATTGCTTTCGAAAGTTTCGTGGTCTTGCATGTGCCGTGTTTGTCCTTGGGAGCGGTGCCTACGCGATGGCGCGGTGCGCAGCAAGTCTTACGCCAAGTTGCGATGGATACGACCAAACTGCGCCGCAAACAGTGCAAACTTCGTAATTTGCCGACGAGATGTCGCAAATGAACGGTTGAATGTCGGCCAAGGGTTTGTTTTGATGGCATCGAAAGCGTGGGACACATCGCGTTGAACAGCAGGGGAGTGAGGGTTGACCTCAGATAACAGTGCGGCGTTTGTCGCCTTTGATCGTGTGCAAAAAAGTTACGATGGCGAAACGCTCGTCGTCAAAGACCTGAACCTGTCTATTCCGAAGGGTGAGTTTCTGACGATGCTCGGGCCGTCGGGGTCCGGCAAGACGACGTGTCTCATGATGTTGGCCGGGTTTGAAACCGCGACACATGGAGAGATCACGCTGGGCGGCAAGCCCATAAACAATATCCCGCCCCACAAGCGCGGCATCGGCATGGTCTTTCAGAACTATGCCCTTTTCCCCCACATGACCGTCGCGGAAAACCTCGCGTTCCCATTGGAAGTGCGCAAGATCGGCAAGTCCGACCGCGAGGCCAAGGTCATGCGCGCGCTTGATATGGTTCAGATGGGTGCGTTTGGCGGCAGGCGTCCGGCCCAGCTGTCGGGTGGTCAGCAGCAACGTATCGCACTGGCCCGCGCTTTGGTGTTCGAGCCCGAGTTGGTCTTGATGGACGAGCCGCTTGGCGCGCTGGACAAGCAGTTGCGTGAGACGCTTCAGTTCGAGATCACGAACCTCGCACACCAGCTTGGGATTACCACGGTCTATGTGACGCACGATCAGACCGAGGCGCTGACAATGTCGGATCGGGTAGCCGTATTCGATGATGGTCGTATTCAGCAGCTTGCGCCGCCTGACGAGCTGTATGAAAGGCCGCAAAACAGCTTTGTCGCGCAGTTCATCGGTGAGAATAACACCCTGATGGGAACGGTTTCCGCGATGCGTGGGGATACCGCCGAGGTCCGCCTTGATAGTGGTGAAATGATCGAGACGGTTCCAGTGAACGTTTCCAATGTGGGCGACCGCACGCTGGTGTCTATCCGACCCGAGCGGGTCGAATACAATGCCGAACGTCTGTCGTCGGATGCGCACACACTGAATGCGGAAGTTCTGGAATTCATCTATATGGGTGACATCTATCGCACCCGCCTGCGCGTTGCCGGTCGTGAGGATTTCATCATCAAGACCCGCAACGCCCCCGATCAACGACGTCTTGCCCCCGGTGAGAAGATCAAGATCGGCTGGCGGCCACAAGATTGCCGGGCGCTGGACGCCTGAGCAGACATGGCGCCCGGCACGAAACGTGCCTGCGCCCAATGAAACCCGGACATGCCGGGCAACGAACAAAGTCGAACAACAAGGAGAGACGTATGAAACTCAAGAATCTTATGATGATGACGGCGGTGGCCGGATTGGCCGCACCGGCAGTATTCGCCGATGCCCACATGGCAGACTCGGTTACCTTTGTCAGCTGGGGCGGCGCGTATCAGTCAAGCCAGATCAATGCCTACACAGACCCCTACATCGCGGCAAACCCCGGTGTTCAGGTCATCTGGGACGAAAGCAGCTCCGAGGCCGTGGCGCGTCTGCGGGCGATGAACGAAGCGAATAACCTGACCTGGGACCTTGTCGATGTGGAGGCTGCCGACGCCATCCGCCTTTGCGATGAAGGTCTGGCCATGGAAGTGGATCACGACGAAATTCTGGCACCGGCGCCCGATGGGACACCGGCCAGCGAAGATTTCGGCGACATGATCGTTTCCGACTGCTTTATCCCGCAAATCGTGTTCTCGACCACCTTCGGGTATCGTACCGACATGGTTCCGGAGGGCGTAGCCGCACCGACGAGCGCTTGCGACGTGTTCGATGTGGAGACCTATCCGGGTCGCCGCGCCTTGAACCGGAACCCGATCGCCAACATGGAATGGGCGCTGATCTGTTCGGGCATTGCCTACGAGGATGTCTATGACATGCTCGAAACCGAAGCAGGCATTACGATGGCCTTCGCGATGCTTGATACAATCAAGGAGAACACCGTCTGGTGGACCTCCGCCGCAGAAGCGGTTCAGCTTTTGGCAGATGGCGAAGTGTTCATGGGTTCGTCCTACAACGGACGTCTGTTCGCAGCGATTGCCGAGCAGAACCAGCCGATCGGAATGGCTTGGGACTGGCAGATGCTTGATCTTGACGGCTGGATCATCCCCGCCGGTCTGCCCGAGGATCGTTTGGCCCGCGTGATGGACTTCCTGTATTTCGGCACGGACACTCAGCGTCTTGCTGATCAGGCCGCATATATCTCGTATGGTCCGGCACGGGCTTCGTCCGCTCCGCTGGTCGGATTGCATGCCGAGCTTGGGATCGAAATGGCGCCGCATATGCCGACCGAGCCGTCCAATGCCGCAAACACCTTCGTGAACAACTACGTGTGGTGGGCCGATTATCGCGACGATCTTGACTCGCGGTTCCAGGCTTGGCTGGCACAGTAAGTACGCAATGGGGGTGGGCACTCGTGCCCACCCCTACTTCCACTTCCGACATGCGCGACCACAAAAGGCGACACCCATGCCCAAAGGCTACATCATCGGCCACATCACCGTGACCAACCCCGATGCATACAAGGAATACGTGGAGCGTGACACGCCCATCCTGCAAGCTCTTGGGGGCCAGTTCATCGTACGCGGCGGGCAGGCGGAAGTGATGGAAGGCGAAACCCTGATGCGGCATGTCGTCATCGAATTTCCCAGCTACGCGCAGGCAATGACTGCCTACAACGACCCGGAATACCAAGAAGTCGCCGATATCCGGCGACGCAACGCTGATAGCGTCATTATCGTGGTTGAGGGTGCCTGAGCCATGACAGAAAGCGCCACAAGCCCGGATGACTTCGCAGCGACCGCGCAAGATGGCGCTCAGAAAAAGGGTGCCCGTCAAGCTCCTGTGTTGGCCGCTGATGGCCGCCCGCTGAAGGCATCATTGAACCGTGCCCTTCGGGCGCAAAAAATGCGTGCGCTGATGCTGATTGCGCCGCTTCTTATTTTTATCCTTGTCACGTTCGTGGCCCCGATCGCGGATATGCTGTTCCGCTCGGTCGAGAACCAGATCGTGTCGGAAACCTTTCCGCGGACCGTGATGTCCTTGGAAGAATGGGACACCGACGGCCTGCCGGGCGAAGATACCTATGCCGCCCTGACGTATGATTTTGTCGAAGCGGCCGAACGTCGCCTCCACACACGAGTGGGAAGCCGCCTTAACTACGAAACCACGGGTATGTCCTCGATCTTTCGCAAATCGGGACGTGATGTCGGGGATGTTGGCGAAGCCTATGCAGATCAGTTCATCGCGCTGGATCCCGCGTGGGAGGACCCTGCAACTTGGGTGACATTGCTGGGATCTCAGGACTGGCTTCGTGATCAGGCTGAATGGACAGCAGACGCCACCGAAGCGCGTAGCGCTGACATGGTCTTTGACATTTCCGAGCCGCGGTTCGCCTTGGCAACAGCGCCACGCGTGCTTTTGCCGGAAACGGCCGATGCCTATCGGTCTTTTGCCCAAACCATTGCGGATGTCGACCAAGACAGCCCGACCTCGGAGGAACCGTGGAACAGCGTTTATCTGGCGCTGTATCGCGACTTGATGCGCACCGATGCCGCCACGATCGCGGCGTATGATGGACCCGGACGCGACTTGTTGGTTGCCGCGGATGCTGCGGTCGATGGGTTCGAAGCAGTCGATCTTCAGGCGCTCTATGCCGAGATGGACGACGGATGGGTTGAAATGCCAATCTGGGAAACGTTCGAGGCGTTTTCCGACCCCTACACCGCCGGTTATTTCCTTGCTGCCGTCGACCTGCAACTGACCCCCGATGGGATCGAGGCACAGCCCGAAAACCAACGGGTTTATATCCTGCTGTTCCAGCGGACGATCTTCATGTCGCTGATGATCATGGGGATGTGTGTTCTTCTGGGCTATCCGATTGCCTTCTTGCTTTCGAACCTGTCGATGCGTGCGTCGAACCTGTTGCTCATTCTGGTGCTGTTGCCTTTCTGGACGTCGCTTCTTGTGCGGACGTCTGCGTGGAAGGTGCTTCTGCAACAGGAAGGCGTGATAAACGATATTCTGGTCTGGATCGGACTTGTGGCTGACAATGACCGATTGGCCCTGATCAACAATCAGTTCGGCACGATCATTGCGATGACCCACATTCTGCTGCCTTTCATGATCTTGCCGCTCTATTCGGTGATGAAAACCATCCCCCCCACATACGTGCGGGCCGCAAAGTCATTGGGAGCGACCAATTGGACCGCGTTCTGGCGAGTCTATTTCCCACAGTCGATCCCAGGGATCGGGGCAGGTTGTATCCTCGTGTTCATTCTTTCGATTGGCTACTACATCACGCCCGAACTGGTGGGCGGACGGACGGGTACGTTCATCTCGAACCGGATCGCTTTCCATATCTCAACAAGTCTGAACTGGGGTCTGGCTGCCGCGCTTGGTTCCATCCTGCTGGCGCTGGTTCTGGCGCTCTACTGGGTCTACGATCGGATCGTGGGCATCGACAACGTGAAGCTGGGGTGAGCAAATGAACGAATTACCGCCATATGCCACAATCGGCCAACGAGTCTGGTTCTATTCATTCCGGGTTATCTGTGGGCTGATCTTCTTTTTCTTGATCGCGCCGATCATCACGATCATACCCCTCAGCTTTAATGCCGAGAACTTCTTTACCTTCACGCCCGGGATGCTGGCGCTGGACCCTGACGCCTACAGCCTGCGCCACTACGAGGATTTCTTTACAAACCCGGATTGGCAGCAGGCGATGTGGAATTCGGTGCGGATTGCGCCGGTGGCTACGATTATGTCGGTCTCCTTGGGAACACTGGCAGCTATCGGGCTTAGCCAGTCACATGTTCCGTTCAAGGGGACGATCATGGCGATTCTGATTTCGCCAATGATCGTGCCGCTGATCATCTCGGCGGCGGGCATGTATTTCTTTTATTCACGGATCGGGCTGCAAGGCACCTATTGGGGCGTGGTTCTGGCGCATGCGGCGCTGGGCATTCCGTTCGTCATCATCACGGTCACAGCGACGCTGGTGGGCTTTGACCGCTCGCTCACGCGGGCGGCTGCATCGCTTGGCGCCAACCCCGTGACAACGTTCTTCAGGGTGCAAATGCCGCTGATCTTGCCCGGTGTGATTTCTGGTGGATTGTTTGCCTTCATCACGTCGTTTGACGAGGTTGTGGTGGTGCTGTTCGTGGGTTCGGCCGCCCAGAAAACACTGCCTTGGCAGATGTTTATCGGCCTGCGCGAACAAATCAGCCCCACCATTCTGGCAGTGGCAACCATTTTGGTGATCTTCTCGATTGCGTTGCTGACAGTGGTCGAGCTGCTCCGGCGCCGGTCCGAACGGTTGCGGGGGATGTCGCCCGGCTGAGCGCAGACTGAATCCGGAGAATGAGCGCCACAGATTCACCTTATTTCTAGCTTTTGTAGGACAGCGTGTTTGGCAATCACTTGAATTGCCCTGTCTTGCAAAGGATGGCCTGTGGCCTACTCCATCTTCATGCTTCCCGAAGGTCTGATGACCGTGACTGGCACCAACGGCGGTTCGGGGTTGGACGGTGTGACCCAAGGGTCGGGCGTGCACATGGTCGGCGCAACGATCACGTTGAACTCGAACGCGTGGGTCAAGATCGAGATCAATGATAACGACCCTAGCTTTCAAGACAACGATGGCAGTCAACGCACCATCAATGACGAAACGATCAATTCGAATCCGAACAACCCTTCCGCTACCCAGACCTTCAACGCCAACACGACGGTCGAGGCGGAGTACGCGATTACCGTCAGTGACCCGTCCGGCAACACCTATCAATTGGTGGCGTTCAATTTCTCGACTGGGTCGCCGTCTTTTGGCACGATCGAGGGCCTTGCGTTTATTGGGCCGCAGGGCGGGTTCCCTCCGATCGGTGTGCCACTAAGGGTTATCAGTTCCCGGGAAGGGCCGAGTTTTGGCGCAACGACCTATGCCACGCCAATCTGCTTTGCCCTGGGCACACGTATCGCCACGCCGCGCGGCGAAGTTCCCATCGAAGCGCTTGAAGTTGGCGATCTTGTAACAACACTGGAGGGCGGGGCTGAGCCGATCCGTTGGATCGGCCGACGCAGCTTTCCGGCAGTTGGTCGGTTCGCCCCGGTCGTCTTTGCCCCCGGCGTCATCGGCAACACGCGCCAACTGGCAGTATCACGCCAACACCGTATTCTTGTGCGCGGCTGGCGCGCCGAACTGCTGACTGGCCAAGACAGTGTCTGGGTTCCGGCCGTCCATTTTCTGGTACTGGACGGGGTTCATCTTCAGTCCGGCGGCGAGGTGACGTATCTGCACCTGCTTCTGGATGGTCACCGGACTTTGTTGGCTGAGGGTGTGGAGGCCGAAAGCCTCCATCCCGGTGAACTGGCCCTTGGCTCAATCAATCCGGAGGGATTGGCCGAGATAGATGCGATCTTTCCGGAACTGATGTGTCGCGGTGCCTCCCAAACCTCATACCCTGCAGTCCGCAGCGCCGAGGCCCTCGTCTTACTGGCAAGCTAGGGCAGTATGGCCAGCCAAATCGATGCGGTAATCACCGTGAGGGCCGTGCCGATCAACACCGTCGATGCCGCAACCCGCCGGGCCGCCCCGTACATGTCCGCAAACAGGTAGCTGTTCACACCGGGCGCCATGGCTGCGGTTATGACGGCTGAGCGGAGTTGTGGATCGCTCAGCCCGGTCACGCCACGCCCCAAGCCGTAGGTAATGGCTGGGTGAAGGATCAGCGACAGGGCACACAGGAAGGCAATCACCTTCATATCGCCCTCAGGCTTGTAGCGGTAGAGAACACCACCCAACCCGAAAAGGGCCGCGGGCAAAGCCGCGCGGATCATCAGGTTCAGGGCGTCGGTGGCGACCGTCGGAATGGTAAAATCTGTCAGGTTGACCACAAAGCCAAGCGCGACGCCGATCATCAGCGGATTGCGGAACATTGCGCGCGCCACCGTGCGGATGAGCGGACCGGGTGCACTGCCGCCTGCTTTGACGATTTCCATCGTTGTGATGCCTAGAAAATAGCACCATGCGGCATGTAGTGCGATGATCGCATAATTGGGGCCGAGCGCATCGGCGCCATAGGCGCGCTCCATGATCGGCAAGCCCAACAAGACGGTATTCGCAAAAAGAGCCGAAAATCCGATAGCGACGCAATCTGGCCATGGTCGCCCGAAAAGCGCGCGTGCGCCGAACATCCCGATGAAGAAACAGGTCGTCGACCCCACATAGAAACTGGCCAGAAGCCGCAGATCGAAATCCTGCGCCAGATCCAACGTGGCAATGCCAGAAAACAGCAGACAAGGGATGGCGAAGCGCTGGGTAAACACCATCAGCCCGTCGACGGCGGCATCGGTGAACAGACCGCGCCACACTGCCAGATAACCCGCGCCGATGACCAGAAAGACGGGAAGGACAACTTCGAGCAATTGCCCCATTCAGACCTCGAACCGGATGACCATGCCGTCATAGGCAGGCGTGACATGGTCAGGCGTCTCATCGCGGACGGTCGCATAATCCAGATCGATGTGCATGTTCGTGAGCACCGCCTGTCGGGGTTTCGCGTGGTCTATCCACTCGAGTGACCGGGCCAGATGTGCGTGGCTGGGATGCGGGGTGCGACGCAGCGCATCCAGCACCCAGCAGTCAAGCCCTTGCAGCACGGGCCATGCGGCATCGGGTATGGCCGAGACGTCCGGCAGATAGGCAAGATCACCAATCCGAAATCCAAGCGCATCGATATTGCCGTGCGTCACCTCGAACGGGGTGAAGGTGATCTGCCCGCCCGCGCCGTCAATCGTGATGTCACCATCGATGGCGTTCAGGTCGAGAATGGGTGGATAGGCGGAACCGGGGGGCTGCACAAATGCGTAACCGAACCGGCTGATGAGATCGTTTTGCGTCGGGCCATCCGCATAGACGGGAAGGCGCGCGCGCATGTTGAAAACGATCATCCGCAGATCATCCAAGCCATGCACGTGATCGGCATGGGCATGGGTGTAAATCACGGCATCCAGCCGTCCGATACCTGCATCCAGCAGCTGCGCCCGCAGATCGGGCGAGCTGTCGATCAGGACGGTGGTGTCGCCAGCATCCGTAATGCGTTGCACCAGCATCGAACATCTGCGCCTGACGTTGCGGGGTTCGTCAGGGTCGCAATCTCCCCAATGCCCGCCAAGGCGCGGCACGCCGCCCGACGATCCGCACCCAAGGATTGTAAAGCGCAGTTCAGCCATTCAAGCGGCCTTTGCCCATTGTGCGGCCTTCCAGAACAGCCGGTCGAAATTTGCGGTGGTCTGGCGGGCGAAGTCGATCTCGGACATATCGAACAGCGCCGCCCCCACCCGAGCGGTATGGACTGTATTGGCCGGTTCATTGCGCTTGCCGCGATTTGGGGGCGGGGCAAGGTAGGGGGCGTCTGTCTCAACCAAAATACGGTCACGCGGGGCGGCGGCGAAGATGTCGCGCAGCGCCTGCGACCGGGGGAAGGCCGTGATGCCCGACATTGACAGATAAAATCCAAGGTCAAGCGCTGCGCGCGCCAATTCGGGGCTGGAGGAAAAGCAGTGCATGACGCAGGTATAAGCGCCGGCGCGATACTCCTCAGTCAATATCTGGGCCATGTCGTCATCCGCGTCGCGCGCGTGAATGATCAGTGGCAGGCCGGTTTGACGGGCGGCTTCGATATGGATGCGCAGGCTGTCCTGCTGCACGGACGCGCTTTCGGCAGTGTAGTGATAATCAAGCCCGGTTTCGCCGATACCCACGAATTTCGGGTGCCGCGACAGGGCGACCAATTCGTCTACGTTTGTCATCGGCTCGGACGCAGCGCTCATCGGGTGGGTGCCAGCGGCCCAAAAGACCGGTTGATGCGCCTCGGCGATGGTGCGCACTTGAGGCGCGGTGCGCAGTTTGGTGCAGATCGTAACCATCCGGGTCACACCGGCGGCGACGGCGCGATCGATCACATCCGACAGTTCATCGGCAAAATCTGGGAAATCCAGATGGCAATGGCTGTCGACGATCTGGGGTAGGTCAGAGGGCATTCAGGCGCTTTCCGTACGTTAGGCAGCGGCCCCGACGGCAGTGCGTTCAAGGCTAAGGAACATATCAAACACCAGCGCGGCAGGGTCAAGGTTGACCGCCTTGCCGCGACGCGCCCGCGCGGTCAGGCCTTGGGCAGTATCAGCCCAGTTTCGCGCGGCGTGAGGTGTGGGCGAAAGGCGCAGTAGCATCCGTGCCTCGCCGTTGACGATCTCGGATGGCGGTGTGCCGACGGTCCCCGTCAGTGCAAGCCGTGACAAGATGCGATCAAGTAGCGAGAGGGTCAGATCAAATCGGGGCTCGGCGCCGCGTCCCACACAGGCATCGGCCAACCTGCCGGCGCGGCCGCGGTCCATACGGGGCAGGTCGGAGAAAAGCGCAACCAGATCAGCATATAGCTTTGGGCCATCCAATGCCGCAAGACGGACGGCTTCGCCAACCGACCCGCCAGCCAATTCGGCCATGTTCGCGTCAGTGGGGGGCTGAACACCAGCCTGATCCAAGGCGCGGGCCAGATCATCGGAAGACAAAGCGCCCAATCGCAGACTGCGGCAACGCGACCTGATTGTGGGTAACAGGCCCGAGGGTTGGTGACTGATCAAGATCAGCGTTGCGTTCTTTGGAGGCTCCTCCAGCTCTTTCAGAAGTGCGTTGGCGGCGTTTCGGTTCATGTCGTCGGCACTATCGACAATGACGACCCGACGCCCATTCCCGCCCGCTGACATCTGAAAGAAAGATTTCAGGCCCCGCACTTCATCTACAGTCAGTTCGGTCTTGTGACGTTTCAGTTTGTCGTCCCACGGTCGCCGCAACAGAAAAAGGCCGGGCTCCGACATGGCGAGCATGCGCCGCGCGACAGGGAGATCACCGGAGATGTCGAAACTATCAGGTTGCGGGGCCGCGAACATGCCGCCGCTGTCGGCCATGGGTGTGGCAAGCAAGAACCGGGCAAAGCGCCACGCCAGCGTTGCCTTGCCGACACCGCGGGGGCCGCTGATCAGCCATGCATGGTGCATCCGCCCTGCATTATATGCGTCCAGAAGGGTCGCCTCTGCGTTGGCATGTCCGAAAATCTGTTGTGTATCGCGTGGATGTGGCGCGCCGTCCTGCCGGTCGGGTTCGGGGGGGGCTTCGTCACTCATAGCCGGGTCTCAACAATGGCGGCGATGTCATCTGCGATGATGTCAGGGCTGCGGCTTGCGTCGATGACAACACACCGCTGCGGCGCGGTTTCAGCCAGCGCCAGAAATCCCACGCGTAGTTTTTGCTGAAATGGCAGGCCGAAATCCTCGAAGCGATCCTCGCCCGAGGCGCGCGCAAGGCCACGGGTCAACGCGATGTCAGGGTCCATGTCCAGGATCAGCGTCAGATCGGGTTCCATCGCGATGACAAGGTCGTGGATGTCATCAACCAGTCCACGCAAGTCGCCGCGTGTAGCGCCCTGATAGACGCGCGTGGAATCCGCAAACCGGTCGGTGATCACGACGCGGCCTGCCTCAAGTGCGGGACGGATCGTGCGTTCCAAATGGTCGCGGCGCGCCGCGGTGAACAGCAATATCTCGGTCTCGGGGGACCACCGTTCCGGGTCGCCTTCGACCAGCAGGCGGCGGATATCCTCGGCGCCGGGGGCCCCTCCGGGTTCCCGGGTGACGATGGCATCGCGCCCGTGACTGACAAACCAGTCACGGAGCCGGTGGCTTTGGGTGGATTTTCCCGATCCGTCGATCCCCTCAAGGCTGATGAACAGCCCCCGATGCGCAGGCATCAGCTTGACGCGGCGGCGGGATCGTCGCCCAGAATGCGGTGCAACAGCAACCGGGTTGCCGTCGACAGGCGGGTCAGAACACCACCTTGTTCCACAGTTTCGGTTGCGATCATGGGCACAGATTGATCAGCAAAGCCCGGAACGCGAATAACCAGTTCGCCAATCACGTCGCCTTGCATCACCGGGGCCGCGATTGGCCCCTGAAAGCTGACTTCGCCCGTCACTTCGCCCTCCATGGTAACCGGTAGCAGCAGCGACAAAGTTTCTGCAGGTGCCATGCCGACACTCGCACTTTGCCCCATGAACACGGACGCTCGGGCCAATTCGGTTCCGCCAGTGACAATTTCGCGCTGGGCGAACTGCCGGAATGCCCAGTTTACGATGCGCTCGGATTCCTCAGCACGCGCTGCCGCACTGGCCAAGCCGGTGATGGCAAATGTCACGCGCCGGTTGCCTTGAACGGCAGACCCTACCAGACCATATCCCGCCTCTTGGGTGTGCCCGGTCTTGAGCCCGTCGGCGCCAAGCCCCAAATTCAAAAGCGGGTTGCGGTTGAACCGATTGTCGGGGGCGCGATTGAGGTAGTCGAACTCTGTCTCGGAGAAGTAGGTGTAATATTCCGCATGCTCGGTGATCAGCCGTTCGGACAGAACGCCCAGATCATGCATCGACATCACGTGACCGGGGGATGGCCAGCCGCTAGCATTTCGGAACACGGACGTATCCATCCCGATCTGTCTGGCGCGTTGTGTCATGAGGTCGGCAAAGGTTTCCTCGGTCCCGTCCGGTGAAAGCCCTTCGGCAAGAGCCACCGCCGCATCATTACCCGATACGATGATCACGCCACGGATCAATTCATCGACTGTTGGGCGATCTTCGGTGTTCAGGAACATGGTCGAGCCGCCAAAGCTCATCGCGTGCTCGCTGACGGTGAAGCGGGTTTCAAGTGTGATCCGGCCCTGATCCAACGCCTCGAAGGCCATCAACAGAGTCATCAGCTTGGACATCGATGCCGGAGGCAAAGGTAGGTCGGCATTGTGGTCAAATAGAACCTGCCCGGTGTTGTGGTCGACGACGTAAGCCGCCGTCGCCGCCGTCGTGAACGCCTGCGCATGCAACGGCAGCGTCAAAAGGCTGAGCATACCAGCCACACAAAGAACAAGGTGGCGGGGAAAGGCAGTAAATCCGGTTTGCATGGCGTCCCGTCAGTTGGTCACGAAATAAGCGTCTTCAAAGCCAAGGCCCTGAACGGCGGTCAGCAAGGCGGCACGTTCGCTGGCGCTTCGGGCCGGGCCGACAACGACCCGCCAGAAGCGGCGCCCGTTGCTTGTCTGATCGTAGATGGTGGGCACCATTCCGGCCCCACGCAAGGCCTGTCCGGTATTATTGGCGTTTTCCTCGACGCTGAAGATGCCGATCTGGATGTATGGCCGTTCAAGCGAAGAAGCGGCAGGGGCGGGTGTGGGTGCCGAAGCTGCCGCACTTGTCGCAGGTTGGCTGGCGTCGACCGCATCAATCGCTGCCGACGCTGCGGCAATCGCATCCAGAGGTATCGCAGTGATTTCCTCGCCAGCCGCAGCGGTCGCTGTCGGGACATCTTCGATCGCATCACCGCCGGTAAGGTCGGCATCGGGGTCAATTTCTGACACTTCTTCGCGACGCAAGGCCGTGACATTCAAGGTCACAGGTGCGCCTGCAATAAGGTTGAGTGCAGCGGCCGCATCCGATGAAACCTGCAACGGCGGCCCGGGATTTTCACGCTCGCGGCGGAATAAAGCACCGATCACAAAGCGCCCGTTTGCTTCGTTGCGGATGATCACACGTTCGGGGTCGGTTGCGTCTGGGTGGGCCACCCAGACCCCGCCCAGAGAGGGGCGACCATCCCAAAGACCTTCTTCCGTAACCTGAAAGACCTCGGGTACTTCGATGTCGCGTTCAACCAATCGAGTGGAGCCAATGGCCGCAGGCGCATTCCCGTCGGATGCGCCGCCAAATATTCCGGCACCTTGCTGGCATGCCGTAAGGGCCAGAAAAGCGAAAAGCGCTACGCCTGTGCGCATACCGCGTGCGATCTTGTGTCGGCCCGTCATCATCTGCTCGCTTCCGCCCCCGAGGTCCGCGCGGTGTCCCGCGCTGTCATTGTGACTTTTGAGCAAGATAGCGGTTTGTTGCTGATCTGGAAAGCCATGTGGCGCAGCATCGGCAATAGATCGCAGTGTCTTTCCGAATCGTCGCATCCGGTCTAAGCGCTTGGACCGCTGGAGGAGTGGCAGAGTGGTCGATTGCACCGGTCTTGAAAACCGGCGTGCGTGAAAGCGTACCGTGGGTTCGAATCCCACCTCCTCCGCCACCCA
>Ga0075467_10002679_pt1 | contig 13984 bp, 9 predicted proteins | sample DEB08_DNA_9_FD_75067 | JGI IMG/M metagenome (GOLD analysis project Ga0075467, IMG submission 75067) | Aqueous microbial communities from the Delaware River and Bay under freshwater to marine salinity gradient to study organic matter... | ecosystem: Environmental > Aquatic > Marine > Coastal ...
ATCGTTATTGCCACAGGCGCACGCCCTTTTATACCGCCATTGCCCGGCATAGAGGATGCTGCTTACGTTACCAGTGACACCATGTGGTCAGAATTTGCAAAACTCGAGGAGGCTCCTAAAAAGCTAGTGGTGCTGGGTGGCGGTCCTATTGGTTGCGAACTTGCCCAAGCATTTGCGAGATTAGGCTCTACTGTTTCACAAATTGAACTTGCCCAACGTATCATGACGAAAGAAGACGAAGAGGTTTCTCATTTCGCAATGCAGTGCCTGCAGGACAGCGGTGTTGATGTGTTAACTGAGCATAAAGCATTACGTTTTGAACAACGCGATGGCAAAAAATTCATCATAGTCGAGCATGAGCAAAAAGAGCTTTCGATAGAATATGATCAATTGATTTGTGCCGTTGGCCGCTCCGCTCGGTTAGAGGGTTACGGCTTAGATACTCTAGGTATTGAATCTGGACGCACAATCAATACTAATGAGTTTTTAGAAACCAAATACCCGAATATTTTGGCGGCTGGCGACATCGTTGGCCCCTATCAATTCACGCATGTGGCGGCTCATCAAGGCTGGTATGCAGCGGTGAACAGTCTATTTGGGCAGTTCAAAAAGTTCAAGGTAGACTACCGCGTCATCCCGTGGGTTACCTTTATCGACCCCGAAGTGGCGCGAGTAGGCATTAATGAGCAAGAAGCCATTGAACAGGAAATCGAATATGAGGTAACGCGTTACGATTTTGAAGAGCTCGACAGAGCCATTACCGAAAGCGCAAATAAAGGCTACATCAAAGTTATTACACCTAAAGGCAAAGACAAAATTTTAGGTGTAACGATAGTCGCGGAGCATGCTGGTGATTTGATTGCTGAATTTGTGTTAGCAATGAAACACGGTCTGGGGCTTGAAAAAATCTTGGGCACGATCCATAGCTACCCAACTTGGGCTGAAGGTAACAAATATGCGGCGGGTGAATGGAAACGTGCGCATGCTCCCCAGACCGTTTTGACCTTACTTGAAAAGTATCATACCTTCAGACGAGGATAGCATCATGCAAAAATTGACAAAATCACTAACAAAAAGCGCATTAGTGAAAGACGCTGCATTGAAAACTATTGCGCTGGCCAGTGTTTTTTTACTGGCTATATCCACCCCCATTTTACAAGCAAAGCCACTGCATGAAGGCTGGAATACTCTGCTTTCTCAGCACGTTAAGCCAATCAACGAGGGCCACAGCACGTCGGTAGATTACCAAGGGTTTTTGGCGCAGCGGAGTCAGTTAAGCGATTATCTAAAAGAACTCGAACAGATCAGTCAGTCCGATTTTGAGCAGTGGAGTGACACCAAGCAATTGGCTTTTTTAATCAACGCTTACAATGCATGGACAGTAGACCTTATTTTAACGGACTACCCCAATCTTAAGTCGATAAGGGATTTAGGTAGCTTTTTTCGCTCACCGTGGGCAAAGTCGTTTATTCCTTTGCTCGGTAATACCTATAGCCTTGATGACATCGAACACGAACTCATCAGAGGCGATAACAAATACCAAGAACCGCGTATTCATTTCGCCGTTAACTGTGCCAGCATAGGTTGCCCGGCATTGCGCGAAGAGGCTTATGAAGAAAGCAAACTCGATACCCAACTTGAAGAGCAAACGCAACGCTTCTTGTCAGATAAAAGCAGAAACTTTATACAAGGTAATCGGCTGTATCTCTCGTTAATATTCAAATGGTACAAGGGTGACTTTGAGAAAGGTTTTAGAGGGACTAGCAACTTAGCATCATTTTTACTGCTTTACCCTGAATCACTTAAAGTAACCGACAATGAACGCAACACCTTAGAAAAAACTGACATGGAAATTGACTTCCTAGACTATGATTGGCAATTAAACGATGTAAAAAAATAAGGCTACTATTTTCTTGTCAATCATAAAAAGTAAGCCTTCACTATTCAAATTCACCCGATTAATGCTAAGAATAATCGCAGCATGCTTATTATATTGTCCGTTTATCAATGCGCAACAAATCGAACCAGGAGCTTCAGTGCAAGGAGCTTCAGCACAAAGAGCTTCAACACAAAGAGCATGGCAACAAACACTTAATGAAGCACGTGGCGAAAGCGTGTATTTTTATGCTTGGGGCGGCGACCCTCAAGTTAACCGGTACCTCCAATGGCTCGCAGAGGAAGTAGATAGCAAATACGGCGTAAATTTAGAACACGTAAAACTGGCGCAAACCAGCGATGCGGTGAGTCGGGTGCTTGCTGAAGTATCAGCCGGAAATATGAGCGAGGGACAAGTTGACCTATTATGGATTAATGGCCTGAATTTCGCCACGATGGCAGAAAACAATCTGCTTGAAGCTAGCTGGGTTAGCCTTCTTCCCAATTTCGCATTAACTAATCCACAGCAAAATCCAGCGATGACGATGGATTTCGGCGTCCCGACAAACGGTATGGAAGCACCTTGGGGAAGAGCGGCGCTGACGTTTTACTATGATAGCGCATACGCTCATGCGACAGGCTCATCTCCTCCTTCAACCCTGCAAGAATTATTACACTGGAGCACGCAAAATCCAGGGCGCTTTACGTATTCTAAACCGCCTGATTTTTTAGGTTTAAGCTTTTTAAAATACGCATTAATCATACTTAATCAGCAGCAGGAGGCAGATGTTTTTACAAAGTTATATCAGCCCCCTACAGTTGAAAGTGAGCTTCAACTATTAAGCCCTCTGTGGGCGTTTTTAGATCAGCTACACCCATATCTGTGGCGTCAAGGTCGTTACTTTGTCAGTGATGGCGCAAGTATTAGGCGCTTGGTTGGTGACAACGAGCTTCAACTTGGCTTTACCTTTTCCGCCTCGGACATACCGGGTGCCGTTGACCGCTTCGGCTTACCTCCGAGCATTCGAAGTTTTGCAATGAAAGACGGTAGTTTAAGCAACGTACATTTTGTCAGTATTCCCATTAATGCCAAACACAAAGCGGGCGCAAAGGTAGTAGCCAACTTCTTAATGAGCATTGAAGCTCAGGCCAAAAAGCAGCAGCCAAGTGAATGGGGCGACCGGACGGTATTAGATTTGAGCTTGCTAGCGCCTGACCAACAACTAATGTTTAGGCCACCAAACCAACACCCAAGCACCTTGCCTGTGACTGGAAAAAGCCCATCCCTGAGCGAACCTCATCCGCAGTGGAATGCAGTGCTCACCAAAGCATGGGAAAGGCGATATGGTGCTAAGCCATGGTAAACAGCGCATCATTCTTTTCACGGTGGGTAAAGCGGAGCCCGAGCATTTTAGTAATACTGCTAATAGTGCCTGTTGTCGCAGGCTTATTAGGCGTGCTGCTGCCAGCTTTTGGCTGGTTGCCCGCACTTGGCGAAGATACCTTTGGTGTAAGAGGATTTGAGGCTCTTTGGCTAACACCCGGTTTCGTCAAAATGCTGGCTTTAAGTTTTTCAACTAGCTTGATCAGCACATTTTTTGCGGTCGTGTTAAGTATTTTGATACTAGGAAACTACTTCAACAGCAGGCTTCTTAACTACATACAAAAGCTTTTAGGACCCATATTAGTCATTCCACATGCGGCAGCAGCTATCGCTATTGGCTTTCTAATTGCCCCATCAGGCTTGATCATGCGTTTATTTTCGCCATGGTTGAGTGGTGCCGCGTTACCACCTGATACACTTTTACCAAACGATCCCTATGGCTTGAGCATTATTCTGGGCCTAACTTTAAAAGAATTACCCTTCGTCCTTTTAATGGCGGTTGCCGCCATGCAGCAAAGAGAAATTAAACAAGTTATTGAGGGACAATATAAAGTTGCGATTAGTTTAGGCTACTATCCATTTACCGGATTTTGCAAAGCCGTTTTACCCGTTTTGTATCCCTTCATGCGCTTACCTGTTTATGCGATTTTAGCCTATTCCAGTGCCAGTATAGAAATACCATTAATTTTAGGTCCAAATACACCCCCTACTCTCGCCGTTGCCGTTATGCAATGGTTTAATGACGTTGACCTAAGCTTAAGGATCAAAGCATCTGCTGGTGCACTTGTACAAATTTTAGTCACCCTATGTGTATTATTCACTTGGTGGTTACTAGAACAGGGCGGTGAAAAGTGTAGTTTATCCAAGCTAACAAACGGACGTCGAAAGTATGCTGATTCTATCTGGAGAGTCTTAACCCATTGTTTGACTCTTCTCGTTATTTTCGCTCTTGCTTTGGCACTACTTGGGCTAGTGCTATGGTCCTTTGCGGGCTACTGGTCTTTTCCAAATACCTACCCCGATCAATTAGTTACCCTGCACTGGCAAAGCGCTTTCAAGCAATTACCAGAAACGATAAGCGACACCGTTTTAGTCGCTCTTGCTGCCACCGGCATTGCGCTATTCTTTGCATTATTTGCATTGGAGGCCGAACAACAAAGGCAAAAAAGGCTCAGTTCTGCCGCTAGCTTAATGATTTATTTGCCTTTGTTAGTGCCTAGCATTGCGTTTTTATTTGGCATTGTGTGGGTGAAGGAACTCATCGGCGTTAATGCCGTTTTTAGCATGGTAGTCCTTGGTCATTTATTATTTGTCATGCCCTATGTGTTTTTGTCACTGGCTACAAGTTATCGCAAGCTGGATTTACGTTATGCAAAAGTAGCTGCGTCATTAGGCTGCTCGCCATGGAAAGTATTTTATGCGGTAAAGCTGCCTCAACTAGTGCCCCCCATTCTATTTTCTGCTGCGCTTGGTCTCGCAATAAGTTTCAGCCAATATTTACCAACACTCCTACTAGGCGGCGGTCGTATGAATACCTTAACCACTGAAGCTGTGGCCATTGCGAGCGGCGCTAGTAGGCGCATCAGCGCAGTGTACGTCATAATGCAGCTGCTTCTGCCAGCCCTCGGGTTTATACTTGCTTGGCTAATCCCTAAACTTCTTTTTCGTCCAAGGCAATAAGCGATGGATACAACAAACAACATGTTACGCATTCAAAACTTACATATTTACAAAGGCGATGTGCTTTTGCTCGAGCTAGATACAACGGTATCGGCAGGTGAAATACTGACTATTATGGGTCCTTCCGGCAGTGGTAAATCTACTTTACTGAATTGGCTATCAGGTATGTTAGAACCGGTGTTTCGCGCTAAAGGAAAACTTGAACTAGATGGCCATGATATAACACTAACGCCCAGCCATTTGCGACAAATTGCGCTCCTTTTTCAAGACTCACTGCTATTTAACCACCTGAGCGTATCGGGTAATATCGAATTCGGCATGCCGCAATCAGAATCAAGTACGAGAAAACAACGAGTATCGGAAGCACTTGCATCCGTTGGCCTGGCGGGTATGGAAAAGCGAACACCTAAAAGCCTATCCGGTGGACAGCAAGCTCGTGTTGCGCTACTGCGAGTGTTGTTGAACAAACCCAAGGTCATTTTATTAGATGAGCCTTTTAGTAAACTCGACAGTGAACTCAGACAGGCGACAAGAGAATTGGTATTCAAACAAATACGCCAGCGCGGCTTAACCGCCATATTGGTAACTCACGATCAAAGTGATGCCGATGCGGCAGCAGGTAAGGTAATTAATTTGACACACACAGCGAGTGGTAAATCATGTTAGACGCAAGCATTACGCCTGCAGTTAAGGCGCTACTAACGCCTTTGGTTAAGCTCTTAAATAAAACAAAGATGACACCAAATCAATTAACGGTAATTGGCTTTGCAGTGGGTTTACTCGCAATACCTTTCTTAGCGTTGCAGTGGTGGAATTTAGCATTAGCTGCAATTTTACTTAACCGAATATTGGATGGATTAGATGGCGCACTTGCGCGTTATCAAGGGTCTAGCACCAGTGCAGGCGGCTTTTTGGATATCTGTTTAGACTTTCTGTTTTATGCAGCGGTACCTGTTGGGTTTGCACTTGCCGACCCAGCCCAAAATGCATTGCCAGCAGCTATTTTACTTGCTGCTTTTATTGGCACTGGGTCGAGCTTCTTGGCCTTTGCCATTGCCGCCGAAAAATATCAGTTAACCAAGCCTCAGTTTGAATACAAAAGCTTCTATTATCTGCACGGTTTAACCGAAGGTACTGAAACGATTTTGATCTTTGCCGCCTTTTGCATCTGGCCAGAATATTTCCCTTGGTTAGCCTATGGTTTTGCGGTTGCTGCGGGTATTACGGTGTTCACACGAGTTTATGGTGGTTACTCTACTTTGAAGATGCAGTCTGTTAAGACTTCAGGCGATGACGTCGCATGAAGCTGAGATCTAAATAGTCCTTCCAGATACCGAAAATGCGGCCTCCTGCACTCCAACGATCGTAATTCAACAATGCGCCGCGATCAGCAGTTGCTAGCAAAGCTAATGAACGCGATTGAGCCTTATATTCGCGTAAAGCTTTACCGGCAAGTAGCGCGGGAATAATGTCACTCAACACAGCGCCCTGCCTAACAGCATAAACACCAGAATGAGGAGTTCCAGGCTGACTAGCACAGTCACCGCTCGCCAAGACCTCCGGATGGCTTGCACTTTGTAAATTCGCTCCAACGCTAACGAAGCCTTTCGCGTCGCAATCAAGACCCGAGCTAGCCTGCCATGGTTGCGGTGCAGCTCCTGTGGCAACCACTAATGCGTTAGCTTTCTGTATTTGTTTCTCGTCGCACATTAACCAGCCATTAGCGATGCAATTAATCCGAGTATCTTTGCGCAGTTTAAGGCCGCGTTCATTTAATATATTTATGGCTCTTTTACGCAAACCTGGCGAGTAGCCGTTTAATAAATCGCCGCTGCAGATCAATGACACATGCGCCTGCGGCAAGCTCTTATGCAGAGCGAGCGTTAATTCAAATGCAGCCGCTCCACCACCAAGTACCGCCACCGGCATTGAGTCGTTTTGCTCTCGCCAAGATTGCCAATATTTGTTAAAAGCACCGAAGGGCTTTGCTGGGGCAACATTAATGCTGCCGTCGTTCAGTTCTGGTTGCGGTGGGATTGAACCTACATTAAGTGAGAGGTAATCATATTGAAGTATTCGGCCGTCAACTAACGTCAACTCGCGCCTCGTTGCCTTAAGTTCGCCAATCTCGCCAACTAACAATTCGACTCCGCAGGCTTCACACAGAGGAGCTAGTTCAATGGCGCATTCCTCTTCAGTGAAGCGCCCAGCAACAAGACCGGGCATCATTCCTGAATACCATGCATGCGAGCTAGGGCTGAGCAGTATTGTGCCTTCTGGGGGACGAAACCCATTATCTATCCACCCGCGCATCGCAACCAAATGAGCATGGCCGGCGCCAGCGAGGATAAGGGTATGCCGTGTTGGTTTCATAGGTTTCCAATAATTATAAAACAAGGCTAGCTGATTGGTTTTCTCACTTTATCAACGTATTGACCATAACCCGCTTCAACCATCTCTTCTTTCGGAATAAACTTCAGCGCTGCAGAATTCATACAGTAGCGCAGTCCGGTTGGGTTGGGGCCATCATTAAACACATGACCAGTGTGAGAATCTGCAATCGCACTGCGGATCTCAATACGCAAAGCACCATACCAAGAGCGGTCTTCTTTCTCAACGACTACTTCAGGGCTAATTGGTCTAACAAAGCTAGGCCAGCCGGTGCCAGACTTATACTTATCAGTTGATAGAAACAGAGGCTCACCTGACACTACGTCCACATAGATACCGGCACGTTTTTCATCCCAGTATTCATTGTCAAAAGCGCGTTCAGTAGCATCTTCTTGGGTCACCTTGTACTGAATGCTCGTTAACTGCTTGCGAAGCTCTTCATCACTAGGCTTTTGAAATGTATGCAGTTCAATTGGAGCAGCTTCATTCGTATTGCTATCGACAGCTTTTTTAGGTCGATAGTCAGAGTAGTCAATGTCACGGTCTTCACCCCATACCTCGTCAATAAACTGATAACGGCCGGAGTTAAAGGTGTAAAACTTGTATCGAACGGGATTTTTTTTGTAATAGTCCTGATGATATTCTTCTGCGTCGTAGAATGACTTGAACTGTGTTACCTCAATAGCTACTGGCTTGTCATATCGACCGCTGTTTTGCAAAGCCTCAATTGATGCCTCGGCGGCGCGTTTTTCTTCAGCACTGTGATAAAAAATCGCTGGACGGTACTGTGTGCCTCGATCTACAAATTGGCCATTAACGTCAGTTGGATCCATCATGCGCCAAAGTCCCTGCAACAGACCCTCATAGGTAATAATGTTCGCATCGTAATAAACCTGAACAGCCTCGGTATGCCCTGTTGCTCCGCTCGCAACCTGCTTATAATTTGGGTTTTTCTCAATACCACCGCTGTAGCCAGAGACCGTTTCCACCACACCCGGAATCTTTTCAAAACCAGCTTCAACACACCAGAAGCAGCCACCTGCAAAAGTGGCCACGGCAAGGGATGGATCAGCAGGCGCATATTGCGATTTGGCGGTTGCTGTGTTGTTAGTCGCGATTGCGTTGAAGCCAATGAATATAGCAATAACGACTGCTGCTGAATAAAGTATTTGACGATTCATGTTAACCACCTCGTTTACGAGCTGCGTGCCTCGAATAAAAAAATAGCCGATGTAAATGGGTAACCCAGTGTGCCGGCAAAGTATAGATTCATGTAGCGATGAGTACGAATTTGTAAGGTCTTTCAGATCAGTTGTTACAACTGCCATTTGCTCTTTATACTTGAGTCCAAGCCACAAAATAAGCATTAGAATAATGTTTCGTTATTAGAATTTGACTAACAAGAAGGAATGCTGGAGCCGGCGCGATTCTAACGCGTGCCCTCCTTGGAATGATAGTCCCAATATCACTATTTTGATTTTACCTATTCAACTTACACAAATAATTTGGAATAAAACCGTTTTTTAGACCTCATAAATACTTTTATTTCAATCACCAATCGGTTCATAAAATAGCTCCGGCTTATGCAGAAAATAGCCCTGACAATAATCTATTTTGCAGCTTTCGAGTCTATTAAATTCGCTCTCATTTTCAACAAACTCAGCAACGGTAGTAAGTTGCAACTTATTGCTAAGCAATATGATGGATTCAACAATAGCCTGCTTCTGTCTATCTTGATCTATATTTTGAATGAAAGTACCATCTATTTTGAGTGTATCGATGTTTAATTCTGACAAATAAGCGTACGAGGACATGCCTGTGCCAAAATCGTCTAATGATATTTTACATCCTTTGCTACGCAGATATTTCACGTTTATCAAAGCCACTTTGAAATTCCGAATGACATCTGTTTCTGTAATTTCGAACCCAAGCTGATTTGGTGTGATTTCAATTCTTGCGAATAAGCGCTCAAAAAAGGCAGGGAGAGATGGATCAGATAGCGTTTGGCCAGATAAATTTACCGAATAGTTTGCTTTATTACTTGGTGTCGATTGCAGATATAGAGCTGTTTGCGTAACAATATAACGATCAACTTGAGTAATAAGGTGAAACCTTTCTGCGGCTTGGAGGTACGGGAAAGGGCTATAATAAACACCCTCATGTTTCACACGCATTAGCACTTCGAAATAAGTATTTCCCTTGTCAGAATTTACCGGCATGATGGCTTGTTTGAATAAGACAATCTTCCTCTTTGCTAAAGCTTCTGAAACGTGAGAAACCATTCTCATCTGCTTTTGTCTACCAACAATGAAGTCGTCTTTTTCATTGTAAAAGACCACTTTATTTCTGCCCGTTGATTTCGCCTCTTGTAAGCTCGCATACAGAGCATTTAATACCGTTTCATTTGGCGTATCAGCATTCAATTCGTATGCACCAATACTGCTAGTGAGTTTTGTACTTAAGTCTTGCCAATGAAATTCGAAACTTGCAATTTGTTTGCGTAAATTCTCTAACAAACCAAGGTTATCGGTGGTAGAAGGGAGAACAAAGCCAAAAACATCAGAACTTATCCTGCACACTTCCGATTTTTCAGGAAGTATCGCAATAACCAATTTACCGATTTGATGTAAATAAGCATCACCACCTAAATTTCCGCAGGTTTCATTAATAATTTTGAACTCGTCGATATCCAACATAGCGACGAGACTTTTGTCTAGATTTTTTGAATAATCGTCAATAGAGTTTACAAACAATTCTCTATTGCCAAGTCCAGTGGTCTTGTCATTTAAAGTTGCTGTTAGTAGACGTTTGGTAAGACGTATTAATACAAAAAATAAAAGCAATTGCAGAAAGATAAACGTAAATGCTAAAGACGTTTTAAAAACTAATAATTCGTGTGAAATCTTATTGCGCTTTGTCCTAATATCCGATTGTACGTAAATTGATATCCTATTTAGGAGTTCGTTAGGCTCCCTATCGATGCCTTTAACAACCTTATCAGCAGCAATAATATCGAAATTAGACGTATTGTAGATAAATAGCGCATCCAGATATTCCGCGAGGATCGCACGATGCTTGTTTTGAAACTCTGTGGCTATTTCTGTAATTTCATTCTCGACCTTAAAAAACCCGATCAGCGCTTGTGTATGTGTTTGAGTATTTTCAAATTCATTCATAAACGAGGTATGATATTTATCGTATTGGGCTTTCTCAGCCCCTCTTATTAAAATATTTTTCCACTCTTGAACTTGTTTTTTAAATGAATATTGAATATTTAATGCGCTCAATTCTGAGCTTTTTAGAAGCTGTGTTTGTTGTGCATACCTCGCCGATATTGTTTCATAAAAGCGAATGAATGAGATTGAGGAAACCAGAATTACCAATCCAATTAAAAAAATCCAACCGTAATACTTAAATTTCCGTCTGCTTGTAAAATTCATCTCATGCTCTGTTTTAGCATCAATGAAGAATGTAAGAAAATCCATAATCTCAACGGAATTACCTCTTGCAATAATTTGCGCGTAAGTATAACGAACAAAAGCAGAATCAACTACCGCACTCATGAATCTTTCAGATAAAATTCTGAGTAAGTAACAAGAAGAGGCTATTAACTAGTGAGCTTAGTAACATGCGAATTGCAAAGCATTCAGTGAGCACAGTGGAATGCATGGTCAATAAACTTGCACCTGAGAAAAAAGATCATCTTTTTGCGCAAGCATACATTCCTCAATTTCCAAGCATGAAGTTTATACTGATGGAAAATAGCGTATGCGCTTCTTTGCTTTCAACATTGTCATATCGACGATAACTAAACCATCAATGCAATTTTGAAAGTCAGGGTCAATGTTAAAGGAAGCAAATCTGACACCGCCTTCATCACAAATCTCTGCATATTGTTTGTATAAAGTCGGCAAGCTAACATTCATGTGTTTTAGGGCGTCTTTTAGCCAAGCTAAGCCTTCTTTATATTCCAAATTTTCGAAATTCTCTTTTGCGATTGTACAAATGGGGTAAGGTATTTTAGCGCTTGCAATATTCTCATTGTCAGGGAAATAGTGAGTGTAAAACGCGGTAATTAAGTTAATAGCTGCTGAGGGCAATTGCGCGCTTAGCGTAACAGGGCCAAACAAGTATCGATACTCGGGATGTTTCGATAAAAAGGCGCCAATGCCAATCCATAAATAATCAAGACTGCGTTTGCCCCAATATTTTTGTTGTACAAAACTTCGACCTAGTTCAAGGCCTTTATTAAAGTAGGGCCGCATGCTTTGGTTATAGTCGAATAAGCTTGTAGAGTAGATTGACTCTCCTCTGTCTAACAATTGTTTTACATCCCCAAAACGATAAGCACCGGCTATTTCTAAATCATTTTTATCCCACAAAATTAAGTGATAGTAAGACTTATCGAATTTGTCTATATCTCTGCGTTGGTTAGTGCCTTCACCAACAGCTCTAAAGGTGATTTCTCTTAAGCGCCCGAGCTCTCTCATAATGGGTGAACTAACACCGTATCGATATAAGTAAATGGTTTTACCATCCGGCGACTCTCCCAACACTTCGCATTCCGCTTTCAATGCTTTAAAAAGCTCTCGGCGCTCTTCTGGCATAGCAATGGGTTTTTGAGTAAGAAAAACACCTTGCTTATTTTTAGCGATATTATAAACGTGCTTTTTAAACAGTTTAACTTGCTCTGACAAACCGATTGGAATCTGTGCAAAAGCATCGAGGGGGATCACTTCTCCAATCGTAATGTCCATATTCTTGTTTTTTTTCTTAAACATCTCTTTTACTAGCAATGCGCTCGCTGCGGGCTTATATAACAATGATACGCCGTAGAAGAATGCCGAATTTTTAGCGTCTAAATACACCGGTAGAACCGGGCAATGATTACTTTTAGCCATTCTTAAAAAGCCACTTTGCCATTTAGTGTCACGAATACCATTGGGCCTCAATCTAGACACTTCTCCAGCAGGAAAAACAATAAGTACACCTTCATTACGCAAATGCAGATTAATGTTTTCAATATTCTGTTTTTGGGTCCCCCCTTGCATATTGTTCACGGGCAATAATATTTCATGCAAAGGACGAATTGCCATTAACATGTCATTGGCAATCACTTTGACATCGCTTCTGATCTCTTTGACACATTTAATCAAAGCCAAGCCATCCAAAGTGCCAATTGGATGATTGGCGATAATAATTATTTTCCCCGTCTCAGGGATACGCTCTCGTTGTTGATCGTTCACTCGGTAAGTAAACGAAAAATAGGCGAGAACTTGTTCCACAAAATCAAAGCCAGTTAAATGCGGATAATGGGCAGTGAATTGGTTCAATTGTTCTTCACACAACAAATATTTGAGGATCTTACCGATCGGTTTATTGAAGAGATGACTGTTCGCGACTTTAGGATAGTGATTGGCAATAAGTTGTTGAGTATCTAGCATTAACTGAACCTCTTCGCATTAATAAACTGCAAATGCAGCAATAGACTATTTACCGAATGTAGACCTAGTTATTGACAGAAAAGTGAATCATTAGTGACGTTTGTATGACAAGAGAGTAGGCACCTTATGACGATAAAAGCGAAATACGACCCAACACTAGAATGCAGATTGATATGAGCAATCTGCGATTGTCGAAGCAGCGCGACAAAGCATGCTCAAATCAACTCTTACGCAAGGACTTAGCAAACTATCGTTTATGCTTACGTTTGAGGTATTTCATTGAGCATGCGAGTAATGCAAATTATATTTATTGCTACTTCAATTTGCCGATAGCGTCTCGCGCGCTAATGCTCGACCATTTATGATGACCGTTTGAATTTGGTCGTACGCTTCTATAGTCTTCAATGGATTAGATTTTACTATCAGTAGATTAGCCTTTTTGCCCACTTGAACGGTGCCAATCTCATTGTGTAATCCAAATGCACGTGCGTTGTTGATAGTGGCACCTAAAAAAATTGCATCTAGTGATACCCCGCTATCTGCCCAATCTTGCATTTCCCAATAGCCGTTTAAGCCAGGGGGATTGCCCCATCCAAATCCTCCAGACGATGTATCCGATCCTAGAATTAAATGTCCACCTTGTTCAGCTAAAATACCTACCATACGCTTATAACGAGCGACCATACTAGCTATCCCTGAACCGACGGATTGGGCAGTTGGCTGCTTCGTTATTAAAGCGCCGAACATGTTAATAAATTGCTCTCTTTGTACTTGTGCATCCGTTTTCAAGTAATTAATAAACGCTTTTGGTAAAACTTTTTCTAAGTCAGGACGATGTAATAGCGCATCATCAAACATTGAAGCAGTGTGCTGAATGGTTCTGATGGTGGGTTGAATATAAATCTCAGCGTCAGCGGTGTCTTTTAAATTTTGCTTAATAAATTCTGGAATATCCGGATTGTTATAATCGTTATCTATCCAATCCCATGGGCCATGAGAAATAATGTCAACACCAGATTGTTTTGCCACTTGGTGACCTTTGGGAGATGTGGCATGCATGATAACCACTAATCCCAATGCATGCGCCTCATTCACCACATCAATAATCAACTCAACACTTGGTAGTGCTATATGATCTGTTCCACCAGGCATCCATAAGGCTTCTTCATAATATACTTTTATGCAGCTAGCGCCAGATGCGGCAATATTG
>Ga0075467_10002685_pt1 | contig 13967 bp, 4 predicted proteins | sample DEB08_DNA_9_FD_75067 | JGI IMG/M metagenome (GOLD analysis project Ga0075467, IMG submission 75067) | Aqueous microbial communities from the Delaware River and Bay under freshwater to marine salinity gradient to study organic matter... | ecosystem: Environmental > Aquatic > Marine > Coastal ...
TCACAGTATCAATGACTTCACAGCCATTGCCGTCTGTAATCGTCACGATTTGTACGCCGTTACTTAGACCAGTTGCCGAATCTCCGATTTGTACACCATTATTCGTTTGCCACGAATAGGTATAACTTCCAACGCCCCCGACACCTACTGCTGTCGCAATACCTGTCGCATCACCATGGCAAAGTATATTTTGTTGTGTCAGTCGAGCTTCGAGCGAATCCGGTTGATTTACTATGCCAGTCGCTTGTGTGTTACAATTATTGTTATCAGAAATTAGAACGGTATAAACACCTGCTGCGAGATTAGTAGCCGTTTGTGTGGTTTGATTATTCGCATTTGTTCCCCAGTTGTAGGAGAAAGGAGCCGTTCCACCATTGATAATCGCTGTTGCTATTCCATTATTTGAGGTGTAACAGGTTTCGTCCGTAATCACAACTTGTGCTGTAATTGGGTCTGACTCAATTACGAAAATACTATCGACTGCGACACAGCCATTATTATCCGTTACTGTCACAAAGTATGTTTCATTACCGGCTAAGTAAGCAATCGAATCGGTAACACCTGTAGGTGTATTACTCCATAATATCGAATAATCTGGTGTTCCGCCCGTAACAACAACATAGGCTTCACCGTCTATGACACCATTACAACTTGTCGGCTGTTGTGACGTCGTCAAATTGAGCGGTGTTGGTTCATCTACTAAAATCGTATCTGAAATTGTACAACCTAAGTCGTCTGTCACCGTTACCGAATAATTGCCGTAAGGCAAGCCCGAAATCGAATCGATATTTGGGGCTCCTGTATTCCAATTATAACTATACGGAGCAGTACCGCCGGCGACATCTATGAAGGCTGTTCCGTCCGAACCAAATGCACAACTGACCGGAATAGACCCCATTAAAAATGTCACTGCATCAGGTTGATTGACCGTGAAGGAGTCGATTAAAATACAGCCGTTTGCATCTGTCAACGTGATCGGATATGTTCCTGCGAGTAGATTAGTATTAACGCTCAAGGTGTCATTCGGTGAAGTATTCCATTGATAGGTGTAACCGCCGACACCACCAGCTGCCGTAATGCTAATCGCTCCATTACTAAAGCCAAAACAAGACGTATTTGTAATACTTGAAGAGATATTTAAAGCACTAGGCTCTGTTACCGTGACGGTATCAAAAGTAGTACAACCATTGCTATCTGCTACGGCTACAATATAATCACCGACGAATAAACCTGTTGCTGTCTGTGTCGTTTGGTTTTCGCCAATCCAGTTATAAGTATAATTTCCAACGCCACCTGCTGGTGTTACCGTTGCCGTTCCGTCGGCACTACCAAAACAAAGCGTTGGTGTATGTGATGATGTTGCCGTAACAGGGGTCGGTTCTCCAATAATTACCGAGTCCAGAACTTGACAATTATATAAATCTGTTACTGTAACGTAAGTGTATCCTGGTGATAAACTAAATACCGTTGATGCGTTTGCCACGCTATTTGACCAACTATAAAAATACGGTGCGGTTCCGCCCAAAGGCGTTACGGTTGCGGTTCCATCTATATCTCCGAAACAAGAAACTGGTGTTCCTGTAATATTTGATGTCAAAGGTGACGGTTCTACGACTTCGATACTGTCTGAAGTAATACAATTATCACTATCTGTAATAGTGTAATAATACATTCCGCCAACCAAGTTCGGCACTGTATCCGTTGTTGCGGTTAAGCCTTGCCATTGATAGGAGTATATTCCTGTTCCGCCTTGCGGCAAAATTATCCCCGTTCCATCGCCAGCACCTGTGCAAGATACTTGAAAACTCGTATCGGTTGTCACCAAAGCGGGATTTTCTAAGACCGAAACACTATCAATTTTACTACAATTATAACTATCAGAAACTGTAACGTAAATCATTCCACCATCAAGATTGATTGCTGTTGATGTGGTTTGATTATCTGACCATAGATACGTGTAAGGCATGGTCCCGCCCGAGGGGACAACGGTCGCAGTTCCATCTCCGTCACCATTACAACTGACTTGTGTTGAACTCATCACCGAAGTGACAAGCAAAGGTTCGGGTACAAAAACACTATCGACTTGTACACAATTATTGGCATCGGTAATTGTCACGGCTACAAAACTTGATGACAAACCAGTTGTTTGTGTGGAGGTTTGTCCATTTGACCATAAGTAGGTATAGTTGGCTGTTCCGCCAATTATAGAAACGGTCGCAGTACCATCATTACTCTGAAAACAAGTTAAACTATCTGTAATAAAAGTCGCTTGAATAGAGTCTGGCTGTTGTACTGTAATACTGTCAACTAATTGACATCCCTGCTGATCAGTTGCGGTAACGCTATACGTTCCTGCAAAAAGGTTTGATTGCACGGCACCATTTGATAAAGGGTTCGTATTCCAAACATAAGTTTTTACTCCAGAGCCACCAGAAGTCTGTACACCAACCAAACCTTCGTTACTTCCATAGCACAAAGTTGGTTCGGCATATAAGGTGTCTAAATCTAAAATAACCGGAGCAAATACATAGACGGTATCTGCAACTGAACAATTTGTGCTATCGGTAACTGTTACTTCAAAAAATCCGCCTGGTAAGTTTGTGGCAGTAGGTAAGTTTTGCGTTGGTGTGGTATTCCAGGCATAAGTGTAAATGCTTCCTACGCCACCTGTCGGATAGACTGTTGCAGCACCATCGGATAGACCAAAACAAGTGACTTGAGTTGTCGTAAAAGACATTTGAATTTCTGTTGGTTGATTGATTGTTGTCGTATCGAATATCGTACAACCATTGGCATCGGTTGCAGTTACAAAATACGTTCCTGCGGTCAAATCAATTGCCGTGGAGGAGTCTTGAGCTGGTGTTGTACTCCAATTGTAACTATAAGGCATCGTTCCTCCACCAATTATTACGCTTGCCGTTCCGTCATTAAAACCAAAACAACTGGCATCGGTAGAATCCGTAGCAGTTGTTAAAGGAGTCGGTTGATTAATTGTGACTGTTGCACTATCCAAACAGCCATTATTATCGCTTACGGTCACTTCATAAGTTCCTAATGATAAGTTAGTAGCAACGTCAGTTGTTTGAACGGGCGAACTACTCCAAACATAACTATAATTTCCGACACCACCAGTAGCAATTACAGAAGCTGTCCCTGAATTTCCACCAAAACATAAAGCATCTGTCGTACTTGTCAATAAGGTAATATCAGTCGGTTGCGTGATAGTAGCCGTTGCTGTTGTTTGACAATTGTTTGCATCTGTCACCGTCACTGTGTAACTTCCTACAGGTAGATTACTAATTGAATTAGTCGTTGAAGTTCCTGTTGACCAAGCGTAAGTATAAGGTGCAATGCCACCCGCTACATTAGCAGACATGCTACCATTTGATTCTCCAAAACAGACATTATCAATAGTCGTCATAGTGACGGTCAATGCGGTCGGTTCACTAATCGTGACCGTTGCACTGTCCAAACAGCCGTTACCATCATTGGCAATCACCTGATAATTGCCGATTGATAGGTTTGTAGCGTTGTTCGTAGTTTGATTAGGTGTTGTGTTCCAAGTGTAGCCATAGTTACCAACGCCACCTGCAGCCGTGACGGTTGCTGTTCCAGTATTTTCACCAAAACAAAGAACATCCGTAGTACTTGTTTGTAAAGTAATATCGGTCGGTTGTGTGATAGTAGCCGCTGCCGTTGTTTGACAATTATTCGCATCCGTAACGGTTACAGTATAATTTCCAATTGGCAAATTATTAATCGTATTGTTTGTTGACGTACCTGTTGACCAAGCGTAAGTATAAGGAGTCGTTCCACCAATAACATTAGCAGACATGCTGCCATTTGACTCCCCAAAACAGACATTATCTGTTGGGTTTATTGTAATGCTTAGTGCTGTCGGTTGATTAATTGTGACCGTCGCACTATCCAGACAACCGTTGCCATCACTGACAATCACTTGATAATTGCCAATAGATAGATTGAATGCAGTATCTGATAATTGAGCAGGAATAGTATTCCAAGTATAATTATAATCCCCAACACTTCCACTTGCGGTAACAGTTGCCGTTCCTGTATTGCCACCAAAACACAATACATCTGTCGTACTGGTTTGTAGGGTAATATCCGTCGGTTGTGTAACTGTATATGTTGTTGTTTTTGTGCAGTTGTTCGCATCGGTTACCGTCACGGTATAGTTACCTGCCGATAAATTTGAAACGGTATTCGTGGTTGACGTACCTGTTGGCCAAGCATAAGTATAAGGTGCCGTTCCGCCAGTTACATTTATGGAAATACTGCCATTAGATTCACCAAAGCAGTTGGTCTCAGTAATCGTTTCGACGAAAGTCATGGTATCTGGTTGTGTAATGATAATATTGATAGTATCCGTACAACCTGCTCCATCTACTGCAAAAACTTGATAACTACCGATTGATAAATTAGTAAATATTCCGGTGTTTTGAGTCGAACCATTTAAGGTAAAGTTTGCCGATCCTTGACTTCCGGTTGTGCTGATATAAGCGATTCCGTCATTGCCACCAAAACAACTAACAGCTTGTGTAGAGTCTAAAATAACAACCTGCGAACAAGGTAAAGTCGTACATTGCACCGTTCCGATGCCATTATTATCATCGCAAACGGTTCCTAAAATTGCTCTTACTTGAAATGAAACGGTTTGATTTGTTGTAAGTCCAGTCGTTGTATGACTTAAATTACCATTAGCAGGAATCCAACCGTTATTATTGACATTAACTTCATAGCCTATAGCGTTTGGTACGGCTGCCCATGTGATTTCAATACTTGTCCCAGTTAGTGTACCACAACTGACGATTGGTGCCGGTAATTGTTGAATTACGCTAACATTAACGGTATCGGCTTTTGTGCAACCAAAGTTATCTGTAATGTTGACGATATAATCTGTTGAAGTTGTTGGCGATGCTGTTGGATTAGGACAGTTTGTACAAGATAAACCAGTCGCTGGAGTCCAATTATATGTAAAATTAGACGTGTTATTGAATGTAATTGACCAACTATTTATAATACCATCGACACCGAATGTTCCATCATCTGTTACTTGTAGTTTCCATGTACCATTTATTACAGAACCATTTAATAAATTAAAATTCCCTTCGGGAGCATAAGTTCCTATAAAAGGTGCATTAGCTAAATTGATTGGATTGATTGCCGTTGGTGTGAAACAGGTGTTCGGATATGTGTTCGTAACGGCAGAAAATCCACCATTATCTGTGGATAATTCTAAGACTTGTCCTGAAGGGGCAATCAAAAATATATCAAAATCTGCGGGGACTTGATGCTCTAAATCTACGCAAACCGAGACAATCGAAGTGGCGGACACAAGATTTGGTGAAATATCGGAGACATTTAATGCGGCTTCGACTGTATTTCCCGTAACAACCGGTTGGCCAGAGATATAAGTAAATTTAGAAGTGGTCAAATTACTGTTAGGAGTCGCATCTAAACTTGCCGATTCTGTTTCACAAATCACGGTGTCAGTCATTGGTACTACCGAATATAGCGAATCACAATCTAAGCATTGTGAACTCGTAATTGGTAAAATATCAACAGAAACCATAGTGTCAAATTGGCATCCAAATTCATTTATGGTTGAGAATATATAGTTCGTTGTCCCAACTTCATTTGGTACTGCCATAATTGCGGTATCTCCAAAAAAGCTCGTAATTGTTGAATTATTAACCCAAAAAGTAGTGTCTGTACCTGGTGTAAAAGGTGCTAATAACGGATAAATACTCGGATTAAAATTTACACCCCAGTTAAAAATAAAACCATTATCTGAAGTTAAATTATCTTGAATTGTAATCGTCCAGTTACCGTTTAATTCACAACCAATTAAACCAGAAAATGATTGAGAAGGAGAGTAGCTTCCTGCAGGTAGCGTCGTTACGCCTGCCGAAGCAGCTGCCCATGTTGGATTCGGAGAAGGATCTTCCCAGCAATAATCAAATCCATCTCCGGGGATTAATGGTGTTGCATCGACATCGACTGGAATTCCTAAATAAGTGCCACCCCCAGCAGAATATTGATGTAAAGTTACCGTCTGGCCAGTCGGGCAAGTGATCGTGATATTCAAATCGCCCATATAGGAATGCTCCATATTCACACAAATACTTGCAATATCGGAGATATTCGTAATCAATTGGCCAGGTAAAAAATCGTTTACCAAAACCGAAGTCGAATAAGTCACACCATTACCATCTGGCAAGAATATCGAATCACCAACCGTCAGCTGTACCGCAAAATCTTCGGTTGACTGTGTGACATTTCCATCTATAAAGCTCAAGGTATCTCCGGCACACAGCGGGCCGTTCGGTATTGTTGTTCCAACAAAGTGAGCATCTCCCGATACTCGAATCTCTTGGTCGAGTAAGTTCGTACTTTCACACCCATTGATATCTGTCACCTTTAATTGAGCTCGAAATCCGCCAGGATTATTGAATGTATAATTTACGATTGGTCCCGTAAATATCTGGCCCTCTATTGTCCATTCAAATGTAGAAGTAGCGTCAGACTGAACGTAAGTTGTATTATTTTGAGGATAAGTTCCTTGTCCTATCAATGTTACCGTTTCGCCTTGACAAATATCAATTGTACCGGTAGAAGGAGAAACAGCAGGAGAGGATGACGTCAAATCCGATAGAACCGTTTGACACGGAAAGATACAACTGATATTTGCGACCCAACCTGCTGCATTTAGTACAGCGTTAGATGTAAATTCTACCGTAATACAGCCCGTCGAATTTGCAGCCGTGGCTTGTATCACAAAGAACGGCATATTCGATGTTGAACAACCAAGTAATGGCGCAGCGGTCGAGTTACCATCATAAAAACATAATTGATCGCCATTTGCTAATAAGAGAGAATTAAAAGAAAAGGCTAACTCAATCGCTGTATTCGGTTGATTTGGACAAAAAGTTACGGTGTAAGTTTCGTTATTGCTGTAATTACCGTTAATGCCGCCACTATCATAAAATGTTCCACTACAAGTATTAATCGTTGTGTTATTCGTTGCATTATTTAATAAATAAATTTGTCCATAACCTAATGCAGAAATTGATATTATAAATACGAAAGTAAAAATAGCTTTCATTTGATATTTATTTAGAATGACTAATGTGTGTTAATATAAATTAGCCATTGAAGTTGTTTCTAATAGTTTTTGGTTTGACTTTAGGTATTAATGTGTTCGCCCTGTATGTTGATTGAACTTTTTGGCTAATTCCTTTTCTGCAATCAAGATGAGTAGTTTATCCGTACCTACGATTTGATAAATAGATTGATTGTGATAATCTCGCTTGAGATTTTCATCGGTAATGATTTTCAAAATATTGATATTTTCAAAATTATTAATCGTTATTTCGGGATAGGTAGAAGTTTCCTTTTTTGTTGAGGTTTGAATATCATAAGCATGATCTAAAAAGAAGTTATAATACTCTATCATTGCAGGCGTTTTTCGTTGCATTTGTTCCAAAAAGTCAGCCTCAAATACTTCATACAAGCGTTTATCAATAGTTGGCGTTCCTTTGCTTTGTGCAAAGATGATTGTTGGTAAGATGACTACGAATCCAATTAACATTACTTTTCTCATAAAATAATATGGTTTTAATGCGTAATATGTTGCAATACACGTAAATTATCAGTAATCAGTTAGTTTTGAAATTGATAATCTATATCAAGAACTAATTATCAATTTCTACACTCTAATTCTAATTTTCTAATTTCTAATTTCCTATTCCCTATTTATTTCCTTATGGTAATGACTAATCTATGCTACTATCCTTGAGAACTTCAGAAAATTCTCGATTATTGAATTCTTCAATTGAGATGTTTATTGCTTTATGGAATGTGAAAAATGAATTTTTGTTTGATTTATTTTACACGAAACAAATTGAATTTTGCAGAAGCAGATTCAAAAATAATAAAATCCTTCAAAATCTGAAAGCAATTAGAAAATACCCTTTATCCGGTTCTTTGATTCATTCATAGATTTTTTTGAATTTCTGTCAACCTCTTTAAGGTTCTTAACGTATAAATCAGAGACTTTTGTGCAGTAGCGAAATCTAAATTTAAAAAAATAGCATGGATAATAATAAATTTCAGGAAAATATACCTGAGCAAGAATCGCAAAGTGGAGCAAACACAGAAAACGTTACCGCAGAAAAACTGTGGTCAAAAATCACGAATTATGCCCAAAAAGCAGGTGTCAAAGTCGTTTATTCTGTCTTACTAATGTGGTACGCTTACCAGCGAAAAGACACGCCGAGTTGGGCAAAGCGGATTATTTTAGGAGCGTTAGCGTACTTTGTCTCTCCGATTGATATGGTACCAGATTTGACTCCTTTTTTAGGTTTTACAGATGACTTGGGTGTTTTAGGAATGGGGCTGGTAGCCATCGCAGCTTATGTCAATGATGATGTTCGCAAAAATGCTCGGGAACGTTTGAATAAATGGTTCAAAAATTATGATGATGCCGATTTGAAGGACGTTGATGATAAATTGTAAACTAAAAAAGTGAATAGACCAACCGAAGTTCATCTATTCACTTTCAAAATCTATAAAATTTATCAGTTGACTCGAAGTCAACTGATGAAGAAAACTCAAAATTAGAAACAATATTCATTCGCTTCGATTAACGCTTTTGCAATTTTACGACGAGCTTTTTTTACATTGACAGGTGCTAATTTTGTAAAACGTTTTACGCCCATCAACATAATGCTCAACTCATCACCTTCCGCAAACGACGCCAAGGCATCTTTAGCGAATTTTGCGATTTTATCATTGACATCATTGAACAAAACTTTCATGATGTTAATTTGATTAGCAATTTCATCGTGTGATTTGGTCTGAGCCAACTTTTGAACCCGCAATAAAACAGATTCTGCAGCGTATAATTCTGTCATAATATCCGCAACATTCATCATAATTTCTTGCTCATCACGCAAGTTAATTTTGCCGTCCATTTGGTATTTTACAGCCGCACCGGCTACGATTAAAGCGACTTTTTTGAAGTTTTTGACCGCTTTTTGTTCTATTGCAAAATCTCCTTCGATGCTATCGAAATTTGGCATTGAAGCCAACTCTTTTTGAACAGCCCAAGCAGCGTCGGTAATATTGATTTTACCTTTCATCGCACGACGCAACAACATGTTGACCATCAACATGCGGTTGATTTCGTTTGTCCCCTCGTAGATACGATTGATGCGGGCATCACGATAGCTTCTCGCAGCTTTGTACTCTTCCGAAAAACCATTTCCCCCGTGAATTTGAACCGATTCATCGACGACATAATCCAAACCTTCCGAACCTAATATTTTTAATAATCCACATTCAATCGCATACTCTTCAGCGGATTCAAGCAAGGCATCAGAATACGATTTCCCTTGCTCTTTTAGTGTTGCTCGCATCTCTTGCATCAAGTTTGAGACTCGATAAACGGCACTTTCTAAAGCATAAGTTTTAATGGTTTGTTCAGCTAATTTGTACTGAATTGCTCCAAAATTAGCAATCGGTTGTTTAAACTGAACACGTTCGTTTGCATATTGTGTAGCTCCCGAAATTGAATCTTTCATACCGCCAACACACAACGCTCCTAATTTGAAACGACCAACATTCAAGACGTTGAACGCAATCAAGTGACCTTTTCCGACTTCTCCCAAGACGTTTGTTGCTGGTACTTTTACATTCTCAAAAAATACTTGACGAGTCGAAGAACCTTTGATGCCCATTTTGTCCTCTTCTGCTCCAAGTGTAATACCTTCGCTTTTTGCATCAACGACAAAGCCTGTAAACTTATCGCCATCAACTTGTGCAAACACGATCAAAACATCTGCAAAACCAGCATTTGAAATCCACATTTTCTGACCAGAGATAACGTAATGTGTACCATCTTCCGACAAATCTGCCCGAGTTTTGCCCGACAAAGCATCAGAACCAGCACTCGGTTCTGTCAAGCAATAAGACGCTTTTAGTTCGCCATTTCCTAAGCGAGGTAAGTATTTTTGCTTTTGCTCTTCTGTTCCATAATATAAAATTGGTAACATTCCGATTCCTGTGTGTGCCGCAAATGAAGTCGTGAATGAACCGCCAGCACCACCTAAACCAGTCAAAATTACTGTATTCGTATTATTATCCATTTGCATTCCGCCATAAGCCTCCGGAATGTGTGAAGATAACAACCCTAATTCTGCCGCTTTATTTAATAAAGGTACTTGATTCTCGATTTTAGGAGCAACGGCTTGAGCTTCATTTTTTACAAAATCCAAACACATTTCCAAAATCATCTCTTGTTCCTCATTCATATCTTCTGGCGTAAAAACATCCGCAGGGTTTGTTTCCTTTACCAAAAATTCACCGCCTTTTAGAACGGCTGATTTTACCATTAAATCTTCCATAGTTTATCGAATTTTTTGCTTTTAGTTTCTTTATATAATGATATTTTAAATATCGTTTTTGTTACCACAATAACACTCTCGTAACGACTAATGATTAACAAATGTTTGTTGTTTTTATGGAAAATCCAATAAAAATACTGTAAAAAACTATAAAAAAAATTATAGTTTTGATTTTTGCTGTTTTTCTAAACTATCTGATTTTTAATAGTTTAGAAATAATAGTTTATCAACTATTTCAAAAATCATAGTTTACCACTAAGTTTTACAATTCTGAATAGGTATTAAATTTTAACCTCACATCTACAAGGCAAAAACGGGATAGTATTTTGATAAAAAATAGGATAGGATTCGTGATTTTATTCCAAAAAATAACAAAACTCGTGGACGGATTTTACATCAAAAAAATCGATTTTGAGATAAGAATCGTTTGGTATATTTTAAGTGTAAAATTAGATTAGAACACCGTCAAAATATTTCATACCGAACTCGTACACCAATATTTAATTCACTTATACTTGATGATATTGTCAATCATTCCATTAAAAACAAAAAAGTGAAGCGGTGCAACAGCGTACCAGTACAGCCGTCCCCAAACGCCATCAGGGCGAAAAGTAGCCGTTTGTTTTAAAATGTTTTTACCATTTTTACGAATGATTTGAAACTCCAGCCATGCATCGCCTGGCAATTTCATTTCTGCATATAACAACAATCGTTTTTCATCTTCATCTGCAACTAATACCCGCCAAAAATCTAAGGCATCACCTGCATCAATATCATGCGGTTCGGTTCGTCCTCGACGCAGTCCTACACCACCAGCTATTTTGTCCATATAGCCACGGATTCGCCATAAGAAATTCCCGTAGTACCAACCTCTATCTCCACCGATTGACCAAATATTTTTTAAAATTCTGGGAATATCATTATCGGCAATCCTTCTTTCTTTACAGTCTTTAAAACAACCATACTGCGGCACTTGAATATTATCGGATAATGTTTTTTTATCAAAACTGCTCACAAAACTATCTTTCCAGCTCGATACGACCATATTCTGACTAATTTTTAAAAAAGCCATTTCTACTGCTTTTTGATAGGGAATATCCTCGATATTTAAGCGTTTTTTTAGGTTGTTTGGTTTGCCAATGACATCTATTTTCATGCTGTTGACCAGGTTAACCGCCAGCGGATAAGTCGTCGAAGTCACAAAATATAACCAGTAAGACGATAATCTCGGAGTCATAATCGGGACGGTATAAATCAAGCGTTTCATTCGCCTTGCTTTCGCATAACCTAACAACATATCTTTATAAGTCAAGACTTCTCCACTGCTTATATCGTAGGTTTTATTAAAACATTCCTCCCGCAGCATTACACCTGTCAAATACTGAATGACATTCCGAATTCCGATCGGTTGACATCGTGTATCCAGCCATCTCGGAGTAATCATTATCGGTAGTTTTTCTACCAAATCACGAATAATTTCAAAGGAAGCACTTCCTGAACCAACGACAATTCCTGCACGAAGTGCCGTCAGAGGAGCATTGCAAGTTCGTAGAATTTTTTCGACATTAAGGCGAGAAGCTAAGTGTGGCGACAAGTTTTCCTCATCACTCACAATCCCTGTTAAATAGACGATTTGCTGCACCGTAGAAGCATTCATATATTCCTTGAAATTTTTGGCAGAAGTTGCTTCTTTATCTTGAAATGTACCGATTGAACTCGACATCGAATGTATCAAATAATACGCAATATCGAAGTCTTTGGGTAAGTTCTCCACATTCATTTGTTCCAAAAAATCAATTTCCAAAACAGATACTTTTCCTTCCCAAGATTCTAACACTTCGAACCGTGTCTTATCTCTCGTACAAGCAATCACCTCGTGACCTTGATCAATTAAAACAGGTAATAATCGTTTACCAATGTAACCTGTCGCACCTGTTAATAGAATTTTCATAAATATTACTTTTGGAATTTGATTTGAATCTATCGTTACAACTTGATAATCAATAAATTGTTTTAAAAGCCGTTGTGAACTGGTGCGGTGATTCTTGACGTTTGCAAATATTCGTGATGAATAGGAATCACGGTGCTACTTTTCTACTAAAATCAATAAAAATCGTATTTTTGCAGCAGATTATTAAAAATCAGGTATTGAACGATTTTGATATCACCTTTCCCTAACCTTTTCCTCAAGGTAAGGGGCAAGAAAACGCTTAGGGAAAAGTGATAAATTTATCCTTCATATCTTATACTTTAAAAAATGGCAACACCAAAAACGGTCGCATTTCATACATTAGGTTGTAAGTTGAATTATTCAGAAACTTCATCAATCGCAAGATTATTCGAGGAGCATGGATATGGCGTATTGAAATTTAATGAAGGGGCAGATATTTATGTGATTAATACTTGTTCGGTCACTGATTTTGCGGATAGAAAATGTCGTAAAGTCGTGCGTCAGGCATTAAAGCACTCTCCTGATGCTTTTGTGGTAGTTATCGGTTGTTATGCACAACTGAAACCAGAGGAAATTTCAAATATTCCAGGAGTAGATTTAGTTTTGGGAGCAGCTCAAAAGTTCCGCATTTTAGAATTTATTGACGACTTATCGAAAGCTCCAGGCAAAGGTTTGGTATTCGCAGGCGAAGTCAAAGAGGCAAAAAACTTCGTCAATTCTTTTTCATTTGGGGATAGAACACGTTCCTTTCTGAAAGTGCAAGACGGTTGTGATTACAAATGTTCGTTTTGTACCATTCCATTAGCAAGGGGAAAAAGTCGTAGCGATACGGTCGAAAGCGTTATTGAAAACGCTCATAAAATTGCCGAAATGGGCGTTAAAGAAATCGTTTTGACAGGTGTCAATTTGGGCGATTTTGGAAATGGAACGGAAGTTATCGAAGGGACAAAACCGAAAAAAGCAGCCATGTTTATTGACTTAATCCGAGAACTGGATCAAGTCGAAGGTATTGAGCGTTTTCGTATTTCTTCGATTGAGCCGAATTTGTTGACCGATGAAGTGATTGAGTTTGTCGCACAATCAAAGCGATTTGTTCCGCACTTTCATATTCCGCTACAATCGGGTAATAACAAGCAGTTGAAAGAAATGCGTCGTCGCTACAAGCGGGAATTATACGCCAGTCGAGTCGCTAAAATTCGAGAATTAATGCCGCATTGTTGCATCGGGGTTGATGTAATTGTTGGTTTCCCGAACGAAACGAAAGAAGATTTTTTAGAAACTTATCGTTTTATCAATGAATTGGACGTGACGTATTTACACGTTTTTACTTATTCTGAACGTGAAAATACTTTGGCGGCAGAAATGCCAAATCCTGTTCCGATGCACATTCGTCGTGAACGCAATGAAATGTTACGGATTTTATCTGAAAAGAAAAAGCGTCATTTCTATGAAAAATTCATCGGCGAAACTCGAAAAGTGCTTTTTGAAAATTCAAAAGAACCAGGTTTAATGTCTGGTTTTACAGATAATTATCTAAAAATCACCACCGCTTACGATCCTTTGATGATCAATGAAATTTCGGAAGTCGA